>Ga0299913_10003281_pt1 | contig 13177 bp, 9 predicted proteins | sample RVTome_9_FD_201360 | JGI IMG/M metagenome (GOLD analysis project Ga0299913, IMG submission 201360) | Soil microbial communities from uranium-contaminated site in the Upper Colorado River Basin, Wyoming, United States - RVT155D38 (version 2) ... | reverse complement strand
ACGGGGCGAGGTCGTCGCCCTCCACCGGATCGAGGATCCGGCCGAGGCCTTCGGAATCAACGACCGGGCCGAGCTGGCGCGAGCCCACCGCGCGCTGATCGGCCGTCACCTCGCCGCCCTCGCCGAAGCCGGCGTGACGGTGCTCGAGCCCGCTCGCACCGTCGTCGAGCCCGGGGTGGCGGTGGGGCGGGACACGGTGCTCCACCCCGGCGTGGCGCTCCTGGGGGCGACCCGGGTGGGGGAGGGCTGCGTCATCGCGCAGGGGGCCTGGGTCCGCGACTCCGAGCTCGCCCACGGCGTGACCGTCGAGCCCTACTCGGTGGTCGACGGGGCCCGCCTGGAGGCGGGGAGCCGCGTTGGCCCGTTGGCGCGCTTGCGGCGCGGCGCCGTGATCGGGGAGGGCGCCCGGGTGGGGAGCTTCGTCGAGGTGAAGAACGCGCAGCTGGGAGCCGGCGCCAAGGCCGGCCACCTGGCCTACCTCGGCGACGCCGTCGTGGGTGAGGGGGCCAACATCGGCGCCGGCACCGTGACCTGCAACTACGATGGCGAGCGCAAGCACGAGACCCGCATCGGCAAGGGCGCCTTCGTCGGCTCGGACACCATGCTGGTGGCGCCGGTCGAGGTCGGCGAGGGCGCCTCGACGGCGGCGGGATCGGTGATCACGCGCGACGTGCCGCCGGGCGCGCTGGGGGTCGGCCGCGGCAAGCAGCGCAACGTCCCGGGCTGGGCCGAGCGCCGCCGCTCGCGGCGCCGGCCGGACGAGGGGAAGGAGTAGACTCGCCGCATGTGCGGGATCGTCGGCTACGTCGGGCACCGACCCGTGGTGCCCATCCTGCTGGACGGGCTCAGGACCCTCGAGTACCGGGGCTACGACTCGGCGGGCCTGGTGGTGCTCGCCAACGGCGACCTCTCCCGAGTGCGGGCGGAGGGCAAGCTCGACCAGCTGGTGGAGAAGCTCGCGCGCCAGCCGCTGGCCGGCTCGTACGGGCTCGGCCACACCCGCTGGGCGACCCACGGCGCTCCGGTCGAGCGCAACGCCCATCCCTTGGTCGACTCGCGGCAGCGGGTGGCGGTCATCCACAACGGGATCATCGAGAACTTCCTCGACCTGAAGCGCCGCCTCGAGGCCGATGGCTGGAGCTTCACCTCCGAGACCGACACCGAGGTGATCGCCAACCTGATCAGCTCCCACCTCGAGGACGACCTGGAAACGGCGGTGGAGCGGGCCCGCGCGGAGCTCGAGGGGATGTACGCCTTCGCCGCCGTCTCGACGGTGGGCCAGGGGCAGGAGATCGTGGCCGCGCGGCAGGGCCCTCCCCTGGTTCTCGGGCTGGGAGAGGGCGAGAGCTTCCTCGCCTCCGACCCCGCCGCCCTTCTCGCCCACACCAAGGACGTGATCTTCCTCGAGAACGGCGACGTAGCCCGTCTCACGCCCGGCTCGATCGAGATCCGGGATGCCGCGGGACGGCCGGTCGAGCGCGCGACGGTGCGGCTCAACTGGGACCCGATCCAGGCCGAAAAGGGCGGCTACAAGCACTTCATGGCCAAGGAGATCTACGAGCAGCCGCAGGCGGTCCAGGACACCTTCGCCGGACGGGTCGACTTCGGCTCGGGGAGGATCGAGCTCGACGGTCTGGTGGTGACGCCGGAGCAGGCGGCGGCGCTCACCGGCGTCGACATCGTGGCCTGCGGCACCTCGTGGCACGCGGGGCTGGTCGGCAAGTTCCTCATCGAGGAGCTGGCGCGGGTGCCGGTCGAGGTCGACTACGGCTCGGAGTACCGCTATCGCGACCCCCTGGTCGGAGAGGGGACCCTGGCGCTCGGGATCTCGCAGTCGGGGGAGACGGCGGATACGCTGTCGGCGATGGAGGCCGCCGCCGAGCGGGGCGCGCGGCTGATCGCCCTCTGCAACGTGCCGGGGAGCCAGGCGACACGCATCAGCGACGGGGTCCTCTACACCCACGCCGGGCCCGAGATCGGCGTCGCCTCGACCAAGGCGTTCACCACTCAGCTGACGGCTCTCTACCTGCTGGCCCTCTACCTGCGCCAGCAGCGCGGGCTGCCGATGGACGCCGCCTACACCCGTGCCCTCGCCCACCTGCCGCACGCCGTCGACGAGGCGCTGCAGCACGAGGGAGAGATCGAGGAGCTGGCACGCCGCTACGCGCGCTACCACGACTTCCTCTACCTTGGCCGGGGCATCAACTACCCGATCGCCCTCGAGGGCGCGCTCAAGCTCAAGGAGATCTCCTACATCCACGCCGAGGGCTATCCAGCAGGCGAGATGAAGCACGGCCCGATCGCCCTGATCGACGAGGAGATGCCGGTGATGGCGGTGGCCACCGGCCGGCGCGCCTTCGACAAGGTCAAGAGCAACCTGCAGGAAGCCCGCGCCCGCGATGGCCGCATCCTGGTGGTGACCGACCGCCCGCGCGAGGAGGTGGCGGAGGTGGCGGACGAGGTCCTCTCCGTGCCGCGGGTCTCCGAGCTCCTGCAGCCGATCGTCAACACCGTCCCGATGCAGCTGTTCGCCTACCACGTGGCGGTGCGCCTGGGCTGCGACGTCGATCAGCCGAGGAACCTGGCCAAGAGCGTCACCGTCGAGTAGGGTGCGCCTCCCCGGGCACCCCATGTACCCCATAGACTTCGACGCCGAGCTCAACCCCGAGCAGCTGGCCGCCGTCACCCACGGCGAGGGGCCGCAGCTGGTGCTCGCCGGGGCCGGGTCGGGCAAGACGCGGGTCATCACCTATCGCGTGGCCTGGCTGGTGCGCGAGGTCGGCATCGACCCGGGCTCGATCGTCGCCGTGACCTTCACCAACAAGGCCGCCGGCGAGATGAAGGAGCGGGTCGAGCGACTGCTCGCGCTCGAGCCCCTGCCCACCTTCGTCGGCACGTTCCATCGCTTCTCGCTGCGCCTCCTGCGTCGCCACGGCCAGCGGGTGGGCGTGCGCCCCGGCTTCGCCATCTTCGACACCGACGACCAGCTCACGCTGGTCAAACGGGCACTGGCGGAGGAGAACCTGGCGGAGAGCTCGTTCCAGCCGCGGGCGGTGCTGGGCGCGATCAGCGCGGCGAAGAACCGCCTGCTCGATCCCCAGGTCTTCGAGGCCCAGGCCGACGGCTTCTTCCAGCGGCGGGTGGCCCAGGTCTACAAGACCTACCAGCAGATGCTGGTGCGCTCTTCGGGCGTCGACTTCGACGACATGCTGCGGCTCTCCGTTCGGCTGCTGGCCGAGAACGCCGACGTGCGGGAACGCCTGCACGACCGCGTCCACTACCTTCTGGTCGACGAGTTTCAGGACACCAACCACGCCCAGATGCGGATGGTGCGGGAGATCGTCGGCGAGAGGGGCAACCTCACGGCGGTTGGCGACGAGGACCAGGGGATCTATCGCTGGCGCGGCGCCGATCTCGACAACGTCCTCTCCTTCGAGGAGATCTTCCCCGGCGCCGTGCTACGCAAGCTGGAGCGCAACTATCGCTCCACCCAGACGATCCTGACCGCCGCCGGCCGCCTCGTCGCCCACAACCGGAAGCGCCGGGACAAGACCTTGTGGACGGATGGTGAGGCGGGGGAGAAGGTCGAGCTCTACAAGGCCCGCGACGACCAGGACGAAGCGCGCTGGGTCGTCAACGGCCTGGACGCCCTCTCCGACCGCTGGCCGCTCTCCGACATGGCGATCCTGGTGCGCACCAACGCCCAGACCCGCGCCTTCGAGGAGGAGCTTCTGCGCCAGGGCATCCCCTACGTCCTGGTCGGCGGCACCCGCTTCTACGAGCGGCTCGAGATCAAGGACCTCCTGGCCTACCTGCGCCTGCTGCGCAACCCGCGCGACAACTTCTCGCTGCTGCGAGTCCTGAACCGCCCGCCGCGAGGGGTCGGCGACGCCACCCGCGAGCTGCTCGAGCGCGAGGCGGCCGAGTTCGGCGGCACCCTGTGGGAGGCCTTCGAGCAGTCGGACTTCGCGAGCCTGCCGAGCCGCAGCGCCCGCGCGCTGGAGCGCTTCGGCGAGCTGATCCGCGATCTCGCGCGCGCAGTCGACGAGCTCCCCCTTCCCGCCTTGCTGGACCGCCTGCTGGAGCGCTCCGGCTACGCCGCCCAGTACGATCGCGACGACCCGGAGGGACAGGCGCGGCTGGAGAACATCCAGGAGCTGCTGACGGCCGCCCAGGAGTTCACCGAAGCCACCGAGTGGCTGGATCCCGGCGAGCTGCTGACCGCCTTCCTCGACCACGTCTCGCTGGTCGCCGACATCGACGAGTGGAGCGCCGAGAAGGGGGTCTCTCTGATGACACTCCACTCGGCCAAGGGCCTGGAGTTCTCCGTCGTCGCCGTCGCCGGCCTCGAGGAGGGGCTGCTGCCGCACTTCAACGCCAGCGCGACCGAGGACGACGTCGAGGAAGAGCGACGGCTCCTCTACGTCGGCATGACCCGTGCCAAGCGTAGGCTGATGCTCTCCGCCTGCCGCCGGCGCCGGATCGCCGGCCGCTACCAGGACCAGTTGGAGTCGCCCTTCCTGCTCGAGCTGCCCGCCGCGGCGCTCGAGGTGAGCGAGAGCCCCGACCTCTTCGCCGGCCCGCGACTCTCCGGCGTCTACACCTTCTACGAGCGTCGCCAGCCGACCTTCCCGGACTCGGGGTACGAGCCCGCCGGCGGGGAGGTGCGCCGGGGCCAGCGCGTGCGGCATCCGACGCTCGGCGAGGGCGTGGTCCTCGACGTCGAGGGAGACCCCGCCAACGGCAAGCTCACCGTCTACTTCGACCTCGCCGGCAAGCGCCGGCTGGTCGCCAAGTACGCAAACCTCGAGGTGCTCTAAGGCTGGGGCAGTCTGAGGAAGTCGGCGCGGAGGATGGCGTAGAGGTAGTTGTCCACCCGCCGCTCGCCGAGCTGGAAATAGCTCCTCAAGACCCCTTCGCGCTGGAAGCCGACGGCCTCGAGCACCTTGCGCGAGCCCTCGTTCTCGATCGCGCAGCGGGCCTCCACGCGCTCGAGCGAGGTGTTCATGAAGACGTCGGCGAGCAGCAGGTGGAGGGCCTGGGGGGTGATGCCCCGGCGTTGTCGCTCGGTGGTGAGCGCGTAGCCGATCTCGGCCAGCCCATGCTCCCAGTTCGTCACCACCAGCGTGATCCAGCCGACCGGCTCGTCCTCGCAGACGACGATCCACTGGAACTTCTCCCCGCGCCCGTCTTCGAGGCTGGCGGACTGCTGGGCGGCGAGCTCGGCCCGCAGCTGGCCGCGGGTGAGGCGGCCGAGCGGCTGGTAGCGCGCCACGCTGGCCTCGCCGCGCCAGGCGTGCAACAGGTCGGCGTCGGCGGGCGTGGCTGGCCGCAGGGCAATGCGGTGCAGCGGGCTGCGCCGTTCGAGCTCCATCGGCTTCACGCCCCGACGGGCCGTCGTGAGCCGCGCCGGCGCACGAGATGGCCCAGCTCGTCGACCACCGCCAGGCGGAACATCATGAAGTGGCCATGGAGAAAAAGAAGGAGGAAGGGGAGGGCCCACCACATCTGCAGCAGCCCCGCCATGCCGAAGCAAGCGGCCTGATAGAGCGCGAGCAGGCCGTCGATCAGCACGGTCGAATCGGCTCGCAGCCGGTAGCCGTCGGCGGTCGGTGCGCCCCCCCGACCCTCGATCCGGTACTTCGGCGTGCGCTCGAAGACACCCCCGTCGCGGCGCAGTCCCTCCACCACGGCGCGGGCGTTGTTGACCGACAGGCCGATCCCGAGGCCGAGGGCTCCCGGCAGGCTGCGCAGGACGGCCCGCCAGTTCCGGGAGAGGGCCAGTTGGCTCGAGGCGTAGAAGAGGGAGACGGCGAGGGTGGCGCCGAAGAAGAGCGGCGCGTCGAGGAGCAGGAGCGTCCGCGGATCGGCGTCGCGCCGCAGCAGCATGGCCGGGAAGAGCAGCAGCGACAGGGCGACCATCAGCAAGTAGCTCACGTTGCTGGTCAGGTGCACGAACGCCTCGCAGCGCACGGCCCGCGGCAACGGCGCGGAGAGCAGCGTGGGGAGGAGCTTGCGCGCCGTCTGCATCGAGCCCTTGGCCCACCGGAACTGCTGCCGCTTGAAGGCCTGGGGGTCGGCGGGGAGCTCCGCCGGGACGACGAGGTCGGGCAGGAACACGAAGCGCCATCCCGCCAGCTGCGCCCGGTAGGAGAGATCGAGGTCTTCGGTCAGCGTCTCCTGGCGCCAGCCCCCGGCCTCGTCGATTGCCCGGCGCCTCCACACCCCGGCCGTGCCGTTGAAGTTGAAGAAGCAGCCACTGGCGTGACGTGCCGCGTGCTCGACGACGAAGTGGCCGTCGAGGAGGACCGCCTGCGCGCGCGTCAGGCCGGAGTACTCCCGGTTGAGGTGGGTCCAGCGGGCCTGGACCATCCCCACCGCCGGATCGCCGAGCCACGGCACGGCGCGGCGCAGGAAGTCGGCGGGGGGCACGAAGTCGGCGTCGAAGACGGCGATCAGCTCGCCGCGGGCTCGCGCGTGCCCCGCGGCCAGCGCCCCGGCCTTGAAGCCCCGCCGCTCGGCGCGGGCCAGGTGGTGGACGTCGAGACCGCGCGAGCGCCAGAGGGCGACCCGCCGCGCGACCAGTGTGCGGGTCTCGTCGGTGGAGTCGTCGAGCACCTGGATCTCGAGCCGCTCCCGCGGGTAGTCGAGGGCGCAGACGGCATCGAGCAACCGCGTCGCCACGTGGCGCTCGTTGTAGATCGGCAGCTGCACGGTGACCGATGGCCACTCGGCGACCGCCGGCGGCTCGACCGCCCGACGCTGCGCCGAGCGCCAGAACGTCCACACCAGCACGAAGCGGTGCAGGCCGTAGAAGGCGAGGAGCCCCAGGACCAGATAGTAGAGTGCCAGGAGCGCGGAGGAGGCGGGTGGCTCGAGAGCGGTCATCGGGGGAAGGGATCTCGGCGGGCGGGCGCTCCGGCTGGGCAGCGGCGGCTCCGGCGGTCGCGGCTCATGTGGCGTTGCTGTCGATCGGCGATCTCGGCGGCCGTCTGGGTTGGGCCCTGGCGGCCTGGCTCTTCGGCCTGCTCGGCATCGTCATGGTCGTGCGGCGGGGCAGCGGGCGAGGCGCGCCGTCCCCGGTCGTCATTCTCGCCGTCGCGGCCCTCTTGCGTCTGCTTCTCGTGCCTCTCGCTCCGACCCTCTCCGATGACGTCTGGCGCTACCTCTGGGACGGCCGGGTCGCGGCGGCCGGCCGCAACCCCTACCTCCTGGCGCCCGACTCCGCGGCGCTCGTCGACCTCCGGCACGAAGACTGGGAGAGGGTCGCGCATCGCGAGGTGCCGACGGTCTACCCGCCTCTCGCGGTCACGCTGTTCAGTATAGCCGCCCGCCTGCCGCACGCCCTCTACGCCTGGAAGCTGTTCGTCGGTGCCGTCGATTGGGTCACCTGCCTGCTCCTGGTACGGCTGGCGGTGCGCTTCGGCCTGCCCGCCCGGCGCACGCTGTGGTACGCGTGGAACCCCCTGGTGACGACCGAGGTGGCGGGCATGGGCCACGTCGACGCCCTCGGCGTGGCGGCGGTGGTGGCGACCGTGAGCCTCCTGACGGCAGGGAGCCGCCGGCTGCTGCCGGCGGTCGGGGCGGCGTCTGCGGCGATCCTCGCCAAGCTGGTGCCGTTGCTCGCCCTGCCCTGGTGGGCCCGGGCAAGCCGCGCACCCTGGCGCTTCGCCGCCGCGGTGGTCGCGCTCACCCTGGCCGCGCTGACGCCGGTTCTCTGGGCCGCCGGCGGGGTGCCGCCGGGGATCGTCGCCTTCGGCGTCTCGTGGGAGTTCGACGGGCCGCTCTTCGAGCCGCTCTGGCGGGGGCTCGACGCCGTCGGCGCCGTTCCCGCCGTCAAGGGCCTCCTCGACCAGCTCAAGTCGTGGACGGGAGAGCACGACTTCTGGAACCGCTGGTACCCGTACGTCTACCCGCAGCTGCTGGCCAAGCTGCTGCTGGCCGGCGGCTTCGCCCTGGCCTGCGGATGGGGCTGGCTGAGGCTGCGGGATCCGGCCGCCGCGACCGGCTGGCTCTTCGGGACGGTCCTGCTCTTCTCCGCCACCGTCCACCCCTGGTACCTCCTCTGGGTGCTGCCCTGGGCCGCCCTCGCCTCGCACGAGGCGTGGCTGAGCCTCTCGGGCCTCATCCTGCTCTCCTACCTGCCCCAGCGCGCCGGAGTCGACCTGTTCCCCTGGGTCTACCTCGCGATCTGGACGCCCTTCCTCCTCGTCTGGCTGGTGCGCCGCCCGCAATGGTCCATCGCCTGACCCTCTCGTACCGCGGTGGGGCCTACGCCGGCTGGCAGCGGCAGGCCAATGCGGTGACCGTCCAGCAGCGTCTCGAGGAAGCCCTGGAAGCGCTGCTCGGGGAGACCGTCCGGGTCATCGGCGCCGGGCGTACCGACGCCGGGGTCCATGCCCGCGGACAGGTGGCGAGCTTCGAGCTCGCGTGCGAGTTCCCGGCCCGCGGTCTCGTCCACGGCACCAACCACCACCTGCCCGTGGACATCCGCGTGCTCGACGCGGCGCCGGCGCGGGACTCGTTCCACGCCCGCAAGTCGGCCCTCGCCAAGGAGTACCGCTACCGGCTGATCCGCGCCGCGGTGCTCTCGCCCCTGGACTCCCTGTTCGCGGTGCGGGCTCCCCGCGGTCTCGATGTCGAGACCCTGCGCCGCGCCACCGAGCTGGCGATCGGCCGGCACGATTTCACCGCCTTCGCGCTGGCCGGAGGCTCGCATCGCAGCCCCGTGCGCCGGATCCTGGCCGCCGAATGGGTGGAGGACGATCCAGCCCTCGAGCTGCGCCTCCTCGGCGACGGCTTCCTCCGCGGGATGGTCCGCAGCCTGGTGGGCACTCTCCTCGAGGCCGCCACCGGCTCCCGCACCGTGGGCTCCGTCGCGGCCCTGCTCACCGGGCGACCGCGCGGCGAGGCCGGTCCGACGGCCCCTCCGGAGGGCCTGGTGCTGCATCGCGTCCTCTACGGAGGCAGCGGGGACGCTCCCCGGCGCGCCCCCTGAGCGCCGACCGTGGTAACTTACGCGCCGCCCATGATCGATCTGGAGAAGTTGGCGGCACCGGGCTCGCCGGAAGAGCTCCTGGCGCGGCGTCTGGACCTCGATCGCCTGCCGCGGCACGTGGCGATCATCATGGACGGCAACGGCCGCTGGGCCGAGCGCCGCGGTCGACCGCGCGTGGAGGGGCATCGGGCCGGGGTCGACGCGGTGCGCGACACCATCGAGGCCGCCGCCCAGCTCGGGCTCCAGGTGCTCACTCTCTACGCCTTCTCGGTCGAGAACTGGAAGCGTCCCCGCTACGAGGTGTGGACGCTGATGAACCTGCTCAAGGAGTACCTGCGGCGGGAGCTCGATCGGCTGGTCGCCAACGACATCCGGTTCCAGCCGCTGGGCCGGTGGCGCGAGCTCGATCCGTCCGTCGTCGGCGAGCTCGAGCGCGCGATCGAGGCCACGCGGGAGTGCGGGGGGATGCAGCTGAACATCGCGCTCAACTACTCCGGTCGCTGCGAGATCGTCGACGCCTGCCGCCACATCGTCGCCGATTGGGCGCAGGGCAAGGGCACCGACATCGACGAGGAGACCCTGAACCGCTACCTCTACACGGCGGGACAGCCGGATCCCGATCTGCTGATCCGCACCTCCGGCGAGTCCCGGCTCTCCAACTTCCTGCTCTGGCAGGTCGCCTACGCCGAGATCTGGCTGACCGAGACGCTCTGGCCCGACTTCCGCCGCGGCGAGCTCCTGCAGGCGATCTTCGACTACCAGTCGCGCGAGCGCCGGTTCGGAGCCGTGGAGGAGGCGTCGCCGCGCCGCGGTCGCCTGGCCTGAGGGCGGTCGGCGCCGGCGGGCTCCTCATGCGACGCATCCTCACGGCGGCCGTGATGGCTCCGCTGGCGCTGGCCGCCGTCTTCCTGCTGGCGCCGCAGCCCTTCTTTGCCGTCGTGCTCGTCGCCATGGAGCTGGTGGCGGTGGAGATCGTCACCATGGGTAGGCGCTGGACTCGCGGGCCCCTGTGGGCGATCTACCCCCTCTCGGCCGCGTGCGGGCTCGCCCTCTCCTGGCCGGTGCTGGCGTCGCGGGGGCCGGCGCACGGGGACCTCGCCGCCGCGGCGCTGGGCCTGGCGATCGGCTCGGGAGCCGCTCTTCTGGTGTTGCTGGCACGCACGCCGTTCGACGAGGTGGTGCCCGCGGTCGGGCTGATCGGCTTCTCCTCCCTCTACGTCGGCGTCCCCATCGCGGCCGTGGTGCGGGTGCAGGCGGTCGACTCCTGGCTGCTCGTCCTGCTGCTCGCCATCGTCTGGCTCGGCGATACGGCGGCCTACTACGTCGGCACCCGGTTCGGACGGTCGCTCCTCGCTCCTCGCGTCAGCCCCAGGAAGACCTGGGAGGGTGCCCTGGCGAACCTCCTGATCGCCATCGGTGCAGCCGTTGCCTACTGTCTGTGGAGGCTCGAAGGCATCGACTGGCTGATCGTCGGAGCGGCCTCGCTCGCCTCCGTCGCCGGCCAGCTCGGCGACCTGGCGCAGTCCCAGTTCAAGCGCGCGGCAGGCGTCAAGGACTCCGGCACGTTCCTGCCCGGCCACGGCGGCGCCTGGGACCGGCTGGACGCGCTGCTCGTGGCGGCGCCGGTCTGGTGGCTCGGCCTGGCGCTGCTGGAGCGGCTCTGACCGGAGGTCGACGGTGATGCGTCTGGCACTGCTCGGGGCGACCGGCTCGATCGGCCGCAGCACCCTGCAGGTGGTGCGCGAGCATCCGCGGAGGCTCTCGGTGACGGCCCTCGCCGCCTTCGGCACCCGGCTCGACGAGCTCGAGGCCATGGCGCGCGAGCTGCGGCCGCGCCTGGTCGCGGTGCACGAGCCGGATGCGGCGCACGAGCTGGCTCGGCGGCTCGCGGGCGTCGTCGAGGTGGTGGCCGGCGTCGAGGGCTGCGAGGAGGCGGCCACCCATCCCGACGTCGATCGCGTCGTCGCGGCGATGGTCGGCGCCGCGGGCCTGCGTCCGGTGCATGCGGCCCTGGAGCGCGGGATCGACGTGGCGCTGGCCAACAAGGAGTGCATGGTCGTCGCCGGCCGTCTCCTCTCGGAGCTGGCTCGCGCCTCGGGCGCCCGCATCCTGCCCGTCGACAGCGAGCATGCGGCCCTGCATCAGGCCCTGCGCTCGGGCAGCGCCGCCGAGGTCCGGCGCCTGATGCTGACCGCCTCGGGGGGACCGTTCCGCGAGCGGCCGCTCGCCACCTGGGACGAGATCCTCCCCGAGCACGCCCTCTCGCACCCCACCTGGGAGATGGGACCCAAGATCACGATCGACTCGGCGACCTTGATGAACAAGGGTCTGGAGGTGATCGAGGCCCGACATCTCTTCGACGTGCCGCCGCAGCGCATCGAGGTGGTGGTCCATCCGCAGAGCCTGGTGCACTCCCTCGTCGAGTACGTCGACGGATCGTGGATCGCCCAGCTCTCGCGCAACGACATGGTGTACTCCATCCAGTACGCCCTCGCCCATCCGGAGCGCTGGCCCAACGCGTTTCCGCGTCTCGAGCCCGCCGCGCTGGGGACCTTGACCTTCGAGCCGGTGGATCGCGAGAGATTCCCCTCCATCGAACTGGCGCGGGCCGCGCTCCTGGCCGGCGACAGCGCCCCGGCGGTGCTCAACGCCGCCAACGAGGAGGCGGTCGCGGCCTTCCTGGCGCGCCGGATCGGCTTCCGGGCGGTCGTCGAGACGGTGGCCAGGGTGCTCGACTCCCATCAGGCCGCCGCCGTGAGCTCGCTCGCGGAGGCCATCGCCTGGGACTCCTGGGGCCGGCGGGCGGCGCGCGAGGTCCTGGCGGCGGGTCCCGGCGGGGAACTTCCGGGCCGCTAGGCACGGACCTTGCTTTGCACCGGGCCGGTGCACGGCGATCGAGCCGTCCGCCGACCCCGACAGAGCCCCGGTCCGGTAGACTCGCCCCCCGCAGGAGATCCCTTCGATGAACGTGCTGTCCAACACCCTCGCCTTCGTCTTCGCGCTGGGCGTGATCATCTTCGTCCACGAGGCCGGCCACCTGCTGGTCGCCAAGGCCTTCAACGTCCGGGTGCTGACGTTCTCGCTCGGATTCGGTCGCCGCCTCTTCGGCGTCCGCCGAGGCGACACCGACTACCGAGTGTCGCTCGTGCCCCTCGGCGGCTACGTCCGCCTCGGCGGCGAGGACCCGGCCGAGGTCGATCCCGACGACGCGAAGGAGTTCCTCAACAAGCCGCGCTGGCAGAGGGTTCTGGTCTATCTGGCGGGGCCGGCGATGAACGTCGTGCTGGCCATCCTCCTCATCGCCGCCGTCTTCATGGTGGGGGTCGAGGTCTCGGCCATCCCCGACGTGCCGCCGGTGGTCGGCCACGTCGTCGAGGGATCGCCGGCCGCCCGGGCGGGGCTCGCCGTCGGCGACGAGGTCGTAGAGATCGCCGGCAAGGCGGTGGACAGCTGGGACGAGGTGCAGTTCGCGTTCCTGACCGCACCGGAGCGCGCCGTGCCCCTGACGGTGCTTCGTGACGGCGAGCGCCTGGCGCTGACCGTGACCCCGGACAAGGTGCCCAAGTACGAGTTCGGCGACGCGGGAGTGCTGCCCAAGCAGCTCCCGACGGTGTCGGCGGTGGTGGCCGGCAGCCCGGCGGAGGCCGCCGGCTTCCGCCCCGGCGACGAGATCCGCGGCGTGGACGGCCGTTCGATCGGCAGCGGCAACGACTTCGTCGAGTACGTCGAGAGCCGGCCGGGACAGGCGCTCACCGTCGAGGTGCTCCGGGAGGGCCGCTCCGTCGCGGTCGAGGTGGTGCCGCGGCTCGACGGCAAGGTCGGGCGCATCGGGGTCAACCTCTCCTACTTCCAGCGCTTCGGACCCCTCGAGTCCTTCGTCCAGTCGGCGCGATTCAACCTCCAGATCACCCGGCAGACCTTCCAGATGCTGGGCAAGATCCTCACCGGCGAGGTGGCTGCCAAGAGCGCCTTCTCGGGACCGATCGAGATCGCCGCCCTGTCGGGTGCGGCGGCGCGCACGGGACTGCGCAGCCTGGTCCAGCTGATGGGCCTGATCAGCATCTCGATCGCCATCCTCAACCTCCTGCCGATTCCGGTCCTCGATGGCGGCCAGATCGCGATCCTCCTGGTCGAGTCGGTCCGCCGACGGGACCTGTCGCTGCGGGTCAAGGAGCGCAT
>Ga0299913_10003280_pt1 | contig 13178 bp, 13 predicted proteins | sample RVTome_9_FD_201360 | JGI IMG/M metagenome (GOLD analysis project Ga0299913, IMG submission 201360) | Soil microbial communities from uranium-contaminated site in the Upper Colorado River Basin, Wyoming, United States - RVT155D38 (version 2) ... | reverse complement strand
CATCGCGGATGCCGCCCGGGCGGCACTCCGCCAGCTCCATGGCGCCTACGCGCTCGCGATCATGCACCGGGACGAGAACGACCGGCTCGTCGGCGCACGCAAGGACGTACCCCTCGTGGTCGGGCTCGGGGAGGGCGAATCGTTCCTCGCCTCCGACGTCGCGGCAATCCTGGCCCACACGCGCCGGGTCATCTTCCTCGAGGAGGGCGACGTCGCCGACCTCCGGCCGAACGGGGTGGCGATCACCGACGTCGACGGCCGGCCGGTGGAGCGCGTCCCCGAGATGATCGAGTGGACCGTCGAGGCCGCCGAGAAGGGCGGCTACGAGACGTTCATGCTCAAGGAGATCCACGAGCAGCCGGAGGCCCTGCGGCAGTCGCTGATGGGCCGGATCCTGCGCGCCGGGACGATCCAGGTGCCCGAGCTCGAGCCCGTCTGGAACGCGGTCCGAACGGCCACGCGGGTCGAGCTCGTCGCCTGCGGAACCGCCTCGTACGCCGCGATGATCGGCGCCGGCGCGATCCAGGACTTCACCGACCTCCCGGCGCGGGTGACCGTCGGCTCGGAGTTCCGGTACGACCCGCCGCCGCTCGACGAGAAGACGCTCGTGATCGCGGTCACCCAGTCCGGCGAGACGGCCGACACGATCGCCCCGACGCGGCTCGCGCGGGAGCGGGGCTGCCCGATCATCGCGGTGACGAACACGCTCGGGTCGGCGATCACCCGCGAGGCCGACGCGGTGCTCTTCCTCCAGGCCGGGCCGGAGATGGCCGTGGCCGCGAGCAAGACGTTCGTGACCCAGGTGACCACGCTGGTGGTCCTCGCCGCAGGCATCGCCAAGCTCAGAGGCACGCTCAGCGATGAGGCCGAGGCAGCGCTCGTCGAGGGCCTGCAGGGGCTTCCGGCCGGCGCTGCTCGCGCGCTCGAGCTGAACGCGCCGCGAGCGAAGGACCTCGCACGTCGGTACGTCAACTCGCGCGGCTTCATGTTCGTCGGGCGGGGCGCGACCTACCCCGCGGCGCTCGAGGGCGCCCTGAAGCTGAAGGAGATCAGCTACGTCCACGCGGAGGGCTACCCCGCCGGCGAGCTCAAGCACGGCCCGATCTCGCTGCTCGACGCCGAGTGCCCGCTCGTCGCGGTCGCGACGCGGTCGTCGACGTACGAGAAGCTGATCAGCAACGTCATGGAGGGCCGTGCCCGCGACGCGAAGGTGATCGCGGTCGCGACGGAGGGCGACACGGGCATCGAGCGGATCGCCGACGACGTTGCCTGGGTGCCCGACACGCACGAGCTCTTGAGCCCCGTCCTCGCGATCATCCCGCTCCAGCTGTTCGCCTACCACGTCGCGCTGGCCCGGGGCACGGACGTCGACCAGCCGCGCAACCTCGCGAAGTCGGTCACGGTCGAGTAGCGGTTGAATCCTCGGGCCGAGGGAATCCTCGGACCGATGGCCCGCAGGAGCTTTCCCTCGGTCCTCGGAGGGCTCCGCAACATCCCACTGGGCTAGCATCTCGCCTGAGATGGATGTTCCTGCAGGCACGTCGGAGCTCGGGATCGACATCATCCAGGTCGCCCGGATCAAGGCCACGCTGGCGAGATTCGGTCGGCGCTTCGCGCGCCGCGTCCTGACCGACGCCGAGGACCGCTACGTCCGGGATCGACCCCAGAACTTCGCGGGTCGATGGGCGGCCAAGGAGGCGGTCAGCAAGGTGCTCGGCCTCGGGGTGCGGGGCGTCGGCTGGACGGAGATCGAGATCCAGCGCCTCCCGACGGGCCAGCCCTCCGTCCGGCTCCACGGGCGCGCCGAGCGGCGCGCTGAGCAGCTCGGCATGGAGCGCATTGCCGTCTCGATCAGCCACGAGGCCGAGTACGCCGTCGCAGTCGCGTTCGGCATCCGCACGGCGGGCGGACGCTACGTCTTCCCGCTCGACATCGAGGAGCGGCTCGATGACCGCGAGCGGCGCCTCCTCGCCCGGATGGAGCGCCTTCGTGCGCTGTCCGAGGAGGCCGGCAGGCCGGCAGCGGCCACGGACACGGATGCCTGAGAAGCGGCCGCTCGGCTTCGGCCGGCACGAAGCGCACGGGACGCGGGCGGCGTCGACGACGTCCGGGCCGCCTGCGATGGACGACAAGGCCGCCGCGGCGCTCCTGCCCGAGCGGCCGGCGCGCGGCCACAAGGGCACGTTCGGCAAGGTCCTGGTCATCGCCGGCTCGATCGACTATGCGGGCGCGGCGCTCCTCGTGTGCCGGGCCGCCGGCAGGGCCGGGGCGGGCCTCGTCACGCTGGCCGTTCCCGAATCGCTCCAGCCGCTCTTCGCGGCGAAGGTCGTCGACGCGACGACGATGGCCCTGCCCGAGGACGACGTCGAGGAGGTCGACCCGGAGCCCGCGATCGCCCGCGTCCTCGATCACGACCACGACGCGATCGTGCTCGGGCCGGGCCTGAAGCCGGGCCTGGCGACGGCCGAGCTGGTGCGCATGCTCCTTGCGGCTCCCGACGATGGGCACGCTCCGCCGCTGGTCCTCGACGCAGAGGCGCTGCGCTCGGTGGCGACGATGGGCGAGTGGTGGGCGGGCACGCTCCGCTCGTGCGTGATGACGCCCCATCCCGGCGAGTTCGCCCGCCTCCGCGCCGGCTCGGGTGTCGGCGGCGACGGTGACGGCGACCTGTCTGACGACGACGAGGCGCGGCGGACCGCCGCGACCGCAGCGGCGGCGGCGTGGGGCCAGGTCGTCGTGCTCAAGGGCGCGAAGACCGTGATCGCGGAGCCGGATGGCACCGTGACCGTCGCGCCGTTCGAGAATCCGGCGCTCGCGAGCGGCGGGACGGGCGACGTTCTGTCGGGCGTGATCGGGGCGCTCCTGGCGCAGGGCATGGCGCCCGGACCCGCGGCACGTCTCGGCGTGTACCTCCACGGCGCGGCCGGCGACATGGTCCGGGACCGGCTCGGCGACGCCGGACTGCTGGCCTCGGATCTCCCGGACGCGCTGCCGATCGTGCGCAAGCGCCTCGCGGCGATCGCCGAGCGATCGAAGCCGGGCAAGCAGGTCGGCTTCACCGTGCGCGAGGGCGAGGGGGCGGGCGCCTGAGCGAGCCGGGCGGCGCGCGGCAACCCATCGAGGCGCGGCTCGCGGCAGCCGGGCTGCCGCCGCTGCCGCGAACGGCCTGGGCCGAGATCGACCTCGACGCGCTCGCGTCGAACCTGGCGGTCCTTCGGGTCCTCGCGGGCGAGGGCACGCCGGTCCACCCGGTCGTGAAGGCCGACGCGTATGGCCATGGCGCCCTCCCCGTCGCGCGAGCACTCGCGGCCGGCGGTGTCGACGGGCTCTGCGTCGCGACGCTCGACGAGGCGATCGCCCTCCGCGACGCCGGCATCTCGCAGTCGATCGTCGTCCTGTACCCGATCCCGCCGACCCTGGCGCCGGTCGCGCGGCGACGCCAGGTCGCCGTGACCGCCGGCGACGGGGCGCTCCTCGAAGCGCTCCTGTTGGCGCTGGCGCCAGCCGCGGACGTTCGCCCTGAAACCACGCCGCCGCTGGGCCTCGAGCTCGAGGTGGAAACCGGCCTGGGGCGGGGCGGCCTGTCCGGCGCAGCCCTCCTTGAAGCCGCGAGCGCGATCGAGTCCGTGCCCGGCGCTCGCCTCGCCGGACTCTGGACGCATCTCCAGGCCCCCGAGGACGCGGGGCGGACCGCCGCGCAGCTCGAGCGCTTCGAACGTGCCGGAGACGAGCTCCGGTCGGCGGGGGTGGACCTGCCGGCGCGGCACGTCGCGGCAACGGGCGGCCTCCTGCTCGATGGCGTCGCCGCGCTCGACGGCGTTCGACCGGGCCTCGCGCTGTACGGCCTCGTCCCGGACGAGCTCCTGCCCGGCTCCGGGGCGGCCGGCCGTGGCATGCCCGCCACGCGTCCCGGGACGGCCGCCCTGCGACCGATCCTGGCGCTCCTCGCTCGTCCGGTTCGCGTGGCGGACCTCCCGGCCGGGACGGGCATCAGCTACGGCCCGACGTTCGTCACCAGCCGACCGAGCCGGATTGCCACATTGCCCCTCGGCTACGGCGACGGCTGGCCCCGGGCCCTCTCGAATCGCGCGGGAGCGCTGGTGCGCGGCACGCTGGTGCCGCTCGTCGGCAACGTCGCGATGGATGCGGTCATGGCCGACGTGACGGACGTCCCGGGCGAGCCCGTGACCGTGCACGACGAGTTCGTGCTGATCGGGCCGCAGGGACCGGCACGGATCACGGCTGCGCAGGTCGCCGCGGCCCGCGGAACGAACTCCTGGGAGGTCGTGACGAGCCTCGCCGCACGCCTGCCCCGGGTGTACCATGCGGCGTCCGTTCCGCGCGAAATCCGAACCCTTGTCAACGACGAGGTCAGGGACGAGATCGGCAGCAGGAGGTCCGTGCGACCGTGAGCGAGCCGAGCGCAGGCGAGCACCTCGAGCACATCGAGTACGGCGACGAGCAGCGCGACGAGCTGGTGGAGGAAGTCGCGCGCGAGATCCAGCTCCGCGGCCTCACTGCGTCGGCGGTGAGCTTCCTCCAGGCCTCGCGGCCGTACCGCCCGCTCGGCCCGAACGCCATGCTCTTCTTCGACCCGGTGCTTCACGGCCTGTTCGGCGGCGAGCTGCCCAGTGCATCGGCGATCCTGGCCGACGAGGACGGGATCGAGCAGCTGATCGAGCGGCTCGAGGACCTCTCCGAGGAGACCGGCTGGGACGCCTGACCGATCCGCCCAGGCTGGGGGCCGGCGCCGGTCGGCGCTCGAGAGCCGGTAGCATGAACCGGTGACCGTTCCGAGGGCGCTCCTCGCCATCGATGCCGGTGCCGCCACGACGTCCGTCGCCCTCCTGGGCCGGCCGGGTGCCCGCTGGCGCCTCCTCGGCGCACTCTCCGCGCCGGCCGGCGCCGATGTGGACGCGCTCGGCTGGATCCTCGTGGCCCGGCTCGGGGTAGCCGACCCTCGGCTCGCTGCCGACCTCGAGGTCGACGCCGATGGCGCCCACCGCCTGCCGCGCCTGGAGGCACGGAGCCAGCCGCCCGAGACGCTCGCGGTTCTCGGTGCGTCGCGCCGTGCGGTCGGCCTGCTCGAGGCCGTTGCCGCGCGGACGCCGTGGCGGATCCGGACGGCATCGCCGGAGAGCCACGACCCGCGGGAGATGACCGATCTCGCACTGCGCCCGGAGGTCTCCGCGGTGCTCGTCGGCGCGGGCGATCCGCCTGGCCCGGACGAGCGCGGCTGGCTGGACGACCTCGCGGGCCTCGTCGGCGCGGCGATGCGCCGCCGTCCCGATCTCCGCATCGTCCTCGCCGGACCCGTGGCGGCCCGCAATGCCTGGGCCGAGGGTGCCGGCCGTCCGTACGACGGCTCGCACGAGCGGATCGTGGAGGCGCCCCCGCTCGGGGTGCGCAGCGGCCCCGATGAGCCGCTTCGCGAGATCCTCGAGGGGCTGCTGCCACCCGGTCCGGATCCCCGCCAGACGGCGGTTCGCGCGCTGCTCTCGCTGGCCGACACCCTGGACCGCCGGCTCGAGCTGATCGACGTCGGGCTCGACGGCGGCCTCCGCGCGATGGCCTCGCCGGGCATCGCTGATCAGGGCCCGGCCGCCGTGTCGGTCCGAACGGCGCAGGCGGGGCTCGTGCCGACCGAGATCGACGATGCCGCGGTCGATGCCGTGCTTGCCTGGACGACGGGCAGCCTCGACCGGCACCGGATGGGCGACCGCCTCATCGACCTTCGCGGCCAGCCCTGGGCGGATACGTCCGGAGAGGGTGCCCGGCTGCGGCTCGCGGCCACGCGGGCGGCGCTGGCCCGCCTCGCGGAGCGGACGACCGACATCGGTGCGATGCCCAGCCCGGACGTCACGATCGTGTCCGGCGGGGCGTTCGCGGTCGCGCCACCACGTGCCGTCGCGCTCGCCGTCGCCGACACCATCCGCCGCCCGGGCGCGACGCAGCTCGTGATCGACCATGCCCGGCTCCTCGGCCCGCTCGGCACGATCGACGACCCGGACGAGCGGCGGACCCTCGTAGCCGACCTCGCCGACGACCTCCTTGCCCCGATCGGGAGCCTGCTCGTCGTCGGGGGCGTGCCCGGCGGCGTCCCCGGCACGCGGCGAGGCGCCCCCCACGCCGTCGGCAGGCTGATTCTCGACGGCGACCAGCACGGTCGGTACGAGCTGACCAGCGGGGAGGTCGCGTTCGTGGACCTCGCGCCGGGCGATCAGGCCCTCGCGACCCTCGAGTTCAAGGACGCCGTCCGCGTCGGCCACCGGGCGAGGCGCGTCACCGTCCAGGTCTCGGGCGGCGTGGCGGGCCTGGCGGTCGACCTGCGCGACGTGCCCCTCCGGCTCCCGGAGCGGCGCGACCGGCGCCGTGCGGCGCTCGCGGCATGGGGCGAGCTCGCCTGGCCGGGCGACGAGCGGTGACCGCCCCCGACACGATGGTCGACGCCGAGGTCGCGGGCCGCGCCGGCCTCGAGCTGGTCGCGCGGCGGACGCTCGTGGTCCCCCAGATCGACATGCTCTTCCCGCTCCAGCCCGGTGACCGGCCGCTCGTCAAGGAGGGCGAGGCCGTCGGGCGCGCGCAGCCGATCGTCGAGCAGATCCGCGAGCCCCGGACGATCGTCGTCAACGGCGTGGGCACGCCGGAGGAGCCGGGTGCGCCGGGCGATCGCTGGACCGCTCCCGCTGGGCGGCCGCGCGAGGTCGAGGGGGCGACCCAGGGCGAGCTGCTGTTCCGCAGCAGCGGGCGGTGGCGGATCGCGTCGGGGGAGCGCGCGGAGACGCTCGAGGCGCCGTCGGCGGGTGTCGTCCACGTCGTCCGGCCGGGGTCAGGGATCACGATCCGGTCGGTAGCGAACGCGATCCCCGGGCGCCTGGCGCTGGCCGGCCCGACGTGGGGGCGGCTGCAGGTCGCGACCGGGGCCGACGGCGAGCTCCGCGCGCAGCACGTCGATGTGGGGGCGGCCGGCTCGATCATCGTCGCCGGGGCGCGCATGGATGCCGAGGCACTGACGCGGGCACGCGCCGTGGGCATCCGAGGCGTGATCGTGGCCGCGCTCGGGATCAAGGAGCAGCGCGACTTCCTCGCCTCGGAACGGCGCGGTCGCGCGGCTGTGCACGGCTTGCCGCCGTTCGGCATCCTCGTCCTCGACGGCGCCGCGCGACGGCCCATCGCGTCGCCGTTGATGGCGCTGTTCGAGGCGATCGAGGGCGGCATGGTCGCGATCGTGGGCAACCCGCCGGCGCTGGTCGTCGACGATCCGAGCATCACGCTCCCGGCGCCGTCACCCGAGCTCGTTCGCGTTCGGTCCGGCCCGCTCGCGGGCGCCGAGGGCACATGGGCGGGACTCGCCGGTCCCCGCCGCTTCCCGGCCGGGGTCACGCTCGAGGCGGCGTTCGTCCGGTTCGGCGGCCGCCCGCCGGTCGCGATCCCGATCGGCGACCTCGAGCGCTTTGCCTGACGCCCGGGTGACGATCGACACGCCGGGCACCGCCGCGGCGCTGGACCTGACGAGCGCGAGCCCCGACGAGACCCGGGCCATCGCCGCGCGCCTTGCGGCGGTGGCTCAGCCGGGCGACGTGGTCTGCCTGTGGGGCGATCTCGGCGCTGGCAAGACCGTGTTCGCGAAGGGCTTCGGCGCGGGTCTCGGCGTGCGCGACACGATCAGCTCGCCGAGCTTCGTCCTGATGGGCGAGTACGCGGGCCGGCTGCCCCTGTTCCACATCGACCTGTACCGGCTCGCGACGTCCGCGGAGGCCTTCGATGGCGGGCTCCTCGACGATCGCCAGGCGGGCGGGGTCGTGGTCATCGAGTGGCCGGATCGCCTCGGCCGCGACGTTCCCGTCGAGCGCCTCGATGTCCGGATCGAGGGCGGCGCGGACGACCCGCGGCAGCTCCACCTCGAGGCGCACGGTGCGAGCCACCGCCGGTACATCGCTGCCGCGCTCGCCGCGGCGGCCCCCGGAGCCGGCACGTGAGCGAGAGCCGCCGCTGGCTGCTCGCGCTCGACACCGCGACGAACACCGTCGTCGTTGCGGCCGGCGACCCGGCCGGGCGCGTCCTCGGCCACGAGATATTCGAGGGCCGCTACCGCCACTCGCAGGAGCTCCTGCCGGCCGTGGCGCGGCTCGTCGAGCGCCTCGACCTCCGCCTTGGCGACCTTGCGGGGATCGTGGCGGGCACGGGCCCGGGCGCGTTCACTGGGCTGCGCGTCGGCCTCGCGACCGCGAAGACGCTCGCCCACGAGCTGGCGGTGCCCGTTGCCGGCATCCCGACCTCCGACGCGCTCCTGGCCGACGAGCCCCCGGGCTCGATCCTGTGGCTGCCCTCCGGACCGCGTGATCGGGTCGCGATCACGCCCGGCGCGCCTCCCGCGATCGTCCGCGAGGGCGAGGCGCCGCCCTGGGCAGACGCCGCGGGCCGACCAGGAGGCGGCGTGGCGACCGACGTGGCCATCGACCTCGACAGTCGCGCGGCACCGGACGCCCTCGAGCGCGGGCGGCGGGCACTCGAGCGCCTGCCGAAGTCGCTGATGCGGCTCGGTGCGGCGCGGCTGGCCGCGGGCGACACGGACGATCCCGAGCGCCTGGTGCCGCGCTATGCGAGCCCGCCGCGAGGCATGCCGGTCGAGCAGACGGATGGGGGAGTGGCGTGGTCGCGCGACCCCCGGTAGCGATCCGGATCGAGCCGATGACGCTCGAGGACATCCCGGCCGTCCACCGCATCGAGCGCGCAAGCTTCGCCGTCCCCTGGCCGGACGACGCCTACCGCAACGAGCTCGTCACGAACCGGCTCGCGAGCTACGTGGTTGCACGCGCCGGGGACGACGTCGTCGGATTCGCGGGCCTGTGGGTGATGGTCGACGAGGCGCACATCACGACCTTCGCCGTCGACCCGCGCTGGCGCCGCCGCGGCGTCGGCCAGTGGCTGCTGCTCCGCCTGCTCGAGCTCGCGAACGACCGGCGCGCGCGCGAGGCGACGCTCGAGGTCCGGCTCTCGAACATGCCGGCCCGCCGGCTGTACGAGAAGTACGGCTTCCGGCCGGTCGGAATCCGGCCGCGCTACTACTCCGACAATGGCGAGGACGCCCTGATCATGACGACCGACGCGCTCGCGTCCGCGGGCATGCGCGACCGGCTCATTCGCCTCCGCGACGAGCTCGACGCGCGCCCGATCGACTCGCATCCCGGTGACCTGCCCGAGCGCGACGCCGAACGGTCGCCGGGCGACCAGCCGTACCGAGGCTGACCGAGATGAACGGGCTGAGCGGGATGAGCGGGATGACCCGGCCGCTGGTCCTGGCCGTCGAGTCGTCGTGCGACGAGACCGGCATCGCCCTGGTCGAAGGCAACCGCATTCGGTCGAACGTCGTCGCGAGCCAGGTCGCGCTCCACGCGCCGGCCGGGGGCATCGTCCCGGAGGTTGCGGCCCGGGCCCACCTGCGCTGGATCCTGCCCGTGCTCGACGAGGCGTGGCAGGGCGCGGGCGCGTCGTGGGCTGACGTGGGCGTGGTAGCGGTCACCCGCGGACCTGGGCTGGCGGGCTCGCTGCTGGTCGGCATCAACGTCGCGAAGACGCTGGCGTGGGTGCACGACGTGCCGCTCGTCGGCGTGAATCACCTCGAGGGACATGTCTACGCCGCTTGGCTGCGCGACCCGGGGCAGGCCGACGGCGAGGAGCCGCCGTTCCCGCTCGTCGCACTCGTCGTCTCGGGCGGGCACACCTTCCTCGTCGAGATGACCGACCACCTCACGTACCGGCTCCTCGGCCAGACCGTCGACGACGCGGCGGGCGAGGCGTTCGACAAGGTCGGGCGGCTGCTCGACCTGCCGTATCCCGGCGGCCCGGAGATCCAGAAGGCCGCCGAGGCGGCGACGAGCCACGACCGGCGGTTCCCGCGCGCATGGCTCGGCGACTCGTACGACTTCAGCTTCTCCGGCCTCAAGACGGCCGCGCGGCGCACGGTCGACGCCGCGCGCGCCGACGCGGGCCTGCGGGAGCCCGAGGAGTCGCTGCCGCACGCGGTCACCGCCGAGCTCGCGTGGGGCTTCCAGGACGCCGTCGTCGACGTGCTCGTAACGAAGACGGTTCGCGCGGCGCAGGCCGTCGGCGCCCGGTCGATCGTCCTCGGCGGTGGCGTGGCGGCCAACGCGGCACTCCGGGCGCGGCTCGCCGGCGAGGCGGACGCCCTCGGGATCCCGCTCATCGTGCCCCGGCCCGGGCTGTGCACGGACAACGGGGCGATGATCGGAGCCGCGGGCGCCAGACGGTTCGCAGCCGGGGAGCGTGCCGGGCTCGACCTCGAGGCGACACCGTCCCTCCCGCTCGCCCGATGACCCAGCTCGCCCGATGACGCGGTCCGCGCCGCGGCTCGACCCCCTCGAGGTCCGGCGGACGCTCCGTCGTGAAGGACTGCGCGCCCAGCACGGGCGATCCCAGAACTTCCTCGCCGACCCGGATGTGCTCCAGGCGATCCTCGATCTGGCCGAGGTCGAACCGGGCAGCCGCGTCCTCGAGATCGGGCCGGGCCTCGGGATCCTCACCGGTGGCCTCCTCGACCTCGGTGCCGAGGTGACGGCGGTCGAGTTCGACGCCGGGCTCGCCCGCTACCTCCAGGAGCGCTTCGCCGAGCCGATCGACGCCGGCCGGCTGCGGCTCATCGAGGGCGACGCGCTCGACCTCGAGATGACCGAGCTCGTCCCGAGCCCATACCGCGTCGTCGCGAACCTGCCGTACCACATCACGAGCCCGATCCTGCACCGGCTCCTCGACCGCCCGCCGAGCCCGGACCGCCTCGTCCTGATGGTCCAGGCGGAGGTCGCCGACCGGATCGCCGCGCCGCCCGGCCGGATGAGCTACCTCTCGGTGTTCGTCCAGTTCCACGCGACGGTCCAGGTCGCGCTGCGCGTCCCACCCGAGGCGTTCGAGCCGGCGCCCAAGGTCGCCTCGGCAGTCATCGTGCTCGAACCCCATGCTCGCCTGGCGCTCGACGCGTCGCGCGCGCCCGAGCTGTGGGGCCTGGTCCAGGCCGGCTTCCGCGAGCGGCGCAAGATGCTCCGGAACGTGCTCGCACGGCAGCTCCGCGCCGGCCCGGACCGCGCCACCGGCCCGCTGGTCGGGCAGGCACGCGTCGACGCCGCGCTGGCGGCCGTGGGCATCACCGGCGATCGTCGGCCGCAGACGCTCTCCGTCGAGGACTGGCTGCGGCTCCTCGAGGCGCTCCGGTGAGCGCGGACGGACGCACCCCGGTCGTCCGGCTCGCGCCGGCGAAGCTGAACCTCACGCTCGCGGTGCTCGGGACGTTGCCGAACGGGTTCCACGAGCTCCACTCGGTCATGGTCCCGCTCGCTTTCGGGGACCGGCTGAGCCTCGCACGCGCGGCGGGCGCGGACGACAGCCTCCACGTCGTCGACGGCGACGGCCGGACGCTCGATCACGTCGGGTTCGGCTCCGTGCTCGCGGGCATCCGGGAGGCGCGCCGCGCGGTTGGACGGGCCGCCGACGCCTTTCCGCTTGCCGCACGCCTCGAGAAGCGCATCCCGATCGCGGCCGGGCTTGCCGGCGGGAGCAGTGACGCGGCGGCTGCCATCGGCGGCGCGCTGGAGGCGTGGGGTGCGGACCTGCCGGCGCACGAGCGCGCCGCCGCAGCCGCCGCGGCCGGCTCGGACGTGCCCTTCTTCCTCGCGGACGGGCCTGCGCTCGTCGAGGGCCGCGGGGAGCGCGTCGCACCGCTCAACCCGCTCGTCGGCGACCCTGCGGGCGTGCTCCTCGTCACGCCGGCGCTCGAGATCTCCACGGCGGCCGCGTTCGAAGCGTTCGACACCGATCCCGCGGCTGCGCCAGCAAACCGGGGCTCGACGCGCCTGAGCTCGGCGCACCTCGCTGCCGAGCTCGGTCCCGGCCACCCGCCGATGCGTGCGGACGATCTGGTCCGGCGAGCGGGCGTCCTCACCATGGCCAACGACCTGGCCAACGCCGCCGACCTCCTGGCGCCCGGGCTCCGCCCGCTGCGTCGAGCGCTGACGAGGCTGCTGCAGGTCCCGATCGGGCTGTCCGGCTCGGGTCCCACCCTGTGGGCGCTCTATCCTTCGCTCGACGGCGCGGAGGCGGCCGCAGGGCGGGTCCGGGAGGAGCTGGCCCGCGGTCTCCTGGACAGCCCCGGGACCGGGCCGCCGTTCATCGCCGCGACGACCATCGACAGCGGACTGGGGAGGAGGCCGGGATGACCCGTCGAGCCGTGAGCACCAGCAGCGCGCCGCCCGCGGCCGGGCCGTACAGCCAGGCGATCACCACGGACGAGCTCGTGTTCTGCGCCGGGCAGCTCGGCGCGGATCCGGCGACGAACCAGCTCGCGGATGGCGTCCAGGCCCAGACCGAGCAGGTGATGCGCAACCTCCAGGCCGTGCTCGACGCAGCGGGCTGCACGTTCGCGGACGTCGTCAAGACGACCTGCTTCCTCGCCGACATCAACGACTTCGCGGCGTTCAACGACGTGTATGTGCGGTTCGTCTCCGACCCTGCCCCGGCCCGCTCGACGTTCCAGGTCGCGGCCCTGCCGAGGGGCGGGCTGATCGAGATCGAGGCGATCGCCGTTCGCAGTCGGGCGTAAAACTGCGTTTGACGCCCTCGTCGGACGCCACGAGAATGCCAGCACGCCATTCATGACCAACGCCCAGAACAGATCGTGACCCCGTCAAGTACCGAGCCGGCTGCAGGCCGGGCGGCAGCGATCGTCCTCGCCGCGGGGCTGGGCACGCGCATGCGGTCGAGCACGCCGAAGATCCTCCACCCGCTGTGCGGTCGGCCCATGCTCGCCTACGTGCTCGATGCGTGGGACGGCGCGCTCGCCGAGCTCAACGGCACGGGCACGCCGAAGCCGATCGTCGTGTACTCACCCGCGACCGACGCCGTCCGGGACGTCGTCGGCGAGCGTGGTGAGCTTGCCCTGCAGGACGTCCCCCGCGGCACCGGCGACGCGGTCCGCGCGGCCATTGCCGCGCTCCCTGAGGACGCCGGGGAGGTGCTCGTCCTATCGGGGGATGTGCCGCTCATCGTGGGTGAGCAGCTCGTCGCGGTCATCGAGCAGCGCCGCCTCGACGACGCCGCCATCGCGCTCGCGTCGGTCTTCGCCGCGGATCCCGGGCAGCTCGGGCGGGTGGTGCGCAGCGAGTTCGGCT
>Ga0299913_10003279_pt1 | contig 13179 bp, 14 predicted proteins | sample RVTome_9_FD_201360 | JGI IMG/M metagenome (GOLD analysis project Ga0299913, IMG submission 201360) | Soil microbial communities from uranium-contaminated site in the Upper Colorado River Basin, Wyoming, United States - RVT155D38 (version 2) ... | reverse complement strand
GAAGTGTGCCGACGATCACGGCCTCGCGCGAGGAAACCTGGAGCTCGACCGCGGCGAGGTGCGGATGGCAGAGCCAGAGCTCGCGCACCGGATCCGGGCCCGGGCGCCCCGGCGTGAGGTCGTCCATGACGAGCGTGCCGCCCGGGGCGAGGAGCCCGAGCAGCGACTCGTCCGTCTTCGTCGCCTGACCGCCGCCGTCGGCGAAGAGGAGGTCGAACGGGGCCTCGGGCGGAAGCGCGGACGCCCACTCGCCGTGGAGGACGCGGGCATTCGCGTCGCCCGCCAGCAGCTCGGCGACCGCCGCGGCGCGTGCGTCGTCGGGCTCGACGGTGAGGAACGGCACCTCGGGCCCGAGCCCGGCGAGCAGCCAGGCCGAGCCGACGCCGCAGCCCGCGCCGATCTCCGCCACCCGCGCACGACCGCGCTGCCCGGCGAGGACCCGGAGCAGGCGGCCCGTCTCGGGGCTGCACGACCTCTCGAATCCGGTGCGCTCGGCGAGCGCGAGCGCCTGCTCGACGAGCGGCGGAACCACGTTCCTACACTACTGCCGTGGGCGATCCGCTTCCCCTGCCTCCGCACTGGAAAGCCGACCGGGTCGGCGAGGTGTGGCGCGTCGACTACGCGGCCCGCTTCGACGACGCGCAGCGCTGGCGCGAGCAGCACGCGCTCGGGCCGGTCACGGACGACGGTCTCCGGGTCGCCCTCGTCGTCGTCGACGTCCAGAACACGTTCTGCACGCCCGGCTTCGAGCTCTTCGTCGCCGGGCGCAGCGGCACAGGCGCGCTCGACGACTCGCGGCGGCTGTGCGAGTTCGTCTACCGCAACCTCGGCTCGCTGACGCAGATCGTGCCCACGCTCGACACCCACCAGGCGCTGCAGATCTTTCACCGCGTGCTCCTGGTCGACGCGGAGGGCCGGCATCCGGAGCCGTTCACGCTCGTCACCGCCGGCGACGTCGAGGCCGGCCGCTGGCGGATCAGCGCCCCCGCCGCCGCGGGGCTCGGCCTCGACCCGGCCTACGCCGAGGAGCACCTGCGCTACTACACCGCGGAGCTCGAGCGCGGCGGCAAGTACAGCCTCACCGTCTGGCCGTTCCACGCCATGCTCGGCGGGATCGGCTACGCGCTCGTCTCGGCGGTCGAGGAGGCGCTCTTCTTCCACTCGATCGCCCGCTACGCGCCGCTCGACTTCCAGCCGAAGGGCGACAACGCGCTGACCGAGCACTACTCGATGCTCGGGCCGGAGGTCGACGTCGACCTCGAGGGCGAGCCGCTCGGGAAGCGGAACCAGCCGCTCGTCGAGCGCCTGCTCCAGTACGACGCGGTCGTGATCGCCGGCCAGGCGAAGAGCCACTGCGTCGCGTGGACGATCGAGGACCTGCTCTCCGACCCGAACGTCGTCGAGCGCGGCCTCGAGGAGAAGGTCTATTTGCTCGAGGACTGCACCTCCTCCGTGGTCGTGCCGGGGTCGATCGACTACACCGACGAGGCCGACGCGGCGTTCGCGCGCTTCGCCGGGTCGGGTGCGCACCTCGTCCGCTCGGACGTGCCGATGGCCGAGTGGCCGGGCGTCGTCGGCGAGGCCCTCAGCTGACGAGCTCGAGCCGCTCGTTCGGGCGGTAGCGGCGGCCGACCTTCGCCGAGGGCCGTCCGTCGGTCATGACGATGTCCGCGGTGAAGTCGTTCTGGCCGCGGATCAGCGACGAGCCGATCCCGTAGGCGTCCACGGGGACGCCCTTCCGCTCGAAGGCCTGGATCTTCTCGACGGTGAACCCACCTGAGACGACGATCCGGACCTGCTCGAACCCGTCCGTGTCGAGCGCGTCGCGCACCTTGCGGACGAGCCGCTCGTTGACGCCGCGCGGGTCGAAGTCGCCCATCTCGCTCCAGAGCGAGCGGTCGACGAGCTGGCCGGAGGTGTCGAGCCGCACGCCCCAGAGCCGCGGCCCGAGCGCCCGCGCCACCTCGAGCGCGGTGCGCACCGAGTCGTTCTCGAAGTCGACGAGCACGACGACGTTCATGTCCTCGGGCGCCCATTCCGCGAACTTCGTCGCCGCGAGCACGGTGTTGCCGCCGTAGGACGCGATCAGCGCGTGCGGGACGGTGCCGACGCCGCGGCCGCCCCACCAGGACGCCTGTGCGTCGGAGGTGACGCCGATCTCGGCGCCGATCATCGCGCCCGCGACGTAGGCCGCGTAGCCGTCGCCCGTCTGCACGCGGTGGTGGTCGTGCCGCGCCGGCATGAAGATGATCGGCTTCCCGTTGGCGGCCTCGACGACGCGGGCGGTGTTGTTGGTGATCAGGGTCCGGCGGGTGAGCACGCCCAGGTAGACCGTCTCGAGGTGCGCGAAGAGCGTGTAGTCGCCCTCGATCGTCATCACCGTCTCCCATGGCTCGACCCGGTCGCCGTCGCGGAGGGCGTGCACCGTCAGCGCGTCCCAGTTGTGTGAGCAGAGCTTCAGAATCGCGATCGCCTCGTCGGTGCCGCCCAGCATCGCCTGGTTGCGCTGGAAGACCTGCATCACGACGCGCGGGTGGCGGCCGTCCTGGAGCAGCGTGGCGCGCGTGTGATTGAAGTACGCGTCGGTGTAGTAGCCCTCGCGCATCTTCTCCACCGGGAGGTCGAACACCTCCGGCGGCAGGCGCGTGGGCCTAGCTCGCTGTTCCGTCGCCATGCTCGAGCTCCAGGCACGCGGCGAGCGCCGCCTCGGCGACCTCGAGCTGCGCGGGTGAGGGCTCCGCGGTCGCGAGCCGGTGCTGCAGCTCGTGGCCGGGACGCGCGAGCGCCTTCGCGAGCGGGTGGCCGGGGTGCTTCGTCATCCAGGCGAAGACCTCGACGGCGGCGCCGATCGCGCCGACGGCGCCCGCGGCGCGAGCCGGGCCGCGCAGGCGCTCGGGCGCGCGGGAGGCGAGCACGTTCCCTGCCGCGGTCGCGGCGAGCAGCGGGCCGATCAGGTGCGAGCCGCAGCGCTCGTGCTCCTTCGCGCGCTTCTCGCCGTGCTCGTACGTCCCGATCGAGACGTGCTCGGCGCCGTGGTAGGCGGCGAGCTCGCCGCCGCGGAGGGCCATCAGGGCCGGGGCGAGCGAGAGCGCGCCGGCGAGGAGCTCGCGCGCGACCTCGCCGAGGTGGTCGGACTTGCGGACGACCTGCACGGTGACGGCGCTGGCGAGGGTCGCGGCGAGGACTCCGGGGCGCTCGAAGGGCAGCCTGGCGGCGGGAAGCCTGCGGCGCAGCTCGGGGATGATCGCGAACGACTCGGCCAGCCGCAGCGGGCCGCGCAGGAACGGCTGCTGGATCCCGGGGGCGAAGAGCCGCTTGCGCGCGCTTGCGACCTCGATCTCGCCCGCGGGCGTCCGGATCGCGCACGCCCAGGCGGTCGGCCCGTGCACGAGCACGCCGTTCGAGAGCGCCATTCCGCCGAGGCGAACCTTGCTCATGGCCGAAGCGTAGCCCCGGCCGCCCGTCTCAGGGCAGCCTGCAGCTCGCCGGCGGCGGGGCCGGGAGCGACCGGGGACTCGTCGAGCTCGGTCACCGGCATCACCTCGCGCACCGACGACGACGTGAACGCCTCGTCGGCGGAGGCGAGCTCGGCGAGCGGGTAGTGGCCCTCCTCGACGGCGTAGCCGAGCGCTGCCGCGAGCTCGATCACGGTCGCGCGCGTGACTCCCGCGAGGATGCCGAGGTCGAGCGCCGGCGTGTGCAGGGTCCTGCCGCGCCGCCACCAGACGTTCGTCGTCGGGCCCTCGAGCACGATCCCGCCGGTGTCGACGAAGACGGCGTCGTCGGCGCCCCGGCGCCTGGCCTCCGCCTCGGCGGCCATGTTGACGGCGTAGCTCGTGGACTTCACGCCGGGCAGCAGCCACGGCTCGTCCGCACGCACGCCGCGCAGGGAGATCAGCCGCTGGCCGCGCTCGCGCAGCGCGTCGTAGTGGTCGTCGAGACCGCTGACGAGCGCGAGCGCAGCGGGGGTCGGCGTCCAGACGAGGCGCAGGACGGCGTCGGGGACGCCGGCCGCGTCGAGCGCGGCGCGGGCGAGCTCCTCGAGCTCGAGGCGGTTGACGTCGGGAAGGCCGATCCGCCCGGCCGAGCCGGCGAGCCGCTCCAGGTGCTCCGCGAGCTTGAAGGGCTCGCCCCCGTAGACCCGGATCGTCTCGAAGGCGGCGCGGCCGCGGAGGAGCGCCTCGTCGTCGGCGCGGAGCACCGCCTCGGCTGGGTCGACGACGCCGCGCCCTCCGACCGCGACTGCCAGGAGGCCGCTCATCGCGCCGCCGTCTCGACCGGCGCGCCGATCGCGGCAAGCAGCGGCCGTGCCTTCGTCCACGACTCCTCCACCTCGTCCTCCGGGTCGGAGTCCCAGACGATCCCGCCGCCGACCCAGAGATGGACGCGGCCGCCGGCGACGGCGAAGGTGCGGATCGTCAGCGCGAGGTCGAGGTCGCCGTTGCCGCGGACCGTCCCGAGCGCGCCCATCGAGGCGCCGCGGCCGACCGGCTCGAGCGCCGCGATCAGGTCGAGGGCGGCGATCTTGGGCGCCCCCGTGACCGAGCCGCCCGGGAACGTCGCGGCGAGCAGCTCCGCAAGGCCGACCTCTTCGCGCAGCGTCCCCTCGACGGTCGAGACGAGGTGCGTCACGCCCGCGAGCTCGCGCTCGGCCATCAGCTCGGGCCAGCGCACGGAGCCCGGCTCGCAGACGCGGGAGAGGTCGTTCCGCTCGAGGTCGACGATCATCACGTGCTCGGCCGCGTCCTTCTCCCCCTCGACGTGCTCGCCGAGCGGGCGCGTCCCCTTGATCGGGCACGTGCGGAGACGCCGGCCCCGGCGGGAGAGGAAGAGCTCGGGAGAGGCCGAGACGATCGTCCAGCCCTCGCCCGCGAGCGTCCTCGGCGCGAACTCCGACAGCGGCGGCGCAAGGCCGCCCGGCTCGCCCGCAAACGGCGCCGAGAGGTGCTGGACGAGGTTGACCTGGTAGACGTCCCCGCGCCCGATCGCCGCCCGCACCGCCTCGACGGCGTCCGCGTACTCCGCATCCGTCCACGACCGCCCCCACTGGCCGATCTGGGCCTGTCCCAGGGCCTGTCCCTGGGACACGTCTCGAACGGCCACCGCCGCGAGCGGCAGCGGGCACGGCTCCGGCGGCGCGGGCACCGGCGTCCGCCGTAACGGCTCCGAGAGCCCGTAGCCCAGGTAGAGATCGGCTTCCAGGTGCTCGCCGCCGGGGGCGAAGAAGCCGCGCTCGCGCAGCCAGGACTCGATCAGCTCGAACGCGCCGGCGGGCTCGCGCAGCTCGAGCACGGTCAGAGCGAGCGGGCGGCGGCGCGCAGGAAGTCGACGCCGAGCCCGAGGTCGTCGACGTGCGTCCGCTCGTCTGCGGAGTGGATCAGCCGAGTCATCAGCTCGAGGTCCATGACCTTCGCCGGGAAGAAGCCGTACGCGACCGTCCCGAACGCGTCTCGGAGCCAGTGCGAGTCGGTGAAGCCCGTGCAGCAGAGCGGCGCCACCTTCGCTCCCGGCTCGGTCCGCTCCACCCAGTCGCCGATCGCGGCCCACAGCGGCGTCTCGAGCGACGAGCGCGTCCCGCCCCACTGCTCGATCGTCTCCAGCTCGTAGTCGCCCTCCCCGAGCACCTCCCGCAGGATCGGCTCGACGTCCGCCGGCGACTGGCCCGGGAGCAGGCGCCGGTCGACGACCACCTCGCACGTGCCGGGGATCACGTTCCGCCGCTCGGAGGCCTCGATCATCGTCGGCGAGAGCGTGAAGGAGAGCAGAGGCTCGATCGTCTCGACGGCGATCCGGTCGACCTCGCCGAGCCGCGCCAGCACCTCGCCCGGCGGCGGCTGCTCGCCGAGCACGGCATCGAGGAACCCGGCCACCTCGGGCCCGACCGACGGCTCCGGCCGGTAGGCCGCGAGCTTCTGGATCAGCGCGGCCGCCTTGACAAGAGCGTTGTCCGCGATTCCGGGGATCGACGCGTGGCCGCTGCGTCCCTTCACGGTCAGCCTGAACGGTGCCGACATCTTCTCCGCGGTCGCGCAGAGGTAGTAGGCCTTGCCGCCGAGCTCGACTCGCTCGCCGCCGCCCTCGTTGATCGCGTAGTCCACCCGGACCGCGTCGGGATGCTCCTCGCAGAGCCACTGCAGCCCGAAGTTCTTGCCGACCTCCTCGTCAGCCGCGGCGACGAAGACGAGGTCGCCGGGAGGCCGGAAGCCCTCGCGCGCGAGCGACGCGATCGCGACGGCGCTCGCCGCGACCTGGTTCTTCATGTCGAGCGCGCCGCGGCCCCAGACGTGGTCGTCGGCGAGGTCGCCGCTCCAGGGATCGCGCGTCCACTCGGCCGGGTCGGCGACGACGGTGTCGGTGTGCGAGAGGAAGCAGAGCGACGGCCCGTCGCCGCCGCGGAGCCGTGCGACGAGGTTCGCGCGGTCCGGGCTGCGCGCGTACAGCTCGACCTCGACGCCGCTCGCCTCCAGGTAGTCGCGCAGCAGCTCTGCCGCGAGCGTCTCGTTGCCCGGCGGATTGACGGTGTTCAGGCGCAGGAGCCGTTGCAGCAGCCCGACTGCCTCGTCGCGCAGCTCCGTGGGCATCATTGCTCCTTCGACAGCGCCGTCAGCTCGTTCCGCACCCGCCAGAGCTCCGGGAAGAAGACGTGGTGGACGAGGCGGCCGAGCACCTCGACCGGGGTGCCCTGCGTGCCGACGACCGAGTCGCCGATCACGCGCGCGACCACCTTGTAGTGACGGATCCGCCAGAAGTTGATCCGCTCGTCCCACTCGATCAGGGCCTCGGCGAGCTGGTACAGCTCCTCGTGCTCGCGCCCGTGCACGTAGACGTCGGTCAGCGAGAGCCCCGCCTGCTCGCGCAGCGCGTGGAAGGCCTGGCCGAGCGGGGGCGTGACGCGCCGCATCTCCCTCCAGCCGGGCGAGTCGAAGCCGCTGCCGTGGCCGAGCACCTTGCGGATCTCCTGGTACTCCCAGGGGGACATCTGCTCGAGCATGTCGAGCTGGGTCGTCGCGTAGACGAGGCAGAGCGTGCTCCGCCGGAGCAGCCGCAGCGCCGGGGCGATCTCGCCCGCGCGCAGGTGCTCGGTCGCAGCCTCGACGTCGTTCCAGGCCAGCTTCAGCCACAGCTCCGAGGACTGGTGGACGGTCTGGAAGAGCAGCTCGTCGCGGTGCACCCACTCGTCGGCCGTCTTCTGGAGCGAGAGCAGCTCGTCCGTGTTCAGGTAGCGCTCGTAGTCGCTGGCGCCGCCGCCTTCGAGGATGGGCTCCGAGAAGTCCTCGTGGGTCGTCACGCGCGGAGCATACTGGCCGGGTGAGCGACCTCTTCGCAGACGCCGCCCGGGAGCGCTCGGCCGCGCACGCGCCGTTGCCGCAGCGGTTGCGGCCGCAGTCGCTCGCGGAGCTCGTCGGCCAGACGCACGTGCTGGGTGAGGGCTCGGCGCTGCGGCGCGCGATCGAGCAGGACCGGCTCCGCTCGCTGATCCTCTACGGGCCTCCCGGGGTCGGGAAGACGACGCTCGCCCGGATCGTGGCGGCGGAGACCGGCGCAGCCTTCGAGGAGCTCTCGGCCGTGGCCGCGCGGGTCGACGACGTGCGCGCCGTGATGCAGCGGGCGCGCGACCGGCTCGGCGGGCACGGGCAGCGAACGATCCTCTTCCTCGACGAGATCCACCGTTTCAACAAGGCGCAGCAGGACGCGCTTCTGCCCGCGGTCGAGGAAGGGCTGCTGACCCTGATCGGCGCGACCACGGAGAACCCCTACTTCGAGGTCAACTCGGCGCTGCTCTCGCGCTGCCAGGTCGTCGAGCTGCACTCGCTCTCCGAGGAGGAGTTGGCCGAGGTCGTGCGTCGCGGCGCCGCCGCGTTGGGGGCGGAGGTGCCGCCGGAGCTCGTGGAGCTGATTGCCCGCCGCGCCGGCGGCGACGCGCGCACGGCGCTCAGCACCGTCGAGCTCGCCTGGGAGACCGCCGAGGCCGAGGGTGCCCCGCTGGAGGAGCGGCACGTCGACGACGCGGCCCGCAAGCGGCCGCTCCGCTACGACAAGGGCGCCGACCAGCACTACGACTTCGTCTCCGCCTTCATCAAGTCGATGCGCGGCTCCGACCCGGACGCCGCGGTTTACTACCTCGCCGCGATGCTCGAAGGCGGCGAGGATCCGCGCTTCATCGCCCGCCGGATGACGATCTTCGCGTCGGAGGACGTCGGCAACGCGGACCCCCGCGCGCTCCAGGTCGCCGTCGCCGCCGCCCACGCGCTGGAGCACGTCGGCCTGCCCGAGGCGCAGCTGAACCTCGCGCAGGCCGCCCTCTACCTCGCGCGCGCCCCCAAGTCGAAGGCGAGCGCGAACGCGATCTGGGGCGCGCGCGCGGACGTGCGCAAGGGCGGCAATCTGCGCCCGCCGGCGATGCTGCGCGACGCCCACTACGCGGGAGCGAAGAAGCTCGGGCACGGCGAGGGCTACGTCGACCCGCACCGCGATCCTCGCGGCTCCGAGCTGGACTACCTCCCGGATGAGCTGAAAGGGCGGCGCTACTATCGCCCCTCGGGCAACGGCGAGGAGGAACGGGATGATCGGGACGGGGAGTGAGGCGCCGGACTTCGACCTCGAGGTGGACGGAAGCACGCGTGTCCGCCTCGCCGACTTCCGCGGCAGCTGCAACGTCCTCCTCGTCTTCCATCCCTTCGCGTTCACGCCCCTGTGCGCGGAGGAGGCGCGCGACCTGCAGGAGAGCCTGCCCGCGTTCGAGAGCGCGGACACGGAGGTCGTGCTCGTCTCCTGCGACTCCTCCGCCGCCCGCCGGGCCTGGAAGGAGCAGCTCGGCCTCACCTACACGCTCGCCTCCGACTTCTGGCCGCACGGGGCCGCGGCGAAGGCGTACGGCGTCTTCGACGAGCAGCGCGGTGCAGCCGTGCGGGGCACGTTCCTGATCGACAAGGACGGCGTCGTCGTCTGGAGCCTCGTCAAGGACGCCGACACGCGCCGGACCGAGCTCGTGTCGGGACCGCTCGGCGCCGCCGCCGGGTGAGCCTCGCCGTCCACCGCTTCGGCGACGAGCGGTTGCCGCCGCTCGTCTGCCTGCACGGGGTCACGAGTCACGGGCGGCACTTCGCGCAGCTGGCCGAGCGGCTCGTCGGGAGCCATCACGTCGTCGCGCTCGACCTCCGCGGCCACGGCGACTCGCCCTGGGATCCGCCCTGGCACCTCGAGCAGCATGTCGCTGACGTGCTCGCGGCGGCGCCGGACGGTCCGTGCGCCTGGCTCGGGCACTCCTTCGGCGGCCGCGTCGCCTACGAGGCCGCCGCGGCCGAGCCCGGGCGCGTCGACCGGCTCGTCCTGCTCGACCCGGCGATCCGGATCCCCGCGCACGTCGGGCTGGCGGCCGCGGAGAACGCCCGCCGCGACCGCTCGTACGTCACCTTCGCGGAGGGGATCGACCGCCGCTACGAGGAGAGCGTGCTCACGACGGCGCCGCGCGGCCTCGTCGAGGAGGAGCTGCGGACGCACCTCGTCGCCGACGGCGAGGGCCGCTTCCGTTACCGCTATCTCCAGAGCGCCGTCGTCGCCGCCTACGGCGAGATGACCCGCGAGTCGCCGCCGTTCGAGGGCGTGCGCGTGCCGACCCTGCTCGTGCTCGGCGAGACGTCGTACCTGCCCTACGACGACCTGCTCGAGGCGCACGCGGCGGCCCTCGGCGACCTGCTGCACGTCCGCCGTATCACGGCCGGCCACACCCTCCTCTGGGACGCGCTCGAGGAGACCGCCGCAGCGATCGCCGCGTTCCTCGAGCCGCGCTAGGCGGCCTGGAGGGACGCCTCGCGCGCGTCGACGGCCGTCGCCAGCGCGTCGACGACCGTGCGTAGCTCGCCGAGCAACTCGGCGTCGACCCCGTCCGCCAGGCGCTCGTCCGCCTTCGCCACGGCCACGGTCTCCTCGAGGGCCCGGGCGCCGAGCGCCCCGACCACCTTGCGCGTCTCGGCGGCGGCCCAGACGCCGCCGAACATCCCAGTGCTCGACGAGAGCACCGCGACGGGCTTGTTCCGAACCGGCGACTCCACGAGCGGTCGCGAGGCCCAGTCCAGGGCGTTCTTGAGCACGCCCGGAACGGACGAGTTGTACTCGGGCGTCGAGATCAGGACGGCATCCGCCTCGTCCAGCGCCTGCTTGAAGCGCAAGACCGCGTCGGGCTGCGCGCCCGGGACGTCGTCGTCCGCGTCGTACGGCGGGATCTCCTTCAGCTCGTCGTAGAGCTCGAGCTCGACGCCGTCGGGCGCGGCCGCGGCAGCCGCCCGGAGCAGGTCCGTGTTGTGGGACCCGGTCCGGAGGCTGCCGCTGATCGCGAGAATCCGCATCGTTACGCCTGCACCAGCGCCAGGTTGGCGGTGATCGTGACGTCGTCGGCGAGACCGGGCTCGCCGCTCGGGAGCTCCATGCTCCAGTCGATCCCGTAGTCGCGCCGGTTGATCGTGGTCTCGAGGTCGAGGCCGACGCGCTGGTTGCCGTAGCCGTCCGTGATCGGGCCGGTGATCGTGCCCGAGAGCTCGACCGGCTGCGCGACGCCGCGAAGCGTCAGCTCGCCCTCGATCGAGACGGTGTCGCCGTCGCGCGAGATCTCCTTGGAGGAGAAGCGCAGCTCGGGGAACCGCTCGGCGTCGAAGAAGTCCGGCGTCTGCAGGTGGCCGGCCAGGTTCGGGTCGTCCACGCGGACGCTCGCGACCCTGGCGGTGCCCTCGAGGCGGCCGTCGACCAGCGTTGCGTCGAACTCGTCGAACGTGCCCTTGAACGTCATCACGCCGCTGTGCTTCACGGCGAAGCCGATGCTCGAGTGGACGGAGTCGAGGCTCCAGGTGCCCGTCGGAACGCCGATGGTCTGCTCTGTGGTGCTCATTGCTCTCCCTTGATTCGCGGTGTATACTTGAGTGCGCAACCAATATAGAGGAAAAAGATTGAGCCGTCAAGTATTGACCCCGCAAGCAGTTGAGCTCGTCGCCTTCGCCCGCCTGATGCGGGCGCAGACGGTGCTGCGGCGCGAGCTCGAGGTGGAGGTGCTGTCGCCGCGGTCGCTCACGTTCAACGACTTCGAGGCGCTGCTGCACCTGTCGAAGGCGGACGACACCCGTCTCCGCCGGGTCGACCTCGTCGAGCTCCTGATGCTGACGCCCTCCGGCGTCACGCGGTTGCTCGAGGGCCTCGAGGAGGCCGGGCTCGTCGAGAACGTCCGGTGTGACGACGACGCCCGCGTCACCTGGGCGCGGCTGACGCAGGACGGGCTCGAGACGGTCGACTGCGTCGGAGCGACCTACACGCAGCGCCTGCGCTCGCTCCTACGGGAGACGCTGACCGAGGACGAGGTCGCGCAGCTCTCCGAGCTGCTCGGCCGGCTCCCCGGCGTCGGCGCCGGCAACTGCGCCGGCTAGTCCCCGCTCGCGGCCGGTGCGGCGGCGCGGAGGAGAGATTGTGTTTCAGGAACACAAGCCCCCGTCGACCCGCACCGTTCCGTGCCCTGAAGGGCGCTTGTGTTTCAGAAACACAAAGTTTGCCGGGCGCCTGCGCTCCGGCGCGCGCCGCCGGGCCGATCGGCTAGGTGACGTACTCGTCCGCGATCGCGAGCACGTCGTCGAGGACGGCGAGGCCTTCGTCGAGCTCCTCGCGCGTGATCGTGAGCGGCGGGCAGACCATGACGACGTTCCAATGCGCCATCAGGTAGAGGCCGGCCTCGAGGGCGGCCTTCTGCAGCCGCGCGACCGGGGCGGCCGCCTCGCCCGACGCGTTGAAGGGGACGAGCATCTCCTTCGTCTCGCGGTTCTTGACCAGCTCGAGGCCCCAGAAGAGGCCCAGCCCCCGCACGTCGCCGACCGAAGGGTGCTTGGCCGCGAGGGCCGGCAGCGCCCCGGCCAGGTAGGCGCCGTGCTCGGCGGCGTTCTCGACGATCCCCTCCTCGCGGAATGCCTCGATCGAGGCGACCGCGGAGGCGCACGCGAGCGGGTGACCGGAGTACGTCAGCCCCCCGGCGAGGAAGCGTCCGCGGAGCTGCTCCGCGACCGGCTCCGACACGATCATCGCGCCGAGCGGGACGTAGCCGGAGTTGATCCCCTTCGCGACCGTGAGGATGTCCGGGACGACGTCCCAGTGGTCGCAGGCGAACCACTCGCCGGTGCGGCCGAAGCCGGCCATCACCTCGTCGCAGATGAGCAGGATCCCGTGCCGGTCGCACGTCTCGCGGATCGACTGGAGGTAGCCGTCGGGCGGGACGATGATCCCGTTCGTGCCGACGACCGTCTCGAGGATGACGGCGGCGACGGTGTGCGCGCCCTCGTACTGGAGGATCTCCTCCAGGTGCGGCGCGCCAGAGCAGACCGGGCACGGGTCGGGATGCCCGGCCGGGCAGCGGTACGTGTAGGGGTCGAGCATCCGCACGACGCCGGGAAGCCCGGGCTCGGCGTGCCAGCGGCGCGGGTCGCCCGTGAGCGTGATCGCGCCGGCCGTCGCGCCGTGGTAGCTGCGGTAGCGCGCGACGATCTTGTGCCGGCCGGTGACCCAGCGTGCGACCTTGATCGCGTTCTCGTTCGCCTCGGCGCCGCCGTTCGTGAAGAACGACATCTTCAGGTTCCCGGGCGTGACCTCGGCCAGCAGGCGCCCGAGCGTCGAGCGCGGCTCGGTCGCCATCGGCGGCCCGATCGTGGCCAGCTTCTCCGCCTGCTCCTTGATCGCGGCGACGACCTTCGGGTGGCCGTAGCCGATCGAGACGTTGACGAGCTGCGACGCGAAGTCGAGGTAGCGCTTGCCGTCGTAATCCCAGAAGTGGCGCCCCTCGGCGCCGGCGACCGGGATCGGGTCGATCGCGTCCTGCACCGACCACGAGTGGAGGACGAACTCCTTCGCGTCGGCCTTGACCTGGGCGCCCAGCTGCGGGTTCGTCTCGATGGTGGCCATGAGCACGATCCTAGCGCGCTACCCTTGCTCCGACACTTTCGAGGAGGCAGGAATGACCGAGCTCGCGACCCCGCCCACCCAGCAGCGCGAAGGACTCACCCGGATCAGCCACTGGATCGGCGGCAAGCCCGTCACCGGGACGTCCGGCCGCACCGGACCGGTCTACGACCCCGCCCGAGGAGTGCAGACGAGCGAGGTCGACCTCGCGACCGTGGAGGAGGTCGGCGCCGCCGTCGCGGCGGCCAAGGCCGC
>Ga0299913_10003278_pt1 | contig 13180 bp, 12 predicted proteins | sample RVTome_9_FD_201360 | JGI IMG/M metagenome (GOLD analysis project Ga0299913, IMG submission 201360) | Soil microbial communities from uranium-contaminated site in the Upper Colorado River Basin, Wyoming, United States - RVT155D38 (version 2) ... | reverse complement strand
TGGACCTGGCCTCCCCCGCTACGCCCGAGGCCGTCTACTGGGCGGTCGAGCGGGCGCGGGCGTCGCAGCCCGAGCCCAGCTCCACGCGGCAGCTCGAGGGGGTGTGACCGCGATGCAGTGGATGCGAGCGGTCCAGCGGCTCCGCGAGCGGCGGGAGGCCGGCGTACTCGTCACCCTCACGTCCGTGCGCGGCCACTCGCCGCGCGAGGCGGGCGCCAAGATGGTCGTCTCCGCCGACCGCACCTGGGACACCGTGGGCGGCGGCAACCTCGAGGCGGTCGCCGTCGAGCGGGCCCGGGCCATGCTCGTGGACGGGGCCGGCGAGCCGGAGACGCTGGAGGTCGCGCTGTCGGACAAGGCGCCCTACCAGCACGGCGTCCAGTGCTGCGGCGGCGAGGTGACCATGCTCCTCGAGCCGCTGCCCGTGGTCCCGTCGGTGGCGGTGTTCGGCATGGGACACGTGGGTCTCGAGCTCGCCCGGATCCTGGCCCGGCACGACCTCGAGCTGCACCTCGTCGACTCCCGCGCGGACCAGCTGACCACCGAACGGCTCGCCGCGCTCGACGACGCCGTGGCGAACGTGCACGTGCACCAGGTGCCCGTGCTGCCCGAGCTGGTGGTCGGCGAGCTGCCGCACGGCACCCACATGCTGGTGATGACCCACGACCACGCGGAGGACGCCGCCCTGTGCGATGCCGCCCTGCGCAGCGACCGGCTCGCCACCATCGGTCTGATCGGCTCGAGCGCCAAGTGGGCACGGTTCCGCAAGAAGCTCGCCGACGAGGGCCACTCCCCGGAGGCGATCGCGCGGATCACCACCCCCATCGGCCTGACCGAGCTGAGCGGCAAGGTGCCGGCCGTCATCGCGGTCAGCGTCGCCGCGCGGCTGCTGCAGCTCTTCGCCGCCGAGCAGTCCCCCGCACCCGGCCAGGCCCCCGACCGGGCCCACGACTCCCACTCTCACGAGGTCTCCTGATGACGCTCTTCCGGGGCACGTTCCTCGACACCCCCGACGACCCGTTCGCCGGCGGCGCGCTCCGCGCCGACACTGACGCCGGCCTCCTCGTCCGCGACGGGGTGATCATCGCGCGCGCGCCGTACGCCGAGCTGCGCCAGCTCCACCCGGGCGAGGAGGTCGTCGACCTCACCGGTGGACTGGTGCTGCCGGGGTTCGTCGACACCCATGTCCACTTCCCCCAGGCGCGCGTGATCGGCGCGCTGGGCATGCCCCTGCTCGACTGGCTCGACCAGTGCGCGCTGCCCGAGGAGGCACGGATGGCCGACCTGCCGTACGCCGCCTCCGTCGCCGCCGACTTCGTGCGCGGCCTGGTCTCGGCCGGCACCACGAGCGCGCTGGTCTTCGGCGCCCACGTCGCTCCCGCGGTCGACGCGCTCTTCACCGAGGCCTCACGGGTCGGTGTCCGGGTGACCAGCGGCCTCGTGCTCGGCGACCGTCTCCTGCGCCCCGAGCTGCACACGACCCCCGAGCGCGCGCACGCCGACTCCGTCGCCCTGGCCGCGCGCTGGCACGGGGTCGGCCGCAACCGGTACGCCGTCACCCCGCGGTTCTCGCTGTCCTGCACCGACGAGCTCCTGGCTGCCTGCGGTGCGGTGCTCGACGACGTACCGGGCGCCATGATGACCTCCCACGTCAACGAGAACCCGCGGGAGATCGCCACCGTCGCCGAGCTGTTCGGCGGCCGCAGCTACGTCGACACCTACGACCGGCACGGCCTCGTCGGGCCGCGCACCGTGCTCGCGCACGACGTGCACCCCACCGACCCCGAGCTGCGTGTCCTGGCCGACCGGGGCGCCGCGGTGGCGCACTGCCCCACGAGCAACGCCGCCCTGGGCAGTGGCCTCTTCCCGCTGGCCCGGCACCTCGAGCACGGCGTGCGCGTCGCCCTGGGATCCGACGTCGGGGCCGGCACCGGCTTCTCGCTGCTCAAGGAGGGGCTGCAGGCCTACTTCGCCCAGCAGCTGCTCGGCGAGCACGGCCACCCGCTCACCGCCGCCCACCTGCTGCACCTCGCCACGGCTGCCGGCGCCGAGGCGCTCGGCCTGGACGAGGTCGGAGACCTCTCGGTCGGCAAGCGGTTCGACGCACTCTGGCTGTGCCCCGCCGAGGGCACGCCGCTCGGCGTCGGCCTCGCCCATGCCGGCGACCCCGCGGAGGCCCTGGCCCGGGCGTTCGCGCTCGGCACGCCCGCGGACGTCCGCTCGGTGTGGGTCGAAGGCGAGCTGGTGAGCCCTGACCGGTCCGGCGAACCGCTCACCGCGGTCGCCGCCGGCTGAGAGCCCACTGGGGCAAGCCGGCGACTCCGGCCACCGCTGCCGTCCTGATGAGCAACCTGCGGTTGCCATCAGGGCAGCGGAGTCGGTCAGGGGCGAGTCTGCCGACTGAGCTGCTCCACCGAGGTGTCCACCAGACGGGCGAACTCGGGATGGTCCTGCAGCGCCGGGGCCAGTCGTTCCAGCGCCACAGCCAGGGTGGGGCGGTCGGCCAGGAGCGTGGCGGCGGTGGGATCGTCGACCACCATCGGTCGGCCGGTGAAGTCGGTGTCACGCGTGGTGACCAGCCACCATGCCGCGACGGCTGACGCGATGTGCTCGGGCAGGCGGCCGGCCTGGAGCGACTCGACCGCCGGCTCGAGGAGGCGCGGCCCCACCTTCGCGGTCCCGTCGGAGGCGACCTGGAGCGTGCGGTGGTGCAGCCCCTGGTTGGCGCATCGACGGAGGACCTGCTCGAGGTAGCCGGGGACGGTGGCCCCCGGTGGTGGGGTCATCAGCGGCGCCATGTCGACGAGCGCCAGAGTCTCGACGTGGTGGCGCAGTCCTGGGTCGGCGACGGCGAGTGCGATCTCGGGGAGGCCGCGCAGCACGCCGTGCCAGGCCAGCACGGAGTGGCTCGCGTTGAGGACACGGAGCTTGAGCCGCTCCCATGGCTCCACGTTGTCGGTGAGGGTGGCTCCGCCGGCCTCCAGCGGTGGTGGCGCGGCCGCGAAGTCGCTCTCGACGACCCACTGCAGGAAGGGCTCCCCCGCCACGGCGCAGGCGTCGGTCAGGCCGATGATGTGTGCGGCGCGCTCTCGGGTGGTCTCGGTGCTGGCCGGGACCATGCGATCGACCATGGAGCTGGGGAAGCGCACCTTGTCCTCTGCCCAGGAGCGGGTGGCAGTGTCACCGCTCCGTTCGAGGAACGTCATCACCAGGCCACGAAGGACGGTCCCGTTGCCGGGCAGGTTGTCACAGCTGAGTACGTCGATCGGCGCGTCCTCGTGACGCCGGCGGGCGAGGCCGGCGGCGATGGTCCCGACCACGGTGCCCGGCGGTCTGCCGGCCAGGTCCGACCGGACGCCCGGGTGCCCCAGGTCGAGCTCCCACCCTCCGGGCACGCAGTGGTATCCCTTCTCCGTGACCGTCACGGTGACCATGCGCGTCGCCGGGTTCGCGATCCGCTCGACCACGTCGTCGGGAGACGTCCCCGCATGCACGGCTTCGCGCAGCGCGCCGACGACGCGGAGGGCGCCGGCTCCGCTGTCGTTGATGTCGGTCACGGTGTAGAGGCCGTCCTGGGAGGCCAGGGCATCACTCGCGGCCGGCGAACGTTGGCTGACACCGACCACACCCCAGGTCGCCGAGCCGGTCGCTGCCATCGCCCGTTCCAGGACGACCGCCTGGTGCGCGCGGGTGAAGGCGCCGATGCCCAGGTGGACCACGCCGATGGAGACGTCACGCGGGTCCACGCGCGGGCGGTGCTGCTCGGGCACCCGGCCGATGCTGGCGAGGGAGAGCCGATCCATCAGCGCACCACCGGGTTGCCGGAGGGGTCGTGCCGTGCCAGGTGCCGGCGGGTCTCCGCCAGGGTGGGGACGCGCCCGGTCCCGCCCCGGCCTCCGACGGCCAGGGATGCCGCCGCGAGTCCGAGACGGGCTGCCTCGATGAGCGGATCCCCCAGAGCGAGGCGAGCGGCGAGAGTCCCGGTGAACGCGTCACCGGCTCCGGTCTGGTCGACCACGGCCGGGGCGGGGACGACGGGAAGGTCCACGATCTCGTTCCCCTCAGCGAGGGTGACGCCGTCGGCGCCGCGGGTGACCACGACGGAGGTCGACCCGAGGTCCAGCAGCCGGCCGGCCGCCTCGTGCGGCGAGTCGGAGTCCAGGAGGGCAGCGGTCTCCGCGGGGTACGAGGGTGTCACCAGTGCGCCCGCCGCGACCTGGTGGAGGATCTCGCGTGCCGCGGGCGCCTCGGTCAGACGGGGGCGGAAGTTGGGGTCGTACACGAAGTTCCGGGCAGCGCGCCTGGCTGCGAGGACTGCGTCCCGCGCACTGTCGGAGAGTGCCGCGGTGATGCCGCTGGTGAGGACGTAGCCGGCTCTGTCGAGATCAGCGGCCCTCACGTCGTCCGGGGAGAGGCGGCTGGCTGCGCTGCCGCCGCGGAGGTAGCTGAAGGCGCGTGTCCCGGTGGGGTCCGCCTCGGTGACGTACGCCCCGTTCTGCCCGTCGACGAGGGCGATGAGCCCGGGGTCGATCCCGAGGGCCGTGACCCTCTCCAGGATCCCGGCGCCGAGTGCGTCGTCCGCGACCCTGGTCAGGAGGCCGACCCGGGCGCCGGCGGCTGCGGCCGCAGCCGCCTGGTTGAGGGCGTCTCCGGAGAACCCCAGACGTGCGACTGCACCCTCGTGGATCTCCGTGGTGAGGGAGAGCTCGACCAGCACCTCCCCGATGACGATGACGTCGTAGTCCATGCTGTCCTTCCTCACCAGTCGTGCATGGAGCCGTCGTCCAGGCGGGCGACGGGAAGGTGGGCCGGCTGGTACGGGAACCGGGCCGCCTCGTCCTCGTCGAGCTCGACACCGAGTCCGGGTGCCTCGCTGACCTGGAAGTGTCCGGCCTCGAACGAGTGGGAGCTGCGGAACACCTGCATGGTCTCGGGTGAGTGCGGCATGTACTCCTGGATGCCGAAGTTCGGGACGGACGTCCCGAGGTGGAGCGAGGCGGCGAGGCAGACCGGTGACAGGTCGGTGGCGCCGTGGCTCCCGGAGCGGACGCCGTACAGCTCGGCGAGGGCGAGGATCCTGCGCATGTGGGTGATGCCGCCGGTGTGCGTGACGCTGCACCGGATGTAGTCGATGAGCCGCTCGGTGATCAGCTGGCGGCAGTCGTGGATGGAGTTGAACACCTCGCCGGTGGCGATCGGCGTGGTGGTGTGCCGGCGGATCAGCCGGAACGCCTCCTGGTCCTCGGCAGGTGTCGGGTCCTCCATCCAGAACAGCCGGTAGGGCTCCAGCACCTTGCCCAGCCCCGCGGCCTCGGTGGGCGTGAGGCGGTGGTGCACGTCGTGGAGCAGGTGGAAGTCGTAGCCGTGGGTGCGACGCACCTGGTCGATCAGGCCCGGCACGTGGTTGAGGTACGCCGGGCTGGACCACGTCGTGACCTCGGGGAAGCCCGCCGAGGCCGGCTCGTAGCGGGCTGGGTCGGCGCTCACGCCGTAGGTCCCCTCGGTCCCCGGCACCGCGCTCTGCACGCGGACGGCCCGGTAACCACGGGTGAGGTAGTCACCGACGGACTCGACGGCCTCCTCGACGGTCGCCCCCTGCGCGTGCCCGTAGGTCATGATCCGTTCGCGACTGCGACCGCCGAGCAGCTGGTACACCGGCAGGCCGGCCACCTTGCCCTTGATGTCCCACAGTGCGGTGTCCACCGCGGCGATCGCGGTCATCGTCACCGGACCTCGGCGCCAGTAGGCACCCCGGTAGAGGTACTGCCAGGTGTCCTCGATCCGGGAGGCGTCCCTGCCCACGAGCTGGGGGAGCACGTAGTCGTCGAGGTAGGAGCGGACGGCCAGCTCGCGGCCGTTGAGGGTGGCGTCCCCCAGGCCGGTGGTGCCGTCCTCGGTGGTGATCTTGACGGTGACGAAGTTCCTGCCCGGGGAGCAGACGATGACGCGGGCGTCGACGATCTTCATGAGGTTTCCCTTGTCAGGTTCGTGTGGAGCAGTCGTTGTGCGAGGTCGGCGAGGTCTGAGCGGCCCGCCAGGGCCGAGCCGACACCCACGGCCACGGCGCCGGCCTCCAGCCACGCGGTTATCTCCTCGGGAGTGATTCCTCCGGTGGGCATGATCTGCGCCTGCGGCATCACGGTCAGCAGGTCCCGCAGGTATCTCGGCCCGCCCAGATGGGCGGGGAAGAGCTTGGCCGGGCCGTGTGCCGCCGCTGCCGCGATCTCTGTCGGAGTCAGGCCGCCCTCGACCAACGGGACCTCCGCGCGGGAGGCGACCTCGCGTACGCCGGGAGCCGCGTGCGGGCTGACGAGGAAGTCCGCACCCGCGTCAACGGCCGCGGTCGCATCGTCCATGCAGGCGATCGTCCCGACCGCAAGCGTCAGCGAGGGAAGGTCCTGACGCAGGGTGCCGAGCGCCTCGGCCCATCCGGGAACGGTGGTGGTGAGCTCGATGCAGCCGAAGCCTGCGTCGTGGAGGCGCCGCACCACAGCGATCGCCCGGGGGCCGGTCTCCTCCCGGATCACCGGTACGACGCGAGCGCGGGACAGCGTCCGGGAGAGGTCACGCATCGGACACCTCGAGCCCTGGCTCGATGACCGTCTTGACGCCCTGTCCCGAGGCCGCGTGCTCCAGCGCCTCGCGTGCGCGATGGAGCGGGAACCGCGCCGTGATGAGTCGTGACAGCTCCACGTCGCCGCTCGTCGCGAGCCGGACCGCCTCCTCGAACGCGTACGCGTAGCGGAAGCTGCCGACCAGATCGACCTCGTAGCGCTGGACCAGCCCCAGTGGGACGCTCACGTCTCCGTCCGGCGGGGTTCCCACGAGCGTGACCCGGCCACCCGGTCGGGCGCTGCGCAGCGCCGCGGTGATGGCGGAGGGCGCACCGGAGCACTCGAGCACGGCATCGAAGTCGCCGTCGGCCTCCGCCGGGGTGACCGCTCGCTCGAAGCCGAGGTCGCGGGCGACCTGCAGGCGCTCGGCGGACGGGTCGACCAGCGTGATGCTCCGGGAGCCGCGCTGGCGTGCCACCTGTGCCACCAGCAGGCCCACCGGACCGCCGCCGCTGACCAGGACGTCCGTTCCCGCCTTCAGGTCCGCCCTGTTCAGAGCGTGTACGGCGACGGCCAGCGGCTCGAGCAGCGGAGCCGTGGTGGGGTCGAGCTCGGTCGGCAGCCTGTGCACGAGGTTCGCCGGAGCGACCGCGTACCGAGCAAGCCCGCCCTGAGTGGGGGGTGAGCCCAGGCACCACCCCGCTCCGCACAGGTTGTAGCGCCCAGCCCTGCACTGGTCGCATCGTCCGCAGGACACCGCAGGCTCGACCACGACGCGCTGTCCGTGCAGCTCCGGCAGGGTCTCGGGTCCGTTCTCGACGACCGTGCCGGCGATCTCGTGACCCAGGACGGCTGGCTGTCGTACCACGTTCTGGCCGTTGCGACCGTCCAGGAAGTAGTGCACGTCAGAGCCGCACAGCCCGACTCCCTCGACGCGGAGAAGCACTTCCCCCGCTCCGGGAACCGGAACCGGCACGTCCTCGAGCCGGAGGTCGCGCGCCCCGTGAAGGACGGCGGCGGGCATGGTCGTCATCGTCTGGGTCCTCCGAGTCATCCGATGGTCACGCCGAACACGCTGACCGCGGTGTAGATGCCCAGACCGATGATCAGGACGGTACTGACCCCGAGGGCGATCTCGAAGAACGGGCCGCCTCGCAGCTCGGGCTCGACCTCGGTCTTGCGCAGGTACCACGTGGCGACGACGACGGCGATCAGGAAGAGGCCGCCGATGAACCCGCCGGTCTGGATCATGAGCACGGGTGAGGTGAAGTACAGGTAGGCGGAGCCCCACGCGATCGGGAAGATCACCGTGAAGACCCGGATCCACTTGGTCCGCTGGACCGTGTCGTGCCATTCGAAGCCGCCGAGCAGGGAGACTGCATTGGCCGCCACCCGCGCCCAGGACGGCAGCGCTGCCCACAGGGTGGAGCCGAGGACGGCCACGGCACCGACGAGGAACACGACGCCGGCCCACTCCCCCAGCGTCTGGGTGTAGGTGTTCGACAGGACGATGATCATCTGGTTGTCCTCCGGCACCAGACGGCGGTCGTGGAGGACGGCGGCGCCCATGATGTAGAACGCGAGGGTTCCGACCGTGTACACGACCCACGAGACGAAGGCGTCCTTGTACATCACCCGGATCCAGCCGCGAGCGCGGTCCCGCCACTCCTCGGTCCCGTCGTTCGGTCCGGTCCAGCGGGCGTACCCCTTCTCGATGCACCAGTACGGGTAGTAGGTGATCTCGTCGGAGGTGATGCCGGTCAGCCCGAACATGGCCACCGCGGCGCCCAGGACACCGGCCGGGAGGGAGAACTGGAGGCCGGTCGCGATGTCGGAAAGCCCGTAGCCGGCGGGCGTGAAGGGGAGGCCGAAGGCGATCGCGCAGGTGATGGAGACGAAGATCACCGTGAGGACGACCGCTCCCCTCTCGATGAGGCCGTAGCGGTTCGAGTACAGGGACACGATGGCTCCCACGACGACGATCGTCGTCCAGATGGCCAGCGACGGGAACTCGAGTGGCTCAGATCCGATGGGGAACAAGATGCTCAGCGCTGCAGCACAGCCACCGACGACACCACCGACCTGGAGCACCTTGACGACCGCGAGGAGGATCCACAGCACACTGACCCACCCGAGTCGCCCGAAGCGGGGAGGTACCTTGTTGTACCCCTCGAGGGAAGGCTGCCCGGTCACGATCGCCCAGCGGCCGAGCTCGACCTGCACGGCCACCTTCACCAGCGTGCTGAAGACGACCATCCACAGGAGCACGAAGCCGGCTTCGGCGCCGAGTGCGGTCGTGGCGATCAGCTCACCGGAGCCGACGATCGACGCACTCAGGATCAGGCCGGGCCCGAGATACCTGAGGGAAGCCGCCCACCCGCGGGGGGCGTCCTTGATGTCCTCAGGTCTCAGCACGTACGGGTCCTGGACTTCAGGTTGAGTCACGGACATTTTGTGACCTCCTCCACATCGACTGACTGATATATAAGCAGTGATATGCAAGTACGTCAATGGCCTAGACTGCCGGTATGTCAACTCCTCGTGCAGGCACGGTCACCTCGCGCCAGATCGTGGCCGAGGAGCTCCGCAGCCGCATTCTCGACCTCTCGATGCCGCCCGGGTCGCCGGTGCAGGAGAAGGAGATCGCCGCCGAGCTGAGGGTCAGCAGGACGCCCGTACGCGAGGCGTTGATCCTCTTGTCACAAGAAGGTCTGGTGGAGGTCTTTCCCCAGGTGGGGACCTTCGTGACCAGGATCGACCCTGCGGCCGTCACCCACGCCCAGTTCGTCCGCGAAGCGCTCGAGACAGCCTCGATCCGCGATCTCGGACCGACACCCGACCCCGCACGGATGGGACGGCTGCGCGAGCTGCTGGACGACCAGGCGAAGGCGGTCGCCGCCAACGACGTGGATCGGTTCTTCACCCTCGACCAGGAGCTGCACCGGTCCCTCATGGCCCTGGCCGGCCACGAGTCGGCGTGGAGCGTCGTGGCCGCCGCCAAGGGACATCTCGACCGCGTCCGCCGCGCCTCACTGCCACTTCCCGACACGCTCGATCGGCTCCTCACGCAACACCGCGCGGTGGTGGACGAGATCGACGAGGGCGCCAACGACCGAGCCGAAGAGGCCCTGCGGATGCATCTGCGTGAGGTGTTCCGGGACATCGACGAGATCCGGTCCCGGACGCCGCAGTTCTTCACGAGTGGCCGCAGCCGCCCGCGGAGACGCATGGAGCTCGCGTAGCCACGGTCCGCACAGCTGACCGGCGCCGCCCGAGGTCGGCGAGCTGGCTCAGCCCCGGGTCCGGTAGAGGTACGTCGTGAGTGGCGCGAAGACTGCTGTGAGCAGGACCGCCGTACCCAGCACCACCAGGATGTCGGTCGATGCGACGTTGCCCTCCATCAGTCCGCGCGAGGCGGAGGCGAGGATCGAGATCGGGTTCACGTCGACGAACGCCTTCAGCGGACCGGGCAGCGTCTCCGGGGCGACGAACACGTTGCTGAGGAACGTCAGGGGGAAGATGGCCGTGAAGCCGGCGTTCATGACCGCGTTGGGCGACCGCAGCAGCAGGCCGAGCGTCGTGAACACCCACGAGAGCGCGAACGCGAACACGATCACCAGGGCGAGGGCCAGGACGACGCCGGTGAGGCCGGCGCCCGGCCGGTAGCCCAGCACCACGCCCAGCACGACGATCACCGTCCCGGCCAGTAGGTAGCGCAGGCTGTCGCCGAGCAGCGCTCCCACCAGCGGCGCGGGCCGCCAGATCGGGAGCGAGCGGAACCGGTCGACCACGCCCTTGGTCAGGTCGGTGTTCAGCGAGACCCCCGAGTACACGGTGGTGAAGAGCACCGACATGACGAGGATGCCGGGCAGGATGTAGTCGAGGTACTCGGCGGTGGACCCGGAGATGGCTCCGCCGAACAGGTAGGTGAACATCAGCACGAACAGCACCGGGGTCAGCGTCACGTCCATCAGCTGCTCCGGGACGTGCTTGATCTTGAGCATCCCGCGCCAGCCGAAGGTGAGCGCCGCCGACGCGGCGCTGGCTGGCCGGGGTCGCGGGCCCGTGGCGAGGACGCTGTGCAGCCTGGCCTCCGTCATGTCCGCTCCTCCTCGACGACCTCTGCGTCCTCGGTCTGGTCCTCGGCCGGATGACCGGTCAGTGCGAGGAACACCTCGTCGAGGCTCGGCTGGCCGAGCGAGAACGACGCGACGCGGACCCCGGCGCGGGACAGCGCCGCGACCGCCTCGGCAGCGCGGTGGGCGTCGGCGCACGGTGCCGACAGGGCGGCCGGGTCGGGCTCCAGGTGGACCATGGACAGCTCGCTGGCCAGCAACAGCTCGGCCTCCGCCCGCTGGTCCGGGTCGAGGAGCCGGACGTGGAGCGCGCCGGAGCCGATCGAGGCCTTGAGCTGGCTCGGCGTGCCCTCGGCGATCACCCGTCCGCGGTCGATGACCGCGATCCCGTCGGCGAGCTGGTCGGCCTCGTCCAGGTACTGCGTGCAGAACAGGGTCGTGGTGCCCTCCGCGGCCAGTGCCCGGACGATGTCCCACACCTGGTTGCGGGAGCGCGGGTCCAGCCCGGTCGTCGGCTCGTCGAGGAACATCACCTCCCGGTTGACCACGATGCTGGCCGCGATGTCGAGCCTGCGGCGCATCCCTCCGGAGTAGTGCTTGACCAGCCGGCCGGCAGCCTCGACGAGGCCGAACGCGTCCAGCAGGTCGGCGGCACGGTCCTTGGCGGCGCGCCGCGTCAGCCCGAGCAGCCGGCCGAGGAGGACCAGGTTCTCCCGACCGGTCAGCTCCTCGTCGACGGAGGCGAGCTGGCCGGTGAGGCTGATCAGGCCGCGCACGGTGTCCGCCTCGGTCACGATGTCGTGGCCGAACACGCTCGCCGACCCTGCGTCCGGACGGAGCAGCGTCGAGAGCATCCGGATGGTGGTCGTCTTGCCGGCGCCGTTCGGTCCGAGCACGCCGTAGACCGCGCCTGCCCGCACGGCCAGGTCCACGCCGTCCACGGCACGGGTGCCGCCGAACGACTTGACGAGGCCGGAGGCCTCGATCGCCAGGGCATCTCGGCTCACGGTGGTGCCCTCCGGATCGCTCGCGTCTTCGTGGTTGGTCTACCACGAAATGTACGAGTTCAAGTCCGCTTGAGGTCAATCTGTTTTTCGAAGTCAGGGGCTGCGTCCGATGACCCGGTGCAGCTCGCCGGCGATGACCGGCACGCGGTCGCGGGTGATCCGGGCGGTCGGACCGGCGACCGACACCGCGAGCGGGAACGGCGCGGACGGCACCGGTACGGCGACGCAGCGGGCGCCGTCCTCCTCCTCCTCGTCGTCGACCGCGTGGCCGGCACGTCGGACGGCGTGCACGGCGGCGAGCAGCTCCTCGGTCGAGCCGAGGGTGCGGTCGGTGCGCCGCGGCAGGCCGGTGCGGCCGGCCAGTGCGGCGACCTCGGCGTCGGGCAGCAGGGAGAGCAGCGCCTTCCCCACGGCCGAGCAGTGCGCGGCAGTCGTGCGGTGCACCTCGGTCGACGTGCGCATCGGCTGTGAGGACTGCACCTGGGCGACGAAGAGGACGGTGTCGCCGCACAGGGTCGCCGCGTTGGCCGTCTCACCGGTCAGCTGGACCAGCCGGCCCAGCCAGCCGGAGATGTCGGGGCCGATCGGGAGCAGTGCGGCGCCGCCGAGCGCGACCAGTCGCGGCCCGAGGCGGTAGCGCCGGTCCGGCCCCTTGTAGAGGTAGCCGGCGGTGCACAGCCCACCCAGCATCCGGTGCGTCGTGGAGACCGGGAGCCGGCAGGCCGCCGCGAGCTCGGAGAGGCCCAGCGGCTCTCCGGCGTCGGCGAGGTGCTCCAGCAGCCCGAGCGCACGGCCGACCGACTGGACCGGTCCGGCGGGGGTGGCGGTGTCGGCGGTCATGTCAGCCGGCCTTCCGGACCAGGTCGCGTTGCACCCCGGCGACCCGGGTCGCCAGGTCGGCCTCGTCCACGGTGACCATGCGTCCCTGCTCCACCACCGGCCGGCCGTTGACCAGCAGCAGCTCGAGCGGCGGAGCCGAGCCGAGGACCAGCGCGGCGACCGGGTCCTCGATGCCGGCGTGGGCGAGGGTGTCGAGCCGCCAGACGGCCAGGTCCGCGAGCTTGCCGGCCTCGACGGAGCCGATCTCGTCGTCACGGCCCAGGATCCGGGCACCGTCCAGGGTGGCCATCTCGAGCGCGGCGCGGACGCCGAGCGCCCGCGGGCCGCCGCGGGCCCGGGCGAAGAGCACCGCGTGGCGCACCTCCTCGAGCAGCGACCCCGCCTCGTTGCTGGCCGCACCGTCGACCCCGAGCCCGACCGGGCTGCCGGCCTCGCGCAGGTCGGCGGCGCGCGCGATCCCGGCGCCGAGACGGGCGTTGGAGCTGGGGCAGTGCGCGACCCCGGTCGCCGCGGCACCGAGCCGCTTGACCTCGGCGTCGTCGAAGTGGATGCCGTGGGCGAACCACACGTCGGGGCCGGTCCAGCCCAGCTCCTCGGCGTACTCCAGCGGTGTGCAGCCGGCCTGCTCGTCGCACCAGGCGGCCTCGTCGGTCGTCTCGGCGAGGTGGGTGTGCAGCCGGACGCCGCGACGCCGGGCCAGCTC
>Ga0299913_10003277_pt1 | contig 13181 bp, 3 predicted proteins | sample RVTome_9_FD_201360 | JGI IMG/M metagenome (GOLD analysis project Ga0299913, IMG submission 201360) | Soil microbial communities from uranium-contaminated site in the Upper Colorado River Basin, Wyoming, United States - RVT155D38 (version 2) ... | reverse complement strand
CGGTTGCAGACGGTGTTCAGCGTCAGGTTGATGTCCGCGTCCCGATCGCCGATGCCCCGCCTGAGGGCGAACGCCTGGTTGAAGATGTTGAAGAGCCCGACCCTGAACTGCAGCTTCTGCTCTCCGCGGATTGCGAAGTTCTTGAAGAGCGTCAGGTCGTGGTTCTGCGTCGTCGGCGAGCGGAGGTCGAAGGGCGGAATCACCTGCCCGGACTCCCCGACACCCGGGAAGCCGATGCAGCTGAGGTCCAGCAGCTTCTCGCCGTTCCGCGTGTTCCCCGTCCGCGGGTCGCACGAGTAGACGGGAGCCAGACCCTGCGACTGCCCGCCGGGGCTCGAGAGCAGCACGTGGTCCGGCGTCCCGAAGTACGCCAGCTCCACGTCGTCGCTCCCCGCCGGCCCGCTGAACGCGAGCCAGATCGGCACGCCGCTCGAGACCGTCGAGATCCCCGACAGCTGCCAGCCGTTCAGCAGGCCGCGGCCGAAGGGGTTGTCCAGCGCGCCGCGGGCGCCGTCCGGCAGGAAGGCGTTCCACGACAGGTTGAACACGTGCGTGCGGTCCTCGGCGCGTATGCCGTAGGTGCGCGCGTCGTCGAACGGATCGCGGTTGCGGTACTCGTCACCGAGGGTGCCCTTCGTCCGGCCCAGCGTGTAGGTCGCGAAGTACTGGAAGCGCCGACCCGTCTGCCGGCTGAGGGTCACCTGCAGCGAGTTGTAGTCCGACACGCCCCCGAACTCGTAACCGTTGATCGAAGGGTACGCCTGGAACGGCCGGAACGAGTTCACCGCTCCGTCGGCCAGGTGGTACCGGTGGATCGGGTTGGCGAGATTCGAGTTGCCGACAGTGCCCTGCAGCAGCTCGCCCTGGTCGACGACGTTGTTGTTCACGCGCGTCACGAGGTCGCGGCCGCGCGTGCCGACATACGCCACCTCGGCCACCTGGTTCCAGAAGATGCGCCGCGCGTACGACACGCTGAAGCTGTGCGTCTTCGGGAAGGTGAACGATTCGGGCCGGAGCGTGTTGATCCCCGACGCCCCGAGGCGGGCGGCCAGCGTCGCCAGCTGGGCGGTCTCGTACGTCAGCTGACCTGGCACATCGTTGCGCCCGGTCGTCGTCTGGTACCGCGCCGGTGGCAGATGGAGCGTGTTGTCGTACTCCACGTTGCCCATGTTGCGGTTGTAGAACAGGCCGTAGCCGCCGCGAAGGACGTTGTTGCCCTGGCCGTCGATGTCCCATGCGGCGTTGATGCGCGGCATGGCGAACGGATCGCGGGTCGGGAGGATGCCGTCCGGGGCGTCACCGGTCCTCACGTAGCGAACGCCGTTCAGGAACTGGAAGGTCCCCGGATCCAGGTACTGCCCCTGGTTCGGATCGTAGAGGGCCGGATCGAAGTAGCCGCCGAGGCCGTTCAGCTCGGCGTTGTTCGTCCAGTAGCCCGCGCGGACGCCGAACTCCAGCGTGAAGTTCGGGCGGAGCTTCCAGGAGTCCTGCGCGAAGAAGTCGACGTTCCACATCCGCCACGCGCCCTCCGGCGGCGACGAGCCGGCCTGCATCTGCGCGATGACGCCCGAGAAGACGTCGGCCACGCCGTTCCCGGTGCTGCCCGCGGTCCAGCCGGGCGCGAACACCAGGTAGCCTTCCTCGTTGTTGTTGAAGTTCTGCTGCTTCTGGAGCCGCTCGACGGTCACGCCGAACTTCAGGCCGTGCGCGCCGGCGATCTTCGTCAGCTTGTTCGAGAACTGCAGCGCGTCGTTGTGCGCGAACATGTCGTTCGCCGACGACCACATGCTGCTGATGCCCGCGCCCCAGCTGACGACGCCCGGGATGTACGGGCTCGCACCCGGGAAGGAGTGATTGAAGTCGACGCCGTAGGTGTCGAGCCGCATCGCAGCCGGATCCTTGTAGGCGTTGTCGAGCGTCAGCCGGCTCCACGACACCAGCGCCTCGTTGGTCATCGTCGGGCTGAGCACCGTGACGACGTTGCCCGACCACGACCGGCCCTTGTTGGTGCCAAGGTTCGGCGACGGCAGCGCGACCTCGGAGGCCTGCCACCACACACCGCGCGCGCCTTCCGCCTCTTCAGACTCGTACGCGACGCGGAGGTACGCCTTGGTGTTGTTGGTGATGTTGTAGTCGAACCGCATCTTCATGTCGTAGCGGTTCTTCTCCTCGAGCGCGTTCAGGATGTAGTTGAACTCGCCGTCGGGATCGACGTAGTTGGGCGTCGGATAGAGGTTGACGAGCGTCCGCCCCAGCTCCGTGATGCAGCCCGCGCAGTTGTTCAGGTTGGCTCCCGGAATGGGCGAGCCGGCCCCCGGCAGGTGCGAGGGAACCACGATTCCGCCGGCCGGCGTCGACTGGCGCAGCAATGTCGAGCCCGGCGCGAACTCGGTGAAGATGCCCTGCCGCTGCAGCTCGGTCGGGACCACGCCGAAGCGCGTGCCCGCGTCGACCTTCTGGCGCTGCACCTCGAACCCGAAGAAGAAGAACGCCTTGTCGCGGTTCCGGTTCCACTCGGTGCCGGGCAGGATGATCGGACCGCCGATGTTGCCGCCGGGGTACTGGAACTCGCTCTTCGGCTTCTCGCCGCCAGCAATCGACGTCGAGCGATCCCGCGCCGAGAACTTGTGATGGCGCACGTAGTCGTAGAGCGTGCCGCTGAAGCGGGAGCCGCCCGACTTCGTGACCGCGCTGATGCTCATGCCGCCCGTGCCGTGCTCGGCCGCGAAGTTCGAGCTCTGCACCCGCACTTCCTGAACCATGTCGTTGTTCAGCGTGACGATGAGGCCGCTGTTCGACCCGATGTCGATCAGCGCCGCGCCGTCGAGCTGCACGGTGTTGTTCGAGGAACGGATGCCGTTGACGGTGTAGCCCTGCGTGTTGTTGGCGCCGCCGCCGAACGTCACCTCCTCGAAGGCCTCGTTCGAGGGCGTCACGACGCCGGGCAGGATGCGCAGCAGTTCGAGCGAGCTGCGGCCCACGGTCGAGAGGTTGTCGATCTGCGACGCCGTCAGCACGCCCTCGCGGGCGCCCGTCTCCGTCTGGATGACCTCGGTCTTCTGCGTGACCGTGATCACCTCGGACATGTCGCCGATCTCGAGCCGTACATCGAGACCGCGTGTGTCGCCGGGGCTGACAGCGACTTCCTGCTGCTCGTACGTCTTGAAGCCTTCGAGCTCCACTTTCAGGACGTACGTGCCGGGGAACAGCCCGGAGAAGACGTAGCCGCCACGCTCGTTCGTGGTCGAGAACTGGCTATTCCCCGTGCGGGCATTCGTGAGCGTCACGGTCGCGCCGGGCAACACGCCGCCGCTGGTGTCTTCGACCGTGCCTCGAAGAGTCGCGGTGGTGCCGGACGCCTGACCGAACGCCGTGTCTGCGGTGAGGAGCAGCGCACACAAACACGCTGCGAGCCCTGCGAGGGCACGGCCTCGTCGGTTAAAGCCTGCTAGTGACATTGATTCTGGTTCTCCTCTCGAGCGCTTGGCCAGCGCGAGGTCTGACCACTCACTGGGTAGTGGGGCATTAATACATAGAGGTTACTGGGCAGTCAACCTTTTTTTGCCGGGTTTTGGTAGAACAGTGGTCCCGAGGAGGTCACCAGCCTCGACCATGCTGGCTGGTCCACTTGACGCTTCTGTCCGTTCGAATCGCCAGTCCAGCTGCGGACCGGGACCGTGAACGATCACGGTGCGCTGCCTGGCCCGCTTTCGGGCCCTGAAACTCGCGAACCAGCCCGGGGAGGTCCCGGGGCTGGGAGGTGGGAGTCCGTCAGCTTCGGGAGTCGGAAGTTGGGGTTGGGAGTTGGTAGAGACACCCGTCAGGTCTGATAGATACTGAGAAGCCCATGGCCCGCCTTGCCCGTAAGCCGCTGCCCCTGACCTTCCTCGCCTCCCTGGCCGTGGTGGCCCTGACCGTGCTGGTCGGGCGAGGCGCCCAGGCGCCCGCACGCCCCGCGGAATCGACCGCCGCGCCGGACGCGATTCGCGCCAACAACCTCGGCGTCGCCAGCATGAACCAGCAGCGGTTCGAGCAGGCCCTCGAGCACTTCGAGCAGGCCGCGAAGCTCGACCCCTCGTTCCCGGTCGCACGGGTGAACCAGGCCATCGCGCTGCTCAATCTGCAGCGCCACGAAGAGGCCCGGGCCCTCCTCGAGCAGGCCGCGGAGCAGGACCCGGACGACCCGCGCGCCTGGTACAACCTCGGCCTGCTGCAGCGCAGCCTGGGCGAGGGGGAGACGGCCCTGGCCTCGTTCGAGAAGGCCGCGGCCGCACGGCCGCGCGACCCGCACACCCGCTATTTCGTGGGCCTGATGGCCGCACAGCTGCAGCAGTACGAGAAGGCCGTCGAGGCCTTCACGCGCGCCCTCGAGATCGACCCGTTCCTCGTCTCCGCCGAGTTCGGCCTCGCGCGCGCGTATCAGCGCCTCGGCCAGGCCGACAACGCCCGCACGCACCTGCAGCGCTTCCAGCGCCTGACCACTGAAAAGGTCGCCAGCGCCATGAGCCTGGCCTACGGGGATCAGGGGCCCTTCTCGCTCGCGCAGGCGGTGGCGCTGCCGCTGGGCGACACGCCGGCCATCCCGGTCACCTTCGCGATGCAGCCGCTCGAGGAGAGCGGCGCGCTCGGCGAGCGCGCCCTACCAGACGCCGGGCAGCGCGCCCAGCCTGAAGGCGCCGGGACGAACCCGAATGCCGGGCCGGGTGCCTGCCTCCTCGACTTCGACGGCGACGGGCAGCTCGATCTCCTGCGGCTCGGATCCGGCGGCGCGGTGCTGTTCAGAAACGCCGGGGGCGGCAGGCTGGAGGAACACGCGACGCTGGTGAAGGATCTCGCGGCCGGCGCCTGCGCCGTCGGCGACTTCGACAACGACGAGCGGCCGGACGTCGCCATCAGCTTCCTCGGCGGCATCATGCTGTTCCGCAACGGGGAGGACGGGCAGTTCAGCCTGGAAGCGTCGAAGCTGCAGGGGGCCGGCGCGGAGGTGGTCGGCACGCAGCTGCCGGGCGACGCGAACGGCGCGGAGCTCGGCCTGGCGTTCGTCGACTACGACCACGACGGCGACCTCGATCTGATCGTCGCGCGCTCGAGCGTGGTGCCGTTTGCCCACATCGGCGGGGAGCGGACGGCCTACTCGATCGATGCGACAGCGAGCGGCGCGCTGGGCCCGACTCCGCTTGCGGATGATGTTCCGCAAGCTACGTCGAGGTCTCGCCAGAGCGCCACTGGGTCGTCTGGCGCGGCGGCGGGCGAGCGCGCCCTACCCTCAGTGGAATCCGGGAGGGCGGCTTCGCCGAAGCCGCCGCTCGGGGCCGCCAACTCCGTCTACCGCAACAACGGCGACGGCACGTTCGCCGAAGTCGCCAAGGAACGCGGCCTCGCCGGCGACGGTCACTCCGTCGCCGTCGCCGCCAGCGATCTGAACAACGACCGGGCCATCGATCTCGTGATCACCGGCGATCCGACCACCATCCGCCTCAACCCGCGGGAAGGCGAGTTCCCCGCCGCGCAGCCCTGGTCGGAGCCCATGCCGTCCCCCACGCTCGGCGTCGCCGTCCTCGACTTCAACAAGGACGGCTGGATGGACCTGGCGTTCACGCACGACGGGGAGCCGGGCGTCTCGCTCTGGAGCAACCAGGAAGGCCAGTCGTTCGCGCGCGTCGCGCTGCCGGAGGCAGGGCTCACGCGCGCGTTTGGCCTCGCCGCCCTCGACTACGACAACGACGGCTGGATCGATCTCGCCGTCGCGGGCGAAACCGCGGCCGGCGGCCGCGTCGCCGTCTTCAGGAACCAGTCGGGCACCTACGCCGACGCGTCGAAGGCGACCGGCGCCGCGGAGCTGAAGATCGACGCGCCCCGTGCGCTCCTCGCCGGCGATATCGACGGCGACGGCGACGCCGATCTCATCGTGACGAGCGCCTCGGCCGGCGTCTCGCTGCTGCGCAACGAGGGCGGGAACAAGCACAGCTCGATTCGCCTCACCCTCCAGGGCCTCAACGACAACCGGACCGGCATCGGCACCAAGGTCGAAGTCCAGGCCGGCCCGGTCTGGCAGAAATTCGAGACCGCGGCATCCGGCGGCTTCCTCGGACAGAGCGCGCCGGTCGTCCTCGCCGGCCTCGGGACGCAGAAGGAAGTAGACGTCATCCGCCTGCTGTGGCCGACAGGCGTCGTGCAGGACGAGGTGCAGCTCGCGGCCGGCGTCCACGCCATCGAGCAGATCGATCGCCGCGGCAGCTCGTGCCCCATCGTCTTTACCTGGAACGGCCGCGAGTACGAGTTCATCACCGACGCCATCGGCCCCGCCGTCGTCGGGCACTGGGTCGCGCCGGGCCAGCGCAACGTCCCCGATCCCGACGAGTACATCCGCATCGAGGGACGCCAGCTCCAGCCGCGCAACGGCCGGCTCTCCGTGAAGTTCATGGAGCCGATGGAGGAGGTCATCTACCTCGATGAGGTGCGGCTGGTCGCGATCGATCACCCGGAGGGCACTGACATCTTCCCCAACGAGTACTTCGCCGCGATCGCACCGCCGCCCTCACCCGTCGTCTTCGGCGTCAGGGACGCGCGGCTCCCGCTCGGCGCCTGGGACGATGCCGGGCGCGACGTGATGGCGGAGATCAGGGAGCGTGACGGGACGCACGTGAGCGGGTTCGCCGATGCGCCGTTCAAGGGCTTCGCGGCGCTGCACGGCCTCGAGCTGGACCTCGGACCGCTGCCCGCCGGCGCGCCGGTGCGCCTGATCATGTCGGGCTTCACCGACTACTTCACCGCGACTTCGGTCTTCGCCGCGCACCAGGCGGACGTCACGCCGGTCGTCCCTTATCTCGAGGCACAGACGCGCAGCGGCGAGTGGGTGCGCGTCAGCGACGACATCGGCTTCCCGGCCGGCCTGCGCCGGACGATGACGGCGGATCTCACGGGCAAGCTGCCGGAGGGGACGCGCCGGGTGAGGATCTGGACGAACCTCAAGGTGTACTGGGATCAGATCCTGGTCGACACGACGCCCGCCGGCGCGGTTCCCATGCGGCGCAGCGACGCGCCGCTCGCCGGCGCGTCGCTGGGGTTCTTCGGGTTCCCTCGGGAGCGCACGGGCACGCCGGCCGCCGACCTCAGCTATTCGTACCGCGAAGTCAGCCGTTTCGGGCCCTGGGCCCGCCACCGCGGCTTCTACACGCGCTACGGCGACGTGGCGCCGCTCGTGAGCGAGACGGACGATCGCTTCGCGATCTTCGGCGCCGGGGACGAAACATCGCTCGAGTTCGACGCCGCCGCGCTGCCGCCGCTTCCCGAGGGCTGGACGCGCGATTACCTTCTGTACGTGCGGGGCTACGTGAAGGACATGGACTTCTATGCGGCGCACGGACAGACGGTCACGCCGCTGCCGTTCAGCGGGATGGGCGGGTATCCGTATCCGGATGAGCTCTCGTACCCGGAGAGCCTCTCCGAGTACCTGCTCGAATGGAACACGCGGCTGGTCATGAGCGAAGGGTGGCCATCCTACAGACTGAGCTATCGCTCGAGGTGACAAGGGAGAAGAAAAGGAAGAAGGAACAAGGCTCCGAAGTGAGAGTTGCGGTGCCGCATAAAGGCTGAGCTGATGGCCCGCCGGTGCACGTGATTTCCGTTTGAGACGGCGGGGCATTCTTCCTTTTTCCTTCTTCCTTGTTCCTTGGTCTCCTCGAGCGGCCAAATACAGTTAAGATGCACGCTTCCATGCTCGGCCGCACCGTCTCTCACTACCGGGTCACGGGCCAGCTCGGCGCCGGAGGCATGGGCGTCGTCTACCAGGCGGAAGACCTCCGGCTGGGACGCGCCGTCGCCCTGAAGTTCCTGCCGCCGCAGCTCTCGCGCGACAACGCCGCCATCGGGCGCTTCGAGCGCGAGGCGCGCACGGCCTCGTCGCTGAACCATCCGAACATCTGCACCATCTACGGCATCGACGAGTACGAAGGGCAGCGCTTCATCGTCATGGAGCTGCTCGACGGGCAGTCGCTGAGCGCGGCGATCGCCGGGCGGGCGCTGCCGATCGACCGCGTCCTGGAGCTCGGCGGCCAGATTGCCGACGCGCTCGACGCGGCGCACTCCCAGGGCATCCTGCACCGCGACATCAAGCCGGCGAACATCTTCATCACGAAGCGCGGACAGGCCAAGGTGCTCGACTTCGGGCTCGCGAAGCTGGCGGCCGAGCCGCTCGGCTTCAACGAGGCGAGCGCCGACCAGCCGACCGTCGCCAACCTGCTGGTCAGCACGCAGGGGGTCGCGCTTGGCACTGTCGCCTACATGTCGCCGGAACAGGCGCGCGGCGAGCCGCTCGACCCGCGGTCGGACCTCTTCTCGTTCGGCATCGTGCTGTACGAGATGGCCACCGGCCACCAGGCGTTCCCGGGGCAGACGGCGGCCGTCGTCTTCGACAGCCTCCTGAACCGGATGCCGGCGCCGGTCGCGGCGTTCCGGGCGGACATCCCGCCGCAGCTCGATCAAATCATCGGGAAGGCGCTCGAGAAGGATCCGGCGATGCGCTACCAGACGGCCACGGATCTCCACGCCGATCTGAAGCGCCTGAAGCGCGATCGCGATACCGGCCGTCTCGTCCTGTCGGGCGCGATCTCGGCGGCCACCGGACAGCCGCTGTCCGGCAGCCAGCCCGTCGTTGTCCCGGGCAGCCAGGCCGTTCCCGCCGCGCCGCCGTCGGGGGCGGTGCCGGGCGCAGCGCCGCCGTACTCCGCGCCAGCCGCCGTGCCAGACTCAGCGCCAGCTTCCGCGGTAACGCCATCTTCTCCCCAGTCGGCCGCGGCGCCGGGCGCTCCCGCCGTGGGCGCTGCTCCCGTTCCTGCCGCGCCGGGCCAGAAGCCGCCATCACGTCCGTGGGGCAGGGCTTCAGCCCTGCTCGCACCACCGTGGGGCAGGGCTTCAGCCCTGCTCGCAACCACGTGGGGCAGGGCTTCAGCCCTGCTTGTCGTGCTGGTCCTCCTCGCCGCTGCGGCCGCGGGCGTGGTCCTCATGACGCGCTCGCCTTCGAACACCGAGATCGCAGGCGCCACGACCGAGGCCGCGCCTGCGGTGGTCGAAGGCGCCGCCGCCGAGCCGGCCATCGAGTCCACGGAGATCATCGACCCCGCCGAAGGGCTCGTGCTCGAGACCGAGGATGGCCGGGCATCGCCAGGCGGCGGTGCGGCAGCAGCCGGAGCCTCACCGGCAGCCGCGAACACGGCGCGTCCCTCGTCGGGCGGGAGCAACCGTGCGGCACGCCAGACGGCATCGGCCGAGCGCTCCGCGGCCGTGGACGATGGCGATCCGGCGCCCGCAGTCAGCGCCGCGGCCGCAGCCGATCCGGGAGCGACGCTGCTGAACGTCGCGCGCGCGAAGTTCGACGCCAAGCTGCTCGACCAGGCCGCCGGGGATCTCCAGACGCTGGTGAAGACCCATCCGTCGAGCGCGTCGGCGCCCGCCGCGCTCCTGATGCTCGCCAACATCCGGTCGCAGCAGTCGCGGCCCGAGGACGCGATGGCGGTGTACGTCGAGCTGCGGAGCCGGTACCGCACCTCGCCGCTGGCCGCCGAGGCGGCCGTCCGCTACGCCGAGCTCGTGATGCGCTCCGATCGGCGCGATCGCGCGAGCGAGGCGCGCGAGACGCTGACCGCCGTCGCGCGCGACTATCCCGAGACCATCTGGGGGCCGCGCGCGCTGTCGGCGAGAGCCGACATCGAGCGGCGCGAGAACATCAAGGAGCAGGATGCCGCGTCGGGCGGCGAGGTGCCCGCGGCGCTTCTGACGTGGCGCGATCTCGTCGAGCGGTATCCCTCGGCCGCCGAGTCGCAGCACGCGCTCTGGAATCTCGCGAACGCCTACGAGGACCTGAGACGCTACGACTTCGCCGCCCAGACCTTCACCGTCCTCGCCACGCGGTTCCCCGAGACGCGCTACGACGCCTGGTGGAAGGCCGCCGAGCTCTACGACAGGCGCCTGCGCGACCGCGAAGCCGCGCGCGACGCGTACGCGCGGGTCCCGTCCTCGTCTCGCAACTATCGCGAGGCGCAACGGAAAATCAAATAGGATCCGGCTTCGGACTCCGGGCTCCGGGCCTCGGGCCTCGGGCCTTGTTTGGGCTCCGGGCCCGACACCGCCCGAAGCCCGAAGCCCGAAGCCCGACGCCCTGGGCCTCACCATCAGGAGCGGAAGCGATTGTCGTACCTACTCGGAATAGACGTCGGCACCAGCGGCACCCGCGCCATCGTCATCGACGAAACGGGGCGCATCGCGGGGAGCGCCACCGGCGGGCACGTGCCGTTCGCCTCCCCGAGAACGGGCTGGGCCGAGCAGGATCCGCGAGACTGGTGGCGCGCCGCGCAGGGCGCGATTGCCGGCGCCCTTCGCGCCGCCGGCATCAGGGGCGACGCGATCACGGCAATCGGCTTCTCCGGCCAGATGCACGGCTCGGTGATGCTCGACGCGCGGGGCGAGGTCGTCCGGCCGGCGCTGATCTGGTGCGACCAGCGGACGGACCGCCAGTGCCAGGAGATCACCGAGCGGGTCGGCGCGGAGCGGTTGATTCAGCTGACGTCCAACCCTGCGCTCACCGGCTTCACCGCGCCGAAGCTGCTGTGGGTCCGCGAGCACGAGCCGGACGCCTGGGCCCGCGTGACGGCGGTGCTGCTGCCGAAGGACTACGTCCGCTACCGCCTGACCGGCGATCGCGCTACCGACGTCGCCGACGCCTCGGGGACGCTGCTGTTCGACGTCGCCGGGCGCCGCTGGTCGAAGGAGATGCTGGACGAGCTCGAGCTCTCCGCCGAGATCCTGCCGCGCGCGTACGAGTCCCCCGAAGTCACGGGCTCCGTCTCGGCGGCGGGCGCCGAGGCCACCGGGCTGAAGGCCGGCACGCCGGTCGTCGCGGGCGGCGGCGATCAGTCGGCAGGCGCCGTCGGAATGGGGATCGTCCGCGCAGGCGCCGTGAGCGCGACGATCGGGACGTCGGGCGTCGTCTTCGCCGCAACGGACCGCCCGGCGCTCGATCCCAAAGGACGGGTCCATACGTTCTGCCACGCCGTGCCCGGCCGCTGGCACATCATGGGTGTCACGCAGGGGGCCGGGCTGTCTCTGCGCTGGTTCCGGGATCAGTTCCCGTACAGTGCGTCGATCGAGGGATCGGGTAGGGGCGACCGGCCGGTCGCCCCTGCAGCGTCATCCGTCGATCCCTATGATCGCCTCACCGAGGAGGCGGCGACTGTCCCCGCCGGCGCCGACGGCGTGCTGTGGGCGCCGTATCTGATGGGAGAACGGACGCCGCACCTCGATCCCCACGCGCGCGCCGCGCTCGTCGGTCTCGCCGCCTCGCACACGCGCGCGCACGTCGTCCGGGCGATCCTCGAGGGGGTCGCGTTCAGCCTCGAAGACAGCTTCTCGATCTTCGAGGAGATGCAGGTGCCGGTCGAACGGGTCCGCCTCGGAGGGGGCGGAGCGCGCTCGGCGCTCTGGCGGCAGATCCAGGCGGACGTTTACGGCTACCCGGTGGAGATCGTGGAGGCGGAGGAAGGCGCGGCATACGGGGCCGCGCTGCTCGCCGGCGTCGGCGGCGCCGTCTGGCGGACGGTCGAAGACGCCTGTGACGCCGTCGTCCGGGTCGCGACAACCGTCAAGCCGGATGCGGCCAATCGGGCGGTCATGGCGCGGCGGTATCAGGCCTACCGGGCGATCTATCCGGCTCTCAAGCAGGCCGGGATCTAATCGGGGTCGGGAGTCTACTCCCGAACCCATCGTCGGGAGTTCACTCCAGACACGGCTGGTACCAACGGCGTCAGAACAGGGTCCAACGGCGTTATTTCAGGTACGAACATCCAAAAATCCATGACATAGGCGCCTCGAAATCCAGCCTGCCGGATCTCCAACCGTCCCGCGAGCCTGGCTCTTCCTCGTAAGTCGTTCTCCCTCAATTAGATCTATCCGATGAGCCGTTGGTACGCCTTTTCCCTATTGATCGACGATTTCCGACGTCTTTCCGGAGCTCCAAGGAGGAGGGACAGCGATGCTCCCACGTTTGTTGGCCGCGTTCCTGGTCGTCGCGGCTTCGATGGCGATTCCGATCGCGGCGGCCGCCCAGGTGCAGACCGGTACGCTTACCGGAGTCGTCAAGGACCCTGACGGGCTCCCGGTCCCCGGCGCGACCGTGACCGCCACGTCCCCCGCGATGCAGGGTGAGCGCTCGGTGGTCTCCGACGAGGTCGGGGCCTATATCCTCCGTGGCCTGCCCCCGGGCAGCTACACCGTTCGCTTCGAGATGGGCGAGTTGAAGCCCGTCGAACAGACCATCGAGGTCCCGCTCGGCAGCACCGTCAGGCTCGACGCGACGATGGCGCTGGGCGGCGTGCAGGAAGAAGTCACCGTCACGGGTGAATCCACGCCGGCGGCGCTGTCCTCGACGCAGGTCTCGGCCAACTACAAGGCGGACCTCGTGAACGTCCTGCCGATGGGCCGGACGCCCGCCCAGATCGCCTACATCGCGCCCGGTGCGAGCGACGCGACGACCAATGCGGGGCAGATCGCGATCGGCGGCGCGTTCGCCTTCGACAGCATCTACCTGATCGACGGCGTCGACACGAACGACAACCTGTTCGGCAGCTCCAACAACCTCTTCATCGAGGACTCGATTGCCGAGACGCAGGTGCTGACCTCCGGCATCTCGGCCGAGTACGGCCGCTTCAGCGGCGGCGTCGTGAACGTCATCACGCGGAGCGGCGGCAACCGGTTCAGCGGATCGTTCCGCACGAACCTGTCCAAGCCGTCCTGGACGGAGGAGACGCCCTTCGAGGAGGAGCGCGACATCACCCGCAGCGATACGCTCTCGAAGTTCTTCGAGGGGACGATCGGCGGTCCGATCGTGCGCGACCGCCTGTGGTTCTTCAACGGCAACCGTTACGAGGATTCGGTCAGCGGTCAGAACCTCTCGGAGATCGGCACCTCGTATGACAACGGCGTGAACAACAAGCGGTTCGAGCTGAAGATCACCGGCACGCCCATCAACGGTCATACGGCGTCGGTCGGTTATCTCAACAATCCCACGACGCAGACGAACCAGCCGGCCATCAACGCCACCTTCAGCGCGGACCCGCGGACGCTCATTCCCGAGCGCGAGCTGCCGAACAAGCGCTGGGTGGCGAACTGGCAGGGCGTGCTCAGCTCGT
>Ga0299913_10003276_pt1 | contig 13181 bp, 12 predicted proteins | sample RVTome_9_FD_201360 | JGI IMG/M metagenome (GOLD analysis project Ga0299913, IMG submission 201360) | Soil microbial communities from uranium-contaminated site in the Upper Colorado River Basin, Wyoming, United States - RVT155D38 (version 2) ... | reverse complement strand
GGCGGCGGAAAGGCGCATCGGCGAACTGCCGAAGGCCTCGCCATCGGTGACGACGATCTTGTCGGCGTAGAACTCCGAACCCATGCCGACAAGGCCGTTGATCTGGTTGGCCATCGAGCTGAACACGACGAGCGCCCAGATGCCGATGGTGATGCCGATGACCGTCAGGCTCGTGCGCAGCTTCCGGCGCGAGAGCTCCCGAAGCAGTCTCATGATGCGGTTCCTTTCCGCTGGACCGGGTGGTGAGGCTCGAGGACGACGACGGCCGTCTCGATGGATCGCCGAGCGGCGAGGGCGTCGAGGTCGTCGCCCCAGCCCGGGAAGTCTCGGAACCTGGCCCACAGCCGGTCGCGCTCCGCGCCACTCGCGGCGCGGGCACGGACGGCGCGCGGCCCGTCGGGCAGCACGACCGTCGTGTCGGGGCGCGCCTGGAGATTCAGCCACCAGGCGGGCTCGGCGTCGGCCCAGCCATTCATGGCCAGCGTGACCAGGTTCTCCCCGTCGGGGTAGTACCCGATCATCGTCATGCGCGGCTGGCCCGATCGCCGGCCGACGGTGCTGAGCTGCAGCATCCCGAACTTGTGGCCCGCCTCCGGCCGCGAGAGGCCGAGCCGGCCCCCCGTGACCCGGTAGGCGGCGCGATGGAGGGCCCAGAACGCTCGGACCACGATCCGTGGCGGCACGCTTGGGACCTGGGCGGATGCGGTCATGCCGCACCCGCCTTCGTCGCGACGGCGCCCTGCGGGGTGGCGGCCGAGTGGGCCGCATCCGAGACATCGAATCCGAGCGCTGCCACGGCCGGGGCGCGGAAGCCCTTGAAGGTCATCCACAGGCCCAGCGCCAGCTCCCAGACGAAGATCGGCGCGACGCCGATGCCGTGCCACGGGGTGCCGGGCACTGTCACGCCCATGACGTAGCCGACGATCCACGAGGTGAACGTCGCAGCGCCGATGAGTCCGAGCACGGAGATCGCGCGCGGCACGAGCCCGGATCGGTACAGGAGCCAGCCGAGGAGGGCCGCGTTCAGTGCGGGAATACCGGTCCCGAGCACGAAGCTCGTCTTGTAGAGCGCGACCAGCCCGCTACCCACGGCGCCCACGGATGCGGGATCCGCGCCGGCGACGCCGGCATCACGCAGGTTCGCGATCGTGACCACGCTGAGGATGCCGACGAAGAGGATGGAGGCCTCGAAGAGTCGCGAGGCCACGAACCCGATCGCGAAGCCCTCGTGCTGTCGCCTGAGCACGGAATACAGCGCAACGGCAGTCCCGAAGGCGGTGAGGCCGTTGACGATGTCGAACAGGGCGGCGAGGCGGATCGGGCCGTCGGTGCCCGCGCCCAGGATGTAGTTGGGGGTGTCGAGCGTGGCCCCCAGCAGCAGGGCCGCAGGGATCGAGCTTGCGTAGGTGATCAGGTAGAGGATGCCCGCGACCATCGCGGTCTTCCTCGTCGGGTCGGTTGGGCCGCGATGAGCGGCCGAAGCTCGGGAGAACAGTGCCATGTCAGTTCCTTTCGTGGTCGGTGGCGTCGAGTTCGGTGACCGAGATCAGGGGCAACCCCAGATCGCGCACTCGCTGGAGAAGGCCGTGGAGGGCCGCCTGGTCAGCGAGCGGCCCGCTGATGACGGTGGTCCCGTCGTCCCTATGGGTGACGCTGAGCCCATCGAACCAGGCATCCCAGCGCTCGTGGAGGCGGCCGGAGAGGCGGATCTCGTAGCGCCCGGCTCCGGATCGGTCATCGCTGGGTCTGGGGGTGTGGTTCATTCCGCTCCTCGTGCGTGTTACGCCTGTATCGCCGGCCGAAGTCCGGCCACGAACAAGGTGGAAGCGGATGTGGTGAGCGCGCATCACCAGATGTGGTGACGCGATGTGGTGATTTCTCGGGACGGCTCGAGCTTCGCGGACGGGAAGCGGGCCGGCGGCGCTAGGTGCTGGGGCCGTGGTTCGGGGTGCGAGGCAGAAGGTCCAGCTCGGCTGCGCGTCTGACAGCGGCTCGCCGGCTGTTGACACCGAGCTTGGCGTAGATGTTCTTCGTATGCGTGCGAACCGTGTTCAGTGACACGACCAGTTGGCGAGCGATCTCGGGGCCATCGAGGTCTCCTTGCAGGAGATGCAGAACAACCAGCTCCCGCTCGCTGAGTTGCTCGACCAGCGCCTGCCCGCCGACGCCCGGGACGTCCGCCGCGGCCGTGGCGATGGCGGACCGCAGCCTGGCAGCGAAGTGTGGGGCGGTCCCCTCGCGGATCGCGATATCGAGAAGCCCTGCCATGGGCGCGCGTTCGTCGGCGAACACGCGGACGAACCCCTCGGGCTCGGCCAGCGCGAGCGCCTTGTCGAGCACCGCCATCGCAGCTGGCTCCTGGGCCCCCGCGTGGTGAGCGAGCGCCTGGACCACCAAGGCGTCGATGGCACCCTCGACCCGCCCACCAGATTCGGCGGCGTCGCTGAGGCGGCCGAGCAGCCCGATGGCTTCCCCGATGTGGTCGCCCGAGCCGGCCCGTCTTCCCTCCGCCAGCAGGAGGCGGGCGAGGGTCGCGTGCTCGAACTCGCGAACGTAGGTCAGCTCGTCATTGCTCGAGATCCCCCGTTCTCGGGCCCAGTCCCACGCCTCGGCGAGCCGCCCCTGCCCGATCCAGAGGCGAGCCCGCCTGGCGGCGATCGGACGCACGTCCGGGAAGAAGTCACTGTCGAACACGCGTTGCGCGGCGGCGAGCAGCTCCAGCGCCCCGTCGCCGTCGCCCTCAGCCTGGTGGATGCGGGCTTGGACCACCCGAGAGCGGTAGGCGTTCTGCGGGAGCGCGTGCTCATCGCCCATGTCGTCGCTCATCCGGAGGTGCTGCCGGGCACCCGGAAGGTCGTTCCGCTCGTAGAGGATGCTGCTCATCCCGACGTGCATGTCGGGTGCGCCTCGCAGTGGCGCGCCCGTGGACTCGGCGAGCGCGAGGGCGCGCTCGTAGACCCGCATCGCGTCCTGAAGCCTCCCCTGCTCGATTCGGATATCGGCGAGCGCGATGGCGATGCCCAGGACGTCGGACACGTGTCCCGCGGCTTGCAGCGCGGCCATGGCCTCCGCGGAAGACCGATATGCGCCATCGAGATCAGCGTTCGTCCAGTGGGCAAGCCCGAGTAGCGCGGCCGCCGCGCCCCGGCCAATGTGGTCGTCGCCGCTGACGAGATCCAGCGCCGCGCGCGCATGCGTGATCGTTCCCTCGACGTCGCCGAGAAGGCGGGCAAGCCCGGCTCTATGGACGCCGATGCCCGCCCGAAGGTCGCGGAACGCCCGCTCGTCGGCGACGACCATGCCGCTGCCCACCGGGTCGTCAAGCCAGCGCTGAGCATCGAGCAGGCGTTCCTCGACGCCCTCGGTCTCGCCGCGTACGAGAAGCGAGCCCGCGTATCCGTTGCTCAGCACGGGACGTGCGCGAATCGACTCGTCCGGCAGGGCCTCCATCCACCCGCGTAGGGTCATGTCCTGGCGGGCCTGGCGCGTGGCCGGCATCTCCAGCTCGACGAGGTCGGCCGCGCGTTCGAAGTCTCCGCCCGCGATGGCGTGGCGAATGGCCTCCGCGCGCTCGCCACTCTGCTCGTACCAGGCGCTCGCGCGTCGGTGAAGCTCGGGGACGCGCTCCGGCTGCTCGTCCAGCAGGCGCGCTCGGAGCACGTCGCCGAACAGGTGGTGATACCGATACCAACGCCGACGGTCGTCGAGCGGGACGAGGAACAGGTTCCCGCGATCGAGCGCCTCGAGCGTGACTCGGCCCGCATCGCGGCCGGTCACGGCGTCACACAGTGGGGCGCTCATGCGCGCGAGGATTGACGTATCGAGCAGGAAGGCTCGCACGTCATCGGGCTGGCGCTGGAGCACCTCCTCGACCAGGTAGTCGACGATGTAGCGGTCATCGCCGGCAAACTCGGCGATGAAGCCGGCGAGATCGGTCCGGCCCTGCATCGAAAGCGCGGCGAGCTGCAGCGCCGCCACCCAGCCCTCGGTGCGGCCCTCCAGCGTCGCGACATCGGTCGCCGCCAGGCCCAGGCCCATCTCCTCGTTGAAGTACGCGCCCGCCTCCTCGGGGGTGAATCGAAGATCCGCAACGCGGATCTCGACCAGCTCGCCGCGTGCCCGCATTCGGGCCAGCGGGAATGGTGGGTCAGCACGCGTGGCAATGACGACGTGGAGCTGCGCCGGGAGGTGATCCAGCAGGAAGGCCATGCCCTCGTTGACCTCGCGCCCCTCGATGGCATGGTAGTCGTCGAGGACCAGCACGAGGTCGTGCGGCACCGCCGCGAGCTCGTTGAGCAGCGAGGTGAGCATCGGCTCGATGGCCGCGGCCTGCCCCGGCACGGCCGCGCCGGCCCCGATCCCGGGGACGACCGTCCGCAGAGCGGCGATCACGTTGACCCAGAACACAGCCGGGTCGCTGTCGCTGGTGTCGAGCGCGAGCCACGCCGTGGAGCCCTCGCGAGCCGGGGCAGCTTCCCGCCACTCCGCTAGGAGCGTGGACTTACCGAAGCCGGCGGGCGCCGATATCAACGTCAGCGTCGCCTCCGACCCGCGGTTCAGTCGCTCGATGAGTCGCGCGCGGCTCACCATGCCGCGTCGCCGGCGTGGGGCGAAGAGCTTCGTGTCGAGCAGCTGGCTGGCCACGCGTCACTCTACCCCGCGTCGCGCGCTCTCCTTCAGGGGTGGTAACTGCGTCCCGAGGCGCGCAGCTCCGCCGCCACCGCCTGCACCGCCCGCCCCGCGGCTCGAGGATCGGTGTCGCCACGGACCAGTCCCTGGACCTGGCTGTCGAGCTCGGCCGTGATCTCCGGCTCCCAGATCCAGTCGAGAGGCGTGATGGCGTCGTCGAACATCGGGAGGAATTCCTGCGCCACCTCGTCCTCGATCCCGACATTCGACTCTCGCATCGGCGAGTACACCTGCAGGCCGCGCACGATATCGGCGTCGACCTCGGGACGGCTCGCGTACTCGAGGAACGCGTATACGCTGTCCCGGCTCGGGCCGGGCTCGGTCGGCAGTGCGACGCCGGTCCACGCCAGGATCGGGCGTGGCCGGGAGGCTCCCTCGATCATGGGCGGAGGAGCGACGTGGAGGTCGAAGTCGCCGGTCGGTGACCCCGCCTGCAGCTGGGGCAGGAGCCACGTCCCCTGGTAGGTCATGGCAACCTGGCCCTGGAGCAGCAGCTGCTGCATGGTGGCGTAATCGGTGGCTCCCGAACCGTCCATCAGGACTCCCGATGCTCGGAGGTCGGCGATGGCCTGCAGCGCCTCGATCCACTCCGGACTGTCGTAGCCGATGTCGCCTCGTACCGTCCGCTCCGCGAACTCGATCGGGTCTCCCGTGCGCTCGGCGACCATCGGCAGCACCCACGTGACCAGCATCTGGTTGAAGAACACGTCCCCGGAGCAGTGGACGAGCGGAGCAACACCGATGGCCGCTAGTGGGTCCACCGATGCCCGAAGGCCGTCGAACGTCCGCGGTACCTCCACGCCGGCGCGGTCCAGCAACGCCCGGTTGTAGTAGAGGCCGGTGGTGTCGACACCTCTCGTGAAGGCGAGCGGCAAGGCACGCACAGCGGCCTCGTCCAGTCCGCCGAGGTGGTACTGCTGCGGGACGCGCTCGAGTATGGTCGACATCTCAGCATCCGCGGTGAGGTCGGCCAGGAGCCCGTCTCGGATCCAGCCTCTCACTTGCTGCCCGTTGATGAACACGAGGTCGACGGGCTCGCCGGCGGCGATCGCGGCTCGTGCGAGCCGATCCCACTCCGGCCCGCCCCCGGTCAGGGCTCGGATGTCCCACTCGACCCCCGGATGCAACGCGCTGAAGTCGTCGTACACCTGCTTCAGTGCCGGTTCGGCCATCTGGTCGCCACCGATGCCGAGCACGGTGATGCGCCGTGTTCCACTCGCGGTGGGGCTGGGCCTCGCGCACGCTGCGAGAAGGGGTGCGAGCACGCCGCCCGCGGCCAGCGCGGCACCCAACTTCAGGACGTCGCGACGGCTCTGCGGCCGGGAGAACTGATCCGCAAGGCGCGGGTGATCTGGCTCCATTGATCCCCCTTTGACGGCGCTGGCGCCCGGTGTGGCCGGAGCCTGCAGCCTCTTGCGGACGAAGAAGGTGACGATATGCGTGCGAGCCGAGACGCGTCAATCGGGAATGACGCATTGACCGGCATGACGCCCCCACCTATCGTGCGGCCGGTACCAGCCCGCTCGGGGGAACTCGTTTGGCGTCGCTTCGACGCTTCGGCCGCGACGGCGCCATCGACCTCCTTTTCCTCGCACCGACGCTGGTGCTCCTTGTCGTCCTCCTCGCCTATCCACTCGTGTCGGGCATCGCCCTGAGCCTCCACTCGGCGCGCGGATTCGAGCTGACGGGCTTCGTCGGGCCAGACAACTACGTGCGGGCGATCGTGGGGGATGCTGTCTTCCATCGCAGCCTGGTCAATACGGTGGTCTTCACGGCGGCCGCCGTCGTTCTCCAGATCGCCATCGGCCTGCTGCTCGCGGTCTTCGTGGCGGACGTCCGTCGAGGCAGGACGTTGCTCGTGCTGGCGTTCTCTGCGCCGTTCGTGCTGGCGACGGTCGCGGTTGGGGCGGTGTGGAAGTTCATGTACGCACCCTATTTCGGGCTCGTGCCGACCGTTGGAGGGGCCTTTGGCCTCGACACCGCGACGGTCGCCCCGCTGGCGGACACCGGCACAGCGCTGTGGGCGATCCTGGCCGCGTTCGTGTGGCGCTTCGCCGGCTTCACGATGGTCGTCTACCTCGCCGGGATCCAGGCGATCTCGCGCGACTATTACGACTACGCCGTCCTCGAGGGCGCGGGGCCGTGGCGACGCCTGCGTCACATCACCTGGCCACTGCTCTGGCCGCAGACGCTCGCGCTCGTCGTGCTCGGGACGATCGGGACACTCCGAGTCTTCGACCTGATGTGGATCATGACGGCGGGTGGCCCGTCGCACGCCACCGAGACCGTGTCCACGTACGTGTACTCGACGGCGTTCCGATCCCTCGACGTCGGCTACGCGCAGGCCATGGCGATGCTCCTGCTCCTGGTGATCCTGGCCCTCACCATCGTCGAGTATCGGCTTCTCGATCGGCGCGCGGAGATGGCGAGCTCGTGACCAGGTTGCGCTCCCCTCGATGGTCCACCGTCCTCCTCGGCGCCCTGGCGGTCGGCTGGCTGTATCCGGTGGCGTGGACCCTGACCAACGCGGTGCGACCCACGGCCGACATCTATCGGGCTCCGTGGGACGTGACGTGGCCGCCGATGCTCGGGAACATCGGCGAGGCATGGAGCCGCGGCGAGCTGGGGACCGCGCTGCTGAACTCCACCCTGGTAACGGCGATGACGGTCGGACTGGTGCTGGTGCTGTCAATCAGCGGTGCGTACGCTCTCACGCGGTTACGGCCGCCGGGCCGGGCCCTGCTCTTCCTGGTGGTGCTGGCCCCGTTGATCATCCCGACGGAGGTGCTCATCGTGCCGCTGTTCTCGATGTACCGGGCTCTCGGACTCATCAACAGCCTGCCGGGACTCGCTCTGGTCAACGCGGTCGCGAACGTGTCGTTCGCTACGGTCATCCTTGCCGCGTACTTTCGGACCATCCCGCGGGACATCATCGATGCGGCCCGAATGGACGGCGCCGGACGCCTTCAGGTCCTGGTGCAGATCGTGGTTCCCGTGGCACGTTCCGGGGTGATGGCGGTCGCCGTGCTCGTGGCCGTCTTCACCTGGAACGACTTCGGAAGTGCGCTGGTGCTCATCCAGGACCCCGATGCCTTCACCGTCCAGCTGGCCCTCACCCGCTTCGCGACGTTCTACGCCACCGACCAGGGGCTCACGTTCGCCGGCATGGCCATCGTCATCCTTCCACCGTTGCTCCTGTTCCTCCTCCTTCAGCGCAGCTTCATTAGCGGCTTGACCGCGAGCGCTGCGAAACCGTGATGTACGGGAGCGACTAGCCGGCGGGAACCACGGCATACAAATGGATCGGCTGGGCGATGCCCTTCAGCTGCGACTCGCCGCGATCCTCGAAGCGGAAGGGAGCGCCCTCCGCGAGCGCCCGGGTGACGGGCGTGGTGAGGACCTCGGACGGTTGCGCCGCCGCCATGACCCGGGCGGTCGCGTGGACGGCGATGCCCCCCACGTCGTCGTTCATGAGCTCGATCTCGCCGGTGTGGACGCCGATGCGGACCGAGAGGTCGATCGCCGCGATGCCGTCCCGGATCGCCACGCCGGCCAGGAGGGCCGCCGCCGGCGAATCGAAGATGGCGAGGAATCCGTCGCCGGTGGTATCGATCTCACGGCCGCCGAACCGGTCGAGCTGTCGTCGCACGAACCGGTTGTGCTCTGCCAGCCGCTGCCGCCAACCCGCATCACCGAGACGAGCCGCCGTTTCGGTGGAGGAGACGATGTCGGTCATCAGCATGGTCACCAGGGCGCGGGTCCGCGGGACGGGCAGCCCGAAGTCGGAGATGTTGCCGGCAATGTCGATGAGCACCACGGGCTGGTCGCCGATGACCCAGGCGTCGTGCCCCGGCGGGATGTCCATCACGTCATTGGGCTCGAACTCGCGCCGCTCCCCGTCCTCCATCTGGAACCCGAACCGGCCGGCGAGCAACAGATGCAGGTGGTGCAGACGGCACCACGGGGTCCCGACCATCGGCTTGACGTCTTCGGACCACCGCCAACCGGGCTCCAGGATGGCGCGGCCGATCGTGATCGTCCCCAGGTCGACGAAGGAGCCACGCCCGTGCGGGAACTCGCGCGTCCCGTCAGGACGATCGAGATTCTTGTGCCGCATGCGGCGGCCGCCACCCTCGCCGCTCAGTTTGATCGCCTCCGTCCGTACCTGCCACGGTGTTGCCGCGCCTTCGCGGCTGCGCTCCGCTCCTCGCCGGTTCGGAGCCGCCCGGGAATCTAGCACACATGCGACGCCGAGCGACGCGGGCGATGCGGCGCCGACCAGCATCGCCGCCTCGAGTCGGCGTGGAAAGGGCCCGCACCGCGCGGGCCCCTTCCGTCAACGAGTCGGCCGGTTCAGCGTCCCGGACGGGACGGAGCCAGGTGGGTCGCCACCTCGAAGCCGGTGAAGGCGTCGCCGCCCTCGTTGAATGCGACCGCGAAGCCGGAGATGAAGGCCTCACCGGGGCGGTACGCCTCGTTCCCGACGATCGAGATCTCGAACCGACTCCCGTCGGGCGAGCAGCTCTCGACGAAGGTGCCGCCCTCGCCGAAGACGCCGAAGCGGCCGTTCTGCTGTTCGGCACCCGCGAACAGCTCGGCGGACGCCTCCTCGGAGCACGTCACCGTCCCGGTCAACGTGATCGCGCCGGTGCGAGGATCCAGCGAGGCGCTCGCCTCCGTGACCTCGACCGTGAGGGGCGCCTCGGACGTCAGCAGGGACACCACCAGCGAGCCTCCGGGCCCGCCCCCGAAGCTGCCGGCCATGATCTCGTACGTCACGCCCTCCTCGGCATGGAACGTGGCTCGCGCCTGGAGGGAGCCGGCGGACGTGTCGTCGTTGCAGGCGACCTCCTCCCCACCGGCGAGCACCACGAGCATCGTGTCGTAGTCGCTGCCGTCGGTGGTCACCTCGACCCAACCGGTGGTCAATGCCTCGAACGCGTACCACACGGTGGCACCGCCGGGGGCCGTGCAGCTCGGCAGAGCGTCATCGGCGCCGATCGTCGCGGCTGTCGTGTCGAGAGGCTCCAGGGTGTCCCCGACAACGATCGACGTCGGCGACGAGCGATCGTCGTTGGCCGGCGGCTCGCCGTCGGGCGGCGGCGGAGGAGGCGGCGGGCCCACCTCGGAGGTGGTCACCGTCAGCGTCAACAGGCCGCCGGCCCCGAAGCCGTAGGACCCGGCCATGACCAGGTAGGTGACGCCGGCGGTGCCCTCGAAGATCGCCTCCGAGTAGCTCCCCGTTCCGAGGACCAGGTCGTCGTCGCAGCCGGCGACGGACCCGTCGGGGGCAATCACGAAGGCGACCGTGTCGTAGTCGCTGCCCTCGGTCGTGGCCACGAAGAAGCCATCGGCCGGGGCCGTGAAGGCGTACCAGACCGTGGCACCGGACGGCGGAACCGGTTCGACCGCGCAGTCGAACGGATCGGCTTCGGACGCCGTCGCCGTCGAGGTGTCCTGCGTGACGGTCTCGTCGAGACCGATGGGCAACGCGCCATCCGGCTCGTCATTGGCGGGAGGCTCGGGGGGCGCCGGCGGTTCCTCGGGCTGGGAAGGAGCCGGGCGCAGTCGGACCTCCGCCTCGGCGAACGAGGACCCGCACTGGACGCTGCAGGCGAACGCTTCGACGTGCACCGACAGGGTGCCCGGATTGAACGAGCTGCTCTGTCCGATGACCTCGATGGCCGTCGTGACGGGCACGGGGCCGCACTCCACGGCGCTGCCGCCACCGCCGAGGACCGTGTGCTGGCCGATCTGCTGCGTGACCGATGCGGAGAGCTCCGCGAGGACGTCCTCGCTGCAGGTGACCGTCACCTCGATGGAGGCGGTGCCGGTCAACGGGTTCAGCGTCCCGGTCTCTCCGATCTCGAGTTCGACCTCGGGTGGCGGCGGCGGCTCGGCGGCGCTGATCGTCAGGATCCCGCCGTTGCCCTGCCCATCCGTCTGGTCGTCGAACACCATGATCGTGTAGGGCACGCCGGCGAATGCATCGAAGACAACGCTTCCGGGCTGGCAGGCCGTGGTCTCGAAGCTGCCGGGGCCGCCGGTGGCGACCACGATGCCGACCGAGTAGTCGGCGATGAGCTCAACGTGAACGGCCTGGTCGGCATCAAGGGTCAGCTCGTACCACACGCTCGCGTCCAGGGCTGGCGGCGTGCAGTCGGCGCTGACCTCGAGGTCGAGGGCGTCGGTCGTCGCGTGCGTGGTGTCCACGTCGGCCGAGTACGGGAGGGCCGAGATGGCGATCCGGCCGTCATACGTGTCATTGGGCGGCGCGTGATCGGCGAGGACGGGGGTCGCGCCGAGCGATAGCAGCATCGCGACGAGCGTGACGAGGACCGGGACCCGTTTCATGACGTTCCTCCGTCGTGCAGGGGATGCCCAGTGGGGCGGAGACACGGTGGGACGAGCGGGCGACGCGCGCGGGCAGCACGCGGGAAGTGGCGACGCCGGAGGCTGCGACGGACCGGGACTCCAGGAAGCATGCGTGGGCACCTCGGAGCCAGGTGGGGCGGGGTCGCAGCGTCGGTGCGCTTCCCCCCTGCGGCCGGTGGACCCGACCCGCAGGTCCTCGCCTGCAAGGAGTGGTATGCGCCTCACCACGGCGGCGCGCATGCGACAAATGACGTACGCCGATGCTTCTCAACAACGAACGAACCGCCGCGGGTCTGACCTCTGGCCCCTGCAGTCAGGACATCCGGCCATCGACGCTCGAGCCCGAGGCGGCAGACGCTGCCACCATGGCGCGATCCCTCACCCCCGACCCGGCCGCCAAGGCGCGCGAGCCCACGTGGAGCGGGCTCCTGACCCGGCCGATGGCGCGACGCATCCCGGGGGCGTGGCGCCCCGCAACCCTTGCCGCGATCAAGGGCATCCATACCGCCATCTTCGTTTCGATCTCCGCCGCCGTCGTGCTCACCGTCTGGGATGGGCTTCGTGGCCGGCCGAGGCGACGAACAGCGGTCGCCGGTATCGTGGTCCTCGCCGAATCGGTGCTGTATGTCAGCAACAACCAGGTCTGCCCGCTGACGCCATTGGCCGAGGAGTTCGGCGCCGAACGTGGCTCCGTCGTGGACCTCTACCTGCCGGCCGCCGTGGCTCGGCAGATCCCGCTCGTCGCCGGAAGCTCCGCAGCACTGGCCCTCGTCCTCAACCTCCGCGCCCTCCGTCGACGAGCCGCAGCCTGACCATGGGCGGCTCGAACCAGCTGATCATGCTGCTTTGGCACGAGGGGGCGTGGTCCCGTGGAGAACAGGCCCTTCGGACCTTGCCACGACCGGCCGCCATGGCCACCCTCGGACCTTGATCAGCTGTTGACGAGCGTCGCGGCCCCGATCGCAGGTGCTCGCCACGAGAGGAGGTCGAGCCATGACGCGCGTGCTGTTGGTCTACCGGGACATCGACGTCTCCGATGTCGACGGAGACGAGCTGCGGAGACAGGGATACGAGGTGGATCGGTGCGCCGGCCCGATCGGTGGGGAACCCTGCCCCGTCCTGCATGGCGAGCCCTGCTGGCAGGTCGACAAGGCCGACGTGTTGGTGTACGACGTGTGGGAGCTCGGTCGCCATGGCCCGGACCTCGTGGAAGATCTGCGGGCACTGCATCCGGACAAGCCGATCGTCCTGACCTCGTCGAACCCCAAGCTCGGAAGCATCGATGCGGATGAGCACCAGGTGCCACCGGTCTTCCACGCACCGACGCGGGCGAGCCTGGGCGCGACCATCGAGCGCGCCATCCGGGCGCCCGTCGCGCCGCATGCCGCCCCGGCCCCGCGCCACGTGGTGCCGAGCGGCGTCCCGCGCTGGTGATGGGAGGATGAAGGCGAGCGCCCCCGGCGACGCGTCGCCACGGAGGCGGACTTCGAGCCGGAACGCGGCGACCCGGTACGGCTAGGAGGGGCGTCGCCATCGGGCGGGGCTACCAGAGAGCCAGGCCGGTCTCCTCGTCGGGCATGCGCACCAGGGAGACGCCACCGACCTCGCGAATCATGACCTCTGCCGCGAAGACCTCGATCCCCCGCAGCAGGTGGCCGCCAACACAGGCACCGGTCGCATCGGCGAATGTGGCGTGGGCGTGCAGGAATGGTCGGTCGTCCTTCAGCGAGACGTTGCCGGTGAAGCCCACGATCTCGTGGTGCGCATCGGTCTCGAGCTCGAGGTACCGATGGTCGCCCTGCTCGTAGTAGGCGTAGCGAGCCCGGCGCACGGCGCCGATGACGGTGACCTGGGCCGCCAGGATGCCCTGCTCCGCGCAGTAGTGCTCGATCTCCTCGACGAGGTCGCTGCCCGTCTCGAGGCGGCCGACGAACGCGCGGCCGGCGCGGGCTTCCCAGAACTTGCTTGGCATCGGTCTCCCTACTCGAAATGCTTGAGGTTACGAACGATGGGGAGCGAGGCGGCCACGCGCGCCGGGTACAGGCCGGCGAGCGCCGCGACGCCGGTGCCGACCAGCACGACGGCGATCAGCAGGCCCCACGGCAGCCGCATGCCGG
>Ga0299913_10003275_pt1 | contig 13185 bp, 10 predicted proteins | sample RVTome_9_FD_201360 | JGI IMG/M metagenome (GOLD analysis project Ga0299913, IMG submission 201360) | Soil microbial communities from uranium-contaminated site in the Upper Colorado River Basin, Wyoming, United States - RVT155D38 (version 2) ... | reverse complement strand
GGCACGCGACCGAGGCGACACCGAGACACTGCTTCGGCTGGCGGGTGGAATGTGGCTGTACTGGCAGGCCGTCGGCGCTTTGACCGAGGGGCGCCTGTGGCTCGAGGTTGGGCTGGCGGCACCGTCGCCCGCAGACCCGCAGCACAGGATGACCGCCTTGTGGGGGATCGGCTGGCTTGCCTTTCACCAAGGCGACATTCTCGCCGCCCGATCCGCGAGCGAACAGCTTGGCTCACTCGCAACGGCTCACGACGACGATGCCGCACGGCGGAACGCAGCCACGTTGTCGGGCATGCTGGCAATCGCCGAGGACCGGACCGACGACGCGGTCCGCGATCTGGAGGGCGCGCTGTCCATCGCCCGGGAGCTGGATCGGCCTTGGATCTTGGCCACCTCGCTCCTCAATCTCGGCCTGGCGCGGGCGGCAGCGGAGGACTTCGACGGTGCCCGCGACGCGATCGGGGACGCGCTGCGCCATTACGCGGAGATCGACGATCAGCGGTTCCAGGCGCGCAGTCGCGGCTACCTCGGTCTTGTCTCACTCTCGACCGGCGACCTGTCCCAGGCCCACACGCTGTTCGCTCAGAGCCTGCGCGCCTTCCATGCCCTTGCTGAACCCGGCGGCACCGCGGAGGGCCTCACCGGCCTCGCCGCTGTGGCGGCAGCGTCGGGAGACGGCAGCCGGGCGGCCACCCTCATCGGTGCCGCCCAGCGGCTCCGCGAGTCGATCGCCGGCAGCGAACTGCCGCTGGAACGTCGCGCGATGGCACGCCATGTGGATCGGGCTAGGGAGTCCATCGATCCAGACGACTGGGCGACTGCGCTCGAACGCGGGCGCGGGTTGTCCCTCGACGTGGCCGTCGCGCAGGCACTCGGGCTGTCGCAGAATTGAGATGCTTCGCTTCGTGCACGCGAGCGCGGTGCGCGATCGAATGAGCAGTCGTGGGCGACGCCGGCGGGGCGGCGGGCCGTGACGTGCACCGGGCCCGGCCTGGAGAGCGCTCATCTGGGCAGGTGCGCGCCGTCTGATGTCCGAGCGTCACAACGTCATACGGCCCGTGGCCTATAGCGGCCTATAGCGCTCGGAACGTATGACGTCCCGACGCGGCGCGATAGTGGGCTGGCGGCGTCTTACTTGAGCGCCTGGGCGACGCCCTGGCTCACCGCGGAGTACGCCGCCAGCTCCTCGGAGACCGGCCGCACGACCAGCTCCTCGGCCACCTCGTGGACGGCGGCGCGGAGCCGGTGATCCGCGGCGGCCGCACGGCGGTGGGCGGTCGCGCGCACCAGCAGACGACAGGCCAGTGCGAGCAGCACCCCGAGCACCACCCCGCCGAGAAGCATCAACGTGGGAACCGGCACGCCGCCCGCCTCGGGCGTGGTCGGCTTCTCCAGCTCGAGGAAGCCCATCCCGGCCAGCGCGGCCAGCCACCCGCCGCCGCCGAGGGCAGCGAGGATCAGCAGCCACTGCAGCAGGCGTACGGCGCCCGCCCACGCGGGAATCTTCGCCGCCCCCAGATCGGTGCCGGCCATCGCCGCGTCGAGCCGGTCGCCGAGCTCGTCGAGCCGGGAGGTCGAGGCCCGGCGTACGGCCTCGACCCAGGGCGGGCCGAGCCCGGTCGACGTGTGGTCGGCGAGCCCGCGCACCTCGGTGTCGATCCGGGCGCGCTGCACCGGCGTGGTCGCCGGCAGGGAGGTGCGGCCCCTGCCTGTGAGGATCCTGCCGGTGGCGCCGAGGTCCAGGTGCAGCCGCTTGAGGGGATCGGGCCGCAGCCGGGACAACCAGGCGACCACCGGCCACCCGGTGGCCCGGCCGGCGCGGATCCGGGTGGAGCGCTCGACGGCGTCCACCACGGTCGGCACCCCGGCGGCGTCGGCGAACGCGTTCTCCAGGGCCGTGACCCGCTGCTCCGACAGCTCGCGCGGCTTGCCCGATCCGCTGACCTCCGAGAGCCGGTTCGCCGCGACCTTCAGGTCGGCCTCGAGCCGGGTGCGGGTGGCCTTCTTCGCGGAGACCCGCGTGGCCACCTCCGCGCGCAGCTTGTCGACCCCGAGCCCGTGCCGGGCGCTCATCGGGAAGATCGGCACCTCGTGCAGGCCGTCGGCGTCGAGGAGCCGGCGTACGTCGTCGACCATCGCCTGGCGGCCGTCCTCCGGCACCGTGTCGATGTGGTTGAGCACCACCACGGTCACCTCGGCATGCGTGCGCAGCGGTGCGAGGTAGCGGTCGTGGATGGCGGCGTCGGCGTACTTCTGCGGGTCCAGCACCCACACCAGCATGTCGGCCAGCTGGACGAGCCGGTCGACCTCGAGGTGGTGGGAGAGCTCGGTGGAGTCGTGGTCGGGCAGGTCCAGAAGCACCACCCCGTCGAGCGCGTTGTCGTCACGCGGGGTGTCGAGCATCGAGTCGCGCCTGGTCTGGTGGCGGTGCGGGATGCCGAGCCACTCCAGCAGCTCGTCGGCACCGTGGCTCCCCCACACGCAGGCGGTCGCCCACGACGTCGTCGGCCGGCGGACGCCGACGGAGGAGAGCTCGAGCCCGATCAGCGCGTTGAACGTCGAGGACTTGCCCGACCCGGTGGCGCCCGCGATCGCGACGACCGTGTGGTCGGCCGACAGCCGGAGCCGACCGGCCGCGCGGTGCGCGACGGCCTCGGCGTCGTCGACCACGGCGTCGTCGAGGCGCCCGCGAGCAGCCGCGGCGGCGGCCTCCAGGCCCTCGATCCGGGCACCAATGTCGGTGCCCCGGGTCACCAGCCTCTTGGCCCCTTCGAGCAACGATGTCACAGAGTTCCTTCTGTTCCTTCCTGGCCCATCCCGAGTCTTGAGGCGGCGAAGCGCAGGTCGTCGATCCGGCGCGCCGCCTCGCGCACCCGGTCGGCCGCCTGCGGCTGGACCTGGAGCCCGTCGATCATCGCACCGTAACGAGCGCGGTCCTCGTCGAGCAAAGCGCCGACCCGCTGCTCGAGGGATCGGCGCGCGCGCTCGGCCATGGACCGGACGGCCTGGTCGCCGAACACGGCCTCGAGGAGCTTCTGCCCGACGACCGCCGAGCCACCGGCGATCCCGGCCTCGGCGCCGGTGACGCCGGCGGTGTGGGCGAACACCACGATCATCAACGCCACCGACAGCCCGTTGACCCCGAATGCCAGGAACCGGGCGGTGCTGCGCTTGTCGGCGCCCTCGTGGCGCACCATCTCGAGGATGTCGTTCTGCCAGTCACGGACGGCGGTCTCGGCCCGGTGGCGCAGGTCGCGGGACGCACGACCGAGGTCATCTCCCGACGCCTGCAGCAGGGACCGGCCGGCGTCGGTCTGCTGCCAGGCCGCCGCTGCCCGCTCGGCGGCGGCCTCGGCGTGCTCGAGGATCAGGGTCTCCAGGCCGGACTCCACCGCGACGGTGACCCGCTCGGCCTGCTGCGGCTTGCCCTTGACGGCGTTGACCACCCGGTCGCGGATCCAGCCGACACGGGCCTCCAGCGACCGGAGCAGCTCGCCGGTGCCGACGAACTCCTGCCACCGGGCCAGCACCTCGCCGCGCAGCAGCGTGCCGTCGGCCGATGCCTCGGAGACGGCTGCCACCGCGCGGTCGTACGCCGCGTCGGCATCGGCCCGCAGCTGCTCGGCGGTCCGCACCTGCTCGGCGGCGGCGTCCGCCACGACGTACGCCCTCCGGCCCACCGTCCGGATCGCGCCCTCGAGCGTCTGCTTGACGACCGAGCCGCGGGCCTCGGCGTCGGCGGCCAGGGACGCCAGCCAGGCCCGGATCTCCGCAACGTGGTCGGCGGGCAGCAGTCCCTCGTCGTCGACCTTGCCCTCGGTGACGACGAAGAGCGGCGAGTCCTTCAGGCCGCGGCTGGCCAGCATCCTGGCCAGGTGCGTGGCGACCGTCTGGGTGGCCTCCTCGGGGGTGCGGTCAAGCACGATCGCCACGGACGTGGAACGCTCGGCGGCCTGCTTGAGGAAACCCCACGGCACCTGGTCGGCGTAGCGCGCCGCCGAGGTGACGAAGAGCCAGAGGTCGGCGGCGGCCAGCAGCTGGGCGGCGAGCAGGCGGTTGCGCTCCTCCACCGAGTCGACGTCGGGGGCGTCAAGGATCGCCAGACCAGGCGGCAGGGAGTCGCTCGGCACCAGCTGCAGGGCGTCCGGGTCGTCGGTATGGGGGTGCACCCGCTCGAGGTCTGGGAGCAGCCGGTCCTGGCCGAACCAGGTCGCGTCGTCGGGATGGTGCACGAGCACCGGAGACCGGGTCGTGGGCCGGAGCACGCCCGGGGTGGTGACCCGGCTCCCGACCAGGGAGTTGACCAGCGTCGACTTGCCCGCACCGGTGGAGCCGCCGACCACCGTGAGCAACGGCGCCTCCATCGTCATCAGCCGCGGGATGATGTAGTCCTCGAGCTGATCCACCATCTCCTGGCGGGCGACCCGGTGCTCGGCGGCGTCGGCGAGGTCGAGGGGCAGCTCGGCCGTCTGCAGGGCGCCGCGGAGCCGCACCAGCGCGGTCAACATCCGGTCGGCGTCGGCGGGGGTGCTCATCGGACCGGCACCACCTGTCCGGGGAAGGCGATGTGCGGTCGTACGGCGCCGATCCGGGCCACGAACTCCTGGCCGCGGACCTGCCAGTCACTGGGTGCGGTGCCGCGGAGCAACCGGTGGTGGAGGAATCCGAGCTCGACCGCGGCCTGCTGGTAGTCGCGCATCGCACGGGCGGCCGCCGGGCCGCCGTGCTGGGCGGCGTACGCGCGTGCGGCCCGGCGAGCGCGCAGGTCGACCACCCAGCCGATGTCGGTGGCCGGGACCAGGCCACGCTGGGCGGCGTCGGCGAGCGCGGCGGTGAGCATCCGCGCCTCCGAGCGCTGCGCCCACACCGCGAGGCAGAACAGGCCGACGAGCGCCGGCGCCATCAGCACCAGGTAGACGAGCGCGAAGCTGCCGATGCCGAAGATCGTCGAGCCGTTCCAGAGTCCGTGCGCGATCACCGCGAGCAGGTAACCACCCGTGATGGCAAGCATCCGGACGCCCCGGCTGCGCGACATCACGGCGATGCCGATGCCGATCCCGGTGAACGCGGTGAACAGCGGGTGCGCGAACGGACTGAACACGCACCGGATCACGAACGTCCCGGTCACCCCCGCCAGACCGCCGGGGCCGGTCATGTCGGTGCCGTCGTAGGCGGCGGAGAGATAGAGGATGTTCTCGGTGAAGGCGAACCCGATGCCGACCATGCCGGCGTAGACGATCCCGTCGAGGATCCCGTCAAGCTCGGCCCGCCGCCACCACAGCAGGAGCAGCAGGAAGAAGCCCTTGCTGGCCTCCTCGGTGACCGGCGCGACGATCGACAGCGACACGTTCTCACTGAACCCGGCGACGTAGCCGCCCACGCCGCCGATCAGGATCGCCGCGATCGTGGCCACGAAGGCACCCCACAGCAGGCCCGAGACGAGCAGTCGTTTCGGCTCCGGCTCGTAGCGGTCGAGCCAGAGGTACGTCGCGATCAGCGGCCCCACCGGCAGCGCGGCCAGCCCGGTCGCCAGGAGCGTGATCCCGGGGGCTCCGGAGAGCGCGAGAACGGCCAGCATCAGCAGCGCCCCGACGACCACCAACACGGTCACGACGACCGTGAATGCGAGGCTCTCGCGTCGGTTTCGCGGCATGGTGGAAGCCTATCCGTCGGGTCGTCCGTGCCCGAGTTGGCGGCGTACTGTGGCGGTGAGCGAATCGTTTGGACCGTTTCGATCGTGTGCCAGAAGACCGACGCAACTGAGCGGTCGAACTGCGAGCGAACTTGGAGCACCGTGACCGAGGAGAACGTACCCGAGACCGCGACCCCCCGCACGGAGTCGCACGATCCTCTCGTCCCGGAGGCCTGGGCGAAGTTCATGCGCACGGGCTGGGGCGATCGCGAGCTCGCCCTGCCGCCCCACCCGATCACGGCGCTGGCCGCCGAGCGGCGGGCCCGGCTGGCGGGGATCTTCCCCGGCGAGCGGCTGGTGCTGCCGGCGGGCACCTACAAGTCCCGGGCCAACGACACCGACTACCGGTTCCGCGCCGACACCGCGCACGCCTACTTCTGCGGCAACCAGACCAGTGACGCCGTCCTGGTGATCCAAGGAGACGGAGCTGGTGAGGCCGTGCTCTACGCCCGCCCGCGTTCGAACCGCGACACCGACGAGTTCTTCCGGGACCGGCAGTACGGCGAGCTGTGGGCCGGGCGCCGGCCGTCGCTGGGCGAGCTGTCCGGCTCCCTCGACCTGGAGGTGCGGCACATCGACGAGCTCGAGGCCGCGCTGTCCGCGTCCGGGAAGACCCGTGTGCACCGCGGCGTCTCCCGCGTGGTCGACGGGAAGGTGTCGCAGGACGACTCCCTCGATGCCGAGCTGGCCCGGGTGGTCTCCGAGATGCGGCTGGTCAAGGACGACTGGGAGGTCGGCGAGCTGCAGCGGGCCTGCGACATCACGACGCTCGGGTTCGAGGACTCCGTGAAGGAGTGGGACGGCGTGATCGAGCACGGTGAGCGGTGGCTGGAGGGCACGTTCTTCCGCCGCGCCCGGGCGATGGGCAACGACATCGGCTACGACTCGATCGTGGGCGGCGGCCGGCACGCGACGACGCTGCACTGGATCCAGAACTCCGGCCCGATCACCCCCGGTGAGCTGGTGCTGCTCGACATGGGCGTCGAGGGCCACAACCTCTACACCGCCGACGTGACCCGCACCCTCCCGGTGTCCGGCACCTTCTCCGAGCTGCAACGGGAGCTCTACGACATCGTCCTCGAGGCGCAGCAGGCGGGCATCGACGCCGTCCGCCCCGGCGTACCCTTCCTGGCCGCGCACGACGCCGCGATGACTGTGATCGCGCACGCCTTGGAGGGCATGGGCCTGCTGCCCGTCCCGGCCGAGGAGGCGCTCGACCCGGAGTCGAAGGTCTACTCCCGCTGGACCCTGCACGGCACCAGCCACATGCTCGGCATGGACGTGCACGACTGCGGCCGGGCGGCGCCGGAGTCCTACCGGGAGGGCACCCTGGCCGAGGGAATGGTGCTGACCGTCGAGCCGGGGCTGTACTTCCAGGAGGACGACCTGCTGGTGCCCGAGGAGCTGCGCGGGATCGGGATCCGGATCGAGGACGACATCCTGGTGACCGCGGACGGGTCGCGAAACCTGTCGGGGGACCTCCCCCGGGACGCCGCCGCGGTCGAGGAGTGGATGGGACGGCTCACGCCCGGCGGGCGGTGAGCAGGAGGTACTCCCACTCCATCGACCCGTCGCCGCGGTCGTGGGCACGGGCCAGGTCGTCCAGGGCCCGGTCGAGCTCGGCCGCCCGCTCCGGCTGGTCGGCGAGGCCGGCGTAGATGGCGATCGTCGGGCCGTAGCACGCCTTGAAGAAGTCGCGGAACTCGGACGGCTTCGCGAACTGGTCGATGACCACCGTCTGTCGGCGGGCCTCGATGGCGGTGACCCCGTCACCGAGCAGGCGGCGGACGTGGTCCTCGTTGCCCCACAGCGGCGGCGGTTGGACGCCGGGTGCTGGCGTGGGAGCGAACGGCTTCATGGTCGCGAACATCTGGCCGATGAAGCCTTCGGGCGTCCAGCTCAACAGCCCGACCGTGCCTCCGGGCCGGACGACGCGGATGAGCTCATCGGCGGCGGGCTGGTGGTGGGGGGCGAACATGACGCCGACGCACGACATCGCCGTGTCGAACTCGCCGTCACCGAAGGGCAGTGCCTCGGCGTCGGCCTCCTGCCAGCTCAGCTGTACGCCGTCGGCCTCGGCCTGGCGGCGTCCGGCCTCCAGCAGCTCGGGCGTGAGGTCGCTGGCCACCACGTCGGCGCCGGCGAGGGCCGCGGGGACGGCCGCGTTGCCGGAGCCGGCGGCGATGTCGAGCACCCGCTGGCCGGGCGCGACGTCACACGCCTCGACGAGCACCTGGCCCAGCTCCGGGATCAGCTGGTCGGCCACGGCGGGGTAGTCGCCGAGCGCCCACATGATGCGGTGTCTGGCCTTGAGGTCGGGGGCGATGGTCATGACAGTTCTCCTTGGTCTCGGGTGAGCCCAAAGATGCTGCGGATCGCGGCCGGCGGATAGTGCCCGTTCTGAACCGAAAGCACTTCACGATCTGTACTAGTCAAGGCCCTCGTCGCGGCGTCTACTAGGGGCGAGGGCTCGGACGGATTGCTGTGGAGGCGCGATGTCGGCGTACGGCCAGTTCTGCCCGGTGGCCAAGGCGATGGAGGTGCTCGACGAGCGGTGGACGCTGCTGGTCGTTCGGGAGCTGCTCTACGGCAGCACCCATTTCAACGAGCTGCGGCGCGGGGTGCCCAAGATGTCGCCCGCGCTCCTGACCAAACGGCTGCGGACACTCGAGCGCGCCGGGGTGGTCCGGCGCACGGAGCGCGCCGGCCGGTCGGCGTACACCCTCACCGAGAGCGGCCGCGAGCTGTCCTCGATCGTCAACGCGCTCGGCGCCTGGGGAGTGCGATGGATCGGCGAGCTGGGCGCCCAGGACCTCGACCCGCACCTGCTGATGTGGGACATGAAGCGCAAGCTGCCGGTGTCGGAGTGGCCGCGCAGCCGCACCGTGATCGCGCTTCGGTTCGATGACGTGGCGGACCGGGTGGCCCGCTGGTGGGTGTGCGTGAACGGCACCGACGTGGACGTCTGCGACTACGACCCCGGCTTCGAGGTCTCCGCCACCGTGCACACCACCCTGCAGACGCTCACCCGGATCTGGCGCGGTGACCGGCACTGGAACGAGGCGATCCGGGCCGACGACGTGACCGTCGACGGCCCATCCCATGTGCGCCGGCACCTGCCGACCTGGTTCGGCCAGTCCGAGGTGGCGCTGATCCCCCGGCCGGCGTAGCGGCGCCGGCTCGACGTCAGGTTTCGCGGGCCGCGTCTGCGGCCACCTTGTCGACGAGCCGCAGCACCTCCATCGGGATCGGGAAGGCGATCGTGGAGTTCTTCTCTGCCCCGAGCTCGAGCAGGGTGCCGAGGGTGCGCAGCTGCATCGCGGCGGGATGCTCCTCCAGCACGACGGCTGCCTCGCCCAGATTGGCGGCCGCCTCCTTCTCGCCGATCGCGTGGATCACCTTCGCCCGCCGGTCGCGCTCGGCCTCGGCCTGCCGGGCCATCGCCCGTCGCATGCTCTCGGGAAGGATCACGTCCTTGACCTCGACGATCGTGACCTTGACGCCCCACGGGTCGGTGACCTGGTCGATCACCTGCTGGAGGTGCTGGTTGATCTCGTCGCGCTTGGAGAGCAGGTCGTCGAGCGGGGTCTGGCCGAGCACCCCTCGCAGCGTGGTCTGCGCGACCTGCTGGGTGCCGAACCGGTAGTCGTCGATGGAGAGCACGGACCGGACCGCGTCGACCACGTTGAAGTAGACGACCGCGTTGACGTGCACGGTGACGTTGTCCTCCGTGATGATGTCCTGCGGAGGGATGTCGTAGGTCTGGGTGCGCAGATTCACCCGGATCAGCCGGTCGATCACCGGGATGATGAGGATCAGGCCCGGCCCCCTCAGCGGCTGGATGCGGCCGAGGCGCAGGATCACGCCCCGCTCGTACTCCGGAAGGACCTTGATCGCGGCCGCCAGCAGGGCCGCCAGGACGACCAACGCCAGTCCGATTCCGATGAGAGCGCCGTCGCTCATGTTGCACCTCTCTCTTGATCCTGGACCGAGCCCTCCGCGGCCGGATCCTCGTCGGGTGTTGTCCCGGGGTCGACCACGAGCACCAGCCCGTCAACGCGGACCACGCGGGCCTCGGCGCCGCTCTGCAGGGGCGGATCGACGCTGCGCAGCGACCACCACGAGCCAAGGACGAAGGTGCGGCCCGTGCGCCCGTCGGCCTCGCGGACCTCCACCGACCGGCCGATCAGGAGGTCGGCGCCGGTGGACACCGACGGGGCGCGCCGGGACCGGAATGCGATCCGGCCGGCCGCGACGGTTGCCACGAAGATCACCGCGGCCAGCGGCACCGCGGCCCACAGGTCGACAGCGACACCCGCGCCGTCGTCGAAGAGGAACACGGACGCGAGGACGAGCACGGCGGCTCCGCCGAAGCCGAAGCCGGCCACCCCCGGTACCAGCACCTCGGCCACGAGCAGCGCCATCGCGACCGCCAGAAGCAGGAGACCGACCGCGTTGACCGGCAGCACGGACAGGCTGAACAGGGCCAGCAGCAGCGCGGTCACCCCGGTCGCCCCGGCCACGCCAACGCCGGGCGTGGCCAGCTCGTAGATCAACCCCAGGGTGCCGATGGTGAGCAGCAGGAACGCGATGTTCGGATCGGCAAGGAACTGCAGCACCCGGCGCAGCGGCCCCATGTCGTGGCGCTCGACGGCGGCGTCGGCCGTGCGCACGGTCGTCCCTCGCTCGTCGGCCACGGTCACCCGCCGCCCGTCGGCCTCCTCGAGGGCACCTCGCAACGACGCGGCCTCGCCGTCGACCGCGCCGACCTCGACGGCCTCGCCGACCTCGACGGCGCGTCCCTCGCGCACCATGTCCGAGGCGAAGTCGACGTCGCGGCCACGGAGCTTGGCGAGGGCCTCGGCCTGAGCGGCGAGGTCGTTGACGATCTTGTCCGACACCTCCTCACCCTCGAGCCCGACGGGCGTGGCCGCACCGATCGTCGTGCCCGGCGCCATCAACGCGACGTGGGACGCCTGGACGATCACCGCGCCGGCCGACGCCGCGCGGGCGCCGTCGGGAGCGACGTACACGATCACCGGGACCGGGCTGGACAGGATGTCGGCGACGATGTCGCGCATCGCCTCGACCAACCCGCCGGGGGTGTCCATCTCGATGACGTACGCCGCGTAGCCGCCCTCCGCCGCGCGGGCCAGGCCGTCGCTCACGTGGTCGGCGACCACCGGGGTGATCGGGGTGTCCAGATCGGTGACCAGCACCCGGCCGCCGGCCGTCCCGTCGGTGTCATCGGCCGCGCCGGCCCGGCCGACCCCCAGCACGCCGATGGCGACCGCAAACATTCCTATGAGCACGGCTGCCGCCAGCCGAGCCCCCGACGACGCACGCGCGTTCATGGGCCAGGACCTCTACCCCAATGGTAGGCGGCGTGCGGGTGGGGGCGCCCGGATCACGTCGAGCGGATAGCGGTTGCGGAGGGTGCAGACGAGTGGCTCCGCAGACGCCGGGCCAGCGCGACCAGGCCCAGCGCCCCGAGGACGCAGGCGGCGCCGCCGAGCACGTCGAGGACGAAGTGGTTGGCGGTGGCGATGACGACCAGAACCTGAAGCGTCGGGTAGACCACGGCCCCGAGGCGCCACCAGACCCCGGCAAAGCTCCACATCTGGATGCCGCACCACAGGGACCAGCCGAAGTGCAGCGAGGGCATCGCGGCGTACTGGTTGGTCGCGTCACCAATGGCGCGGGGGGCCGATGCCGCTTCGCCCCACCAGCCGTAGTCGGCGAACTCGCGCATGATGTCGACCGTGCCCAGGTCGGTCACGAGCCGCGGAGGAGCCACCGGGTAACGCGCGTAGACGATCAGTGCGATCGCGGAGGCGAGGACGATGCTCCAATAGCCGCGCCGATAGATCCATCCGCCGATTCGCCACGAACGGTAGAGAACGAGGGGCGTCGCGAGGTAGTGGAAGACGGCGTAGAAGTAGCAGGCCGGTACCGCGACTATCGCGACCGTCGCCAGCCACTGGTTGAGCGGGACCTCCAGATGCGCGACCAGCCAGTGTTCGACCTCGGCGACGTTCCGAGCGTGCGCGAACGCCGCGGCGACGTCGGTGCCCTGTGCCCCGCGGATGACGGTGTAGGCGACACCCAGCGCCAGCAGGGCGCCCAGCTCGATCAGGGTGACGCGATTGAAACGCCCGGCCCGGGGCGAGCGGGACGGCGGGCGATCGAGGCTCGATTCGGGGAGTACGTCGGAAACCGCGACGACTGCATCCTGGCCTGACATCCGTGCATCCCGGTCGCTAGTGCGCGGCAGCCGGGTGGAAGGCAGGCAGACGAGGACGTCGGTGGCGATGGTGGGTCGTGTCGAGATCCTGGCAAGCTGCGCCGAGCTCGGCGAGCTCTCCTACCGCAATGTCCCCGATCTGCATGTCGCAATGCCTCCTTCGCCACCAAGACGGACATCCGATGAAATTGTTGCTCATTGCAAGCAGTCCCTGGCTCATCCGTATTCCCGAGTCGTGGCCTGTCTAGGCCGCTCGCTCAGAAGGCGTGCGGGCCGAACCTGCCCCAGGCGACGACGACCGCCACCGCCAGGATCACGGCGGTGGTGACGACCGCCTGGGGCTCCTTCCGACGCACGTGCAGACCGGAGGCGAGCACCATCACGACGGCGAGCCCAGCGGCGGCCCAGGCGGCGAGGACGGGCGCGACGTCGGTGAGCGGCGGCAGAACCAGGCCGACCGCGGCCGCGAGCTCGGAGACGCCGATCAGGCGCAGCACCGGCGTCGACACGTCCTCGACCCATGGCATCTGGGGCTGGAGCTTCTCCCGTGCCTGGGTGGTCTTGAGCACTCCCGCGACCAGGAACATCGCCGCGAGCACACCCTGCAGGATCCACAACACCACGTTCATTCGACTTCTCCTCGAGGATCGGTTGTGCTGCTCAACGACGGACTAAGTGGAGGTATTCCTCCAGTTAGCACCTACACTCGGCAGAGTGAGCCCGCTGCGAGCCGACGCGGAACGGAACCGCTCCGCGATCCTGTGCGCGGCCGCCACGGTGCTCGGCCGCCGCGGGCTGTCGGCCCCGCTCGAGGACGTCGCCCGGGAGGCCGGGGTCGGAATCGCGACTCTCTACCGGCGCTTCCCGAGCCGCGAGGCGCTCATCGAGGCGGTCTTCGACGCCCAGATGGCGGCGTACGCCGACCGGGCCGAGGCCGCCGCCGAGCGCGCCCGGACCGAGCCCTGGCCGGCGTTCGCCGACCATGTCCGAGATGTGGTGCGGACCCAGATCGAGGACCCGGCGTTCGGCGCCGCCCTGTTGCGGCCCCTGCAGGGCTCACCACTCTTCGCGCGCGACCACCAGCGGGCGTTCCGGGCCACGGTGCTGCTCGTGAAGCGGGTGCGCGACGCCGGCGTCGTCCGCAGCGACCTCCACCACTCCGACCTCTACCTGCTGCTGGCGTCCGCATCGGCGCTCGTGTTCGAGCCCGGCCCGTTCTCCGGAGCGCGGGGCGCCGAACGTCTCACGG
>Ga0299913_10003274_pt1 | contig 13188 bp, 12 predicted proteins | sample RVTome_9_FD_201360 | JGI IMG/M metagenome (GOLD analysis project Ga0299913, IMG submission 201360) | Soil microbial communities from uranium-contaminated site in the Upper Colorado River Basin, Wyoming, United States - RVT155D38 (version 2) ... | reverse complement strand
ACGGCAAGGAACCGGTTGGTGGAACCAGGGGTCAGGCCCGTGGTTACGGCGATTGGCGCCGTATGGACCTGCCATTTCGGGCGACTTGCGCGGGTGTTTGGCGGAGGGGGGAGCGATTGGACGGGGGCAGTGCCAATCGGTGGGTTGGGGTCGCCCGCAATGGCGGGCTCCTACAGCGCTTGGAACGGAAGACGTGCCAATTGGTTGGGGGACAGCGCTTTTACCGAGGGCAGTGCAAACGGTTGGTTGGGACCGCCCGCGGGGCGGGCTCCTACGGCGTGCTATCCAGGGCCAGGGGGCACCGGGGACGGTCGGTTTGCCAGGAATCGAGTTGCTTTTCGGTCAGGAGGTAGGTTTTGTCGCCTTCTCGTTGCAGGTGCATCACGGGCAGTGGCTCGCCGGTGTAGGACTCGAAGTGAACGGTCTCCCCCTCCATGCGATAACGGCCGCGCAGGGGATATTCCGGATACTGGTCGACAACCTCTCCGGCATCGTTCACCAGCACCTGGTCCGTGAACTTGTCCCAGACGAAGCGGTCACCGTCGAGCGTTATGCGATTACCCGAATATGCGATGCAGTCCGGGGAGTAGGATCCCTCGTGCGATACACATGCCGCCAGCAGGCACGCCAGGGAAACGGCTGCGGCGACGCGTTGCTTCACCAGTTTCATGCCGCTCGCAGCGCGTCGTCGGCGGAGCGATATTCGTAACCGAGATCCCTGGCGACGGCTTCGTGGTTGATGTGGCCTGCGTGTACGTTCAGTCCGCGCGCCAGGTGCTTGTCGCGGCTCAGCGCTTCGCGCCAGCCGAGGTTCGCCAGCGCCTTGACGAACGGCAGGGTCACGTTGGTCAGTGCGAAGGTCGAGGTCCGCGGCACTGCGCCCGGCATGTTGGTGACGCAGTAATGCACGACGTCATCGACGACGTAGGTCGGCTGCGCGTGCGTGGTCGGCCGGCTGGTCTCGAAACAGCCGCCCTGGTCGATTGATATGTCGACAAGCACCGAACCGGAACGCATCGCCTTGACGTGCTCCGCCGTGACCAGCTTGGGCGCCGCGGCCCCTGCGATCAGCACCGCGCCGACGACCAGATCGGCCTCGGGCAACAGCTCGGTAATGGCCTGCTTGGTGGAATATTGTGTCCTCACGCGGCCGCCGAAAATGTCGTTCAGCTGGCGAAGCCGGGGTACCGACCGGTCGAGAATGGTTACCTCGGCGCCGAGCCCCACCGCCATGTCGGCCGCATGCGTGCCCGCCACGCCGCCGCCGATCACGAGCACCCGTCCCGGCGCCACGCCAGGCACGCCGCCCAGCAGCACGCCGCGACCACCGTTCGCTTTCTGCAACGCATAGGCGCCGGCCTGGATCGACAACCGCCCCGCCACCTCGCTCATCGGCGTCAGCAACGGCAACGAACCGTCGGCCGCCGTCACCGTCTCGTAAGCGATGGCTGTGGTGCCCGATTTCACCAGGGCTTCCGTCTGCTTCGGGTCTGCCGCCAGGTGCAGGTAGGTGAACAGCACCTGGTCTGCGCGCAGCATCGCGCACTCGCCGAGTTGCGGCTCCTTGACCTTGACGATCAGGTCGGCTCTGTCGAACACCTCTTTCGCAGTGCCGACCACGTTGGCGCCCGCGGCTTCGTAGTCCGCATCCGTCATGCCGATGCCGGCGCCGGCGCCGGTTTCCACGATTACCTCGTGCCCGTCGTGGATCAGTTCCACGACACCCGCCGGCACCATGCCGACGCGATATTCCAGGATCTTGATTTCCTTCGGTACGCCGATTCTCATCGCTGCCGCTCTCGAGGTTTAAGCGAGTTTGACCCAGTCGCGCAGGATACACAGGGGAGCGCGCAATCCAATTGCGGATTCAGTGACAATCGGCGCATTCTGTGGCATTTTCTGCCGACAGTTCCCACAAGGACGCAATTTTCCGCCATGGCTCTCGACCGCTTCGACAAGAAAATCCTGGCCGAGCTGCAGCGCGACGGCCGCATCAGCAACGTGGAACTCGCCGGCAGGGTCAGCCTTTCAGAGTCGGCGTGCCTGAGACGCGTGCGCTCGCTCGAACAGGCCGGGTTGATCGAGCGTTACGTTGCACTCCTCAACCAGAAAAAGGCGGGGCTCGCCGGAAACGTGTTCGTGCACATTGCGCTCAATCGCGAGGAGCAGAGCGAACTCGCTGCCTTCGAAGCCGCGGTGCAGAACCTGCCGGAGGTCATGGAGTGCTACCTGATGACGGGTGAATTCGATTACCTCCTGAGGGTGGTTGTATCCGACATGGCGGATTTCGAGCGGGTGCACAACGAGTCGCTGACGCGATTGCCGGGAGTGGCGCGGGTGAACTCCAGTGTGGCGATTCGTACGGTCAGGAAAACCACCGAACTTCCGATGCCGTGAGTAACGCGCACGCTGTTTGAAAAATTTACACACCGGCTGGTGGTGTGCATTTTTCCGGGGCTTCGCGTACTCTGGATTTTGATCTCAATCAAGGTAATCCGAATGATTTCGTCAGAGGAAACCCTGCCGGCAGGCGGTTCCCTTTCTTCGCTGTCGGCGAAATATCTCCGCACGCGCACGGCCACCCTCGCGCTGTGCGAGAACCTGTTGCCGGAGGATTTCGTCGTGCAGTCGATGCCGGATGCGAGTCCGGCCAAATGGCATCTTGCGCACGTCACCTGGTTTTTCGAGCGCTTCCTGCTCGAGGAGTTCGCCCCCGGCTACCGTCGTTTCAACGACGACTTTCACTATATCTTCAACTCTTATTATTACTCGGTCGGCGAGATGCACAAACGCGCCGACCGGGGCATGCTGACACGGCCGCCTGTAAGCGAAGTTCTCGCCTATCGCCGGCACGTCGACGAGGCGATGCAGCAACTGCTCTCGGGCAGGGACGAAGGCGACATCCGGCAGCGCGTCATCCTCGGCATCAATCACGAACAACAGCACCAGGAACTGCTGCTGACGGACCTGAAGCACCTGTTCTCGCTGAACCCGGCGAAGCCGGCGGTGAATCCGGCCCTGAAGATTCCGCCCGCCGCCGATGCGTCCGTACACGATTACGTTGCCGGCGTCGCCGGTATAAGAGAGATCGGCGCATACGGCGAGGGTTTCAGATTCGACAACGAGTTGCCGCGCCATCGAGTCCTGATGCACGAGTATCGAATCGGATCGCGCGGCATTACCAACGGTGAGTACCTGCAGTTCATACGGGACGGCGCCTATGCTAAAGCGGACCTCTGGCTTTCGGACGGCTGGTCGAAGGTACAAGCGCGCGGCTGGAATCGTCCGCTTTACTGGAACGAAGCCTGCGACGCCGAGTTCACCCTGGGCGGCGAGCGGGAACTCGACCTCGACGCCCCGGTAACTCACGTGAGCTATTACGAAGCCGACGCATTCGCACGCTGGGCCGGCGCGCGCCTGCCTGCGGAGCAGGAATGGGAGCTGGCCGCCGCTTCGGAGGACGTCTGCGGCAATTTCGTGGAAACAGGCTTCTGGCATCCTGTCGCAAGCCCGGCGGGCGGCCGCCGCTTCTTCGGCGACAACTGGGAATGGACGGCATCCTCCTACGGCCCGTACCCCGGCTTCCGGCCGCTGCCCGGCTCCCTGGGTGAGTACAACGGCAAGTTCATGTGCAACCAGATGGTCGTGCGCGGCGGCTCGTGCGTCACGGCGGAGGAGCATATCAGGCCAAGCTACCGCAGCTTCTTCTACCCCGATGCGCGCTGGCAGTTCCTCGGCATTCGGCTCGCGAAAGACGGAGCGGGCTGAGCGCCATGCCGAAGGCCGCATTCCCCACACCGGAGCTGACGGAACAGGACAGCAGCCACGCCAACGATCTCGCAGAGATACTGCGAGGGCTTCGGCAGTCTCCGAAGGTTCTCTCGCCGAAGTTTTTCTACGACGATGTGGGCTCGCAGCTGTTCGAAGCAATTACGGAGCTGCCGGAGTATTACCTGACCCGCACCGAGCTTTGGATCATGCGGAAGCACGTCGCGGCGATCGTGAACCTGATCGGCCCACACGCCAGCCTGATCGAATTCGGCAGCGGTTCGAGCATGAAAACCCGTATTCTGCTGGAGCACCTGGACCGCCTTGCGGCTTATGTTCCGGTCGACATATCGCGCGACCATCTCGTTGCCGCGGCCGAGGCGCTCGCGCTCGAGTTTCCGCACATCGAGGTGCTGCCGGTCGCGGCCGATTTCACGAAGCCGTTCGACCTGCCGCGACCGAGGATCATGCCCTTGCGCAACATCGTGTATTTTCCCGGTTCGACGATCGGCAATTTCTCACCGGGCGCTGCGCAGGCCCTGCTCGAGGTGATGTACCAGGAAGCGAAGGAAGACGGCGCGCTGCTGATCGGTGTGGATCTGAAAAAAGACAAGGCTATTCTCGAGCGCGCGTACAACGACACCGCCGGCGTGACTGCCCGGTTCAACCTCAATATGCTGAGGCGCCTCAACAACGAGTTTTCGGCGAACTTCGATTTGAGCAGGTTCGAACATCGCGCCGTGTACCAGGAATCGCCCGGGCGCATCGAGATGCATCTGGTGAGCACCTGCCGGCAGACGGTCCGTGTTGCGGGGGAGGGTTTTCATTTCGAGGAAGGTGAATTCATCCGCACGGAGTGTTCGCACAAGTACACGCTGGAGGAGTTCGCGGAGATGGCGCGACGCGCGGGTTTCGTTGTGCATACGGTGTGGCTGGATCCCGAGAGGCTTTTTTCGGTGCAGTATTGTTTGCGGGAATGAGGTCTGAATCGGGGTGGGTCGCCCGCAATGGCGGGCTCCTGCAGCGCTGTAGGAGCCCGCCATTTGCGGGCGACCCCTTCCTCCAACGAACGCCGGCCATTTCGATCGAGGTAACGCCAAACGTAATGACTGAACGACTGCAAAAACACCTCGCCGCCCTGCTTTCCATAGCCCTGCTCCTCGCACCCGCGGCCGCCCATGTCGCCCGGGCTCAACAAACGCTTTCGTCGGTACCGACCACCGAGCGGCTCGAACCACCACCGATCAGACCGTTCGATTTCACCTTGCCCGCGCCGGTACCGCCGGACGGGCCGGCACTGGTCGAACCACCACGGATCCAACCGCTCGATTTCACCTTACCGGCGCCAGAACTGCCGGACGGCGCACTGCAGAGGCCGCTGCCTGGCGAGCAACCGCTGGACCAGCCGAAACTGGACGACCAGTCGCTGCTCGACGACCTTTCCGCCCGCACTTTTCGCTTCTTCTGGGAGACCGCTGACCGCGAGAAGGGCCTGGTCCCCGACCGCTGGCCGTCACAGCCTTTTTCCTCGATTGCCGCAGTGGGTTTCGCGCTTACCGTCTATCCGATCGGTGTCGAACGCGGCTATATCACGAGGCAACAAGCACGACAACGAACGGTCAGGACGCTGCGCTTTTTTTATCACGCACCGCAGGGCCCGCAGCCGCAGGGCGTCATCGGTCACAAGGGATTCTTCTACCACTTCCTGCACATGGAAACCGGCCTGCGCTGGGCCACCACCGAACTGTCGACCGTCGACACCGCGCTCTTCCTGGGGGGCGCGCTCTTCGCACAATCCTACTTCACTGAAGATCATCCGCTCGAGGCAGAGATCCGCGACCTTGCGGAGAAAATCGCCGCGCGTGTCGACTGGCCGTGGGCGCAGGCGAATGCGCCCGGCATCACCCTCGCCTGGCGCCCGGAGCGTGGCTTCAGCACGCACGCCTGGAACGGTTACAACGAGGCGATGATCGTCTATCTGCTGGCGCTCGGGTCGCCCACGCATGCCCTGAGCCGACAGGCCTGGGAATCATGGACCGACCGGTACAACGACGTCTGGGGAAAATACTACGAACAGGAGTTCCTGATGTTCAGCCCGGGATTCGGGCATCAGTACAGCCACATCTGGGTCGACTTTCGCGGCATACAGGATGACTACATGCGTGAGCGCGACCTCGACTACTTCCGCAACAGCCGGCGCGCGGCACGGGCCCAGCATGCCTACGCAGAGGAAAACCCGATGGGCTGGAAAGGTTACGGCAAAGGCGTGTGGGGAATTACGGCGAGCGACGGCCCGGGTCGCGCAACGCTGCTGTATGAAGGTGAGGAACGGCAGTTTCGTGGCTACGTCGCGCGAGGGATCGGCTATCCGGCAACCCATGCAGGGCTGGGGCAATCCTACGATGACGGCACCATCGCTCCGACCGCGGCGATATCGTCAATCGTATTTACACCCGAGCTTTCCATGCAGGGAATTCGCGAGATGCGCGCTCGCTACGGCAAGCACATCTATTCTGAGTACGGGTTTCTCGACGCCTTCAACCCCAGCTTCGTTTACGACGTCGGTCTGCACCGCGGCCGCGTCATCCCCGATTTTGGCTGGGTGGCTGACGATTACTTAGGGATAGATCAGGGGCCGATCATCCTGATGATCGAAAACTATCGCAGCGGATTCGTGTGGAATGTCATGAGAGAGAACGCGCACATTCGCCGCGGTTTGATGCGCGCCGGATTCGCCGGCGGCTGGCTCGAGCAAACCGACCGCGAAGACCCGCCGTCCATCGAGCAGGATCTCATTCCGGTACAAACTCCTTAGGCTTTTCGGAGCCGCCGCCGAAGAAAAACTTTTCCATCTCGGTTTCCAGGAATTTTCTGGCCGCCGTCTCCATCGGAGTCAGTCGGTATTCGTTGATCAGCATCGTCTGATGCGCGAGCCAGCGCTGCCACGCTTCCTTCGACACGTTGTCGTAGATGCGCTGTCCGAGCGGCCCGGGATAGGGCGCGTAATCGAGACCTTCCGCCTCTCTTCCGAGCAGGATGCAATTGACGTTGCGTGGCATCGACTGTCCTTTCTATGGTCCTTCCTGACGGTCCTTCAGATTTTCGATGAGCTTCATGACCGGCGCCGCGAGGCCGAAGTCCGGAGCGGTTTCGTAGTTGTACCAGATGCCGGAGGCGCCGTCCGCAACCCGGCCCGATACTGCGTCCAGGCGCAACGCGACCGGTTTGATGTCGAGATGATAGTGGCTGAAGCTGTGGCGCAGCGTGGTCCAGCGCTCTATGGTGACGGGTTCCGCGTTCAGCCGCTCGCTGCACCAGTCGAGCAGCTGTCCTTCCAGATCGAACTCCGGCAGGCTCCAGAGACCTCCCCAGATACCGGACGGCGGCCGGCGCTCCAGGTAGACGTCGCCCTTGCAGCAGGCGAGCGCCATGTGGGTCTGTCGCAGCGGCCTGGCTTTTTTCTCGCGCTTCGCGGGAAAGTCGGCGGCGCACCCAAGTTCGTACGCCTGACAGCCGGAGGACACCGGGCACAGGAAGCAGGCAGGGCGCGTGCGCGTGCACACGGTGGCGCCCAGGTCCATGATCGCCTGCGTGTACGCCGCGGTCATGACGGAAGGCGTGTGCTGCTCCGCATGCTGCCACAGCGCGGCCGACACGGCCGAATCTCCGGGCCATCCGCTGACCGCGTGATACCGCGCAAGCACTCGCTTGACGTTGCCGTCGAGGATGGCGTGACGTTCGCCGTGCGCAAGCGCCATGATCGCACCGGCGGTCGAGCGGCCGATACCGGGCAGCGCTACGACATCCTCGAAGGTTTCCGGGAACCTGCCGCCGTGGCGGTCGCGAATCTCGCAGGCCGCCTTGTACAGGTTTCGTGCGCGGGCGTAGTAGCCCAGGCCGGACCAGTGCTGCAGCAGGCGGTCGACCGGCGCGTCCGCAAGCGCCAGCACATCCGGGAACGCCTCCATGAACCTGAGGTAATAGGGAATGACGGTCGCCACCTGCGTTTGCTGCAACATGATTTCCGACACCCAGACGCGGTAGGGCGTGCGGTCGCGCTGCCACGGCAGGTCCTTGCGGCCGTGCCTCTCGTGCCATTGCAGGAGGTTCGTTGCGAAAGCATCGAGGCTCATGGCTTTGGCGTCCTGCCGAGCGCGAGCGCCTCGATGCGATCGATGGCGTCTGTGCCGCCCGAGCGCAGCGACCTCTGGATGACGTAGGGGCCGACGACCGGCGGCACCCAGAAGCCCGGTTCCATCTCGAAATCGTAAATGAGCAAGGTGCCGCTTCCCTCTTTCTCGAGACGCCAGCGCTCCCTGCTGTAGCGGAAATCGCTGTCCTCCGGCACCGCGATGGCCACGATCTCCGAGTGCGGTTTCAGGAGCAGGTAACCGTGGCGGATGAACGACCGGCAGAACAGTAGCACGCATCCCTGCATGCGGGTGAAAAACCGCGGACGCCCATGATCGTCCCGCCCGGCGTTGCGCGTTTCGACGTAGGCGCTCGAGAACTGCTCGAACAGGTCGTAGTCGGTGAGAACGCGGTATATGTCTTCGGGGCTGGCGGCGAAGTACGCTTCGGACTTCAGGCTGTAGCGGTCTTCCTCACGCTCGACTTCGACGACACGCAGGTCGGCGGGATCGGCCGGCTGTGCCAGGAGCAGCAACAGACTCAGCGCGCCGATCGCCGCGGGTCGCCCGCAATGGCGGGCTCCTGCAGGGTCGCTGCCTGGCACCTCGTTAACCGACACTAGTGGACTGTAACAGCGAAATGGGGAGTGGCATCGCGAAGGGATGGTGGTGGCTGGCACCGGTCTGGAGCGAAGCCGATAGCCGCAGCTATCGGCTGAGTGAAGACCAAGCCAGGCGCCGCCAGACCGAGCGAGACACTTCCGATTTCGCTGTTACAGTCCACTAGTTGTCGAACAGACGTTTCAGCCGATCTTCGAGTTTTTCTTCTTTTTCATCGGTCGTTGCTTCTTCGCCGTCCTTGTCCTTCTCGCCGCTCCCCAGCAGCTTCTCGACCAGGCGGTCCTTCAGTTCGTCACGCTTTTCGTCGACGACTTTTTTCACTTCGGCCTTCAGCATGCCGTCGATGTCCGGGCGAATGCGCGGGGAATTGAGCGAGCCGGTAATCTTCAACGGTATGACGGCCTCGGTGAAATCCTTGAGCTCGGCTTCAGTTGCACCGCCGACGAACTCCGGGCGCTCGAGAACGCGCGCCTGCAAGGAATAGTCGATCTCGGCCTTGACCAGGTCGACGTTGCCGTTGCCGGTCAACTGCAGGAACGGGAGTTCCGCGAGCAGGTCGTCGTTGCGGAATATGCCCTTCGTCACGGTGCCTGTCGCGATCACCGACGAGAACTCGGTGCGCGGAGGATTGCGGCGTTCCGGTGGAGGTTCCTTCCTCAATAAAGCCCGCGCGGCGCGCAACTCGTACCAGATGTCGGTGCCTTCCCACGCGCCGTCGGCCAGCTGGAATGCCATGGTGCCATCCAGATCGCTGCGGATCGCCGAGAGATTCTGCCCGCTGCCGCGCAACTGAAAACTGCCGGCGATCGTGCCGCTCAAGTTCTCCTGGTCGAACATCGAACGGGCAAGCGGAGTCAGGCTGACGCCCTCGATTTTCTCGTCGACGGAGATCGTCGGCGCGTTGCCGGAGGCGTCGATGCGCACGTCGCCGGAGTAGGTGCCGTCGAACAGCTCGGCGGAGACGGGGTGAAGACGCAGGTTGCCATTCGCGCTGGTGACGCCAAGCTCGAGATTCTCGAACAGCATTCCGGACAATGTTGCACGTTCGAGCGTCACTTTGCCTCGCGCGTTGAGCGCGCGAATCATGTCGACGGGAATCTCGATGTCGTCTGTGCCGGCGTCGGCGGCAGCTGAGGCTTCATCGGCGGGCGCCATGTAGGCGTCGACGTTGATGCTGTCTGCCGCAAGGTCGAACTCGATCAGCCCATTCTCCGTCAGCGGATAACTGAGCCGCCCGGTCAGCGTGGTGTCGTCGAGAGTGAGCGACATCGACCGCAGCGCAATGGCCGTTTCGCCGACGGCCGCTTCCGCGTCGAAAGCGACGCGGCTCAGGGCCGAGGGGTCGGCAGTGACGGGCGGCTCGACGCCCATCGCGCCCATCAGCTCCTTGAGCGAAAAGGGCTGCACCCGGATCGTTGCCTGCGGCTTAGGCGTTCCGGCATAGGAAAACGGCGCGACGTCCGCGGTCATGCGCAGGCCCAGTATGCCGAGATCCATTTCGCCCATTGTTACGGTTTCGGCGTTCATGTCGACGGCGATCCGCCGGGCCCCGAAATCGAAATCGGTCATACCTTCCGCGATTCCCGCCAGCTCTCCGGCGACGTTCAGGTTCTCGAGCGTCAGTACATCGAATGCGCTGCCCAGCGTGGTCGTGCCGCTGAGTGCCAGGCGTCCCGCCAGTTCCCCCGGCTCGGCCTCGAAGTCGAACTCCGCTTCGATGTCGAAGGGAGCGTCTGTCGAGATGCTGCCGGTTTCGAGCGTGAGGCCGCTTACGAGATAACGGCTGCCGGCCCCGGCATCGCTGTACGAGATTGTGGCGTTTGAGACGCGGACGCCGGCGATGTCGAGCGACTCGAGAGTCGTGCCGGGCGCGTCGGTATCTGCCGGGGCGGCGTCGTCCGCCTGCGCCAGGTCCTCCCAGTTGCTGGAGCCATCTGCCGCAACCTCCAGGTTCAGCATCAGGGAATTAAGCGATGCAGTGCCGACCGTGACTTCCTGGCGAAAGATGAGCGGGATCAGCTGCACGCTCAAGCGCGCTTCTTCGAACGTTGCGAACGGGCGATCGCTGAAGCCTTGGGCGTTACCGAGCGTGCTGCGCCCGACTTCGACGGCAAGCCACGGGAATATGCTTAAGCCCAGTTCGCCCTCGATGTGGAATTCGCGGCCGGTCGCCTCCGAGACACGCGCCGAGATATCGTCGCGAAAGTCGTTCGGATCGAAAAACAGGAGCAGCGCGACGGCGGCAATGACGACAATGCCCACCACGCCTGCCACGACGATCAGCAGAATTTTCAGCACACGGCCCATGTTTTCGATCCCTTGCGAAGTGGCGAAAGCATAGCAAATAACGGCAGTGGGGAAATTCCGGCGCCGTAGGAGCCCGCCATTGCGGGCGACTGCGCGGACGATTGGCGAAGGCTCAGGTCGAGTCCGACCAGGCTTACCACCACTCGCTGCCTTCGGTTATCGTCACGACCCCCACGGTCCCGGAGGTCGCACGTGACGGACGCGGCCCAGTTCCGACTAGCGCAGTCGCCCGCAATGGCGGGCTCCTGCAGGTTTCTATTCGTTACGCTGTGGCAGGGGTTGGTTGGGATCGCCTGCGGGGCGGGCTTCTACAGCCCTTGCTTTCAGTCGTACCGCCGACGGATAGGGCAATCCCGGGCCAAAAAAAGCGGACCGCCGCCGCGGACTGCTTACTTCCGGCAGAGATCCACGTCGCCGTTCAGGGTCTTTATGGTCACGCGGCTGGCGCCGCCGCCTTCGGTGAAGCTCAGTTCGCGACCCGGCGTATAGCGGCTCGTGCGTTCCGGTTTCGGGCCGAAACAATTCCTGATATCGCCGTTGAACGTCTCGATGTCGAACCGCGCGGAGACGTCGCCGCGGAACCGAATGTCGAGATCCCCGTTTACGGTATCGATGTCCAGACGGCCGTTTTCGCCCAGCCCGGCGTGGTAAACGATGTCTCCCGAGGTGGTATTGAACTTCCCCCGTTCGAACGCGCCGTCGATCACCGCGAGGTCGCCGCTGACCGATGTCATGCTTATGGCGCCCGAAATGCCCTGCACGTCGATATCGCCGCTCACCGTGTTGAAGCGGGCATCGCTCTCCTGCCCGCGACCTTCCGCCTCGACGTCTCCGCTAACGGTCGAAACCTCGATATCCGACTCGAATCCGCGCACGATGATGTCACCGCTGACGACACTCAGGCGGATGTCGCCGCGCACGTCGGCCATGTCGATGTCGGTGCTTACGCCGGATACATTGACGGAGCTTCCCTCCGGCACGCGGATTTCCAGGTCGCTGCTGATGCGGTTGTGGCTCTTCCGGGGCGATCGCACCTCGATCTTTATGTCTTTGCCGTCGCGCTCGAAGAACAGTTCCTCGACATCGCGCCCGAGCTCGCCTTTCACCTCGACCTCGTTCCTGGACCAGCCCCGGATGTCGAGCGACCCGGCCGTGTTCTGGACGGTCACGATCGCATCGCCGGGCGCGTCGAGCTTCCGGTCGACTCTCTCGGCCGCTGCCGCCTGCGCGAGAAGCAGCGTCAGACTTGCGGCCAGCAATACTTTCACAGTCGTTCTCATATTTCCTCTGTCCCGATGCCGATCTACCGGAAAACCCGGGTCTGTCGGCAATCTTCCGAAATCCGTCATAAACTAGATATCGCTTCGGCGCATGGCCGAGCTCGCTATGCTGTCGACCCGGCTCATCACCGCCAGCTCATCCCGATACGCGTTGATCAGGAGCCGCTGCAGCAGCGCGTTGCCCGGCTCCTCTGCCAGCGCCAGGTTGATCTCCAGGATCGCCGCGCGAATCGTCTCCAGGTTGGACTCCACCTCGACTCTTGTCGCCGGTGACAGCCTTGCCAGTTCCTCGTCCAGCCGCGCCGCGAGTTCGTTCCGCGCATCCAGGAACTCGGGTCCGAGGTGATACTGGCTGCCGAAGCTTCCAGCCACGGGCTGGAACGTCAGCGTCCCGGCCGAAGGCACGGCCGCCACCGGCTGTGCGTCCTGCTTCATGGCAAACCACGTCACGCCGGAGGATCCGCCGACCAGCAGCACCACCGCCGCCGCCTGCGCGAATATCCTGTTCCAGCCGGGCCGGCCGCGAGGCTGTGCGAGGCTCCTCTCTTCACGAGCTTTTTCCTCGATGGCGCTGGCGATGCCGGGCCAAAGATCGCGCTTTGGCGCGATGCCGGCCGGCAGGCGTCGCGCCGCCAGCATGAGTTCATCGCGCTCGTAGTCGATGTCGTTTCCGTCTGATTTGCTCATCACTTAACCGTGTTTCTCACCCATGTTTCCGGGTCATCACAAGCCAACGTTCAACTGTTGCGCCAAAAGCCTTCGTGCCCGGTGCAGCTGTGCCTTGCTCGTTCCGCTCGCGATGCCGAGCATGTCGCCCGTCTCCTCGTGGCTGTAGCCGTACACTGCGTGCAATACGAATACGTGGCGTGCGCCGCTCGGCAATTCGTCCATCGCCTGCTCGAGATCGCGAAGGCCTGCGCTGTCACCTGTCGATTCAATCATGGGCGCGATCTCGCTGACTGCGCGAATCCGGTCGCGCTCGCGGTTCGACTTTCGCATCCTGCCGAGGACGATATTGACAGCCACCCGGTGCAGCCAGGTGCCGAAGGAACTGTCGCCACGAAACCGGTCGAGCTTGCTCC
>Ga0299913_10003273_pt1 | contig 13190 bp, 13 predicted proteins | sample RVTome_9_FD_201360 | JGI IMG/M metagenome (GOLD analysis project Ga0299913, IMG submission 201360) | Soil microbial communities from uranium-contaminated site in the Upper Colorado River Basin, Wyoming, United States - RVT155D38 (version 2) ... | reverse complement strand
TGGTGTAGGCGCGATTTCACCGTCCCGACGCGCGCGCCCGTTCGAACGGCGATGTCGTCGATCGTGTAGTCGCGATAGAACCGAAGGGCCACGACGATCCGTTGATCGGGATTCAGGCTGCCGAGGGCCTCCTCGATCGCATCTCGCTCAGCGATCGAGCTCATGCCGTCCGCCCCGCTCGCACTGGGTATGTCAAAGATGCTGGCGTCTAACTTTGACGGGCGTCTTCGGCGCAGCATGTTCCGGCAGGTGTTGACGACGATCGCGTCGAACCAGCGCGACATCGCGTCGCGGTTGCGCAGCGCATCCCAGTTGCGCCAGGCGGCCAGAAAGGCGTCATGGACCGCATCTTCCGCATCGCTTCGACTGCCCAGAACGGCCGAGGCAAGCCGATAAGCGTCCGCCAGGTGCTGCTCAGCGAACGTCTCGAACGCGATGGCTCTTCCGGCCGCCCTGGTTGGCGCCGGGACCGCTGTGCGTGAGATGCGTTCGTCGACCATTACGGGGATTAGACACCTGGCGGTCGAGAGAACGTTCAATTCGGTTCGACTGGACCGAAGAGCCTAAGCAGGGATCGCGGCTCCGTACGCACGCACCTGCACCAAGAGAGACAGCCGATAAGTCGGTGCGTTTCGCTCCCGCGCCCACCCTCGGTGCCACGCATCGGCCGGGATAGTCCGAAGTCAGATGCTCTATCCATTGAGCTACGGGCGCGCGCCGTGGCCAATTGTAGGTTGCCTGTGCGGGCGATTCAGGCGACCGCCATCGGTACCGGTCGCGGGAGAGGGACCATCTTCCCGTCTATGCACCGATGCGGCGCGAGCCTATCCTCCGTCCATGGCCGAGCTCGTCGAGGCGCTGTCGTTCTCCTCACTCGTGGGCGGCACCCTCGAGTACGCGATCCTCATGCGCCACCGCCGGGAACGCCGCGACGAGGAGCGGCTGCTCGACGAGGTGGAGTCCGCCGGACGCCAGGCCCTCTTCCGCGCTCGGCTCCTCGACCCGAGACGGCCCGCGCGCCGGTGGAGCACGGCGGCGACTCGCTTCCGTTGACGGGTCCTCCGTCGGCACCGGTTTCGCCCGATGCTGCGCCCTAGGCGGAGCGTCCCGCGCCGACCAGGCGCATGGCGAGGCCGGCGACGAGCACGCCGGCCGCGATGAGCAGCACTCCGGCGAGGTCGTAGTCCGACCCGACCGTCACCCCCACCCCGGCGGCCGAGATGGCCATGCCCCCCATCAGCGCGAGCGCGGAGCGCACCGACAACCTCCCTCGTGTTGGCGCCGCCGGTGGCGGCACCGGCGGCAGTGGCCATGCTGCGACGGACGACCCGATGCGCAGAAGTGGCCCGTTCGGGCTCCCCTCCCCCGGACCGATGGCCGCGACCTGGGCGCGGCCATCGCATCGGTACAGCGGCTGGGGCTACCAGAGGGCGAGGCCGGTGATCTCGTCGGGCGTTCGCTCCAGCTCGAGGCCGGTCATCTCACGCAGGGTCACCTCCGCGACCCACACCGGGTTGCCCGGCAGCAGATGGCCGCCCACCGTGTCCCCCTCCCGGCTCGAGAAGGTGGCGTGGGCGTGGAGGAAGGGCTTGCCGTCCTTCGGCGAGACGTTGCCCACGAAGCCGGAGAGCTCGCGGTGCTCGTCGCTGCCGACCTCGACGTACCGCAGCGCCTCCTGGTCGTAGTAGGCGAAGGCCGAGCGCTGCACCGCGCCGACGACGCTCACCCATGCCGCGCGGATGTCGTTCTCCGCGCAGAATCGCTCGATCTCCTGCACCAGGTCCGAACCGGTTGCCAGCCTGCCCACGAACGTTCGGCCCGGCCGTGCCTCCCAGAAGCGCGTTGCCACGTCGTCGCCTGCCTCCTGCTGCGGCTACTCGAAATGCCTGAGGTTGTCGGTGACCGATGTGCGGGCGGCCGCCCGTGCCGGATAGATCCCTGCCGCCGATGCCACGCCGGTCCCCAGCAGCACGACCGCTGCCAGCACCGTCCACGGGATCGCCAGGCCGGCGGCGAAGTCGCGCGGGCTGGAGAGCGTCACCGTGGTCCAGGCCACGAGCAGGCCGAGCCCGGCCGCCGCCACGCCGCCCACCGCTCCGATGATCGCCGCCTCCGAAACGACCATGGCCTGCACCTGGCCGACCGTCATGCCGTGGCTGCGCAGGATCGCTATCTCCCGCGCCCGTTCGGCGACACCCATCGCCAGCGTGTTCACGACGCCCAACCCACCGATGAGGACGGCGAGCAGGGCGAGGACGTCGAAGAGGCCGATAAGCCGGCCGAGCGAGCGCCCCAGCTGGTCGGCGAGGTCCGCAGCGGTGAGCGGCTGGCCGCCCTGGCCGAAGGCGAAGTCCTCGAGCGCGGAGCGGAAGGCGTCGAGCGGCACCGCCTCCTGGGGCGCCACGACCCAGAGCTCGGCGGTCGTCAGCCCGAAAGCGTCACGTGCCTCGGTCAGCGAGATGATGAGCGCGCCGTCGACGCCTCGCGTCGGAAGTGAGTAGGCCACGATCCCGGCGACCTCGAGCGGCCGTGGCTCCTCGCCGGGAAGCGCCACCGGCAGCGTGTCGCCCACGCTCACGCCCTCGCGCGTGGCGAGCGGCTCGGGCACGAGCACCGATCCCCCGTCGCGCAGCGCCTCGAAGGCGGCGGCTCGGCGCCCGCTGACCAGGATGAGGGCGCCCTCGTCCTGCCAGGCAGTTGGGTCGATCCCCGCCACCCACGCCTCGCGTGCCGAGCCGTCGCGGACGATGACCGCCGGCGACTCGACGACCGGCGTGGCGAGCCGGGCGCCGGTGATGCCCTCGACCTGCGGCCGCATGAAGTCCACCTCGTCGGCGATGCCGAGCCGCAGCCCGTAACCGCCGGGCAGGATCGAGGACACCCAACGGTCGGCGGTGGCCCGCGCGCTGGCCGAGACGGCGCTGAGCGCCACCACCGCCGCCAGCCCGATGGTCAGCGCGCCGACGGTGAGGGCGGTGCGCACGCGGTCGCGGCCGAGGTTCGCGCGCCCGAGGAGGCCCTCCGCGCCGAAGAGGAGCTCGAATGGCCGTCCGATGACGGCGGCGAGCGGGCCGAGCAGCGCGGCCACCAGCAGGGTCCCGCCGAGCAGGACCGCGACGGTGAGGAGCGCGCCGGCTGCCGATCCCGCGCCGCGGTCGAGCGGGTAGAGCGCCACACCCACCAGGACCGCGGCCGCAGCGAGTCCGGCGAGCCAGGGAAGCCGCTCGCGGAGCGTGCGGCCAGGCTGGCGCGACGGCCGCAGCGCGTCGAGCGCGGAGACGCGCGACGCCACCCAGGCGGGGATCGCCGCCGCGGCGACGGTGACGAGGCCGCCGAGCATCAGCGCCAGGGCGATGGCCCCGAGGTCGAAGGGGACGCCGGTCACGAGGACGGCGCGCGTGCTGCGCAGGAAGGCGATGAGCAGGACCGCCACGAGCAGGCCGAGCAGGACGCCGGCCACGCTGCCGACGATCGCCAGCGCCGCCCCCTGCCGCAGGAACACGCCGAGCACCTGGCGAGCGGTCGTGCCCGCCGCCCGCAGCAGGCCGATCTCCCGCGTCCGCTCCGTCACGGTCATCCCCAGCGTGTTGGCCACGAGCACGGCGCCCACCCCCAGCGCCACGATGCTGAACAGGAAGGCGAGCCCGGCGAAGCCGGATTGGGCACGGCCGAGCTGCTCCTCGGCGTCGGCCACCGTCTCGACCACGAACGGCTCGGCGAAGGTGGCATCGATGGCAGCCTCGACGTCGTCGGCGCGGTCGGGCGCGACCTGGAGGTCGACGTAGCGCACCGGGACCGGGATCTCGAACGCCTCCGCCAGGAAGCCGCGGTTCAGGACCATCACCGAGCCCGACGCGAGCGCGCCGAACCCGGCATCCTCCAGCAGGCCGACGATGCGGACCGGGGGGACGCCCTGGCGGCGGCCGTTGAGCAGCAGCTCGTCGCCGATGGCGAAGCCGTTGACGCGCGCCCAGCCCGCGTTCACGAGGACGCCATCCGGGACGGCGGGGTCCACGTAGGAGCCCTGCTGGAGGTTGGCCGAGCGGAGGCGCAGCTCGTCCTCCGCGTCGACGCCGAGGAGCAGCATCGACCAGATGCGGTCTGGCTCGACCGCGACCTGTGCGCGCTTCTCCGAGACGGCGGCCGCGTTCAGGACCCCCGGGATCTGGCGCAGGGCGGTGACGCTGCGGGGTGTGAATCCGTCAGCGTCGAAGGCGCGAACGCGCAGCTCGGCGGATCCGTACAGCTCCTGGGCAGCGCGCCGGACCGCCTCGGTGGTGGCCTGGCTGGCGATGAGCGTCGCCGACAGCACCGCGACGCCGAGCGCGACGCCGATGACGGTGAGGGCGGTCCGCAGCGGCCGGGCGGCAAGGCCGCGCCAGGCGAGGTCGCCGAGACGCATCGGCTACAGGCCCAGGGCGGCCAGGCGCGTGATGAGCGGCCGGGCCTCGTGATCGCGCCGGCGTCCGAGCTCGATCTCGTCGAGGATCGCTCCGTCCTGCACCACCAGCACGCGGTCGGCATAGGCGGCGGCGCTCGCCGCGTGGGTGACGAGCACGATCGTCTGGCCGAGGCGGTCGCACGAGTCCCACAGCAGGCCGAGGATCTCGGTGCCGGTCGTGTAGTCGAGGTTGCCGGTCGGCTCGTCCGCGAGGAGGATCGCCGGAGAGGTGGCGAGCGCGCGGGCCAGCGCCACCCGCTGCTGCTCGCCGGCCGACAGCTGGTCCGGCCGGTGGGCCGCCTTCGCGCTCAGGCCAACGAGCTCGAGAAGCTCGTCCACCCGCGCCCGATGCTCGGCTTGTGTTCCACCGGCGATGAGGAACGGCAGCGCCACGTTCTCCGCCACGTTGAGCAGCGGGATCAGATTGAAGAACTGGAACACGAAGCCGGTCTTCGCCCGGCGGGTCAGCGTGGCAGCCTCCTCGTCGAGCTGGCTGACGTTCACGCCGTCGATGACGACGTCGCCGCTCGTCGGGCGGTCGAGGCCGCCGAGGAGGTGGAGCATCGTCGACTTCCCGGACCCCGAGGCGCCCATGATGGCGAGGAACTCGCCCTCGTCCACGCTCAGGGACACGCCGCGCAGCGCCTCCACCGAGCCCGAACCGACGGGGTAGCGCTTGACGAGGTCGCGCGCCTCGAGGATGGCTGGCATGCGCCGCAGTCTAGACCGATGCACCCCGGCCGCGAGGGGCGCAGGAGGAAGCCCTAGAGGAAGAAGCCGAGCAGCGAACCGAGCACCGTCTCCACCAGGCCGCCGTCGGCCGCGGCGGCGGCCTCGACCCGCATCGGGCTGGCGGCCACTTCGACCTGCGCGGCAAGCACCGCGTCGAGGTCCTGGGTGCGGGCGAGCGCCCGGGCGGCTACCGCCGACGGAGCGCGTTCGAGGCGCGCCACGAGCGTCGCCTCGCCGAGATCCGCCGTGGCCGGGGGCGCCGGACGATCGACCCGGTAGGTGTGCGCCGCTGGCTCCGCACGGGCGGGCCTGGCGGGCGGTGGAGTCGTGCCACCACCGCCAGGTGGCGGCGGTGGCGGGTTCGTGTTGCCCGGCGGCGGGGGCGGTGGTGGTGGTGGCGGCGGGGCGGACTTCGCGGTCATGAACAGCTCGGTGTAGAAGCGCGGGTTCCGCAACTTGCCCAGGAAGTTCACGCCATCGGCGCCGTACGCGCCCACCCCGCCGTGCGTGAACGACGGCTCGAGGACGTTGGCCCGGTGTCCGGGCGAGTTCATGAAGCCCTCGTGGATCATCACCGGCGAGTCGGCATCCGACGCGCCGCTGTTCCAGCCGATGTTCTCGCCGCCCCACGAGTAGTTGAGGCCGTTCGTGTCATACCAGTGATAGACCTGGTAGTTCGTGCCGAGAATGGTGTGGCTGAAGTAGTTGCGCTGGACCTGGTCCTTGCTTCGCCAGCGGGCGAGCGAAACGAGGGTGCTGTGCTGAGCCACGGCCCGCCGGCCGTTGTTCACGCGCGCGCCATTCATGAGCTGCCACAGCGTGGCCTCGGCGCTGCCCTGGTTCCAGCCGGTGGCCGAAGCCGGCGCCCAGCTGAGGAGGGCCGCCGCCATGAGGGCGGTGCCGGCGAGGCCTACGGCGCGTCGCATGGCGCGCGGGGCGCGGGTACGCTTCGTTCGGGGATCGGTCACGCGCAGCTCCAGGTCCGGGAATCGCGATGTCCCGCTGACCGTAGCCCGTCGCGGGTGGCCGGTCAGTAGCGCTCTGGTCCCGTTCAGGGGGGTGACCATGGGCACACCGGGTCCTGGTCGCGCCGGCCCAGCGGTACTGTTCGGCACGGGCGATGGCACGAGGATTGCGCCCGCGGGCGGCATGAGCCATGAGCAGCTTCCGACGGCCATCGGCCGGCGCCACTGGGCGATCGCCGAGGGCTACATCCCGTCCGGCAGCACCGGGCCCGAGCCGGCGATGACCAGCCACGAGACGGCCTGCATCCTGAACGCCGGCGGCACCGAAGCGCGGGTGTCGATCTGGGTCTTCTTCGCCGATCGCGATCCGGTCGGGCCGTATCGCGTGACGATCCCGCCCCGTCGGACGAGCCACGTCCGCTTCAACGACCTCACCGACCCCGAGCCCGTCCCGCGCGACACGGACTACGCGAGCGTCATCGAGTCCGACGTGCCGATCGTCGTGCAGCACACGCGACTGGACTCCCGCCAGGCGGAGAACGCGCTGCTCTCCACGATCGCCTACGGGACGGACTGAGCCATGCCGGACGGCGGCCCGTGCCGCGTGATCCTGCTCGGGATGATGGGCAGCGGGAAGACGACGCTCGGGACGGCACTCGCGCAGCGGACCGGGTGGCCGTACCACGACAACGACGCCCTGCTGGCGCGCGCCACGGGCCGGACGGCGCGCGAGCTCGCCATGGAGAGCACGCAGGCGCTCCGCGACGCAGAGGCCGCATCCCTGCGGCTGGCGCTGCGCGAGGCGGAGCCCACGATCGTGGCGGCGGCCGCGGGCGTCGTTCTCGACGGCGCGCTGCGGGCCGAGCTGCGTCGGGCCGGCATCGTGGTCTGGCTCCACGCGCCGCCCGCAGTGCTCGCCGATCGCGCCGAGCGAGGTCCGCACCGGCCGTGGCTGGCCGGAAATGCCGCCGCCTGGATCGCCGAGGCGTCCGTCGAGCGCGAGCCGCTCTACCGGCAGGTGGCCGAGCTCGACGTCGACACCCAGGCCGAGGAGCCGGAGGCGGCAGTGAGCCGCCTCGTGGCAGCGCTCGCACGCCTCGGCTGCGCGCGATGGCTGGGCACGGGACTTGCCGCAGCGGAAGGCTCATGAACGACACCGACCGCGACCGGCTGCCGCGTCCCTCGGAGGACACCGGCAACCTCGTCGAGGCGCCGGCCAGCGGCGAGACCGACGACCCGCTCGTCGCGCGCGAGGAGGGGGTCCCCTACACGCCTCCCACCGAGCGGGTCCGCGGCGAGCCCGTCGTGGACGAGGCGGGACCCGACCCGGCGGCCACGCCGGACATTGCGGGACGCGCGCTCGCCGCGTTGCGGCGGAGCGAGCTCGTCGCCGGTGATCGGTTGGCGGTTGGGGCCATCGGCTCGACCGTCTACCTGCGCGGCGAGGTGGAGTCGGTCGACGTCCTCGACGAGATCGTCGGCCTCCTCGGCAACGTCGAAGGCGTGGAGAACGTCGTCGACGAGACGACGCTGGCGGGCCGATGAGCTGGTACGCCACGTGCAGGAACCTTCGCATCGGGGACCGGTGAACTTCTGCCGGGAAAGGCACTCCCGGGGCCCCGACATCCCACGCCCGCGACGCGACGGTCGCGGGCGTACTGCGCTACCGTGGCGTCCTGGAGGTGGCGGATGACTGAGCCAGCGGGCGTGACCGAGCCGAACGCGCCGGACGGCGCGTGGCCGATCGGCGTGCCGTACACCGTCCATTTCCCCGACGGCGAAGGCTACATCGGCGCCGATCTGGAGCACCCGGCCCCACTGCCTCGTGTCGGAGAAACGGTCGAGTACCTCGATGAGACCGGTCACACCCGGCGCTTCCGCGTGCGGGAGGTAGTCCATACGCTTCAGTCGTCGGCAGCCCACCGGCCGCGAGTGGAGGACGAGAATGCCTCGCCCGATGCGCTGGCGCGCGTGAAGGGCGAGCAGCCCGAGCGTCCCGGCGAAAGCGGCGTCGTCCGCGCCGGGCTGCCGAAGGTCCTCCTCGAGGCGGCCGAGTAGCGAGCAACGGCGCCGCAGCTGGCGGCACGGGTTGTGCATCACCGCCGGGCATGGGCGGACCGGCCGGGCAGCCGAAGACCTGCAACCGATGTGGCCGTGCTGGGTCGCACGCCTTCCGCCGCACGGCGGACGGCCTCTTCGAGTGCACGACCGTCACGGCCTGCCGGGTGCGGGCGCGCCGCCACGTCGGCGCGCGTCAGGATGGGCGCGGCCGGCTCCCGGCCAGGCGTTCGCTGGGCGCCGCGGGCCTGGGGGTGGCCTACGTCATCGGCGACGATGGCCCGGAGCGCGAGATGATCGCCGATGCGCTGCGCGAAGCGACCGGCATGGCGGTCGTGCCCGGGGATCGGACGAAGGCCACGCTGAGCGCCCTCGGCAGCCGGAACGTCCGGCTCATCGCCGTATCGGCGGCCTCGCTCGGGGCCATCGGGTTTCGAAACGAGTTTGCGCTGCGCTGGCACCAGCCGCGGCTCAGCAGCGTGCCGGTGCTCGTCTTCGGCGATGCGCCGACGTCGTCGGCCGCGGCCGAGCGCATGCCGGGCGCCGTCCCCGTTCTGATCGACGGCTCGCCGGCCCGGGTGCGAGCCGGCCTCCGTCGCCGGATTCGCGAGCTGGACGGCGGCGCGCTCGCCGACCGCCTCGCATTCGACGGCGAGGGGCCGATCCGCCCGGCCTAGCGCTCGGGCGGCACGTCGGCCTGGCGGTGGCCGCCGGGCCACTCGTCGGTGCGGCCCTCGACCCGGTCGTCCTCCCGGCCCTCGCCACTCGAGCGGCTGTCGTGTGCCGCCACGCGCTCGTCGGCCTCGCTCACACCGCCCGGGATGGTCTCCTCGGCTGGCTCTGGCCGGTTGCCGATATAGGCCCCGCCGTCCCGAGGCTCCTCCGCCGGCCGCTCGGAATCTCTTCGCTCGCCTGCCATGGTGCCGCCTCCTTTCGGGATGTACGCAGCGGCGATGTGCAGCATCGGTGCCTGAATCGCGTGGCGCGGCCCTTGCAGCCACGGTCCAGCCATGACGGACCGGCACCGATGGTGGCAGCGCGGCATCGTGTACGAGGTCTCCATCCGGAGCTTCGCCGACGCCGACGGCGACGGCGTTGGCGACCTTGCCGGAATACGCTCGCGTCTCGACTACCTCGCCTGGCTCGGCGTGGACGCCGTGTGGATCACGCCGTTCTTTCCCTCGCCCATGGTCGACAACGGCTACGACGTCGCCGACTACACCGGCGTCGAGCCGCTGTTCGGCTCGCTCGACGACTTCGACCGCCTGCTCGCCGATGCGCACGATCGCTCGTTGCGGGTCATCTGTGACTTCGTGCCGAACCACACCTCGGACCAGCACCCCTGGTTCCGGGCATCGCGCAGCGCGCGTGATGCTCCGAAGCGGGACTGGTACCTGTGGCGCGATCCAGCCCCGGACGGCGGCCCGCCCACGAACTGGTTGAGCGAGTTCGGGGGCCCGGCATGGACCCTCGACGAGGCGACCGGGCAGTACTACTACCACGCCTTCGCATCGGCCCAGCCGGACCTGAACTGGCGGAATCGGGAGGTCCGCGAGGCGATGTACGACGCGATGCGCTTCTGGCTCGACCGCGGCGTCGACGGCTTCCGGGTCGACGTCATGTGGCACCTCGTCAAGGACGAGGCGTATCGCGACAACCCGCCGAACCCGGACTACCGCGAGGGGCAGGGGTCGCCCTACCGGCGCCTGGTGCCGGCCTACTCGGCCGACCAGCCCGAGGTGCACGAGGTGGTGGCCGAGATGCGCGCCGTGCTCGAGGAGTACGAGGATCGGGTGATGATCGGCGAGATCTACCTGCCGGTTGACCGGCTCATCGACTACTACGGCCGCGACGGCGACGGCGCGCACCTGCCGTTCAACTTCCACCTCATTACCACGCCGTGGGACGCCCGCGAAATCGAGGTCGTCATCGACCGATACGAGGGCGTCCTGCCCGAGAATGCGTGGCCGAACTGGGTGCTCGGCAACCACGACCAGCCGCGGGTGGCGAGCCGCGTCGGCGACGCACAGTCCCGGGTGGCCGCCGTCCTGCTGCTCACCCTGCGTGGGACGCCGACGCTCTACTACGGCGAGGAGCTCGGGCTGCGGGACGTCCCGATCCCACCGGAACGGGTCACCGACGTGCGCGAGCGCCAGCAGCCGGGACGTGGCCTCGGGCGGGACCCGGAGCGCACGCCCATGCCGTGGGACGCCACCGAGCATGGCGGCGGCTTCACCTCCGGCGAGCCGTGGCTGCCCCTCGGCGAGGCGAACCTCGCCCGCAGCGTGGCGACCCAGCGCGAGGAGCGGAAATCGATGCTCATGCTCCACCGCCGCCTCATCGAGCTGCGGCGCCGGGAAGCGGCGCTGTTGGTGGGCTCGTACCGTCCCATGCCGGCACAGGGCGACGCGCTCGCCTATCGGCGCGCCTCCGACGGCCGCGAGCTGGTCGTGGCGCTGAACCTCGGTGCCGCGGCGCAGCGGCTCGTCCTGCCCGATGAGCTCGGCGAGCTGCGCGTCATACTCTCGGCGAGCGGCGAGGCCGAGGGCAGGACCCATCGCGACGAGCTCCCGCTGGCGGCGAACGAAGCCCTTGTCCTCGAGGCGCTCGGCGAGGGGAGGCGCTGAACCGATTTCCGCCGGATGGTGTAGATAACTGTCGGACCCCCGCACGGGAGCGCGCTCATCGACCTGTCGCCGCTCGCCGCCTGGCGGGTGAGCCTGCACCGGATGCGGAACGACTGGCCGATCGTTGCCGCCGCATGGCTCATCACGCTCCTCGCGGCCACCCTTCTCGCCGCCGGGCCGATGTACTCCGACGCCGTCTCGCTGGCCGGACTGCGACGCGTGCTCGTCGACGCTCCCGTGACCGAGGCCAACCTGGAGGCCGCGGCGTTCGTTCCTCCCGGCGAGGTGGAGCTCGCCTCGGCCGAGGTCGAGCGCCAGATGGCGGAGGCGATGGGCGCCGTCGGGGGCGACGTCCTGCGGAGCGCGCGGACGGACACGTATGCCCTCGCCGACCAACCCGACACGGGCGTCCGCGACCTCGCCGTCCTCGGCTTCGCCGAGGGATTGCCCGATCACGCCGAGCTCATCGAGGGAGCGTGGCCGGAACCGGGCGCGTCAGGCCCGGTGCCGGTGGCGGTGGGCGCACCGATCGCCGACGAGCTCGGCTGGCGCATCGGCGACGAGATGATCCTCGCCAACCGGCGGGACGAGGAGCAGACGGTTGCGGTTCGGCTGGTCGGCGTCTTCGCCGTCCGGGACGCGGACGATCCGTACTGGTGGGACGACACGATGGTCGTCGAGGGGTGGACGGAGAGCAGCAGCTACCGCACGTTCGGGCCGTTGTTCACCACGCCCGAGGACCTGCTCTTCCGGGTCGTGGCCGACGAGGTGCGCCTCACCTGGCACGCGTTCCCCCACTTCGATCGCGTCGAGCTGGAGCACGTGGCCCGCCTCCGCTCCGGCGCCTCCCAGCTGTCCGAGCGGGTGGGTTTCGCGCTGGCCGGGTCATTCCCCACGGCCCACACCGCGCTCCACGAGATCCTGGCCGAAGCGCAGCGCTCGCTGCTCGTGACGCGCACGGGCGTGCTGCTCCTCATCGTGCAGCTCGGCATCCTCGCCGCGTACGCCATCATCCTCACCGCCGGCCTCCTCGCCGAGCATCGCCGCTCGGACACCGCCCTGCTGCGCTCGCGGGGCGCCGGGCCTGGTCAGGTCGCCGAGCTGGCACTCACCGAGGCCCTCGTGCTCGCCGCACCGGCCGCGATCCTGGCGCCGTTCCTCGCCGCGGCCGCGCTCGGCGCCTTCAACCTCGCCGGCCCGCTCGCCAGCGCCGGCGTCGCGATCGTGCCGCAGCTGTCAACGACCGCTTTCGTCGTGGCGGCCGGCGCAGCGCTCGGAGCGGCGCTGCTCCTCGTGGTGCCCGCCTTCCTCGCGGCCCGCTCGATCGTCGACGAGGCCGGGGGCCGGTCGCGGTTCGAGACGCGCACCATCGGCCAGCGCCTCGGCCTCGACCTGGCACTGCTGGCGGTCACACTCATCGGCTTCTGGCAGCTGCGCCTCTACGGGGCGCCGCTGACCGAGTCAGTGCAGGGCACGCTCGGCCTCGACCCGCTCCTCGTCGCGGCGCCGGCCATCGGCCTTCTCGCCGGTGGGGTTCTCGCGCTGCGCCTCGTCCCACTCCTCGCGGCCGCGGCCGAGTCGCTCACGCGCCGCGGGCGGCGTCTCGTCGGCGCGCTCGGCGCGCAGCAGATCGCGCGACGCCCGCTCCGCTACACGCGCGCCGCCCTTCTACTCATGCTCGCCGTGTCGATGGGCGTCTTCGCGATCTCGTACGCCGACACGTGGCACACTTCCCAGCGCGACCAGGCTGCCTACCAGGTGGGTGCCGACGTCCGAATGGTGTCGAACGGCGGTGGCGGGACGGTGCCGGCGTGGTCGCTCGACGCGGCGCTCGCCAGGCTCGACGGCGTGGCCACCACGATGCCGGTGAACCGCCAGTTCCTTCGCTTGCCGACCGGGTCCCGGCAGGGCACGCTGCTGGCGCTCGACGCGCCGGCACTGGCCGAGGTCATGACGGTTCGCGGCGACCTGGCGGCAACCTCGCTCGGCGAGCTCGCGCGACGGCTGGACGAGCGACGCCCTGATCTCGCCCTCCTCAGCCTGGAGACCGCGCCGCGTCGCATCCTGGTGGAAGCGCGGCTGGCAGTGGAGCGCATCAGCGTGTTCGCCTTCAACGACGAGACGCAGCAGTTCGAGCTCGACGAGCGGCCGATCGCTGAGGTGGGTGGCGTGACGATGGGCGCCGAGATCGTCGTCCGGGACGCGCGCGGCATCGTCGAGCGCTTCACCGCCGGGCCACTACCGTTCGACCCGAACGGCAACCGCATCGTCATCGACCTCGTCCCCGGGACCCCGCGCACCGTCGCGGCGGTGGAGGAGATCGGCGGTGGGTTCAGCGGCCCGCTCGAGATCCTCGCCATCGACCTC
>Ga0299913_10003272_pt1 | contig 13193 bp, 10 predicted proteins | sample RVTome_9_FD_201360 | JGI IMG/M metagenome (GOLD analysis project Ga0299913, IMG submission 201360) | Soil microbial communities from uranium-contaminated site in the Upper Colorado River Basin, Wyoming, United States - RVT155D38 (version 2) ... | reverse complement strand
GGACGGAGCACCGGCAACGGCATCGAAATCGAGCCGCAACTGGAGCTCTCCGCCTTCGTGCCGCCCGCCGGCCCGGCCGGGTCCCCACCCCGTCGGGCGCGGTTGTCCGGCAACCCGTGCCGCCGGAACGGTCCCGCTCTGGGCGACCGCACGGAGGCTGTCGGCCCGCTCGACGGCCGACTCACCCTCGATCGGCGGGAGCCGCTCGATCAGCGTCCGGAACTCGTACTCGCGGAAGAGGCGGACGACCGTATCGCGGTCGTAGTCGCCGAGACGCGCCGCCTCGAGGTCGAGCTCGACCGGGAGGTCGCGCACGATCGTCGACAGCTCGTGGCCCTGGACGACCTGGTCGCGATGTTCGAGGAGCTTCGCGCGGAGCTTCTCGGGCGTGACCTCGCCGATCCGCTCGTAGAGCGAATCGAGGTCGCCGAACTCCCGGATCAGCTTTGCGGCAGTCTTCTCGCCGACGCCCGGAACGCCCGGGATGTTGTCGGTCGGATCGCCCTTGAGCGCCTTGTAGTCGATCATCTGGTCCGGCCGGAGACCGAATCGCTCGTCGATCCGCGCGACGTCGTACATCACCGTGTTCTCGACGCCCGAACGGGTCGTCATGAGTCTCGTGCGCGGGGTGACGAGCTGGAGCATGTCGAGGTCGACGGTGACGATCGTCGTCTCGATGTCCTCCCTGGCCTCCATCTGGCGGGTGATCGTCCCGATCACGTCGTCCGCCTCGTAGCCGGGCATCTCGTACACCGGGATCCGCAGGGCCTTGACGACCTCGCGGACCTTCGGAAACTGGTCGCGCAGGTCGTCGGGCATCTTCACCCGGGTCGCCTTGTAGTCGGCGTACTGCTCGTGGCGGAACGTGGGCCCCGGCAGGTCGAACGACACCGCGACGTAGTCGGGCTGGAGGTCCTGGAAGCCGCGCAGGACGATGCTGCAGAAACCGAACACGCCGTTGACGAGCTCGCCACGGGATGTCGTCAGCGGCGGAAGGGCAAAGTAGCCGCGGTAAACGAGCCCGTAGCCGTCGAGCAGCATCAGGCGTTCCATCGGCAGGTCTCCGGCGGGTCAGTGGGACGTCGGGACCAGTGTACCGGCGACGACCGGGCAGGGACGGTTGGCTGGCCCTCAGCCGCCGAAGCGGCGCGCCGTCCAGCGCAAGGCGAACAGCCCGAGTCCGATGATGAACAGCGATCCGGACACGACGACGAGCGTCGAGATCCCGGTCGGATCCGGCGCAAGTGCGACCTCCGGCCGGTCCCCGCCGGGTTCGGCCGCCGTGTCGCGTCCGAACTCCTGGGCCGCGGGCTCCCCGTCGTCTTCGCCGGCACCCGCGGCCGGGGCCTCGTCCGGTCCGGCATTGACCCGCGCCGGGGCGACGCTGGCAGGGGCGCCATCGCCGGGCGCTGCGCTCAGGGAATAGGGCTCGCCGCCGTCGATGTCGATCGATTCGCCGACCGGCGATAGGACCGCGGACGTCGCGCCGCCCATCTGCAGGGCGCTCGGTACGGTGGCCACGAGCAGCCCGGCCAGGCCGAGCGTCGTGAGACCCATGGCAAGGGGCCGGCTGACGGCATCGCGTGAGGTGCCGATCGCACCGAGCAGGCGGCGGATCAGGGTCGGGCGGAGACGCTCGGCGTCGGCCGGGCTGAGCATGAAGTCGCGCGGGCGGGCCGGGACCGGCAGGTCGCGCGCGGCGACGGCCAGGGTCCGCAGGTCGTCATGCAGCGTCGCGCAGGCGGTGCACGCGTCGACCAGCGCCCGGGCACGTTCCCGTTCGGACCCGGTCAGCTCGCGATCGATGAGCGCGGCAACGAGCTCACGGTCGTGCGTGGCGTGGCGTGCGGTGTCCATCGTGGCGTCGGGCTCATCCACGGAACAGCTCCATGCGGCCCTCGAGTCGGTCGCGCAGCGCGAGCCGGCCCCGGTGGATACGGGACTTCACCGTGCCGAGCGAGACCCCGGTCATGTCGGCGATCTCGGCGTAGTCGTAGCCCTCGATGTCGTAGAGCACGATCGCCGCCCGCTGGTCGTCGGTGATCGATGCGAGCGCCCGATTGAGGGCCCGCGTTCGCTCGGCCAGGACCGCGGTCCGCTCCGGGTCCGCCTCGTCGCCCGCGGGTGGCTGCCAGCTGTCGTCCTCGAGCTCCGGGTAGGGCTGGACGGGGCGCCGTTTCCGGGCGCGCTGCGTGTCCATGGCCGCGTTGACGCAGATCCGGCTGAGCCATGCCTTGACGCTGCCGCCACGGAACGAATGCAGGTTGCGGAACGCCGAGAAGAACCCTTCCTGGACGACGTCCGCGGCCTGGTCCCGATCCGGGACCATGCGGACGACCAGTGCGAAGAGCTGGTCCTGGTACAGCTCGACAAGGTCGTTGAAGGAGTCGAGATCCCCCGAACGAGCTTGCTCGAGCAGGATGAGGTCGCGGCGCTGGACGGGGTCGTCGGAGACCGGCGTCGAGCGAAGGTCCTCCACGGGCAGGGGGTCCCTCCGAACGAGAATTCTGAGGCTGGGCGAGTCTAGCATCGGTCGTGTGGGAGACGCCGACCCTTGACGGCGGGTTCCGCCCACTCGCGGCCCCGGCCCGATGCGGCGTCAGGGTACGATGACCGTCCCGCGCCGAAGTGGCGGAATGGCAGACGCGACGGTCTCAAACACCGTTGAGTGCAAGCTCGTGCGGGTTCGAATCCCGCCTTCGGCACCACCGGCCCCGCTCCCCTCTGCGGGAACCCGGCGGCTCGTGCGGGAGCTGGAGAACCGCGGCCGGCTTTGGCACCCCTGGATGGTTCCACCCAAGCGCAACCGGCGGGCTGATGAGCAGGCCGATCCGTGCGAGCCGTGGTCGGGGTCGCGGATCGAGCCCTGCCGTCGGGGCCGCGGTCGTGTCGTGGCGCCACGTTGGGCGTCGGGATGGTTCCGCGTGATTGGAACGACTCGCGGAGTTCCCGGAAACAGGGTGCCTTCGCCTAGGAGGCGCTCAGCGTGAAACCGGACGGCGGCCAGCGGCGTCTCCTGCCCATGACCCGTCGGCCTGAGCTCGTTACCGTGGCCCTCCTGCTCGCCGGGGTGCTCGTCGCGGCGTGTGACGCGGCGCCGGCGCCACCATCGCCACCGGGCGGAGCCCGCGCGGAGGCGATCAGCGGCCCCTTCGGGCTCGCGTTCGAGCTGCCGAAGCTGACCTGGGCGAGCAACGAACCCATCGCGGGACAGGCCACGCTCGCGATCGCTGGGGGCGGTGTCGGCGTGGTGACGATCGGGGCATCGGGGGGCGGACCGCTGATGTTCTCGATCGCGGAGGTCGATGGCACGCGCCGAATGGACGCCGCGTCACAGGCTGATTGCGTTGGACACCAGCTCGCGCCAGGCGCGCCGATCCGATCGGGAATCACGAAGTCCGGGGGCTGGGATGGCGCCGATCCCCACGCGGACTTCTACAGGGCCTTCTTCGCCGACCCCCTGCTCCATCTGCCTGCGGGAACGTGGGACATCACAGCGATCGCGTCGTTCACCGAAGGTGCCGACTGTGCCGGGCCGAGCCACGCGATGAGCGCCCCGATCCGGATCGTCGTCACGGACTGAGCTTTCGCCGCCGTCCGCCTATGATCGGGGACATGGACGGACCAGCTCTCCAGGAGCGCTACGGCCCGGAGTCGAGGTGCTTCGGGTGCGGACCGGCGAACGAGCACGGCCTGCGGATCGCCAGTCGCGAGGCGACAAACGGCGAACTCGTCGCCGAGTGGCAGCCACTCCCCTACCACGCCGCGTTCGACGCTGTCCTCAGCGGCGGGATCATCGGGACGCTCCTCGACTGCCACGCGAACTGGACCGCCGCGATGCACCTGATGCACGAACGTGGCGCGGCGGGTCCACCCGGATGCGTCACGGCCGAGTACACGGTCCGGCTCCAGCGGCCGACCCCCAGCGATCGACCCGTCCACCTCCGCGCCTGGGTCGTCGAGACCGCCGGTGACCGCGTCACCGTCGACGCCGAGCTGGCGTCCGACGGCGTGGTCACCGCCACAGCGCGCGGCCTGTTCGTGGCCGTCGGCCCCAACCACCCGGCGTTCGAGCGCTGGTAACCAAGGAGGAGTCACCATGTTCCGCCGGATCTTCGGCCCCTCGCACGAACCCGCTGCGGACAAGGCCGAGGCCGCGCTGCAGCGAGCCGCGGACGGCGAAACGGCCACGGTGCGCCGGATCGTCGAGCGACTCGAGGCGATGCCACCCGAGCGGGCCCGGCTCGTCGCGTCGGCCGCGTACATCCTGGCGCGCGCCGCGCACGCCGACCTCCACATCAGCGATGACGAGACGCGGCTCATGGAACGCGAGCTCCAGGATCATGGCCTCGTCGACGAAGCCTCCGCCGTCATCGTGGTCCAGATGGCCAAGCTCCAGGCACGGACGGTCGGCGACACCGAGGACTACGTCGTCACCCGCGAGTTCAAGGCCCTCTCGACACCGGAGCAACGGGTCGACATCCTGCGCGCCTGCTTCGCGATCGGTGCCGAGAACGGGTCGATCTCGGCCGAGGAGGCCGCCGTGCTCAACCAGATCGCGCGCGAGCTCGACATCGATCAGCCGACGGTCAACGAGGTCCGCGCCGAGTTCCACGAACTGCTCTCGTCGGTGCAGGCCGTGCGCCGCGCTGCCGGCAGCGGCTGACCCTGATCGGCTCGCCGCCCGCGCTCAGCTGAGCTGGAGGTCGACGACGCCCTCGCCGAGCCGGCGTCTGACCTCCGCCAGCAGCTCCGTGTCGTAGGCGACGCCGCGTCGCAGCTCCATCGGTCGCGGCTCTCCGCCGGACGGGCCCGGGACGTGGATGACCACGCGCGTCTCCCCTGGCCGATCGCGGAGCAGCCCCTTGAACGCCTCCATCGCGCTGACCAGGCGCTCCGCACCGGCGTGCCGGGCAAAACGCACGTGGAGGATGGCCCCGGCGCGCGCATCGACCGGCGCGCTCGCTGAGGCGTCGTCGATGATCCGGCTGCGCGCCTCGTCGGGCACCGCGGGCTCCACATCCCGATCGCCGGCGAGCGGCCCGGAGACAGCCGCCTCGACGTACGTCGGGACGGGGTCGGGTGGCGCGATGGGCGGCAGCGGGGTCGGGTGGCGCTCGCCGTCATCACGCAGCGGGGACACGAGCGGCGGGGCCGTCCGGGCGGGGCGGTCGGGCACGCCGCGCTGGGGCGGGTCACCCGGCCCGACCGAACCACGGCCGTTGCCGTTCAGTCCCGGCCCAGGCGACCGGCGCCGCCCGCCTCGGTCGCTGGCGGCCACCTCCCGGGCGAATACGTCGGGGCCCCGCGCGGCCGCATCGTCCCAATCGGTCACGAGGTCGGCGAGCAGGGAGATCTCCTCGCCCTTGTGGTCGATCCGCCCGGCGATGAGCAGGATCCGGCCCTCGACCCAGGTGCCGCCCGTCTGCTCGAAGAGCCGTGGAAAGACGACCACCTCGATGCTCCCCTGGAGGTCCTCGATCGTGGCGATCGCCATGGAGGCCTTCGCCTTGGTCACGACCATCCGGACGCCGGTGACGATCCCACCCACCACGACGCGCTGGCCGTCGAGCGATTCGTCGCGCAGGTCGCTCGAGTAGGCGTTGACGAACTGGCCGACCTGCTCGGCGACCTCGCCCATCGGGTGCTCCGAGAGGTAGAGGCCCAGGAGCTCCTTCTCCCAGCGCAGGCGTTCGCGCACCGGGACCTCGGAGGTCGCCGGGAGCGGGCGCTCGAACGCCGTGGCATCGTCGGTACCCATCTCGAACAGCGACGTCTGGCCCGTGATCCGGTCGCGCTGCGTGGCCTGGCCGGCCGCGATCGCGTCGTCGAGCCCGAGCAGGACCTGGGCCGGATGGCCGAACCCATTCAGTGCTCCGACGCGAGTGAGCGACTCGAGGACCTTGCGGTTGGCCAGCCGCAGGTCGATCCGCGAGCAGGCGTCAGCCAGGGAGCGGAACGGGCCGCCCTCGTCGCGGGCCGCGATGATCGATTCGATGGCGCCCTGGCCGACGTTCTTGACGGCCAGCAGTCCGAACCTGATGGCCGCTCCCTCGACCGTGAACTCGAGGTGGCTGCGATGAACATCCGGTGGCAGCACCTCGATGCCCAGGCGGCGGCACTCGGCGATCGCGGCCGCGACCTTCTCCTCGTTCGAACGGAACGCGGTCAGCACGCTCGTCATGTATTCGACGGTGAAATTTGCCTTGAGATACGCGGTCTGGTAGGCGATCAGGCCGTAACACGTCGCGTGCGCCTTGTTGAAGCCGTACCGTTCGAACGGCTCGAACGCCTTGAAGACCGCGTCGATCACCTGCGGCTCGACGCCACGTTCCGCGGCCTGGGTGACGAACCGCTCCTTCTGGGCGCGCAGGACCGAGGACTTCTTCTTGCGGATGGCGTAACCGAGCGTGTCCGCCTCGGGCCCGGTAAACCCACCGAGGGCGATCGCCGCGGCCATGATGTCCTCCTGGTAGACGAAGATCCCGTAGGTCTTCTCCAGGTATGGCTCGAGCAGCGGGTGGAGGTAGGTGACCGGCTCCTGGCCGTGCTTTCGGCGGATGTAGGCCGGGATGTTGTCCATCGGGCCCGGGCGGTAGAGGGCGACCATCGCCGCGATGTCGTAGAGCGAGGTCGGACGGAGTTCGCGGATGTAGCGGCGCATCCCGGCCGACTCGAGCTGGAAGATGCCGGTCGTCTCGCCCGATGCGAGCAGCTCGAACGTCCGTGCGTCGTCGAGCGGGATCGAGTCGAGGTCGATCGCGATCCCGCGGTTCGCCTTCACGAGGTCGACCGCCTGGCGCAGGATCGTCAGGTTCGACAGCCCGAGGAAGTCGAACTTGAGCAGTCCCATCGCCTCGACCGCGTGCATCTCGTACTGGGTCATCAGCGAGTCCGAGTTTGTCGCCTTCTGGAGCGGCATGAGCTCGGTCAGTGGCTCGCGGCTGATGACGACGCCGGCGGCGTGGGTCGAGGCGTTCCGTGCCACCCCCTCGAGGTGCTTGGCGAAGTCGATGATCCGCTTGACCGCCGGGTCGGCGTCGTACTGCTCACGCAGTGCCGGGGCCGTCGAGAGTGCCTCGTCCAGCCTGATCCCGAGCTGGTTCGGCACGGCTTTCGCGATCCGGTCGACCTCCCCGTAGCTGTGGCCCAGCACGCGGCCCACGTCGCGGATCGCGGCCCTGGCGAGCATCGTGCCGAACGTGATGATCTGCGCGACGTGGTCCTGTCCATAGCGCCGACCGACGTAGGCGATGACCTCCTCCCGCCGGCCGTCCTCGAAGTCGACGTCGATGTCCGGCATGGTCACCCGGTCCGGGTTGAGGAAGCGTTCGAACGGGAGCTGGTAGAGGATCGGGTCAACGGGCGTGATCCCGAGGGTGTAGGTCACGATCGAGCCGGGCGCCGACCCCCGGCACGTGGTCTGGATGCCCTGCTCGCGGGCGAAGCGGATGAAGTCGGCCACGATCAGGAAGTACCCGGCGTATCCCATCGAGATGATCACGCCGAGCTCGTAGTCGAGCCGCTGCTGGAGCTCCGGGGTCACCCTGCCGTAGCGACGTTCGAGGCCACGCTGGCATTCCTTCCGAAGCCAGCTCTCGACGGTCTCGCCGTCGGGCACCGGGAAGTGCGGGATGCGCAGCTGCCCGAGCGGCATCGTCAGGTCGGTCATCTCGGCGATCCGGCGCGTGTTGAGGATCGCCTCGCGCTGGTCGGGGAAGACGGCCGCCATCTGGGCCGCGCTCTTGACGTAGAACTCGGCGGACTCGAAGCGCATCCGGTTGGGCGTGTCGAGGTTGTTGCCGGTACCAACGCAGAGGAGGACGTCGTGGGCCTCCGACTGGTCCTGGCGGACGTAGTGCAGGTCGTTGGTGACGACGAGCGGCAGGCCGACCTCCGGTGCCAGGCGCAGGAGCTGCTCGTTCAGGCGTCGCTGCTCGGGCAGGCCGTGATCCTGCAGCTCCAGGTAGAACCGGTCCCTGCCGAGGATGTCGCCGTAGTCACCGGCGAGCTTCCGCGCCAGCTCCCAGTCATCGACCTCCAGCGCCTTTGGGATCTCGCCTCCCAGGCACGCCGACAGGCCGATGAGGCCCTCGCTATGGCGCGCCAGGTGTTCGCGATCGATGCGTGGCTTGTAGTAGTACCCGTCGATGTGCGCGTCGGTGACGAGCCGGCTGAGGTTCTGGTAGCCCGTCCAGTTCTGTGCCAGCAGCACCAGGTGGAAGGGCTGCGCGTCCGCCTTGCCTTCCTTGTCGCCCATCGCCCGACGGGCGACGTAGGTCTCGACGCCGATGATCGGCTTGATGTTCTTGTTGCGGCAGGCCTGGTAGAACGCGACCGCCCCGTAGAGCGCTCCGTGATCGGTCAGGGCCATCGCGTCGAAGCCCTGCTGGGCCGCCGAGTCGACGAGCTCGCCGATCCGCCCGAGGCCGTCGAGCAGGCTGAACTCCGAGTGGACGTGGAGATGGGTGAAGTCGTTCGGCGCGAGGGTCACGGGTGTCGATGATACGGCCACGGCCGGGACGGCGCGGACCGGGTATGGTCCCCGGCATGACCGACTCCCGCGACCTCGACGACGAGGCCTTCGAAGCCCTGGTGACGTCCGCGCTCGATCAGCTCCCCGATGCCTTCCGCGAGCGCCTCGGCAGCGTCGCGATCGTGATCGAGGACGAGCCCACGATGGCGCAGCTGCGGTCGGTCGGGGCGCATGGTCTGCTTGGACTGTACGAGGGCGTCCCACGGACCCGGTGGGGCGCCGAGAGCGCGCCGTGGGCCAGCAAGATCACGATCTTTCGCGGTCCGCTGTCGCGCGCGTATCGCGGGCCCGCGGCGCTGGCACGTGGTGTCGTGGAGACAGTCCACCACGAGATCGCGCACCACTTCGGGATCGACGACGCCCGTCTGCGGGAGCTCAGGACGAAAGGACCGCGCTCGGGTCGCTGACGGCCGGGGGACTCCCTGCGATGGACACGCGATGACGGATCCGCCTCGCGTCCCGGGCCGGAACGCCGTATCCTCCCGTTATCGCACCCGTCCGCGGGCGGATCGTCACTTGCCCGAGTCGACCAGCGCCGGTAGGATGCGCGCCAATGGTCGGCCCGAAGGGTTGGGCCGAACGTTCCATCGTGCCGACAATCCCGTGTCCACTCTGGACCGGTGCCGCGATCACGATGCTGGAGGAGGAAACATGCGCACCCGCTCTCTCGGGCTGACCCTGTTCGCCGGGCTGGCCATACTCGTCGCCGCATGCGGTCCCGGTGGCGAAACCACCGCGCCGACCGATGCACCGGCCACCCAGGCACCCGCGTCGGAGGCGCCGGCAAGCGAGGCGCCCATGTCGGAGGCCCCGACCGGCATCACCTGCGACACGCCGCTCCAGGTCGGCCTCGTGACCGACGTCGGCCGCGTCAACGACAAGGGCTTCAACCAGGCCGCCTTCGAAGGCATGGAGGCCGCCAAGGCCGAGGCTCCCACCTGCTTCGAGACGCAGTTCATCGAGACGACGAGCCAGTCCGACTACGCGCGGAACATCGCCGAGTTCTCGGAGAACGACTACGACGTCGTGATCGGCGTCGGCTTCCTCCTCGGCGACGCCCTGGGCGATGCCGCGGCGGAACACCCGGACGCGAAGTTCATCTCGGTCGACGGCGTCCCCGGTGAAGGCCACGACTCGACCTGGACGACGAACGGTGAGTCGCTCTTCTTCGCCGAGGACGAGGCCGGCTACCTGGCCGGCGTGCTCGCCGCGTCGATCACGGAGACCAACACGATCGGCGTGGTCGGCGGCCTGCTCGTCGTGCCGCCGGTCGAGCGGTTCGTCGAGGGCTACATCAACGGCGCCAAGGCGACGAACCCGGACATCGACGTCAAGTTCACCTACACCAGCTCGTTCGTCGAGCCGGAGCAGGGCAAGGCGGCGGCCCAGCAGATGATCGATGCCGGCGCCGACGTGATCTTCGCGGCAGGCGGCCTGACCGGCAACGGTGCGCTGCTCGCCGCGTGCGACGCGGACAAGCTGGCCATCGGCGTCGACCTCGACCAGTACGAGACCCTTCCCGAAGCGCGCCCGTGCCTCGTGTCGAGCGCGACGAAGAACATCGTCGAGGCGGTCAAGAACTCGCTCCTGCGCATCGCCCAGGACCAGTTCACCCCCGGCTTCCACACCGACACCGCCGCCACCGACGGCGTCGGTCTCGCACCGTTCCACGACAACGCCGATGCCGTTTCGGCCGAGGTCCAGGCACTCCTCGACGAGACCTTCGCGGGTCTTGCAGACGGCTCGATCACGACCGACGTGGTCGTCGACGGCCAGACGGAGTAATCCTCCAGCGCGCCATTGCACGAGCGGCGAGGTCCACGGACCTCGCCGCTCGTCGTATCCACCTGACGGAGACCGCCACCGTGGCCGACGACCCCCGCCAGACGCCGTCGCCGGAGCCATCACCACCGCCCGGGAGCAGTCCGGGCATCACCCGTGTTCCCGACGCCCACACGCTGATCGAGGACGCGGTCACGTTCGCCGGGGCGGGCGGCACGACGATTGACCCGAGCGTTGCGGCACGCGCCGTGGCGCCGGCCCTCGAGATGCGCGGCATCACGAAGCGGTTCCCGGGTGTCATCGCCAACGACAGCATCGACATCGAAGTGCACCCGGGCGAGATCCACGCCCTGCTCGGCGAGAACGGGGCCGGCAAGACCACGCTCATGAACATCCTCTACGGGCTGATCGGTCCGGACGAGGGTGAGATCCTGCTCGACGGCGAACCGGTCACCATCACGGGTCCGGCCGACGCGATCGCGCGCGGCATCGGGATGGTCCATCAGCACTTCATGCTCGTGCCGGTCTTCAGCGTCGCCGAGAACATCGTGCTCGGGAACGAGACGATGGGCACCGGTCCACTGCTCGACGCCAAGGCCGCCGAGGAACGGATCCACACCCTGGCCGAACAGTTCGGATTCCAGATCGACCCGGCCGCGAAGGTCGGCGACCTGTCCGTCGGGCTGCAGCAGCGCATCGAGATCCTGAAGGCTCTCTACCGCGGGGCCCGGGTGCTCATCCTCGACGAGCCGACGGCCGTCCTGACGCCGCAGGAGACCAGGGAGATCTTCGGCGTCCTGCGCCGTCTCGCGGCCGAGGGCACGAGCATCGTCTTCATCAGCCACAAGCTCTACGAGGTGCTCGAGATCGCCGACCGGATCACGGTCATCCGGCGTGGTCGGGTCGTCGGCCAGGCGGACCCGAAGACCGCAACCGAGGAGGACCTGGCCGAGATGATGGTCGGTCGCGAGGTCTCGCTCGTGGTCGACAAGACGCCTGCATCGCCGGGCGACGTCGTGCTTGACGTCACAGGGCTCACGGTGACCGACGACCGTGGCACGGTGGTGGTCAACGACTGCAGCTTCCAGGTCCGGGCCGGCGAGATCCTTGGCATCGCGGGTGTCGCCGGAAACGGCCAGGACGAGCTCGTCGAGGCGCTGACCGGCCTGCGCAGGACGCGCGCGGGGCGGGCCACGCTGTCCGGAACGGAGGTGAACAACCGGTCGGCGCGGGAGCTGTCCGGGAGGGGTCTCGCCTACATACCCGGCGACCGGCAGCGTTACGGTCTCGTCCTCCCCTACCCGGTCGAGGACAACCTGATCCTCACCCGCTATCACCAGCAGCCGTTCTCGCGGTTCGGTGTCGTCGACGCGGGGGCGATCTCGCGGAACGCCGCCGAGCGGATCCCCGAGTTCGACATCCGGACGCCGTCGGGGACGGTGCCCGCCTCCACGCTGTCGGGCGGCAATCAGCAGAAGATCATCGTCGCTCGCGAATTCAGCCGGCCCATCGTCCTGCTCCTGGCGGACCAGCCGACGCGCGGGCTCGATGTCGGCTCGATCGAGTTCATCCACAAGCAGATCGTCGCCAAGCGTGACGCCGGGGCAGCGGTGCTCCTCGTGTCGGCCGAACTCGACGAGGTTCTCGAGCTTGCCGACCGGATCGGGATCATGTATCGCGGCCGCCTGGTGGCCACGCTCGACGCCGCCGGCGCCGAGAAGGAAAAGGTCGGGCTGATCATGGCCACCGGCGACGCCGGCGAGAGCGGCGAGCGAGCGAGGGTCCAGGCATGACCTCCGAGACCGGTCCCGGCCAGGGGGGCATGAGCCTCAACCCGACATCGCTCCTCGGCACGGACCGTGGCCTCGGGCGGCAGTTCACCAGCACCGTCGTGGCGATCCTCCTTGGGTTGATCGTCGGTGCCCTGCTCATCTGGTTGTCGAGCGCGCTGTCCGAGGACGGATTCCAGCTCGACCTGCCACTTGCGGCCTACCTGTCATTGCTCCAGGGTTCCCTGGGCAACGAGCGTGGGTGGGCCAACACCTTCAACGCCGCGACACCGCTGATCCTGACCGGACTGTCGGTGGCGTTCGGCTTCCGGGCGGGACTGTTCAACATCGGCGCCCAGGGGCAGTTCTTCCTCGGAGCGTTCGGCGCGGCGATCCTCGGGACCACGGTGGGGATCCCGTTCCCGCTGCACGTCATCTGGACCCTCGTCGGAGGGTTCCTGTTCGGGGCCTTCTGGGGCTTCATCCCCGGACTCCTGAAGGCGTGGCGCGGTGCGCACGAGGTCGTCGTGACGATCATGCTCAACTCGGTTGCCGCGCTCAGCCTCAACTGGCTGGCGGGCGTCGTCTTCCGTGACCCTGCCGCCACGTTCCCGCGCACCTCGGACGTCGAGGGGTCCGCCCTGCTGCCGATCCTGCTCGAAGGCACCCGGATGCATGCCGGGATCCTGATCGCCGTCGGGGCCGCGCTGGCCGTCTGGTTCCTCCTGTTCAAGACGACGCTCGGGTTCGAGATCCGGACGGTCGGCGCCAATCCGAGCGCCGCGCGATACGCCGGGATCCGTCCCGCCCGGATCACGGTCCTGACGATGAGCCTGGCCGGCGGGCTGGCAGGCACGGCGGGGGCGATCGAGATCCTCGGGATCACCAAGAACTACCCGGCCGAGTACAACACCACGTACGGGTTCGACGGGATCGCAGTTGCCCTCCTCGGTCGAGCCCACCCGTTCGGCGTCGTGGGTGCAGCCCTCCTGTTCGCCGTGCTCCGCGCGGGGTCCGGCGCGATGCAGCGCGAGACGGGGATCCCGGTCGACATCATCAGCATCGTCCAGGGCGCGATCATCCTGTTCGTCGCCGCGGAAATGGTC
>Ga0299913_10003271_pt1 | contig 13193 bp, 8 predicted proteins | sample RVTome_9_FD_201360 | JGI IMG/M metagenome (GOLD analysis project Ga0299913, IMG submission 201360) | Soil microbial communities from uranium-contaminated site in the Upper Colorado River Basin, Wyoming, United States - RVT155D38 (version 2) ... | reverse complement strand
GTCGATCCTCGCGTGGGGGCAGAAGCGGACGGCGCCCCCGGCCCTGCGGCCGTTGCCGATCGCCAGCGCGACCGCGTCGCCCTCCCAGGCGTCGGTTGCGGTACGCACGCGCACGTGCTCCGTCCGAAACCCGCCGATCCGGGAAAGCCCGGTTATCACGTAGGAAAGCCGGCCGAGCTTCTCCTTCAGGCTCTCGGGGGTCGCAGGCGTGACGTCGGTGCCGAAGCCGCCGGTCGCCATGTTGACCACGGGTTGGTCGTCGACCCACCCGACGTCGACCGCGAAGGACTCGCCGTGCAGCGCCAGGCTCAGGGCCCCGTCCAGATCCTTCGGCACGTCCAGCATCTCGGCGAAGTCGTTCGCTGTGCCGAGGGGGAGGATGCCCAGCGTGGGGATGGGCCGGGGCGCGTCCGCCGCCCCCGAGAGCAGGCCCGCGACGACGTCGTGGATGGTGCCGTCTCCGCCCGCGGCAACCACCGTGGGGGAACCCGTGTCGGCGGCCTCGCGCGCGAAGCGCACCGCATCGCCGCTGGCTCGGGTCACGCGCACCTCGAGCGGGGGGGATCCCTCCCGCCACCGCGCCACCATCTCCACGACGTCGTCGTCCAGGCCGTCCTTGCCGTTCAGGATCAGGGTAGCGGGCGCTGCCGTGGGCGCCCCGTGCCGCTGGCGCATCCGCCTCTCGGGTTCGGGTCCGTCCGCCGGAATGCAGGAACCGTGCGCCACGGAACGCGCCTCCCGCCTCGCCGCGAATCGCGCCCCGGCCTACCTTGCCCGCCGTCCCGCGGCCGACCCCCCGACGATGGTGCGGCGGCCGGGAAGACTCCCAGCACCCAATCGACCATGTCGCCGAAGCCACGCGCCGAAGCCGGAACGTCCACCTTCACGGCCGCGGTGGGGGGACAGCGTCGCGCCGCCCGCGCTCTCGCTCCCGCGCCGCGCCGAATGGCCCTCGCCCTGCTCCTGACCCTCCTGCCCGCGGCAGCCGGAGCCGCGCAGGAGGACGAACCGGCCGACGTCGACACCACCTCCGCCGCCGACACGACCGACGTCGAGGACGACTGGACCCCCGACATCGACCTGGGGCCTTCCAGGACGCTGTCGTTCACGGTGTCCGAGGGCACGTGGATGAACCTCGACCTGTCGCCGGACGGGAGCACGATCGTCTTCGATCTGCTGGGCGATCTCTACACCCTGCCGATCGAGGGGGGGCAGGCCACCCGCATCACCAGCGGCGCCGCCTACGACATGCACCCGCGCTTCTCGCCGCGCGGGGACCGCATCGCCTTCAGCTCCGACCGGGACGGCTCGCTGAACCTCTGGCTCGTGGACCCCGACGGTGCGAACCCGACGCAGGTCAGCGAGGAGACCGACCGCGAGGTGAACAACACCGCGTGGTCGGCGGACGGTGACTACATCTTCACGCGCAAGCACTTCGTGGACACGCGTTCGCTGGGCGCGGGCGAGGTGTGGATGTACCACCGTTCGGGGGGCGGCGGTCTCCAGGTCACCGAGCGCACCAGCTGGCAGAAGGACCAGGGCGAGCCGTTCGCCTCGCCGGACGGCGCCTACCTCTACTTCAGCCAGGACGACACGCCCGGGCAGAACTTCCAGTACAACAAGGACCCGTACGCGGGGATCTACCAGGTGCATCGACGCGACCTGGAGACCGGCGAGACCGAGACCGTCGCCGGCGGCCCGGGCGGGGCCCACACCCCGGCGATCTCCCCGGACGGGCGCTACCTGTCCTTCCTGCGTCGCGACCGCCTCGAGACCGTCCTCTACCTGCGCGACCTGGCGACCGGCGAGGAGTGGCCGGTGTTCGACCATCTCGACCGCGACATGCAGGAGATCTGGGCGATCCACGGCGTGTATCCGCAGTACGACTGGACGCCCGACTCGCGCCGCATCGTGATCTGGGGAGAGGGGAAGCTGTGGTCGGTCGATGTCACGACCGGAGAGTACGCCGAGATCCCCTTCACGGCCGACGTGGAGCACGTCGTGCACGAGGGCCTGCGCTTCCCGGTCGAGGTTGCGCCCGAGCGCTTCCGGGTGCGCATGCTCCGCAACGTGACCACCGCGCCGGACGGCGGGCGGGTGGCCTACGGCGCGCTGGGCCGGGTGCACGTGAAGGACATGCCGGGCGGCGCGCCGCGGCGGCTCACGAACGCCGACCGGATCGAGCTCGACCCCGCCTTCAGCCCGGACGGGCGCCGCATCGCGATGGCGACGTGGACGGACGAGGACTTCGGGCGGATCGTGGTGCTGAACGCAACCGGCGGCGGGGAGCGCGTCGTCGTCGCGGAGCCCGGCCACTACACGGAGCCCGCCTGGTCGCCCGACGGACGCTGGCTCGTCTATCGCAAGGCCGGCGATGACGGCGCGCGCGCGGCCACGCACGGCGAGGAGACCGGCATCTACGTCGTGCCGGCGGACGGGAGCGCGGAGCCGCGCATGGTGCGCGACAGCGGCTCCGAGCCGGCGTTCGACCACACGGGCGAGCGCATCTACGTCTCCGCCGGGGGCGGGGAAGGCACGCGGCTGGTGTCGACCGACCTGAACGGCGCCGACGAGGTCGTCCACTTCGAGTCGGAGAACGCGACCCAGATCGTGCCGTCTCCGGACGGCCGGTGGGTGGCGTTCACGGAGCGCTACAAGGCGTACGTCGCGGCGTTCCCGCGCACCGGGCGCACCGTCACGCTCAGCCCGGGCGTCACCGCCTATCCCGTCGCGCAGATCAGCCGCGACGCCGGCATCGACCTGCACTGGAGCGGCGACGGCTCCGCGGTGCACTGGACGCTCGGCCCGGAATACTTCACGCGCGAGCTGGAGCGCAGCTTCGCGTTCCTCCAGGACGAGGGCGTGGGCGAGCCGCAGGCCGACGACCCGGTCGAGACCGGCGTCGACATCTCGTTCGACGCGCAGACCGACACCCCGACCGGGACGGTCGCGTTCACGGGCGCGCGCATCATCACGATGGCGGGCGAGGGCTGGGACGGCGGGGTCGCAGGCGGCGCCGAGTCGGGAAGCGGCCTGCCCGCGGTCATCGAGAACGGAACCATCGTCGTCGAGGCCAACCGCATCACGGCGGTGGGCCCGGCCGACGCGGTGCAGGTGCCCGCGGGCGCGCACGTCGTCGACGCCACGGGACGGACCATCATGCCCGGCCTGATCGACGTGCACGCGCACGTGGGCAGCGAGGGGAGCGGGATCCTGGCCCAGCAGGCGTGGCCGCTGCTGGCCAACCTCGCGTTCGGCGTCACGACCTCCCACGACCCGTCGAACAACACCGAGATGGTCTTCACCAACTCGGAGATGGGGAAGGCGGGGCTGAAGCTCGGGCCGCGCCTGTACTCGACCGGCACGATCCTGTACGGCGCAGAGACGCCGTTCAAGACGGTGGTGACCAGCCTCGAGGACGCGCGCGCGCACCTGCGCCGCATGAAGGCGGTCGGCGCGTTCAGCGTGAAGAGCTACAACCAGCGCCGGCGGGACGCCCGGCAGTGGATCATCCAGGCGGCGCGCGAGCTCGACATGATGGTGGTCCCGGAGGGCGGCGCGCTGCTCTTCAACAACATGAGCATGGTCCTCGACGGCCACACCAGCGTCGAGCACTCGCTGCCGACGGGCGAGATCTATGAGGACGTCGAGCGGCTGTTCGCCGAGTCGACGACCGCCTACGTGCCGACGCTGATCGTCGGCTACGGCGGGCTCTGGGGCGAGAACTTCTGGTACGAGCGGACGAACGTGTGGGAGGACGAGCACCTGCTGTCGTTCACGCCGCGGGGCATCATCGATGCCCGCTCGCGCCGCCGCGTCATGGCGGCCGGGGACGAGGACTTCAACCACGTCGAGCTGGCGGAGGACGCCGCCGACCTGACGGCGCGGGGGGGCCTCGTCGCGCTGGGCGCGCACGGCCAGATCCAGGGTCTCGGCGCGCACTGGGAGCTGTGGAACATGGAGCAGGGCGGCATGTCCGAGATGGACGCCCTGGCGGTCGCCACCGTCAACGGCGCGCGCATGCTGGGGTTGGACGCCGACCTGGGCACCCTCGAGCCGGGCAAGCTGGCCGACCTCATCGTCCTGACCGCCGACCCGCTGGACGACATCCGCAACTCGCGCACAGTGGAGCGGGTGATGGTGAACGGGCGGCTCTACGACGCCGCGACGCTGGAAGAGATCGGCAACCACTCGTCGCCGGCGCCCACGCTTCCATGGACGCGCGGGAGGGACCTGCGGCGGGACTGACGGCTACGGGGTCAGGCTCGCGATCGGCAGGTCGAGGCGCCCCGGCCGGGTGCAGGGCGGTCTGGCGCCGGCCGGTCGGCCGGAGCCGGGACACGGCGAGGGCCGCGTCCCGGCCCCTTAGGCTTCAGCCCGTCTCGCCGTACCCCGCGAACGTGAAGCGGTAAGCGTCCGCCTCGGCGTCGTAGTCGGCGCGGAACGCCGTGGGCTGCCGTCCCTCCAGGCCGGCGATCGCCGGAACCGGGATCTCGAAGGACTGCCGCCGCAGCAGCTTGACCTGCGAGATCATCGGCTCGATGAAGATCGGCTCGCCGCCGTAAAAGCCGACGACCATGGTGTCCTCGAACGGCTCGTCCGACTCGACGTCCGACGCTCTCACGGCGTGCATCCCCATCTCCGGCACGCAGATACCCACCAGGGTCTCCACGCCGATCATCTCCGCGACCTCCGGCGGGAGCTGCTCGTCCGGCAACACGTACCCGTCCGGTATCGTCGGGGGCTTCGCCGTGTCCGCGCAGTCGATGGCCCGGCGCCGCTCATCGGAGATGAGGTAAAAGTGGAAATCGAAGTGGGGCACCTGGTAGGCCCCCGGCGTGTGGCCCATCGGCTCCCAGTACATCGTCATGTGGTCGAACCCGCCGGGCGCATCGGTGGCCGGCATCGCGGCCACGGCCGTCGTGGCCGGGGGCCAGGCCATCGGAGCCTCAGACGGGGCGTTCTCTATGCTGGCCAGCGCGATGGTCGCACCCGCCTCGATCGTCGTCCCTCCCTGTGTAGAGGCCCAGGTACACAGCTCCGCGCCGTTGGCGTCCGCGCAGGATCCGGCCGCGTCGACGACCGGCTCGTCGGCGGCGCAGGCGGTGAACGCGAGGAACACGAACAATACGGGGGGCCTGCCTGCGGCCTGCATGCGTGGCATCGATGTCTCCTGTGGTGATGGCCAGCGGACAGGCTGGCGGGACACGAAATGAAGCGTGTCCGCCGGGGTCGCACAAGGACCCCCGGTCGTCCGATCGCCCCCCCCGGGCCCGGCCTGCACGCGCGACGATGGCGTCGGTGTCAACGCGATCCCGCGGTGGCGCCCCGGACCGAGCCGCGCCCCTCCGCCTCTTTGACACACCCGCGCCGTTGCGGGCAGTTTGAGCCGGACCGCGTATCTCCGGCCGTCCGGGCATCGGCGGCCGCTCCCGCACGGAGTCGCCATGGGTCGACGCAATCGCGCCGCGGGCCTGCCGGTCATGCTCCGGCCGGTGCCGAAGGGGAGGCCGACGGACGCGTCGGCGCTCGCCGATGTGCGCGCCGCGCTCGGCGTAGCGCCGCGCCGCCGCGACCTGCTGATCGAGCACCTCCACGCGGTCCAGGACGCGGTCGGCTACCTGACCAGCGACCATCTGAACGCCCTCGCCGAGGAGATGGGCCTGACGCCGGCCGAGGTCTACGAGGTCGCGACGTTCTACCACCACTTCGACATCGTGCGGGACGGCGACGCCCCTCCGCCCCCGCTCACGGTGCGCGTGTGCGACTCCATCGCCTGCGAGATGGCGGGCGCCGCCGATCTGCTCGCCGCGCTGCGGGACGGGCTCGGCGCGGGCGTACGCGTCGTGCCTGCCCCCTGCATCGGGCGCTGCGCGGGGGCGCCGGCGGCGCTCGTGGGCGCGCGAGCCGTGGACCGCGCCTCGGTGGAGGCGGTTCGCGGACTGGTCGAGTCCGGCGCGGTGGACGCCGAGGTGCCTTCCTATGCGGGCTTCCGCCCTTACCGCGACTTCGGCGGCTACGACGTGCTGCGCGCCTGCGTCGAGGGCGAGCGCCCCTACGAGGACGTCCACGCGGTGATCCAGGCGTCCGGCCTGCGTGGCCTCGGCGGGGCCGGCTTCCCGTCTGCGCGCAAGTGGACGTTCGTGCGCGCCGAGCCCGCCCCGCGCTACGTCGCGCTGAACGCCGACGAAGGCGAGCCGGGCACGTTCAAGGACCGTTACTGCATGGAGGCGGACCCGCACCGCGTGCTCGAGGGCTTGCTCATCGCGGCCTGGGCGGTCGAGGCCGAATCGGTCTGGATCTACCTCCGCGACGAGTACCCGGCGTGCCGGGAGATCCTGACCCGCGAGCTGGACGCGCTGCGCGCCGATCCGCCCTGCGCGCTCCCGGAGATCCACCTGCGGCGCGGCGCGGGAGCCTACATCTGCGGCGAGGAGACGTCGCTGATCGAGTCGCTCGAGGGCAAACGAGGGGAGCCGCGGCTGCGCCCGCCGTACCCGGCGCAGGTTGGGCTCTTCGGACGGCCCACGCTGGTGCACAACGTGGAAACCGTGTACTGGATCCCGGAGATCCTGCGCCGCGGCGCCGACTGGTTCGCGTCGGAGGGACGCCGCGGCCGCAGCGGCATGCGCTACTTCTCCGTCAGCGGGCGCGTGAAGGAGCCGGGCGTCTACCTCGCGCCGGCGGGCGTGTCCGCGCGCGAGCTGATCGACGAGTACGCCGGGGGCATGGCCGACGGCCACGACTTCTACGCGTTCCTGCCGGGCGGCGCCTCCGGCGGCATCCTGCCGGCGTCGCTCGGGGACGAGCCGCTCGACTTCGATGTGCTCGCCGAGCACGGCAGCTTCATCGGCTCGGCGGCTATCGTCATCCTGTCCGACGCTGACACGGCCGCGGCCGCGGCGGTCAACCTGCTGCGCTTCTTCCGCCACGAGTCCTGCGGCAAGTGCACCCCCTGCCGCGTCGGCACCGCGAAGGCCACGGGCCTGATGGCCGAGCGCCCGAGGAAGTGGGACACGGGCCTGCTGGACGAGCTCGCCGAGACGATGGCCGACGCATCGATCTGCGGGCTCGGGCAGGCCGCGGCGAACCCGATCCGCTCGGTGCTGCGGTTCTTCCCGGAAGAGGTGGAGCGATGACGCGCACGAGCGCGTCCGGCGCCCGGCGCGAGGAGGGCGGCCACGCCCGCGGCGGGGGGCGTCCGTGAGCGAAGTCCGCTTCACCCTGGACGGGGTCGAGGTCGCCGCCGACGACGGCGAGACCATCCTGATGGCGGCGCGCCGCGCCGGCGTCCGCATCCCGCACCTGTGCTACGCGGACGGCATGCGGCCGGACGGAAACTGCCGCGCGTGCGTGGTCGAGATCGACGGCGAGCGCGTGTTGGCCCCGTCCTGCTGCCGCGAGCCGGCGGACGGCATGGTCGTTCGCGCCGACAGCGACCGCGCCCGACGGGCCCAGCGCATGGTGCTCGAGCTGCTGCTCTGCGACGCCCCCGCGGAGGCCTACCGGCGCGACTCCGAGCTGGGGCTCTGGGCGCGGGAGCTCGAGGTGGACGGTGCGCGCTTTCCGCCGCGCCAGCAGCCGCTGCCGGACTACTCGCACCCCGCCATCGCGGTGCGCCTCGACGCCTGCATCCAGTGCACGCGTTGCGTGCGGGCGTGCCGGGAGGTCCAGGGGAACGACGTCATCGGCTACGCCGGCAGGAGCGCCGAGGCGCGCATCGTCTTCGACGCGGAGCTCCCCATGGGCGAGTCGACGTGCGTGGCATGCGGCGAGTGCGTCCAGGCGTGCCCGACCGGGGCGCTGATGCCGGCGGGCCTCGAGGTCGAGGACACGCCGCCGGTGGCGGCGGCCAGCCAGGGCAAGTGGTACGGTCCACACCGAAGCGAGCTGCGCCCGGGGACGGACGGAGCGCGGGACGCCGCGCCTTGAGCCGGCGCCTGCGCTACAGCGTGGCGATGAGCCTGGACGGCTACATCGCCGGCCCCGATGGCGAGTTCGACTGGATCATCATGGATCCGGACATCGACTTCGGCGCGCTGTTCGCGAGCTTCGACACGGTGGTCATGGGGCGCCGCAGCTTCGAGGCGCTCGCGGAGCAGGGCCAGGGCGGCGGCATGGGCATGGCGACCCACGTCGCCTCGCGGACGCTTCGTCCGCAGGACCACCGGGGGGTGACGATCGTGGGCGAGGACGTGGCCGGCCACGTGGCGGCGCTCAAGCAGGGACCGGGAAAAGACATCTGGCTGTTCGGCGGGGGCGAGCTGTTCGGCTCGCTTCTCGACGCGGGGCTGGTCGACACCGTCGAGGTGGCGATCATTCCGCACCTGGTCGGCGGAGGGATCCCCTTCCTGCCGCGGGCCACCCGCGGCCACCGGCTGCGGCTGGCGTCGTGCGAGCCGCTGTCGAGCGGCATCGTCATGACGGCGTACGAGGTGGTGAACGACCGACCGGCATCGTCATGACGGTGTACGAGGTGGGCTCATGGGTGACCGACGCGGGCATGCGATGAACGATCCGACGATGAAACCTGCGGCACCGTGGTCCCGCGCGCATCGCCGCGAGGCGGGCGGGATCGCCGGCGCGGTGGCGGCGGGCGCGGGCCAGGCGGCGGCGCGTATTGGCGCTCCGGGGCCGCAATCCAACGGCGCACCGGTCGTGGCGGACGGCGTGAAAGCGACCGAGTCGCTGTGCCCGTTCTGCGGCGTGGGCTGCCAGCTCACGTACTACACGCGCGACGACCGCGTCCTCTACACGCTGGGCCGCTGGGGCCCCAGCAACCACGGCCGGCTGTGCGTGAAGGGGCGCTTCGGGTTCGACTACGTGCGCAACCCGCAGCGCCTCACGGTGCCGCTGATCCGGCGCGAGGGCGTGCCCAAGGACCCCGAGACGTTCGTGGACCCCCGCAACCCCGGGGAGGCGTTCCGCGAGGCCTCCTGGGAGGAGGCGCTGGACCTCGCGGCCGAGGGGTTCCGCCGGATCAAAGCGGAGCGCGGCCCCTCCGCGCTCGCGGGGTTCGGGTCGGCGAAAGGCAGCAACGAGGAGGCATACCTCGTCCAGAAGCTCGTGCGCGCGGGCTTTGGCACGAACAACGTCGACCACTGCACCCGGCTCTGCCACGCGTCGTCCGTCGCCGCTCTGATGGAGCTCATCGGCTCCGGCGCGGTGTCCAACCCCGTGGCCGATGTGCAGTACGCCGACGCGCTCATGATCATCGGCGCCAACCCGACCGTGAACCACCCGGTCGCGGCGACGTTCATGAAGAACGCGATCGAGGCGGGCGCGAAGCTCATCCTGTGCGACCCGCGCGGCACCGAGCTGTCGCGCCTGGCCGAGTACCCGCTCCAGTTCAACCCCGGCACCGACGTGGCTCTCCTGAACGCGATGCTGCATGTGATCGTGTTCGAGGGGCTGACCGACGACGACTTCATCGCCACGCGCACCGAGGGCTTCGAGGCGCTGAAGGCCAGCCTGAAGGCGTACTCGCCGGAGGCGATGGCGGAGGTGTGCGGCGTCCCGGCGGAGACGCTGCGCGGCGCGGCGCGCATGTACGCCACCGCGCGCAACGCGATGATCTTCTGGGGCATGGGGATCTCGCAGCACACGCACGGCACCGACAACGCGCGCTGCCTCATCAACCTCGCGCTCGTGACGGGGCACATCGGACGCCGCGGCAACGGCCTGCACCCGCTGCGCGGCCAGAACAACGTGCAGGGCGCCTCGGACGTCGGGCTGATCCCGATGGTCTACCCGGACTACAAGGACGTCACGGACCCCGCGCACCGCGCGTTCTTCGAGCGGTTGTGGGGCACGGACCTGGACGCGGAGACCGGCCTCACCGTCGTGGAGATCATGCACGCCGCACGGCGAGGCGAGATCCGCGGCCTGTACGTGATGGGCGAGAATCCCGCCATGTCGGATCCGGACCTGTCGCACGCTCGCGCGGGCCTGTGCGCGCTCGAGCACCTGGTCGTCCAGGAGATCTTCCTCACCGAGACGGCGTCGTTCGCGGACGTGATCCTCCCGGCGACGGCGTTCGCCGAGAAGACCGGGACCTTCACGAACACGGACCGGCGCGTCCAGCTCGGCCGGCAGGCACTGGATCCGCCCGGCGACGCGCGTCAGGACTGGTGGATCGTGCAGGAGCTGGCCAACCGCCTCGGGATGGGGTGGGAGTACGAGGGCCCCGCGGACGTGTTCGAGGAGGTGCGCGCGGCGACGCCGTCCTACGCGGGCATCACGTGGGAGCGGCTCGAGCGCGAGAGCTCGGTCACCTACCCGTGCCCCGAGGAGGGTCACCCGGGCACCGAAGTGCTGTTCGAGGAATCGTTCCCGACGGCGAACGGCCTCGGCAGACTGGCGGTGGTGGAGCTGACGCCGGTCGCCGAGCCGACCGACGAGGAGTACCCGATGGTGCTCATCACCGGGCGCCTGTTGGAGCACTGGCACACCGGCGCGATGACGCGGCGGGCAAGCGTGCTGGACGCGCTGGAGCCGGCGCCCATGGTGCACGTCCACCCGGACGAGCTGGAGCGCGTCGGGATCCGCGCGGGCGAGGCGGCGACGCTGGAGACGCGCCGCGGGGCGGTGACCGCGCTCGCGCGGGCGGACCGCGGGATGCCGCCGGGCGCGGTGTTCTTGCCGTTCTGCTACGCGGAGGCCGCGGCCAACCTGATGACGAACGACGCGCTGGACCCGGACGGCAAGATCCCGGAGTTCAAGCACTGCGCGGTGCGCCTGGCGAAGAGCGCAGAGGGTGTCGAGCCGGCGGCCTACGCGGCGTCGGGGGCGCCGCCACAGGAAACCTGATGCGCCCCCCTGCAGGGATGGCCGGCCTCCGCATGGGCGGCGATCCGTCGATCAGACGCGAGCGGACACATGACCGGTAGCGCCCACCGCCCCCCCAGGACCGTCGCCACCCGCGCGGCCGTGCCCGTTCGTGCGGCCGTTCCCGCCGGAGCTGGCCCGAGCGACCCCCGAGCAGCGTCCCGCCGTCCGGATAGCGTTCGCGCGGGCGTCCCCGGGCACGGGGCCGTCCTGGCGGCGGCCGCGGCCGCGGTCGCGCTCGGGGCGATGCTCGCGGCGCCCTCGGCGGTCCACGGGCAGACCGACGGCGGCGCCTTCTCGGAGCGTCCCGCGCGCCGCAGCATCGGCGTTTTCGGGGGCTACGGCTTCGGCTATACGATCCCCTCCCGCGCGGTCGCCTTCGTCGGCGACGGCGCGGTCGAGTACCGCCGGGACTGGAAGCTGGACGCGCAGGGCGTCGTGGGCCTCGACGGGTCGCTGCCCGTCGGGCCCCGCTTCTCGATCCTGGCCAGCTGGCGCTTCGAGTCCGAGACGACGGGATCGCCGGAATGTTCGGGCGTCGACGCCGAGGTCCTGGCGCTGATCGCCTGCGACGGCGAGGCGGTTCAGGGACCGACGACCGTAGGCTACGTCGGGCTGGGAGGGGTGATCGGCGAGACCTTCCCGGTCACGCTCCACGCCGGTCCGACCGTGACGACCGGCGATACCTCGGCGTCGCGCATCGGCCTCCTGTTCGGCGCCACCCTGGACATCCCCACGCCGCGCTCGGGCCTGGCCCTGCGCCTCGGCTTCGAGGACCGGCTGGCGTTCTGGCGTAACGACAGCGCCTTTGTGGACGCCACCAACCGCCTCGACCGCGGGCCCAGCCACCTGCTCGCGCTGCGGGCGGGCATCGCGTACCTGCCGTAGCTTTCCCGACCCTCAAGGAGGCCCCGATGCGCCTTCCCGCGACGTACTCGACACGCCCCAACGGCCGAGCTGCTCTCCTAGCGGCGGTGATCGCCGCTACGGCGCTCGCCACCGCGCCGGGCTCCGTCCGCGCCCAGGTCCAGGAAACCTCGTCCGCGGAGACATCCACTTCCTGGTGGGACCGGCTGGAAGTCGCGGCGTTCGGCGGCGCGAGGGAGGGCTACACCGAAGGGGGCAAGATCTACGACTGGAGCCCGGTGTACGGCGCCGAGGCGACGATGGACGTCGGGGGCGGGTTCTTCGCGATGTTGGCAGGCCGGTACCGGTCCGCGGTCACCGCCGCCTGCCCCGAGAATACGGCCTGCACGCTCGATCTCGTCCGTGATCCGGGGGAGACGATGGTTTCCGCCGCCCTGGGCTGGAGATACCGAGGCCCGGTCGACCTCGGCGTCCACGCGGGCCCGGCGTGGGTGCTCGGCGGTTTCGATCAGGACGGCCTCCTCGCGGGCCTCTTCCTGGACGTGTCGACTCCCGTGGAGCGGCTCGCGGCGCGGGTCGGCATCGACACCCTCCTGCGGTACGGGGGCGACTGGGAGCGGACCTTCCGGGACGTGCACGGACTCCGGTTCGGCGGCGGGTTGACCCTGCGCGCGGGGCTGGCGTTCCGGCCCTAGGGCGGACCGTCGGGCCCGCACGCGTCCCTCCCGAAGCACTCGCTCGCGATCGCCCGCGCGAGCAGGTCCACCGGCGCCCGCCCGTCGTCGCGCCCCTTGGCGTTCGCCAGCACCGCGATCGACAGGCCCTCCTCCGGGAAGTGGTAGAGGTTGGCGCTGTAGCCCGAGATGCCGCCGCCGTGCGTGAACAGCCGGCGCCCCTCGTAGCGCGTCAGGAACCAGCCCATGCCGTAGCTGGCATCGGGCGCCATCATCTCGAACGCCACCGGTGACCCGTCGGCGAGCGTGGCAGGCGTCCAGAGCGTTCGCTTCGCGTCCTCGGACAGCAGCAGGTCGTCGTGCAGGGCGCGGGCGAAGTTCGCCAGGTCGGAGATCGACATCGACAGGCCGCCCGAGGCGAAGCCGCCCGACACGTAGGGAGCCGGCACCGTCTCCCCATCCTCCACCGCGTACGGCAGCGCCCGGCGCGAATCCTGGCGCAGGGGTCTCCGGTACGCCGCGTTCCGCACCCCGAGCGGCCCGAAGAGCAGACGCGCGTACGCATCGGCCAGGCTCTCGCCGGCAGCCTTTGCCAGCGCCCAGCCGAGCAACGTGTAGCCGGCGTTCGCGTACTCCCAGCGCTCCCCCGGAGTCGCGTGGAGCGATGCAGTATCCAGCCGCAGGCGGTACTCGGCGGCGTCCGGGTCGTCGAAATTGTCCTCGCGCAGGTCCCGGTCCACGCCCGAGGTGTGGGTCAGGAGCTGGCGGATCGTGATGCCCCGGTAGCGCTCCGGCAGATCGGGCAGGAAGCGACCGACGGGGTCG
>Ga0299913_10003270_pt1 | contig 13194 bp, 8 predicted proteins | sample RVTome_9_FD_201360 | JGI IMG/M metagenome (GOLD analysis project Ga0299913, IMG submission 201360) | Soil microbial communities from uranium-contaminated site in the Upper Colorado River Basin, Wyoming, United States - RVT155D38 (version 2) ... | reverse complement strand
TGCCGTAGTAGAGACGATATCCGGCGACGGAGCTGTCCGTCGTCGGGTCCCATTCGAGGATGGCCGATTGAGCACTCGCGACCGCGGGCAGCCATGCGAGAAGCAAGAGAACGAAGAAGAACGAGAATGGCGCGTGGTGGATCTTCCGCATCGTGTGGTCCTGCCGGATGCGGCGAAGAGGGCAAGTCCTGTTCCTGCAGTCGTGACGGACGACACTGCCGGTTTTCGTGGGCGGGCTGGCGGGGCGCGCCCGCAGGGGGGCGGCGCAGCCCGGCGGCGATCGACAGAACTGAACGGCGATTACGATCGTGGCGCCTCGCGGATGGCCAGAAGAGGCGCTCTCGGACGGCGGCCCTGCGGAAGCCGCTCTGGTACACTGACCCGTCGGCGCTCCGCCCCCGAGGGTGTGCTGCGGGCCGGGTGTGCGGCCGGCGTGAAAGGGTGCGGTCGTCGCGGGCGGCCGGTGTCATGCAGGTGAACGAGGGAAATTCCGAGGGCGACGAATCCAGGCTGCTGGCCGTCCTGACGGTGCTGCGGTGTGAGCGATGCGACGCTCCGCTGCACGCGCCAGATGACGGCCCGGCCGGCCTGACGCGGCTGCGATGCACACCCTGCGGGCGCGACGTGCCGGTCCGCAAGGGCATCCCCCGATTCATCGACCGTCCGGATGATCGCCTTGCCAGGCGCACGCAGGCCAGCTTCGGCTACGAATGGACGCATTTCGATGACTGGAAGCCATCGGGAGCGACCAACTTCCAGGACTACTTCGCCGGCGTGCACCTTCCGGACCTTCGCGAGGCGCGCGTGCTCGACGCCGGGTGCGGCATGGGGCGACACGCGAGGCAGCTCGCGCCGCATTGCCGGTGGATCCTGGCCGTCGATTTCAGCCGGGCGATCGATTCCGCCGCCGGTAACCTGCGCGATGTGCCGAACGCGGCCTGCGTGCAGGCGGATCTGACCCGACTCCCGGTCGCAGACGGTGCATTCGATTTCGTGTACTCGATGGGCGTGGTGCACCACCTGGCCGACACCGCGGCGGCCGTGCAGGCGCTCGCGCGCAAAGTCCGTCCGGGAGGACGCCTCCGGCTGTACCTGTATTGGAAGCGGCCCGGACCGAGCGGCTGGATCCTCGAGGTGGTCTCGGCGGTCCGCCGCGTGACGACACGGCTCCCTCTGCCGCTGCTGCGGATGTTCTCCTGGGGCCTCAGCGTCCTGCTGTCTGCGGGAGTGATCCTGCCGTACCGTGCGCTGCTTGCGCTCGGCATCAGGACGCCCGAGGGCTGGCCCCTCTTTGTCTACACGAAATATCCGTTCGTCGTGCTGTACAACGATCAATTCGATCGCTTCTCCGCGCCGCTCGAGAAGCGCTACTCGGAGCAGGAGGCGCGGATACTGCTCGAGTCCGCAGGCCTCCGCGACGTGCAGGCCCGACCGATGTTCGGCTGGCTGGTCGACGGCACGCGGTGACCGCTTCCCTCAAGGTGCTCCGCGTGATCGCGCGGCTGAACGTCGGCGGCCCGGCCAGGCACGTGGCGATCCTCGACCGCGGGCTGCGCGGCCTCGGCTTTCAGACGATGCTTGCGTACGGAGAGACGGGGCCGGGCGAAGCGAGCCTGGAGCATCTGGCCGCTCAGCTGCCGGCCGCACGCATTGCGGGTCTCGGCCCCCGGCTCCGCGCAGGCGGCGACCTGCGCGCATTCCTGTCGCTCGTCCGTCTCGTGTTCGCGCTGCGGCCCGACGTCGTGCATACCCATACGGCGAAGGCGGGCGCCCTCGGACGCCTCGCGGCATGGATCTACAACGTGTGCAGGCCGCGGCGCGAGCGCTGCCTCATCGTCCATACGTTCCACGGACACGTGCTGCAGGGCTATTTCGGCGCGGTGGGCACCCCGCTCGTACGGCTCATCGAGCGCGGCCTCGGGGCGGTCAGCGACTGCGTCCTCGTGCTCTCGCCGCAGCAGCACTACGATATAGCCGAGCGGTACGCGATCGCGCCAGCCGAACGGGTCCGCATCGTCCCGCTCGGTCTGGAGCTGTCGGCGCTGCTGGCGCTGCCGCCGGCGCGCGAGGGCACCATCGACCGTGTGGTGTTCGGGTTCGTGGGGCGTTTCGTACCGATCAAGAATCTGCCGCTGCTCGTCGACGCGTTCGCCGCGGTGCGCCAGCACGTGCCGGAGGCGCGGCTGCTGATGGTGGGCGACGGGGAGGTTCGGCCAGTGGTCGAGCGCCGTCTCGCCGCGGCCGGGCTGCGTGAGCACGTCGAACTGCTCGGGTGGCGCGAGGATCTTGCGACCGTGTACGAACGGATCGACGTACTGGTCCTGAGCTCGCTGAACGAGGGGACCCCCGTCTCCCTCATCGAGGGCATGGCTGCCGCGCGGCCCGTCATCGCGACCGCGATCGGAGGAGTACCTGACGTGATCACCGATGGGCGCACCGGCGTGCTCGTGCCCTCCGGCGATGTCGCTGCGCTGACTGCCGCGATGGTGCGCCTGGCGCGCGCTCCGGCCGAGCGGCGGCGCCTCGGGGCCGAGGCGCGCCTGTCGGTGCAGCACCGGTTTGCCGCTCCCCGGCTGGTGTCGGAGATCGCGACGTTGTACCGAACAGAGGTGACGCGACTTCGAGCGGCGCGTCCCGAGCCACTCTACAAATGACACCAACAGTCCATTACTCCGCAAGTCGCTTGGGTTCGCGTCCCGGAGCGGGTGGCGCCGGACGGGGCCGGCCCGCCGGCCGCGCAGCCGCCAGCCCCGTACACGTGCTGTTGGCGGCGAGGACGGGCGGGGCTGTCCGGCGACAGGACCCGGGTGGCATCACTGACCCGAGTTTGTGCCAGTGTAGATGCAGGATGGACACGTGCTGCAGCTGCTGACGACCTATGCGCTGGCGTTTGCCGCGGCCGCCGCGCTCGTTCCGGTGTGCCGCCTCATCGCCGTGCACACCGGATATGTCGCGCGGCCGAAAGCGGACCGCTGGCACCAGCGGCACACGGCGCTCCTCGGCGGCGTGGCGATCGCCCTCGTCGCGCTGGCGGGTGGATGGCTGGTGGACCTCTCGGGGCAGCTCCGCGTGCTGCTGCTGGTCGGGGCCGGCGTGGCCGTCCTCGGTCTCACCGACGATGTGGTCAACCTGCGGCCGTCGACCAAGCTGGTGGTCGAGATCGCGCTGGCGTCGGTGCTCGTGTACTTCGGCTACCGTCTCCACTGGTTCGAGTCGCTGACGCTCGATGCGCTGGTGACGCTCCTCTGGGTGGTCGGCGTCACCAACGCCTTCAACCTCCTCGACAACATGGACGGGTTGTGCGCGGGGATCGGGATCATTGCCGCGGGGGCGTTTCTCGTTGGCGCGCTCGACGCGGCGCAGCCGCTGCAGGCCGGGTACCTGGCCGTCCTGATGGGGGCGCTGTGCGGGTTCCTCGTCTACAACTTCAGCCCGGCATCCATCTTCATGGGCGATACCGGCAGCCTGTTCATCGGGCTGACGCTGTCTGCACTGGCGCTCGACGCCGCGGGCGCCGGGGGCGGGGCGGGCCTCCTGTCGATCGTCGGCGCGCCGGTGCTGCTGCTCCTGATCCCGATCTTCGACACCACACTCGTGACCGTGCTGCGGATCCTGTCCGGCCGCAAGCCCTCGGAGGGGGGGCGAGACCATTCCTCCCACCGCCTGGTCGCAATCGGCTTGCCGGAACGGACGGCCGTCATGGTGCTGTGGACACTCGCGGCGCTCGGCGCGCTCATCGGCATCGAGCTCCGGCTCGCCGAGAGCGGCCTCGGTCTTCCGGCCGCCGTCGCGCTGGTGCTCGCGATGATGATCTTCGCGGTGTACCTGAGCCGCATCCGCGTGTACGACCATGCGGATGCCGGGCTCGTGCGCTCAGGGCGGATCACCCCGTTCGTCGACAACCTGATGTACAAGCGCCGCGCCGCGGAGGTCATGCTCGACCTCTGCCTGGTCGCCCTCTGCTACAACGTGGCCTACAGGCTGCGTTTCGAAGGGGCCGAGTACCCGGCGAACTTTCAGCAGTTCCTGACTTCGCTCCCGATCGTCATCGCGGCGCAGATGGTCACGCTGTTCGCTGTCGGCGCCTACCGCGGCGTGTGGCGCTACTTCGGCCTGATGGACGGCGTGACGTTCTTCAAGGGTGTGGGTCTCGGCACCGTCGCCATCGTCACGACGCTCGTGTTCGTGTACCGCTTCGAGAACTACTCGCGCGGCGTGTTCGTGATCTACGGCGCGCTGCTCCTGCTGGCGCTCACCGGATCGCGTGCGTCGTTCCGCCTGATCAGCGAGTTCATCAGGCGCCGGCGCGCCGGCGATCGTCTGCTCATCTACGGCGCCGGCGACGCAGGTTCGCTCGTCGTGCGCGAGCTGCAGAACGACGAGCACCGCCACTACCGAATCCTGGGGTTCGTCGATGACGATCCGGCGAAGGCGCGTCAGCGGGTGCAGGGCTACCCGGTCCTCGGGGGTTTCGATACCCTTGCCGTGCTGGCACGGGAAGGGGCAGTCGATGCCGTGGTCGTCAGCGCACGCGATCTGCGGCCCGATCGGTTGACGGCGCTCGAAGAGCTGTGCGCGGCCAACGACATTCCGCTGTCGCGCCTGCACTTCCGGTTCGAGCAGCTGGTGGCGAGCTGACCGGACGGTGAGCGCTGGCAGCTCGCGCGAAGCGGACCCCGGTCGAGGCTCCAGCCGTATGCTGTCGCTCATCATCCCGGTGTACAACAACGAAGCGAGCGTGCCGCGCCTGCTGCGCGAGCTCGACATGCTGGCCTCACGACTGCCCGCCCTCGAAGTGATCTTCGTCGTGGACGGCAGCCCGGATCGATCGCTGGACGTGCTCCGCGCGCATCTGCCCACCTGGCCCGTACGGTGGCAGCTCCTGGAATTGAGCCGCAACTTCGGCTCGTTCGCCGCGATTGCGGCGGGGTTGCGCGCCGCCAGCGGGGAGTATCTGGCTGTCATGGCGGCGGACCTGCAGGAGCCGCCCGACCTGGTCGTTTCGTTCCATCAGATCCTCGCCTCGGGCGACGCAGACGTCGTCCTCGGCTACCGCACCAGACGCGCGGATCCGTGGGTGTCACAGGTGCTGTCGGGCCTGTTCTGGTCGCTCTACCGGCGTCTCGCGGTGAAGGACATGCCGAGGGGTGGCGTCGACGTGTTCGGGTGCACCAGGCAGGTGCGCGATCATCTGCTCACCCTCCGGGAAGTCAACAGCAACCTCGTCGCGCTGCTGCTCTGGCTCGGCTTCAGGCGGGCATTCGTACCGTACGAACGGCGGCCGCGCGAGGAAGGCCGCAGCGCCTGGACGTTCGGCAGGAGATGGCAGTACGCACTGGACAGCATCTTCAACTTCACCGATCTGCCGATCCGCGCGCTGCTGGTTCTCGGCGCCACGGGTGTGTCGCTGGCGGTCATCGCCGGAGCGACCGTCTTCACCGGCTGGCTGCTCGGCCGGATTCCGGTGCTCGGTTATACACCGCTGATGCTGGTGATCGCCTTTTTCGGCGGGCTGACCGCGCTCGGGCTGGGAATCGTCGGGCAGTATCTGTGGCTGTCGCTGCAGAACTCCCGCGGCCGCCCGAACTTCATCGTGCGCTCGGCCTGGCCGAGCGACGGCGCGGCGGCCCCGCCGCAGCCGCCCGCCGTGAGCGCTCTCGCGGGACAGCCGCGGCGCACTGATGACACACGTGCCTCACCGTGAGTGGTTTCCCACGGCGATCAGGAACTCCTCGTACTCGCGGATGTAGTCGTCGGCATCGTAGTAGTCCGACGCGAACACCAGCAGGACGGCGGCCGCCGAATACTTGTACTGCACGGCCCAGATGAGAGGTGGCAGGTACAGGCCGACGCTCGGCCGCTCGAGCGTCAGCTCCTCGCTGTGCACGCCGTCGTCGGCGACGACGCTGACCGAGCCGTGCGCGCACACGAGGAATTGATGGCAGGTCCTGTGCGCATGTTCACCCCGGACGTCCTTGCCCGGCACGTCGTAGGTCAGGAAGTAGCGTCTGGGCGTGAACGGCACGTCGCGAGGGAACTCGCCAACCGTCAGACTGCCTCGAAGGTCCGCTGCCTCGCGGAGCCGGTGCAGCGTGACGCCCCGGACCGACGTCGCGGTCGCGGCGCTACGGCCCGCCGTCACGGGGGCTGACGCGGGCTCGACGGCCCTGCGGCTGGCCTCCACGTATCCGACGATGCGTGCCGGGTTGCCGGAGACAATGGCGCGGGCAGGTACGTCGTGAGTGACCACGGCTCCCGAGCCGACCATCGCATCCCTGCCGATGCGGACGCCTGGAAGGATCGCGGCGCCTCCGCCGATTGACGCGCCGCGCTCGACGCATGTCTGCAGCATCGGACGGTCGTAGTGCTTGCTGCGCGGATATTTGTCGTTGGAGAACGTCGCGTTCGGGCCGACGAACACGTCGTCGTCGATCCGCAGGCCGTCCCAGAGCTGCACGCCGCATTTGATCGTCACCCGGTCGCCAATCACGACGTCGTTCTCGACGAATACGTGATCGCAGATGTTGCAGTCGGCGCCGATCGAGGCCCCCGGCAGAATGTGCGCGAAGGCCCAGACGCGGGTGCGCGGGCCGATGGACGGGCTCTCGCAGAGTGCGTGCGGATGAATGAAGACGTCTTTCGCCCCGTGCATGAGCGCGCAGATCGTAACACCGCCGCCGGTGGTGTGCACCGGCATCGTGACGGCGGAAGGAAGGCAGTCACGGCGTGTTAAGGTAGCCATCCGCATGTCCCCTCCGGTCCGCCACGCGGTCCCCGCGCTTCTCCTCGCCGCCGCCGCGGCCGCGCTCGCGGTGAGAGGCGTGTCGATCGCACAGCCGCTCGGAATCGACCAGAGCCTCTGGGCGTCGGCCGTTCGAGGCATGTCTCGCGGGCAGCACCTGTACGTGGACGTGTGGGAGCAGCGGCCGCCCGGGATCTACTGGGTGTACCTGGCGGGGTTTCGGGCGCTCGGCTGGGATCCCGCGACCATCGCGTGGCTCGACGTCCTCGCCTCGGCCTCGACGGCGCTGCTGCTGTTCCTGATCGGGCGGACGCTTGCGGGCAGTGTGGCTGGCGCGGTGGCCGCAGCACTCTATACCGTCCTGACGATGCCGGCGGCGCTGTACGGCCATGGAGGGTTCCTGGAGCGTAGCGTCTCTGAGACGTTCATCGTGGTCTGCGTGTCGGGAGCCGCATGGTTTGCGGCGCGCCTGCACGGTGGATACACCGATGGCCGTGCCGTCGCAGTCGGCGTGTGCGCGGGCGCGGCGGTCGTGTTCAAGCCGAACGCCGCCCTGTACTACCCCGCGTTTCTGCTCTGGCTGCTGTGGTACGGCAGGACACCGTCGGGGAGCGGTGGCGTCCCATGGATGCGCGGGCTCGTGATCTCCATTTGTGCGTCCGCGGTGGCGCCGCTCGCAGCCGTGTTGTGGCTGTGGCAGCACGGGGCGCTGGCCGAGGCGAAGGTCGCCGTGGTGGATTTCAACCACTTCTACGTCGCCGAGGGTTTCGCGGCGGGGCCGTACGCGCGTGCCTTCTCGGAAGCGGTGTGGCTCCGCATGAAGACGCAGCCGCTCTGGGCCGCCGGCGGCGTCGCGGCGCTCGCCGCCGGGTGGGAGCTTCTGCGTACGCGCACGCTTCCGCCCCTCGCCGGTCTCGCCGTGCTGTGGGGGGCGGCGTCCGTGCTCGTGATCGCCGCCAACGGGGCCCGGCTCTTCAACAGCTACTTCATTCAGGCCATGCCGCCGCTTGCGTTGATCTCCGCGTGGCTGCTCACCGTCGGCGTCAGCAGGTCCACCGTACGGCAGGGCCTCGCGATCGCGACGCTCGGCCTCATCGCCGTCCTCGGATGGCACCGCGGGTACCTGCCGCGCGTGTACGAATGGGCGCGTGCAGACTACGCAGTGTTGACCGGCGTCCTCGACCGCACGGATTATCTCGATCGTTTCGGAGGATATGCCAACAACCGCGGCTATTCCGCGCGCGCGAACGCGGAGCTGGCAGCGTACATCCGCGCGCACACCGGGCCCGACGATGCCATCTTCCTGTTCGGCATCAACGGCGCAGGCGTATACTTCGCGGCCGATCGGCTGATCGCCCACCGGTTCCTCCGTGTGAACTTCTTCGTCGAGTCTACCTTCCCGGACCCGCGTTTCCGGTTGCCTGCTGTCGTGGACGCGCTGGAGGCGCGGCGGCCCAGGTACATCATCTTCGAGCAGCTGCACTCGAGATCGCCTATGGGCGCGGCCGCCGATCATCTGCAGGAGGACCCGACGGTCGCACGCCTGCTGCAGCACTACAGACGCGAGACGAGCATCGAGGATTTCACGCTCTACCGGCTGCACGACAGCACGACGCGCCGTATCGAGGATGGCGAATCGCAATGAGGGCGGGCGTAAGGTCAGGGCGCCAGAGCGATGCTCGCTTCCGCCGCGAGGGGAACGTAGAAGCGGTGCCCGGCGATTGACTCCTGGTAGGCGTACCCGTCGCCCAGCGCATCGATCACGGTCGTGCCGAGGTGCACGTTCCGGTACCAGGCCTCGCCCGTGGGCGAGCCAGGATCCATCTCCAGCACCACGCATCCGAACTCGCGACTGCGCAGTCTCGCTGCAAGCTCCTCGGCCAGGTGCGGCTGCTGCGCGGCGGCGACGCGGAAGGCGAAGGGATCGAGCAGCACCGGCCGCTGCCCCGCCAGAATGGGCAGAAGGGGGGACTCGGCGACCCACGTGCCGGCGCACTGTGACACGCGCCGTTGAAGCGCCGCGCGTTCTGCGGGAGCGGCGGCATGCTGGGCACTCGTGACGATCGCGCGCAGCTCACGGCTGTTCTGCACGGCCGTCCACGCCAGCAGCATGCAGATCACGACGCAAGCAGCCGACCGCAGGCGGGTCTGCTGTCCCGCCCTCCACGTCAGGAGCACTGCGGCGGCCACGTAGGGCTCGATTGCCTGGTTGGCGAGGATCGTGCCGGGCGTCGCCAGCGCGATCGCGGAGGCGAGCGCCGCCAGGGCCATGAGGAGCGCCGGAAGCGCCAGCAGCCGGAACCGCGGCAGCACCGCGGTCACCCCAACCAGCACCAGCACCGCGGTGAGGTAGCGTGACGTCATGGCGAGCCACAACGCGTCCAGCCGCGCAAGAGCGCCAAGCATCGAGCTGACGCTGCCCCCGCCGAGCGCACCCGCCCGGAAGGACGCGAATGCCCGTCCTTCGCTCGTCACGCCGATCGCGGCGGCGAGGAGCAGGCAGCCGACGGCGGTCAGCAGACCGAGGCGCACTGCATCGTCCCGCCGGCCGGCCCAGCCGAGGGCGGCGAGTGCGGCCAGTGGCGCGTAGAGCGTCGTGGGTTTGCCGGCGGCCGCCAGCGTAAAGCAGACGGCGGCGACGGACGCCCAGGACGCGGCGGCGCCGGTGTGGATGCGCGCGGCGACGAAGGACGCGCCCCAGCACACGAGCCCGGCGGCCAGCGGTTCGGCGCGGATGGCGAAGATGCTCTGGAGGACGAAGTATGGCGCGACGGCCAGGATCGCTCCGGACGCGGCAAGCCGCCGCTCGACGCCCAGCCGCGCGAGGAGGGCCCAGGCGCCCGTCAGCAGGACGATTCCGCTCCCAATCCCGACGAGCTGTCCTGCCGGGATAGGAGCCAGGCCTGCCCGCGCCGCCGCGGCGATCAGCACGAAGAGCAGGGGGAAATAGCGCGTGCCCCCATAGAACCCCGCTTCGGCGAGCGGACGGTAGAAGATGCCCTCGCGCGTATCGGCGGCCAGCGCGAGCCAGACGCCGCTCACGAGATTCACGTCCCCCGCGCCGGCGACGGCCACCCACGCACGCGCGAGCACGAGGCAGCCTGCCAGCGTCGCGGCAACCGTCAGGGCGAGGCGGACGACTGCAGGCACGGCTGATTGTGATTGGGGTCGGCCGTGCGATCAAGCGTGGCGCCGGTGTGGCACTGCTGTTGCTCGAAGAGCGCCGCGCCTTGACGATCAGTGCACCCTCTGGTACGCTTACCCAATTTTTTTCAGCACTTTACGGCTGATCTCGCTGCGGGCGCCGCGATCGTGGGGCGACGTGACCACGGCAGAATCTACATGGCTGATTACACATTTGTGCGCGCACGGCTCATCGCGGTCGGCGTGATCGCGGCGCTGACGATGACGCCGGCGACGGTGCGCGGACAGGCGGCACCTCCGCCGGTATCGGCCGAAGTGCAGTCGCTCGCGGAAGGATGGACGGCGCTCCGGCAGGGTCAGCTTCAGCAGGCCACGCAGATTGCGGAGCGGCTGGTTGCCGAGTACCCCCGCAGCGCGGCGGCGGTCGGATTTGCGGTGGAGGTCGATATCCGGCGCGGCGGCGCCCTGGCGGGTTTGACGGCGTACGAGCGATGGCTCGGGGCTCGCCGGGTTGACGATCCGTACGTGTTGCGCAGGGTGGCACAGGCGCACCTCGAGCGAGTGGCGGAGGATCGGCAGCATCCGGCGCGGCTCCAGGCGGCCACCGCGCTTGCGGCCGAGGGGGTGATCGCCGCGCGAGCCGAGCTGGCGCAGGCTGCAGCCAACGGCGGGGCGGCCGAAGCGCAGCTGCTCGCGTCGCTTGGCGACACGCGGGCGGTCCGTGACCTCATCTCGCAGCTTCGCGTGCCGGGCGGCAGCAAGGTGCGCATTGTCAACGCGCTCGTCGACAGCCGCAGCGCGATCGCGGTCCCGCCGCTCGTCGAGCTGCTCGCCGACCCGCGCGAAGAGCATCGGGCGATCGCGGCAGACGCACTCGGCAAGCTGGGAGCCTCGGACGCCGTGCCGAAGCTACGCCCGTTGCTGAACGATCCGGCATTCCCAGTTCGCGTTGCGGCCGCCTCCGCGCTGTACCGGCTCGGGGATTACGAGGGCGTGAACCTGCTCAACGAGCTCATGAGCTCGGAACATGGAACGATCCGGCTGTCGGCCGCCGAGGCCCTGTCGGTTCGCCCGATGGGGTCATGGCACGGTGTCGTGCGCGAGCTGACCCGTCACGAGGATGCGATCGTGCAGCTGGGCGCGGCTCGGTTGATCGCGCCCTACGAGCCGGACCTCGCGTCGGAGGTGCTGGCGCGGCTCAGCCAGTCCGACAATCCCGCCGTGCGGGAGGAGGCCGGCCGGACGTTCGTTCAGCGGCTCGCCGCGGATTTCGCGACGCTGCGCAAGTTCCTTCGCAGCACCGATGCGACGACGGCAGTGCGTGCCGCGTCGCGCATTCTCGAGCTGACCCGTTGATCGTTGCAGTAATCTTCCCTCTCCCCACAGCCGATAGTCAGACAGCAGCCATGTATCCACCCGCACCGCCCAGGGATGAAGCTTCCATGAACATCACCACCGATCGTGCTCGTCAGCCTCCTTTCGGGATGCGGTCGCGCCGGCGTCTTGCGATCGCCGCGTCTGCGCTCCTCCTGTGTTCCGTGTGGGCCGCACCAGCCTCAGCACAGCTCGGCCGCATCGGTGCCAGCCCCACGCTCATCTCCACCGGCATGCGCGGGAGCGATGTTGCCTACGACTCGGCGCACGCGGTGTATCTGGTGGTCGGGGCCTACGGGCCCGTGTGGGGCGTCTTCGCCAACAGCGCCGGCGATCCGATCACCGCCCCGTTCGTCATCAACAATCCCGCCGCGGGAGGCTTCGCGCACTTTCCTCGCGTGTCCTACAGCGCGCAGGGCAGCAATGGCGCCGGAGGCGTCGGCGCCTTCCTGGTGACCTGGCACGAGAATGTCGGCACCGCCAACTACGTGCACACGAGGATGGTGTCGTACCCGAACCGCCTGGTGTCGCCGGTTCGGAACATTCCGAATGCGCCAACCTGGTGGGAATCCGGCGCATCCATCGCATACTCGGCATCGAGCCAGCTCTTCCTGCTGGCCTGGCGGTCAGGCGACTACAACGTCTGGGCGGCGCGCATTGCCACCGACGGCAGCCAGGTCGGCCCCGAGATCCTGGTGGCCGCCGGCGGATCGCGCGACCCGAGCGTCGCGTGGAACCCGCACACCAACGAGTTTGGCGTGGTGTACACCGGATTCGGCGGCAGCGCCGCGACCGCCACGTTCGCGCGCGTCAACGCGGCGGGCAACGTGGTGAGCCGCTCGCTGCTCGGTACGGCGGCGGGCACGTTCATCACGGATCTGGCGTTCAACTCCGCAACGGGCCGCTGGGTGGCTGTGTGGCACGCGCAGGCGATCGGCACGGTCGCCGCCGAAATCGATGGCGCCGGCAGTCCGATCGCCACCGGCCTCGTCTCGAGCGTCGTCGGGACGCTCGACGGGATGGGGCTGTCGTTCAGCCCGGTCAGCGGTACGTTCCTGCTGGTGGGCCAGAGCTCGCACGGCCCTGACGTCTGGGCGGCCGAGATGAACGGCCGCGGGGCGCGCACGTCGGGCGAGGTGATCATCACCACCACGAACCAGGAGGCGTTCTATCCGAGGGCGGGCGCCCGGACAACGACTGCCGCGCAGTGGGACATTTCGTTCGCCGGCTCCAGATTCGCGTCGCTGCGCGACCAGGTCGTCACGACGTCCTCGGCCGGCGGGGGGCCTGGTGGCAGCCTCGGCGGGGCTCCTCCACCTCCAACGGGGGGCGGAGGCGGGTCCACAGCCGGCTGTCCCGGCAGCGCCCCGTTCCCGGGTGCCGTGTGCGTGAACGGCGGGTGGGTGCCGGGTACGGGTGATAGCGGAGGCGGGGGTGGATCGACGGGCGGCTGCCCCGGCGCTGCTCCATTCCCGGGCGCCGTGTGCGTGAACGGCGGGTGGGTGCCTGGCACCGGCGGCGCGAGCGGCGGCGGCTCGACCGGCGGGTGCCCTGGGTCGCAGCCGTTCCCCGGTGCGGTGTGCGTGAACGGCGGATGGATGCCCGGAACGGGTGGCTCGACGGGCGGCGGCGGCTCCACCGGCGGATGCCCGGGTGCGCAGCCATTCCCCGGCGCCGTATGTGTGAACGGCGGATGGGTGCCCGGCACGGGCGGCTCGACGGGCGGCGGCTCCACCGGCGGATGCCCGGGTGTCCAGCCGTTCCCGGGCGCGGTGTGTGTGAACGGCGGATGGGTGCCCGGCACGGGCAGCTCGGCGGGTAGCGGCTCGACCGGCGGGTGCCCGGGATCGCAGCCCTTCCCGGGCGCGGTGTGCGTGAATGGCGGGTGGGTGCCTGGCACCGGAGGCTCGGGCAGCGGGTGCTCGGGATCGCAG
>Ga0299913_10003269_pt1 | contig 13202 bp, 10 predicted proteins | sample RVTome_9_FD_201360 | JGI IMG/M metagenome (GOLD analysis project Ga0299913, IMG submission 201360) | Soil microbial communities from uranium-contaminated site in the Upper Colorado River Basin, Wyoming, United States - RVT155D38 (version 2) ... | reverse complement strand
GCGGCACGCTTCTCGCCACCCATCCTTCCGGTCGCCGGCTCCCCGTCACCGGACACGGGAGGTTCGCATGGAATCGAAGGGCACGTGTTCGCGGCGCGGCCGGAGCCAGACCGGCGCGGCTCGCACCCGCTCCGTGGTCGCCCTGGCGGGCGCGCTCCTGTTCACCAGTCTGTTCGTCGACGTCGGAGTCGCGCGCGCGGAGTATGCCGAAGGGTGGGTCGATCCCGACCTCGAGCGGATCGGCGCCTGCGTCGGAGTGTGCGGATCGGCGATCCTGCTGAAGGGAGCGCTCGCCAAGTACAGCTTCGGCTCTTCTTGCCTGGGATGCCTCTACAGCCTGGCGAAGGAGTTCAACGAGTGGGCGAACTCCGTCGACTACAAATGCACGACCGGAACGCTGGGCATGCCCTGCGGGGACGATCGCGTTCGGGAGGCGTACTGAGCGCCCGGCCGGTGGCCTCCTCTCTGCTGGCGGCGGCGCTGGTCGCCGCCAGCCTGGGAGTCGGAGGGTGGAAGGTCGTCGAGGTCCGGCGCGAGAACGCGCGGCTGGCCTTCCAGGCGCGGACGTGCATGGCGAAGAACGAGGCGTTCCTGGCGATGATCCGGGCCGCGGGCGTGGGGCGGAAGGCGGTCGACCCGGGAAGCGACGCGCCGTGAGCGAGGCGCTCGCGATGGCGGCGGCGGGAGCTTGGGGGGCAGGGGCGCTGGTGGCGGGAGTGGCGGTCCGGTTCTGGCTCCGCGCGGGCCGCCGCTGGCTCGGTCTCGTCGGCTTGAGCGGCGTCCTGGCGGTGGAGGTGGCGGCTCTGGCGTGGGTCGCCACGCGCGGGGTCGATGTCCTGCTCGCGCCGGGGAGCGAGGGGATCGTGGACCGCTGGATCGGCTGGACGGCCGGGTTCGCGGGCCTCGCGGCCCTGGGGTCGGGTCTGGCCGGAGCCGGGGGCGTGCGCGATCCGGACCGGGCCGCGGAGATCGGGGTGGGGCTGTTCGGCCTCGGGATCCTGCTGCGGCAGCTGGCCGTCGCCGTATAGCGCGCGGGCCGCGCACGCGGCGGCGTTGAATGCGCGGCAGTGGCCGGCTAGTTTCACCCGGCTATGGCCGAACTCCTCCGCATTCAGGGCGCCCGTGAGCACAACCTCAAGGACCTGACCCTCGAGCTGCCGCGCGACCGGCTGGTCGTTCTCACCGGCCTCTCGGGCTCGGGGAAGTCGAGCCTCGCCTTCGACACGATCTATGCCGAGGGCCAGCGCCGCTACGTCGAGTCGCTGTCCGCTTACGCCCGACAGTTCCTCGGCGTCATGGAAAAGCCGGACGTCGACTACATCGAAGGGCTGTCGCCGGCGATCGCGATCGAGCAGAAGGCGGGGGCGCGGAACCCGCGCTCGACGGTCGGGACCGTCACCGAGATCTACGACTACATGCGGCTCCTATGGGCCCGTGTCGGCGTCGCGCACTGCCACAACTGCGGCCGGCGGGTCGAGCGCCAGTCGGTCGACCAGATCGTCGACGCGATCCTCGAGTGGCCGGAGGGGCGGCGGATCCAGATCCTCGCCCCGCTGGTGCGCGGCCGGAAGGGCCAGTACAAGGAGGTCTTCGCCGAGGCGCGACGCGAAGGATTCGTGCGCGTGCGGGTCGACGGAGAGGTGTACGACCTGGAGAGCGTCCCCGCGCTGGCCAAGAACCGCAAGCACGTGATCGAGGTCGTCGTCGACCGGCTGACCGTGGACCCCCGCTACCGGCAGCGGCTGGCCGACTCGGTCGCCACCGCGCTCGACCTCGGCGGCGGGATCGTCAACGTCCACGTGCAGAACGACGACGGCGAGGAGCAGGAGCGGCTGTTCAGCCGCGACCTGGCATGCGTCCACTGCGGCATCAGCTACGAGGAGCTCGAGCCGCGCATGTTCTCGTTCAACAGCCCGTACGGGGCGTGCACCGCGTGCGGGGGACTGGGAACGCGCATGGAGGTGGACCCCGAGCTGCTGCTCCTCGATCCCCGGATCTCGATCCTGGAGGGAGTGGTCAAGCCGTGGGGTGAGCCGCGCGGCCAGCTCGCCAAGACGATCCTGCCGTCGCTGGCCGCGGAGTTCGGCTTCGATCTCAACACCCCGTGGGGCGAGCTGCCCGATTCGGTGAAGAAGATCCTCCTCCTCGGCGCCGGGGAGCGCCAGATCCCGTTCCACTACCGGGCGCAGAAGCGGAAGGGCACCTATGCCGGCACCTGGGAGGGGATCGTCGGCCAGCTCCAGCGCCGGCACGAGGAGACCGACTCCGACTCGGTCCGCCGGCAGGTGGAGGAGTTCATGGCCGAGCTGCCGTGCCACTTCTGCGGTGGCAAGCGGCTCAAGCCGCAGGCGCTGGCGGTCCAGGTGGGAGGGCGCGGCATCGGCGACGTGGTGGGGATGCCGATCTACGCGGCGCGCGATTTCTTCGAACGGGTGGAGCTCTCGCCGCGGGATCTCGAGATCGCCGGCCAGATCCTCAAGGAGATCCGCGAGCGGCTCCAGTTCCTGGTCGCGGTGGGGCTCGACTACCTGACCCTCGAGCGCTCGGCCGGCACGCTGGCCGGCGGGGAGTCCCAGCGCATCCGGCTCGCGACCCAGATCGGCAGCCATCTCGTCGGCGTCCTGTACGTGCTCGACGAGCCTTCGATCGGCCTCCATCAGCGCGACAACGGGCGCCTGCTGGAGACGCTGAAGCGCCTCCGCGACCTCGGGAACACCGTGCTCGTGGTCGAGCACGACGAGGAGACGATCCGCTCCGCCGACTGGGTGGTCGACCTCGGCCCCGGCGCCGGACGCGAGGGCGGGCACATCGTCGCCCAGGGGACGCCGGAGGACGTCGAGGCCGCCCCGGACTCGATCACCGGGGCGTACCTGCGCGGCGAGCGATCGATCGCGGTGCCGTCCCAGCGGCGCGAAGGAAGCGGCGGCGCGCTCACGGTGGTGGGGGCGCGCGAGCACAACCTGCGCGACGTCACGGTCGAGTTCCCGCTGGCGCGCTTCGTCTGCGTGACCGGCGTATCCGGCTCGGGCAAGTCCTCGCTCGTCAACGACGTGCTGTACCAGGCCCTGGCGCACCGGCTCCATCGCACACGCGATCGTCCGGGCGAGCACGATCGGATCGAGGGGATCGAGCAGATCGACAAGGTCATCGCCATCGACCAGTCGCCGATCGGCCGCACGCCGCGCTCGAACCCCGCCACCTACACGGGCCTGTTCACGCCGATCCGCGAGCTGTACGCGGAGCTGCCGGAGTCGAAGATGCGGGGCTACGACCAGGGACGGTTCAGCTTCAACGTTCCGGGCGGGCGCTGCGAGGCGTGCGGCGGCGATGGGCTGATCAAGATCGAGATGCACTTCCTGCCCGACGTCTACGTGCCGTGCGAGGAGTGCAAGGGCAAGCGCTACAACCGCGAGACGCTGGAGATCTACTACAAGGGCAAGACGATCGCCGACGTGCTCGACATGACGGTCGAGGAGGCGCTCGAGCTGTTCCGCAACGTGCCCAAGGTCCGGCGCAAGCTGAAGACGCTCGACGACGTGGGGCTGGGGTACGTCACGCTGGGGCAGCCGGCGACCACGCTGTCGGGCGGCGAGGCGCAGCGGGTCAAGCTGGCGAGCGAGCTGGCCAAGGTGGCGACCGGTTCGACGTTCTACATCCTCGACGAGCCGACGACGGGGCTCCATTTCGAGGACGTCCGCATGCTCCTGGGCGTGCTCCATCGGCTGGTCGACCGGGGCAACACGGTGGTCGTCATCGAGCACAACCTCGACGTGATCAAGACCGCGGACTGGATCATCGACCTGGGTCCGGACGGCGGCGATCGCGGCGGCCGCGTGGTGGCGGCCGGAACGCCCGAGCTGGTCGCCCGATCCGAGGAGTCGCACACGGCGGACTACCTCCGCGCGGCGCTCGACCGCGCGACGGCCGACCAGCTCGCGTGAGCCGCAGCCGGTGTCCCGCGGCAGCGCGGCGATGAGCGTCTTCGACATCATCGGCCCGCGCATGGTGGGGCCGTCGTCGAGCCACACCGCCGGCGCGCTGCGGCTCGGCGTGCTGGCGCGGGGGGTGCTCGGCCGCACGCCCGAGCGCGCGCGGGTGGGGCTTCACGGCTCGTTCGCGACCACCTACCGCGGACACGGCACGGACCGCGCGGTGGCCGCGGGGCTGCTCGGCATGGCCCCGGACGATCCGCGCATCCCGGAGAGCCTCGAGGTGGCTCGCGAGCAGGGCCTGGAGCTGACGTTCGAGCCGGTGGAGCTGGGGCCGGACGCGCATCCGGCCAGCCTCGCCTTCGAGCTGGCCGCGGACGGCGAGACGGCGACGATGGTCGGCTCCTCGGTGGGCGGCGGCTCGGTGCGGGTCACCGAGGTCAACGGGCGCGAGGTAGACCTGACGGGGAAGTACGACACGCTGATCGTGCTGGCGCGCGACATCCCCGGCACGACCGCGGCGGTGACGCAGCTGCTGGCGGAAGGCGGGGTCAACATCGCGTTCCTCGAGGTGAGCCGTGAGAAGCGCGGCCGCGAGGCGACGATGCTGATCCAGGCCGACCACGCGATTCCGGACCACGTGCTGGCCGGGGTCCAGGCATTCGACTGGGTGCGCTTCGCGCGCCGACTGAGGAAGGTGACCGACTGATGTTCTCGAGCATGCGGGAGATGCTGGAGCGGGCGGAAGCGAAGTTGCTGCCGCTGTGGCGGGTCGTCCTCGAAGAGGAGATCGAAGAGGCGGACGCCACCGCCGAGCGCGTCCTCGAGCGCATGGCGGAGCGCCTGGAGACGATGCGCGAGGCGGTCGAGCGCGGGCTCGCCACCGACGCGCCATCGGTCAGCGGGCTGCTGGGAGGCGGCGCGCGGCGGTTCGAGGAGTGGCGGCGGGAGCGGAGCGTCCTGGGGCCGTTCGTCGGAAAGGTGGTCGCCCGCGCGCAGGCCACGATGGAGGTCAACGCCCGCATGGGGACGATCGTGGCGACCCCCACGGCGGGCTCCTCCGGCATCCTGCCCGCGATCCTGTTCACCGCCGAGGAGGAGCTGGAGCTCTCCGAGGAAGCGCTCGTGCAGGGGCTGCTGGTGGCCGCCGGGGTCGGGCAGGTGATCGTCGCGCGGGCCAGCGTCTCCGGCGCCGCGGGCGGCTGCCAGGCCGAAACCGGGAGCGCCGCCGCGATGGCGGCGGCGGCGCTGACCGCGATGCGGGGCGGCACGCCCGCGCAGGTCTCCGAGAGCGTGGCGTTCACCCTGCAGGGCATGCTGGGGCTGATCTGCGATCCAGTCGGCGGGCTGGTCGAGGTCCCGTGCCTGACCCGGAACGTCTCGGGAGCGGTGCAGGCGGTGGCGGGATCCGAGCTCGCGCTGGCCGGCCTCCACTTCCCGATCCCCGCCGACGAGGTGATCGACGTGATGGGCCAGATCGGCTCGGAGCTCGACGAGAAGTACCGCGAGACCGCCAAGGGCGGGCTGGCCGCGACCGCGACCGGCCGGCGGCTGGCCGCCTCGGTCCGCTGGGACGGGCCGGAGTTCGAGAACACCAACGCCGCTCGCGCGCGGGACCTCGAAGATGTCTGAGCGGAGGATCCTGATTCTGGCCGAAGGGCGCTTCGGCGTGCTCGACGCCAAGACCGCCACCTGCGTGATCCGCTACGCTCCCGACCAGGTGGTCGGCGTGCTCGACTCCGCCACCGCCGGCCGGACCGCCGATCAGGTGCTCGGCTTCGGGCCTCCGGTGCCGATCGTGGGCACGCTCGACGAGGGGCTGGCGCTGAGGCCCGACACGTTCCTGATCGGGGTCGCCCCGCGCGGCGGGCGGCTCCCTGAGGCGTGGCGCGCGATGGTCAAGGCGGCGCTCGAGGCGCGCCTCGAGGTGGTCAGCGGCCTCCACACGTTCCTGGGCGACGACCCGGAGCTGGCCGAGGTCGCCCGCCGCTCGGGCGCGGCGATCCGCGACCTGCGGCGCGTCCCCGACGACCTGCCGGTGGCTTCGCGCAAGGCGGCCAGCGTCGAGGCGACGGTGGTCCTCACCGTTGGGACCGACTGCAACGTCGGCAAGATGACCGCCTCGGTCGAGCTCGCCGCCGCCGCGCGCCGCATGGGCTTCGCGGCGGCCTTCGCCCCCACCGGGCAGACCGGGCTCTTCCTGGGCGGGAAGGGGCTGGTCGTCGACCGGGTGATCGCCGATTTCATCGCCGGGGCGGCCGAGATGATCGTGCTCGACAACGCTCCCGGGCAGGACTTCGTATTCGTGGAGGGCCAGGGATCGCTGCTCCATCCCGGGTACAGCGGCGTGACGCTGGGCCTCATCCACGGGAGCCAGCCGGACGCGATGGTGCTCGTCCACCAACCCACCCGGCGACGAACCCTGAACGACGAGATCGAGATCATGCCGCTGCCCGACTGGATCGAGCTCCACGAGCGGATCGCGGGGTATCTGAAGCCGGCGCCGGTCGTGGCGGTGGCGATCAACGGCTACGACCTGGACGAGGCCGGGGCGCGGGAGTGGGCGGAGCGGATCACCGCCGAGACCGGCCTACCCGCGGTCGACCCGGTCAAGTTCGGCGCCGAGCCGCTGATCGACGCGGTCCTGGCCGCGGGTGTCGGCAAGCCGCGACCCGCCGGCGCGCGGAGAGACGCCGCGGCACGGGAGAACGTGGCGGGCGGCCGATGACGATCGCGTTCGAGACCCGCGCGGTGACGCTGACCCCGACCCACCCGTTCCGGATCGCCCGCTCCGAGCACGCGGCCTATCACCACTGGCTGGTGCGTCTGGCGGACGCCGGCGACGAGGGATGGGGCGAGGCGGCACCCTCGCGCCGCTACGGGGAGACGGCGGAGACGGTCGCGTCGGCGCTCGCCGAGCTGCTGCCGCTGGTCGGCGACGACCCCTACGCGATGGCGGCGATCGAGCGCCGCCTGGACGGCCACTTGTGGGAGAACGCGAGCGCCAAGACCGCGATCTCGGCCGCGCTCCACGACCTCGTCGGCAAACGCCACGGCCTGCCGCTCTACCGCTGGCTGGGGCTCGACCTCGAGCGCGTGCCGCCGACGTCGTTCACGATCGGGATCGCCGAGCCCGAGGAGATGCGGCGGAAGGTCGAGGAAGCCGGGCCGTACCCGATCCTCAAGATCAAGCTGGGCTTCGCGGGCGACGTGGAGGCGCTCGAGCGGATTCGCGCGATGACCGACAAGCCGATCCGCGTCGACGCCAACGAGGGCTGGACGCGAGCCGAAGCTCTGGCGCGCGTCCCCGCGCTCGAGGATCTCGGGGTCGAGCTGCTCGAGCAGCCGGTGCCCGCCGCCGACCGGGAGGGCCTGGCGCTCGTCAGCGGCGCCACCTCGATCCCGGTCGTGGCGGACGAGGCGTGCCGGACGACCGCCGATCTCCCGGGGCTCCTCGGCGTCGTCGACGTCGTCAACGTCAAGCTCGCCAAGACCGGCTCGATCGGCGAGGCCGTGCGGCTCATGACGGCCGCGCGCGCGCTCCACTTCGGCGTGTTCCTCGGCTGCATGGTGGAGTCGTCGCTGGGGATCGCCGCCGCCGCCCACCTGGCCCCGCTCGCCGACTGGGTCGATCTCGACGGGCACCTCCTCCTCGCCGACGACCCCTTCGAAGGGCTCCGCCTGGAGGCCGGCAGGGTCCTGCCGGACCCGGATGCGCCCGGCCTGGGCGTCCGGCCGAAGGCGGCCGGGGCGGATCGCCCCCACGGGCCCTGACCCCCAGGAACCCTCCGGCACAGCCTTTGCGCTTACATGGTCCCGGTAACGGGGCGCGGTCCGGCAGCGGAAGCGCCAAACGATGGAACGGCAATCCCTTGGCTCCCCCGGCCGAGTTCGGCGGGAGACTCGAGGGGTCGGCGTAGGTTTCAGATATCTGAGATTCGCTCAGAAATCTGATCCCGCGTCGGAGTGTCTCCGAACGCAGGATCGAAGGACTAGGCCGCGGAGGCGGCCCCACAGTGACCGATACGCAGCAGCGAACGAGCAGCGACAAGGAGGTGCCGCGAAGCGAACCAGCTGTTCAGCGCTCAAAGAGGTTTCCCAGCATCACAATTCGCGCAACTGTACCAGGTGGGCACTCTCTCAGAGGAGCAAACCTAGCATGAGTTTCCTGAACAGATTCTGGCGGATCCCGGCGCTCGCGCTGGTCGTCGCCTTGCCGGTCTTCTCGGCATGCGCGGACGACGAGGGCGCCTCGCCGGCAGACCCCAGTGGCCCGACCACGGGGACCATTTCGGGCCAGGTCACGTCGTCGGCGGGAGGCCCCATCGTGGGCGCCCTCGTCGGCACGTCACCGGCCACGAACACTGGTCTGACCGATGCGAACGGCAACTACTCCATCACGAACATCCCGATCCCGGGCGGCTCCGCCGCGTATGCGGTGACTGCCTCGGCGGCCGGGTTCCAGTCGGCCTCGACCAGCGTAACGCTGACGACGGCTAACCCGACTGCGACAGCCAACCTGGTCCTGACGGCGGGTGCCGTGGAGACCGAGGGCAGCCTGAACGTGCTCGTCACCAATCGCGAGGGCACGCCGCAGAGCGGCGCCACCGTGACGGTGCAGGACGCGTCGGGCACCACCGTCACCAGTGGCACGACGAACGCGCAGGGCTTCCTCCTGGTCCCGACGATCGAGGCGGGCAGCTACACCGTCTTCGCTTCGCACGAGCTGTCGGGTGTGGAATTCCAGGCGGCCGGCGGTGTCAACGTCGTCGCGGGGGAAACCGCGTTCATCCAGCTCACGCTCTCGCGTGACTTCGATCAGTCCGTGTTCCCGAACGTCGATGGCGAGGCGGCCACTCCGGTCGACCTGGTGTTGATTCCGGTACCGGGCAACGACGACGATCCGGACATCGACTGCAACATCATCCGCACCCAGCACATGTTCATCGTCGAGGCGCGTGATGCGACGGGGACGACCTTCAACCCCGTCTCGGGTGTGAAGATCCAGTGGGATCTGAACACCTCGGAGAACGGCACGATCACGATCGAGTGCCCCGACCTGGTGGACGACCTCGCAGGGTGCGGCGTCCCGACGGTTCCGGGCAACACGGGCACGATCGTCGACTCCGACGATCCGGATCTCGATCCGACCACCGCCCGTTCCGGTCTCGCCCCCTCGTTCAACGTCGACTCGCGTCAAGCGGTCACGTTCACGAACGACAGCGATCAGACGATCTCCTTCGGCGGCACGAGCGTGAACGTCGGCGCCGGCCAGTCGTGGATCATCGTCACGTCGCCGGTCGAGGGTCAGACCGACCTGATCGTCTCGTCCTCGGACATCTCGCGCGCTGGTGGGGATGTGAACGCCGACAAGGAGTTCGCGATCAAGCGCTGGGTGAACTGGGACACGACGGTCGCCGAGGTCCAGTGGCCCGACCAGGAGCCCAACATTCCGGGCTGGCAGCCTGGTCCCACGCGCGACTTCTTCGACGCGGACGACACCACGTTCAACGAGATCTCGGACGGCGACCTGGTCACCAACATCCTCGACCGTCGGGAGCTGTCGACCGAGACCTCCGGTGGCGAGGTCAACGACCATCCGTCGTATCCGGACGACTTCGGCTGCGATGAGGACGCTTCGGACGCGCCGGGCTTCCAGTGCGAGCTGACCGGAAACCGGGCGCTGTTCCTGGCCTCGGTCGAGCGTCTGCGCTCCGACTCGCCGTTCAACCTGTCGCGCGGCGTCATCCTGTTCGCCGAGCTCGACGACACCCCCGATGTAGAGTTCTGGGGTGACGACGACCCCGATGGGGACGACGACGGCGACGGCTGCACCGTGGGCGTCTGCAACGTCGAACACAATGGTCCGTCGGACGACGAGTACAAGGTCGACATAGACCCGGTCCCTGAGGATGGCCCGGGTAACGACGCTGAGTCGGCCGCCGGCGAATTCGACGCCAACAACAACGTCTTCGACGGTGGCGTGATCACGGCGAACCCGCTGTGCTCCGCGCCGTGCGACGAGGACGACTTCATCGGTTGGGTCATCGCCGAGGTGCGGCTCGACCCGACGGTGTACTGGTGTCACGACGGCACCAGCCTCGCGGACCCCGCCGACGGCGATTGCGATCCGGGCGAAGCGTTCTCGGATGACACCTTCAGCACCGCCTATCAGCGCCTGCTCGCCGGGACGACCGACAACACGAACACGTTCTCGGTCCAGTTCTTCGACGAGTTCGGCGAAGTATGCGACGAGCTGACCTTCGACAAGCGCTGGGTGACCAGCCGCCTGCAGGTCGTCAAGAGCACGCCGGACGCGACCATCCAGGATGTTGAAGGCTTCGACGTCAAGACCCACACCGTTCAGGTGGGTCAGACGTTCAGCTACACGGTCACCGCGATCAACGACGGCGACGTCCAGACGGAGAACGTCCGGATCACGGACACGCTGCCGCGCTTCGGCGACCAGTTCAGCGGTCCGCCCGATGACGGTGCCGGGTTCGCGCGTGACGGCGATCAGGCGTTCGAGTTCATCCGCGATCGTCCGGCGTTCGATCCGACTGCGGTCGTGTACGCGGTCGACGAAGCCAACGACGAGGATGGCGACGCCATCGACACCTGCTACCGGGGTGACGACGGATCCGCGGTCGGCAGCGCGTATGTCGAACCGGGCCCGTGCTTCGATGTCGGCGTCACGATCGTGGACGGCCTGACGGTGGAGCAGGCCCGCCAGGCGGCCATCTCGGCCTCCGGCGACGGCGATCAGGTCGTCTTCATCCAGTGGTTCGATGACGAGATCCTCGGCCGCACGCAGGTCGGCGGCGGGATCCAGTCGGAGGACACGGTGGAGGTCTTCCTGAGAGCGACCGCTGCGCTGTACTCGGCTCCGGGCGCGGATGACATCCCCGGCACGTGGTGCAACATCGCCACCGTGACGGACGGCCCGAACAACGACGAGAACGACTTGCTCAACCAGTCGTTCGACGCCGATACGCTGTGCCACGAGGTCCGCGAGGCGCTGCTCGACGTGCGCAAGACCGCACGCGACGCGGTTCTGAGCGCCGGCACGATGGCGGTATGGGACGTGGAGATCGCCAACCTCGGCAGCGCTGCGCTGACGAGCGTCGTGATCCACGACACCCTCGATGCGGCGCTCGGTGCGGTCGACGAGACCGACATCGTCGTCAACACGGCGCTGTTCCCGAGCGCGACCGTCGCGGTCGACGCGGGCGGACACACGTTCTCGGTAAACCTGGGCAGCCTAGCGCCCACCGCAGGCATCGCGAATGCCACCTGCCAGGGCTTGGAGCCTGGTGACGGCTTCTGTCTGGCCTATACGGTCAGCTCGGTACTGCCGGATGTGGCCGGGGTGTTCTGTAACCGCGTGACTGCTCGCGGCACCAACGCCGGCGGCACGCTGATCGAAACCGACATCTCGTGCGTCACCACGACGATCGCGATCGAGCTCGACATCGCGAACGAGGACGGCTTCCTGGATGGCTCAGGAACCTTCCAGTCGGCGAAGGACATCTTCCACGTCGGTGACGGCAGTCCCGCCGAAGCCGACTCGCTCATCTACGAGCTCCAGGTCTTCAACCAGTCGGGCTTCACTGCGACGGGTGTGAGGATCGTGGATCTGGTCGCTCCGAACACGGGCATCATCGAGTGGCGTGTCACACGCTTCGTCTCGCAGGGCACTGTCACCGCCACGAGCGATGCTGGCTTCACATGGAACGTCGGTACGTTGCCGCCCAACACGGGCGCCACGCTCCGGTTCCAGGCCGAGGCCGTAGGCACCGGCGATGACGTCAACCGGGCGAGCCTGACAGCGGATCAGTTGACCGGGGTCAAGGTCGACGAGGAGCCGACGACGGTAAGCCCGTAACCAGGGGGCCGCGCCCGCATGGGCGCGGGGAAGCGGGGAGCGGCCTCGGCCGCTCCCCCCACTTCCCGACAACGAACCCTGTTATCTGACGTTTTCGCGGAGGGGACAAAACGATGAGGAGGAAGTTGATAACGACCGCAGCGCTGGGGGTGCTGATGCTGTTCGGCGCCACCCTGGGCTACGGTCAGACGCTGCACCGCAGCTTCGAGCTGTCGGCGATGGGCGGGATCAGGGTATACGACGAAGATGTCGTATTCCTGTCTTCCGGCTGGGTCGCCGGGGGCAAGCTCGCCTGGTTCCCGCACGCCAATATCGGCGTTGAGGGGACCGTGAGCTTCTCGAGCGCGGATGTGAGTTTGGAAGAGGCTGGCGGCGACGAGACCGACTTCACGGTCGATGTCACCGAGGTCCGGGTCGACGGTGTGTACCAGATGTTGTTCCAGGCCGAGCAGAAGTTCGTTCCGTACTTCTCTGCCGGCGTGGGCCAGATGGTATTCGACGCGGGCGAAGAGTCCGGCGTCACCGACGAGCCGGTCACGAACCTGACCTACGGCGGGGGAATCAAGTTCTTCTTCACGCCTCGGATCGCTCTGCGGCTCGATGCACGCGACAACGTCGCGTTGATCGACAAGACGTTCGCGAGCGAGTCGGGCATCCCCACGCCCAACACCAAGACGTTCCAGGCCAACAACCCGGAGTTCCAGGCTGGTCTCACGATCGGCTTCGGCGGCTCGGATGAGGGCTTCGGCGTCAAGGATACGGACTTCGACGGGGTTCCGGACAAGGATGACCTGTGTCCGAACACGCCGCGTGGCGTCATCGTCGACGCGACCGGCTGCCCGATCGATTCCGACAACGACGGCGTGCCGGACGGGCTGGATGCGTGCCCGAACACGCCTGCGGGTGCCACGGTGGACGAGCGCGGCTGTCCGATGGATTCGGACAACGACGGCGTCTACGACGGGATCGATCGCTGCCCCAACACGCCGGCCGGTGTTCAGGTCGACGAGGCGGGCTGCCCGATCGAAGTGGAAGAGGAAGCTGCGTGCCTGGACGATCAGTCCTGGTACACCCGCGACGCGACGATCAACGTCGACGGCAGGAACTGGGTGAAGTTCGGCTCGACGAAGACGGCCACCATGGATCAGCTCACGCAGATGGGTGAGTACCAGGGCGTGCCGGCGTACGTCGGAACCAACGCACCGCGGCCGTACAGAGAGATCTGGCTGCCGCTCTGCTCGCCGGAAAACACCTACCAGCCGTACCGGCTGGAGAGCGAGGTCCGAGGCACGACCGGATACATCCGGGACGCCAACTGAGGAGAGCGTAACCTCGCAGACTCCGCGAACGTCGTAAACGACAGGGCCCCCACGGGGGCCCTGTTCGTT
>Ga0299913_10003268_pt1 | contig 13203 bp, 13 predicted proteins | sample RVTome_9_FD_201360 | JGI IMG/M metagenome (GOLD analysis project Ga0299913, IMG submission 201360) | Soil microbial communities from uranium-contaminated site in the Upper Colorado River Basin, Wyoming, United States - RVT155D38 (version 2) ... | reverse complement strand
GCGGGGCCCCCATGCCCCGCGCCGCTCCGGCGGGCGCGCGTTGCGCGCTTCCCGTTCTGCGGCTCGCTGGCACTGAGTACGAGGTTTCTCGTGATGAGCCGCATCAACGGGCCAGACCCGGGGGACTGCGTCCCCCGGACCCCCTCACGCCGCCGCTCGCGGGGCCCCCATGCCCGGCGCCGCTCCCTCGCGGGCGGGCGGTTCGGCTCTGGTCTACGACCGCTTGCGCGTGGTGCCACCGCGGCCCGCCGCCGCGGGTGCGCGGGTTTTCGATAGTTGCGCCCCGCGCGAGGTCTTCTTCGAGGCGGATGCCGCTCTGGCGCGGCCTCCGGCTTTCCGCGCGGCCCCTTTCCGCACGCCGGCCACGGCCTTGACGAGGCGCTGTTTCGTGACCTTTGCCTGGCGCTGGACGCGCTTCACCGCGCGGCGGGCCGTCCGCCGGACTGCGCGCCGCGGCTTGCCGACGGCCGCAGTTGCGGTGGCGGCCGCGTCGGCGGCGCTGGCTGCCGCGGTCTCTGCCGCGCTCGCAGCAGCCTCCGCGGCGGTGCGTGCCGAATCGGCGGCCGCCGAGCTCGCGCCGTCGAGGCTCTCGACTGCCGCGCGGACCACCGTGCCCGCAATCGTGCCGACCACTTCGGCCGACCGCGTCAGCGTGTCGGCTGGGTGGGGGGGTGCCTGCCGTCTTGTCGCCATCGCTGCTCCTCTCCGTGACCGCCGCCGGTTGCCACCGATCGTGCAGCGCAGCGTTGCCGCGCGTGCGTGCGCATCGTAGCAGAAGTCCCGCTCGAATGATCGCACGCGGCTCCGCGAGCGTCCTGCCGCTCGAAGCGGGATGAGTGATGATCCACATCAGGACATGACCACCATCTACGACTACCATCCGCGCATCCTGGACGAGCTCGCCCGCCACGGGTTGCGGCCGCTTCCGTCCACGCCTCCCCAGCGGCTGCGCGACGCGGTCCGGGATCTCTACAGGCACGAGATCAAGAAGGCGCGGGCCGATCTCCTGGTTGGCCGCATCGAGCGCCGCCACTACGCTGCCCACATCGTGGAATTGCGGAAGCGGTACCCGCTGCTCTCGCTGCCGACGGAGTTCTGGGTGCGGCGGCCGTGAGGAATTGCACCAGGAGTGCTCGTCCCGCGCGCCGTTCGCGGCGCGAACGGTGGGGACCCGCAGCGCAGTACGATGACCGCATGACGGACTTCGAGAAGCTGGGGCTCTTGTACCTCGGGCGGCAGCAGGATCCGGCGACGGGCGCCAGCCAGTCCGGCCCCCTGCTCTACGACTCCAGGGACCTCCTGACGCACGCGCTCGTGGTGGGCATGACGGGCAGCGGAAAGACGGGGCTGGGGATCGTGTTGATGGAGGAGGCTGCCATCGATGGGGTCCCGGTCATCGCGATCGACCCGAAAGGGGACCTGGGGAACCTGCTTCTGACATTCCCTTCGCTGTCCGCCTCCGCCTTCCGTCCGTGGATCGACGAAGACGACGCCCGGCGCGCGGGGACGACCGCCGAGGCTTTCGCGGCGCAACAGGCCAGCCTGTGGTCTGCGGGACTGGCATCGTGGGGTCAGGACGGCGATCGGATCGAGCGTCTCCGACGCGCCGCGGCATTCGACATCTTCACGCCCGGCAGCCGCGCCGGCCGCCAGGTCTCCATCCTCAGCTCGTTCGCCGCGCCCGGCGGGAGGGAGGACGACGAATCCGTCGCCGAACGGGCCGCCGGGACGGCGACGAGCGCGCTCGCGCTCGCCGGCGTCGACGCGCCGCCGAGAAGCCGCGAGCACAACCTCGTCGCATCGATCCTGGGCCACGCCTGGCAGCGCGGGGAGGGCCTCGACCTCGCCAGCCTCGTGCGACAGATTCAGACGCCTCCGTTCGACACGTTCGGCGTCGTCGACCTCGAGGCGTTCTGTCCGGCCAAGGAGCGCTTCGCGCTCGCCATGCGGTTGAACGGCGTCCTCGCGGCGCCCGGCTTCGAATCGTGGATGGAAGGCGAACCGCTGGATCCACAGGGCCTGCTGTACACCGCGGAGGGGCGGCCGCGGGTGGCGATCTTCTCGATCGCCCACCTCGGGGATGCCGAGCGCATGTTCTTCGTGTCGCTGCTGCTCAACCAGGTGATCGGCTGGATCCGCCGCCAGCCCGGAACGACCAGCCTGCGCGCGATCCTCTACATGGACGAGATCGTCGGTTACTTTCCGCCAGTGGCGAACCCGCCCTCGAAAGGGCCGCTCCTGACGCTCCTGAAACAAGCGCGTGCGCACGGACTGGGCGTCATCCTCGCCACGCAGAACCCCGTGGACCTGGATTACAAGGGGCTGGCGAACATCGGCACGTGGTTCCTCGGACGCCTGCAGACGGAGCGCGACAAGGCGCGCGTGCTCGACGGGCTGGTGGCGGCGGGTGGATTCGAGCCGAGCGAAGCAGGCCGCCTGCTGTCCGGGTTGAAGAAGCGCGTGTTCCTGATGCACAACGTCCACGAGAGGCGGCCGGTCCTCTTCGAGTCACGCTGGACGCTGTCGTACCTGCGGGGCCCGCTGTCGCGTGACCAGATCCGCGCACTGCAGGCCGCACAGGCGGCTCCGGCTCGTACTCCCGACGTGGTGCCCTTCGGCGCTCCCGGTCCGCGCGTCGCCGCGGCGACCGCTGCAACGGCGCCCGCCGTCGCCGGGAGGGCGTCCGGAACGGACGGTCCGCGTGCTGGCCGTGGACCGTCCGGCGAGGCGGCGGGCCGGCCACTGGTGCCGCCCGGCATCCGAGAGGTGTTCGTGCCGGCAACGACGGCCGGGCCAGTGGTGTACCGGCCTTGGATCCTGGGCGCTGCCCGTGTACGCCTCGCGGATCGGTCGCTCGATGTCGACGAAATGCGCGATGTGGTCTACCTTGCGCCCGTGACCGACGGTGCCGTGCCGCTTGACTGGGCCGGCGCCACGAGAGCGGACCTGCCGGCCGCGGACGTGGAGGCGACGGCGGCCAGCGCGGAGGCTCGATACCGGCCCTTGCCCGCTGCGGCCGCGCAGCCGCGCCGGTATGGCGAGTGGGCGAAATCGTTCGGCCGCTGGGTCGCCCAGCAGGAGCGACTCGAGCTGTTCCGGCATCCCGGCCTGCGGCTCACGTCGCGTCCGGGCGAATCCGAGCGGGATTTCCGGATCCGCGTGCAGCTGGCGGCGCGTGACGCGCGCGACGCCGCCATCGACGCGGTCCGAAAGAAGTACGCGCCGAAACAGGCCGCGCTGGCCGAGCGCCTGAGACGTGCGGAGTCCGCCATCGCGCGCGAGCAGCAGGAAGCCGCAGGGCAGAAGGCCCAGACCGCCATCTCCATCGGCGCGACGGTGCTCGGCGCGCTGTTCGCCCGGCGGGCCGCCACTGCCGGCACGATCGGGCGTGCCACGACGGCGGCGCGTGGCGTGGGCCGCAGTATGAAAGAGACGGCGGATGTCGAGCGTGCGGAAGCGACCGCTGAGGCCGCCAGAGCGGCGGTCGCGCGGCTCGAGGATGACGTGGCGGCGGACGTGGCGGCCATCAGCAGCCGCCACGAGCAGGAGGCCCCGTTCGAAGTGGTGGCCATCGCTCCGAAGAGAGGCGATGTGGAGGTGCAGTACGTCGCCCTCGCCTGGGTGCCTGAGGCGACTGCCTCCTGAGTCATGGATCGGGCGCGAGTGATGACGCCCGAGCCTTGAAAAACCAATTCCCAATTCCCAACTCCCAAGTAGCAGCTCTCACGCCAAACGGTCCGCAATCGCTCGCGTTGGGAGTTGGGAGTTGGGAGTTGGGAATTGACGCATTTCTTCACGCGCTCCCCCGGCCTGACGCACGGCTCTCTGGTGCGACTCAGGGGCGCGTGTCCACGCGCGCCGGCAGTGTCTCCACGGTGCGGTGCGTGCGGGTCAGCGCACGCGTGCCGTCCGGCTGCAGCAGCAGCAGGCCGACGACGTAGAGGACGATCACGAGAAACGCCACGTACCCCGTGAGCGGAGCGTTCGCCTGGTACTCGATGCCGCCGAGCGTCACGCCGGCCATCAGCGCCCTGAGCATGCGGCTGAGGAGCCCGCCGTCAGGAGCATACAATGCCTCGACCACGATGTAGCGAAGCACGAAGAGCGCGCCGAGCAGCACGAGCAGGCTGCGGAGCAGCCCTGTCCGCCCCGCGCCGGTCGCATTCAGGGTCATGAATTGGCAGAACAGCAGCACGGCGAAGGCGGCATGGAGGAGGCCTCGCTCGGGCAGCACGAGATTGATGGCCTGAGCGGACGCGGTAAACGCCGTCACCAGGACCACGGCTCCCGACACGTTCTCGAGCGCGGTCCGGCCGCCGTGGAGAAATACCTGGGGCACGAGAACGCCCCCTCTGGTCAGCGTGCCCATCAACAGCAGTCCCAGGACGAGGGCCGAGAGCGAGGGTGGCAGCAGCCGGACGTCGGCGGCCATCCGGAACCCACCGAGGAGCGTCACGGTCAGGAAGATGGCCGGCAGGACGACGGCTTCACGCAGGGGTGTCATTTGCGTGTCTCGAAGACCCGCCGCGGATCGAGGTCTGACAGCTCCCGACGAAGGCCGCGCTCCAGCTCGGCCTTCAGCTCATCGGCCGATCGCATGCCGAGCGTCTCGTCGTCTACGACGAGCCGACGTCCCGGCGCGACGTCGATCGCCCGATTGACCGCCTCGAGTCCCCGCGTAAACAGCGCGTCGTCGTTGTAGAACCTCCCCCAGCCCTGCCGGTAATACGAGTACGCGACGTAGAACTGGGTTCGTGCGTCGCGGCGTGCGGGATCCGCCCGGTCGAAGGCGAGCCGTGCCTCATCGAACTTGTCGTCGCGGAAGAACGTCAGGCCGTCGTCGAACGCGCGTGCGTCGACGCGGTAGGCGCCCACGCTTGCCGCCAGCCCGCCGATCGCCTCGGCGCTCGTTTGCGGCTGAGATGCGTACAGCCAGACGATCACCGCGCTGTAGCCGATCGCCAGCAGCAGCCCGGCTGTCCGTACCATGGCGCTGATTGTAGCGGGGCGCACCCGTGAGCTGCATCAGGATCTCGACCATATAGCTTCGTCGGGTCGAGCACGCTTTTTGCGAACCAGGTGCGGGCAAGGATACGCCATGACCAATCTTCCGGCCGGACGGACAGCGAAGACACCCAAATGCGGCGGCCGGGTGCCGCGATCGGTCCTTGCGTTCACACTTCTGCTCGCGGGCGCGCTCGTGCCCGTGGCGGGTTCCGAGCCGCGCGGCTGGGAGACCGCGCGACTCGTCCCGGCTCCGACCGAGCCATTGAAGGGCTATCGTGGGATTCGTCGCGTGCACGTCGTCAGCGAGCGATTCCGTCAGGAGGCCTGGCTCGACGCCTGGACGGAGCTCAGCGAGGCCGGCTTCGCCTATCAGATTCTGAGCGAGCGAGGATCCGAGCAGATCCGGAACCGCGTGCTCCGGCCGATGCTGCAGCGCGAACAGGAGCTCGTCGCCGACGGAAGCGATCGCGCGGCGCTGACCGATGCCAATTACGTGTTCACGGAGCTGGAGGAGGCTGGCGGCGAGCTGGCGGTGCTCATCAAGCCGCGGCGCAAGGACGTCGTCCTGGTAGATGGCCGTGTGGTGCTCACGCCGGATGGCAGTGACGTCGCCCGCATCGAAGGGCGCCTGGCGAAGACTCCCTCGTTCTGGACGAGCCGCGTCGATGTGCGCCGCCACTTCGTCACCATCGACGGCGTGCGCGTGACTGTTTCCACGGAAACCCTTGCGCGCGTCAGGCTGGCGGGAGAGTCGCGCATGCAGGTGGCCTACGAGTACGAATCGATCAACGGCCATCCCGTGAGTGCTGCTGGCCGCCAGTTGCTGGCGCGCGCAGCTGTGCGCTGAGGCCGGCGGCGGTTTCCAGGATCGCCGCTCGCAGCACTGAAGAGGTTTGGAACATGAAGCACGAAGAAGATGCGCCGCCCGAGCGCCTGCCGGTGACCGCGGAGGTCGGCGACGAAGGCGGCAGCTACGCCGACGGCGCCGTTCAGGCCGAGACGTTCTCCGGAGTCTTCGGCAATCCTCGAGTCGATCCGAAGACTGTGGGGGCGAAGGCCGGCCGCAGGTCCGCGACGGCCCCAGAGCCGGACGAGGTCACGCAGGCGACCGAGACGCCTGAGCGGGAGCGCTGAGGCCCCGGACTGCCTGCGTCACGTGGAGGGCAGCCGGACAGCCTCCGGCGCGGGACGGGTCGATCTCCACGCCAGGAACGCGGTCACCGCGAGCAGCCCGAACTCGACGATCATCAGTTCGATCGGCACGATCCACCTGGCGCCATGCCGCGCCCGTTCCCAGACGATGTAGGTGCCGATGGCCGTGTTGGTCCACAGCAGCAGGGGGAGCGTCGTGCGGGTGAACAGGAACGGCGTGAGGTAGAGCAGATACCAGGCATAGATCACCGGCGCGCAGACGAGCGCCAGGGCCATCGGCCAGGCCCACGCTGCGGGGTCTTCGGGCCCCAGCCGCAGCCTCGCCCACACGGCGGTGCCGACTCCGACGATCACCGCGAACGCGGCGGCCGCCTCCGGGGTGACGAGCCAGGCAAGCGGGCGGAAGATCGGGCTGTTGAAGCGGATGTGCTCGATGACGTTGGGGACCGCACCGACCGGCAGGGTGGCGCCGAACAGGAACGGCACGTAGAACGCGCCGAGCACCCCGGCACCGAGCGCGATGTCGCGTGGGCGGACGCGTCCGATGAACAGCGGCACCAGGACAATCGGGAGCAGCTTGGTCGCGACCGACACAGTGAAGGCGATTGACGCCAGGGCCGTGCGGCCGCGCGTCAGCCAATAGGCCGCCGCACAGATCCACAGGGCCCCCAGCGCATCGATGTGTCCGCTGTGGGCGACCTCCAGCACGACGAGCGGGCTCCACGCGTAGGCGAGCGCCAACCACTCGTTCCGCCCGGTCACCACGAGCCAGCGCCACAGCACCACGATCGTGAGGATGTCGCATGCGGTGAGCAGGAGCTTCATCAGCCGCGGCGATTCGCTGATGGTGACAACCGCGCGGAAGAACAGCTGCGCGGCGGGTGGGTACGGCGTGCGCACGCGCACGCTGGGCATCCGGACCGTGACCTCGTCGTGGGTATGCGCGAGCGCGGGATCGGCGGGGAGGAGCGCGTACGGGTTGTAGCCGAGCCGCTGCACGCGGCCATCCCAGATGTACCGGATCATGTCACTGTCGAAGTTCACGGGCCCGAGGGCCAGGGGCAGGCGGCACGCGACGGCGACGGCGAACGCGAACACCAGGAGGCGGCGCTCCGGCGGGCGTTCCCACACGGTGGCCAGCATCACCGCCTGGGAGACCACCATCACGGCGGCCAGCGCAAAGAACAGCGGCGTGCCGAGCGGCGTCTGCGTGGCAAACAGGATGGCGGCCGCGGCCAGCAGGCCGAGGCTCGTGAGCACGAGTCGGAGACGCACCGAAGGCAAGACGTGCATTATCTCTGCTTGCACCGATTGCATAAAGTGCGGTATCTACTTCTTCTCTCTTGTCTCCACGATCGAAAGGTCCGTCCCCGGTGAACCGCATGCGTCCGCCTCTGGTGTGTCTCCTCTGTTCATGCGCGGTCCTGGCGCTCGCACCCGCGGCGGCGCGCGGACAGGAGCCGACCTCTCGCGCCGAGGCTATCGCGGAGCGTCAGGAGGAAAAGGCGCGCGAGGCGGCGCCGTACCGGCGCAACCGGTTCGAGCAGCGGCTGCTCGAGATCGAGGAGACCGGCGGATTCGCGGTGCTGCGCGGCTGGTTCGTGACGTTTGGCGACATCAAGCAGGGCTCCGGCGTCGCGCTGGGGCCCGCGTACGGCAAGCTGTTCGACAACGGAACGGCCGTGACCGTCAAGGGAACCTACTCGATCCGTAATTTCAAGCTGCTGCAGGTGCAGGCGTCGGCTCCACCGATCGCGGGCGGGCGGCTGCTGCTCAGCGGCCGCGTCCGGTGGCAGGATGCGCCCGAACTCGCCGTCTATCCGCTCGGACCCGACGCGCCGCGCACCCGGGCGGACTTCTCGGAGCAACGCACGGAGGCTGGCGGTCAGATGGCCCTACGGCCCGTGCGATTCATCCGGATCGGCGCGGGCACGGTCTACGAGCGGTACAGGACCGGTGGTGCGGCCACCAACCGCCCCTCGGTCGAGGCGTTCTTCACGCCGGCCGAGATGCCCGGCATCGGCGCCGATCCGGAATACATCCACTCGTTCGTGTCGGCCGCGATCGACAGCCGGCCAGGGCTCGGCTACAGCCGCAGCGGCACGCTGCTCGAAGCGGCGCTGCACGACTACAACGACCGGAGCGGCGGCCGGCATTCGTTCCGACGGGTCGACGCCATCGCACGGCAGCTCATTCCCATCCTGCACGGCAACTGGGTGCTCGATGTCTCCGTTCGCACGTCGACGACCCACGTCGAGGACGGGCACGAGGTGCCGTTCTTCCTCTTACCCGATCTCGGCGGCTCCGGCGAGCTACGCGGCTACTCCGCGTACCGGTTCCGCGACCGCCACTCGATCATCTTCACCGGCGAGTACCGCTGGTACGTGCAGGAGTTCGTGGACATGGCCGTGTTCTACGACGCCGGCAAGGTCACGCCGACGCGCAGCGCGCTGGACTTCGACGGCCTGAAGAGCAACGTCGGGCTGGGCATCCGGTTCCACGGCCCGCAGGCCACCTTCCTGCGCATCGAGGCGGCGCGCGGGAACGAGGGGCTGCGGCTGATCTTTGCCTTCTCCGCCCCCGTCCGGTAGCGGCCCCGGCACTTGACACGTGACACCATGAAGCCATTCGATTGCCGCTGGTCCCGCGCGTGGCTGCTCTGCGCGATGCTGGCCATCTGCGCGGCCGCGCCGCTCGTCACGGCACAGGGGCGTTCGACGCCGCGCTTCTATCCCGACGATCCAATCCAGCGCGCACCCGACACCCAGGATGCCTCGAAGGTCGAGGCGCGCGAGCTGTCGCTCTACTACGATGCCCTCATCAACCTGTTCGGACGGCCCGGCAAGCAGGAGGTGGGGCGCGCGGGGAGCGTGAACACGATCGACGAGGTGCCGGACTCGAGCTGGTTCGTGAATCGGGCTGGAACGCGCCCCCTCACGATCGAGGAGATCACGCGCGGCCCGAACGACGACGCCGGACCCGCGGCGGGCCCCTGGGCGGTGAGCCGGAAGTCGGGAGGCGTGTCGCCAGGCTTTACCATCACCGACAGTCGGGGCGCCCGCTATTTTCTGAAGTTCGATCCGCCTGGCGAGCCCGAGCTCGGCACGGCGACGGAGGTCATCGTCACCAAGCTGTTTCACGCGCTCGGCTACCATGTGCCTCAGTCGAGCCTCGCGATGCTGCGTGCGGCGGACCTGACGATCGCCCCCGACGCGACCGTGCGCACGCCCACCGGGGGGCGCCGCGCGATGACGCGCGCCGATATCGACGAGCAGCTCGCGCGCGCGCACCGGAACGCCGACGGCACCTACCGCGTCGTGGCCGGCGAGGCCCTGCCTGGCCGGGCCCTCGGCCCGTTCCTGTACGAGGGCACCCGTTCCGACGATCCGAACGACATCGTTCCGCACGAGGATCGCCGCGAGCTGCGCGGCCTGCGCGTGTTCAGCGCCTGGTTGAATCACACCGACGCGAAGGCCATCAACTCGCTCGATACGCTGGTGACCGAGGGGGACCGGAGCTACGTCCGCCACCACCTGCTCGACTTCAATGCGGCACTCGGCAGCGCCGGGATCGGCCTGCGCGAGCGCCGCGACGGCTACGAGTACCTGGCGGAGACCGGACCCGCGAAGCGGGCGCTCTTCGCGTTCGGGTTCTACATCCGTCCGTGGATGACGGTGTCGTATCCCCGCTACCGGGGCGTCGGCCGCTTCGAGGCGGACCGGTTCGTGCCGGAGACCTGGCGGCCGCGCGTGCCCAACCCGGCCTACGTCCGGTCGCGCGCCGACGATACGTTCTGGGCCGCACGGAAGCTGATGGCGCTCACCGACGACTTGATCGAAGCCGCGATTGCGACAGGGCAGCTGTCGGATCCGGACGCGGCGCGCTTCCTGGCCGATGCGCTGATCGAGCGGCGGGACCTCGCTGGACGGGCGTTTCTCACGCGGGTCAACCCGGTGGTCGACGTCGCGTTGACAGGCGACGGATCGCTCAGGTTCGCCAATGCGGCCGTCGATTACGGGTTCGCGCCGGCCCCGTCCCGGTATACGGTCGCGTGGCACGGGTTCGACAACGACACCGGCGAGCTTCGCCCGCTCGGCGAGACCGAGGGACCGCAAACTCCGCTGCGCGCGCCGGCGGGCCTGCCCTCTGGCGATGGCGCCTTCGTCCGTGCGGATATTCGAGCCGAGTCGCCGACCCACCCCGCCTGGAGCGCACCCGTCCATGCGTACTTCCGCCGGGCGGGCAGCAGCTGGACCCTTGTGGGCTTCGACCGCATGCCGGAGGCTCCACCGATGAAGCCCGGGCTGGTCGGCGCGGAACCGCGCCGCCTCTGAGCGGCCGTCCGGCGCGCGGCACCGCACGCGTGAGCGGGCCGGCACCGCACACGCGCGTACGGTGTGCGCCGGGAGCGCACACGGCCGTGCGCGCCACCGCCCTCGCGGCCCCGTTTCGCCAGATCTTGCGCGAGTTCCGCCCGTGGCCGGACGGCACCGCCGTTGCTGTGCCCCGGGGCGATGACCCCGAACACGACGGTGCCGCTCGCCTCGCGCACGGAGGTGGAGGCGCTCGTCGAACGGGCCTACCCGCGCACGAGCGACCTCGAGGCGCTGGTGGAGAGGATCCGATCGTCGGCGGTCATCGAACCGCTGTCGGAGTTCGACGCGTCGCACACCACCGGTTCGGCGGTCATCGCCTGTGCAACCACCTCGTAGCGCGCGCTGTCGCACGACCACGGAAGAGGTCGAGCGCGTCCTGGCGACCTGCGAGATCTCGACGTCCTCACGCACCGGACATTCCGTCCTGGTCGCCGACGACGACACTATCGCATGCTGGTCAAGCTGCTGCTCGAGCGCGACGGGTACGCCGTGCGAGACGCCTGCGCTCGAGCCCGAGCGGATCACCACCAACGAGGTGGTGGCGGAGCTGTACGAGCCAGGCGGCGTACGGGTGGCGGTCACGGGGTTCGTCTACCGGATCGACGACCTCATCGAGCAGTCCGCCGAGGCCGAAGGCGGGTTCTTCAATCAGCGTGGCGTCCGTGCCGCGGGGGCCGAGATCGAGGCGGAGCGCGCGTGGCGCAGCGGCTGGCGCGTGGCCGGCTCGTTCACGCTGCAGCGTGCGCTCGGCGACTCGGGGCAGCTGCTCACGAACTCTCCGGGGACCACCATGGGGATGCGCGTCGCTGGCCCGCTCGTCAGAAACCGTGTGTCGGCCGGCGTCGAGTCGCTCTACACGGCGCGGCGGCGCACCGTGCACGAGACAACCATTCCGGAGTACGCCGTGCTGCACGTCACGCTCCGATCGATGCGTTCCATTGCGCCCGGACTCTCCTGGTCGGTGCACATCGACAACATCCTGGATGCGCGCTACTTCGATCCCGGAACTGTCGATCATCCCGTCGACCGGCTGCGGCAGGATGGCCGGACGCTCGAAGCGAAGCTGTCATGGCGCTTCTAGCGGGCCGCGGCGGCCGTCCGCTCGTGCGGGGCCTCGCCGTCGTGCTCGTGGCGGCGGCGCTCAGCGTCGGCAGCCCGGCGGTCAGCACGCCGCTGTCGGAGGCACAGGTGAAGGCCGGCCTCCTCTACAACTTCATCAGCTTCGTCGAGTGGCCCGAGACGCCGGAGCCGAACGTGCTCGTGATCGGCGTGTTCGGCGCCGATCCGGTGACCGCGGCGCTCCAGCCGGTGCGGGGCCAGACGGTCGGGCACCGCCGGATCGAGGTGCGCGAGGTAGGCGGCGAAACGGACGCGCGGCGCTGCCACATCCTGTTCGTGCCCACGAGCCGCGACCGCGAGGCCCCGGCGCTGCTCGCCGCGCTGCGGGACGTGCCCGTCCTGACCGTCGGCGAACACGAGCAGTTCACGCGGCTCGGCGGCGTGATCCGGGTGTTCCCCGACCGGTCCAGACTGCGGCTGGAGATCGACGTGACGCGCGCCGAACGGCTCAAGCTGCGCATCAGCTCCAGGCTCCTCAACCTGTCGCGTGTCGTGAAGGATGGTCATGTCGTTCGTTAGCCGAATCGCCCGGCGCTGGTCCATGCGCCACAAGCTGCTGTTCATCACGACGACGACGAGCATCATCGCCGTGGCCCTGGCCCTCGCGATCTTCATCGCGCTGGATCTGCCGTCGTTCCGCGCCACCAAGATTCGTGACCTCACGGCGGTGATGGAGCTCGTCGGCACGAACACGACCGCCGCACTCGTCTTCGGCGACGATCAGGCGGCGAGCGATACGATGCGCGCGCTCCGCGTGACGGACGTGGTGCTCACCGGCTGCCTGTACGACGTTAACAGCGCGCTGTTCGCGGTGTACGAGCGCGAGGGGGGAGGGCTGCGCTGCCCCGCGGCGCGGCCGCACCCCGACGAGAGCCCGTGGTGGTCCACCCGCGTCGCGCTCACCGTTCCGGTCGTCGAGGGCGCGCGGGAGTTCGGAACATTCTTCGTCGAGGCGGATCTGTACCCGCTCCGCGATCGGCTGCGCTGGTACGGCGTGATCGTGCTCGGCGTGCTCGCCATCTGCCTGCTGGTCGTCGTCATGAGCGCCAACTGGCTCCAGCGGATGATCTCCGCCCCCATCCAGCACCTCGCGGAGATCATGCGCGGCGTCACGCGGGACAAGCGGTTCGAGCTTCGCGCGACGCGGACCACCGACGACGAGGCCGGCATGCTGATCGACGGCTTCAACGAGATGCTGAGCGAGATCGCCGCCCGCGACGAGATGCTGCTGGCGCACCAGGGCCGTCTCGAGGAGCAGGTCGACGTGCGTACGCGGGAACTGACGCGCGTCAACGCCGATCTGCTCGAGGCCAAGAACCGGGCCGAGGACGCCAGCCGCGCGAAGAGCGAGTTCCTGGCGAACATGAGCCACGAGATCCGCACCCCGATGAACGGCGTCATCGGCATGACGGAGCTGGCGCTCGAGACCAACCTCCAGCCGGAGCAGCGGGAATACCTGCTGATGGTCAGGTCGTCGGCGCACTCGCTGCTCGGCGTCATCAACGACATCCTCGATTTCTCGAAGATCGAGTCCCGCAAGCTGGAGCTC
>Ga0299913_10003267_pt1 | contig 13204 bp, 8 predicted proteins | sample RVTome_9_FD_201360 | JGI IMG/M metagenome (GOLD analysis project Ga0299913, IMG submission 201360) | Soil microbial communities from uranium-contaminated site in the Upper Colorado River Basin, Wyoming, United States - RVT155D38 (version 2) ... | reverse complement strand
GCGGTCGACGATCGAGCGCAGGTTCTTCGAGTGCGTCTCCTCCGGCCGCTCCAGCGCTTCCAGCGTGGCCTTCAGCGCGCCGCAGTCGGAATGCCCCATCACCACGACGAGCCGCGTCCCGAACGCCTCGGCCGCGAACTCGACGCTGCCCACGAGCGACGGCGCGACGACGTTGCCCGCCACCCGGATCACGAACAGGTCGCCGAGCCCCTGGCCGAACACGATCTCGGCGGGTACGCGGGAGTCGGAGCAGCCGAGGATGATCGCGAACGGGTTCTGGCCTTCCACGAGGGCCGCACGGCGAGTCCCGTCGGCGAGCTCCGCGCCGCTCCACTCGCCGGTGGCGAAGCGCCGGTTTCCCTCCTTCAGGCGGGCGAGCGCCGCGCGCGCGGCATCCCCGTTCACGCGCGCGCCCCGGCGTTCGCGTCGAGGCCCACCCACGCCAGGCTCCGCTCCCACAGCTCGCGGGCGAACGCCTCGGGGCGCTCCGGCAGGCCGGGCTCCACCCGCTCCAGCTCGTCGAAGTACGCGCCGCTGACGCCCTCGAGCGCCGGGTCGGCGACGAGACGCTCGACGGCCTTCCCGCCGACCTCCGGAGGGTCCATGAACACCTTGGCGAGCCGCGCGAGCAGCCACACGGGCCGATGGTTGCGGTCCCAGATGCGCGTGGACAGCACGCCCGGATGGATCGCGTTCACGGCGACCCCGTCGCCGGCCCAGCGGCGCGCGGCCTCCCTCGCGAACAGCACGTTGGCGAGCTTCGAGTCGGCGTACGCCTGCCAGCCGCCGTAGCCCGGCGGATCGACGACGCGGTCGAGGTCGAGGTCGGCGCGCCGGTGCCCGTTGGAGGCGACCACGACGAGGCGCGCCGCGCGGCCGGGCGACGCCGCGTTCCGCAGCGCGTCCAGCAGGAGGTGGGCGAGCAGGAAGTGCGACAGGTGGTTCACCGCGAAGGTCTTCTCGTACCCGTCGACGGTGATCTCTCGCGGCGCCCGGGCGAGCCCCGCGTTCAGGACCAGGGCGTCGAGGCGAGCCGTCCGCTCCGACACCGCCGAGGCGAGCGCGCGCACCTCGGCGAGCGACGCCAGGTCGGCGACCAGGAAGTCCGCCTCGCCGCCGGCGGAGGCGATGCGCTCGCGGACATCGGCACCCCGGGCGTCGTCCCGCCCGTGCAGCAGGACGCGCGCTCCGCGCGCCGCGAGGCGTGCGGCGGCCGAAGCGCCGACGCCGGCCGTGGAGCCGGTGATGAAGACGGTGCGACCGGTCAGGTCCATTCACTCCCGTGGGTCTGTCGTTCCCGGACGAACCGCGGCAGGTAGTTTCGGCTCTTCCTTGCGCCGGAGCAACGCGAATCGACTTTCGGGTTGTGTTCGGTAGCGGCGGATGGCATCATCGAACGAGACGAGCCGGAGCCCCGTGCGGCTCCCTTTTTTTCCGGTCGATATTCGGGTTTTCTTCGGTGTCGGTTCCGTACGTCGAGCTGCGCACGCACAGCGCCTTCTCCTTCGGGGACGGGGCGGTCACGCCCGAGGCCATCGCGGCCCGGGCGGCAGCGCTGGGCTACGGAGCCGTGGGGCTGACCGACGCGGCGGACCTGGGCGGGGTGATCCGTTTCGCCCTGGAATGCCGGCGCCAGGGCATCCGCCCCGTCGTCGGCGCGGAGCTCAAGGTGGACGGGCATCCGGCGGCGTTCCTGGCGCGCGACCTGGGGGGCTGGCGCAACCTCGCGGCGCTGGTCACGCGGGCGCGCATCGGCCACTGGGACTGGTGGCGCAAGGACGGCGAGGACGCGGACGAACCCAGCGCGGCACCCCGCGCCCCCGGCCGGGCCTGGGCGCACGCGCGCTCGGACCGCCGCCGGCCCGGCGAGGTGAGCGCACCCCCGAAACGGGCGCTGGTGCGGCGCGGACACGCCGGGGTGAGCTGGGACGACGTCGCCGCGCGCTCGTCCGGCCTCGTGGCCCTCACGGGGCCGGCCAGCGGCGAGATCGGCTTCCTCCTCCACAGCGGCCGGCCGCGCGAGGCCGCGCGCACCCTGGCCCGCTGGCGCGAGGCGTTCGGGGACCGGCTGGCGGTAGAGGTCCAGCGGCACAACGTCTCCGGCGGCGAGGCGGCGCTGGCGGGCGCGCTCATCGCGCTGGCGGAGAGCGAGGGCGTGCCGTGGGTCGTCGCGAACGACCCGCGCTACCTGGACGGCTCGAGCCGACTCGTGCACGACCTGCTGACCGCGCTGCGCTCGGAGGTGTGCGTGGACACCGCCGCGAGCTGGGGCCTGCTGCACCCCAACGGCGAGTGGCGCCTCAAGTCGCCGCGCGAGATGGCCGCGCTGTGGCGCGGCCACGAGCGGGGCCTGGAGTCGAGCGCGCGCATCGCCGGGGAATGCGGGTTCTCGCTGCGCTGGCTGGCGCCCCCCCTGCCCCGCTTCCCGTGCCCCGACGGCAAGGACGACGACGCGCACCTGCGCGAGCTCACCTGCGCCGGCGCGCGCGCGCGCTGGGGCGAGGTGGACGAGCGCCAGAGCGGCCAGCTCGACCACGAGCTGGGCGTCATCGCGCGGCTCGGCTTCGCCGGCTTCTTCCTGGTCATGTGGGACGCCGTCCGCTTCGCGCGCGCCCGCGGCATCCTGTGCCAGGGGCGCGGCAGCGCGGCCAACTCCGCGGTCGCCTACTGCCTGGGCATCACCGCCGTGGACCCCGTGCGCCACGGCCTGCTGTTCGAGCGCTTCCTGTCGGAGGTGCGGACCGACGGCCAGACCGAGGCGCCCGACATCGACGTCGACTTCGAGATGGAGCGGCGCGAAGAAGTGCTGGACTACATGTACCGCACCTGGGGCCGTCGCCGCGCCGCGATCACCTGCACGACCCTCACCTACCGCGCGCCCAGCGCGCTGCAGGACGTGATGCGCGGGCTGGGCTACCCCGCCGAGCGGATCTTCGACCTGTCCAAGCGGCTGCACCGCCACGACCCCGCCGAGGGCGCCGACTACCTGGCCGCCGAGATCGCGCCGAAGCGCGGGCTCGACCTGTCGGGCAGCCGCGGGCGAGCGCTGCTCGCGGCGATGCGCGCGCTGCAGGACCTGCCCCGCATGCGCGGCACCCACCCGGGCGGCTTCGTGCTGTCCTCCATCCCGCTGGGCGAGACCATGCCCATCGAGGGCACCGCCATGGGCCGCACGATCATCCAGTACGACAAGGACGACCTGGACGCCGCGGGGGTGCCCAAGTTCGACTTCCTGGGGCTCGGCGGGCTGTCGGTGATCCACCGCGCGTTCGACGCGATCGAGGTGCGCACCGGCCGGCGCCACGAGCTCTACGAGCTGCCCACCGACGACCCGCGCACCTACGACCTCATCTCGCGCGGCGACACGCTGGGCACCTTCCAGATCGAGAGCCGGGCGCAGATCGCCTCGATTCTCCGGACCCGTCCCGGGCGCCTCTACGACATCGTCGTGCAGGTCGCGCTGATCCGCCCCGGTCCCATCCAGGCGCGCTTCGTCCACCCCTACACCGCGCGCCGGCGCGGCGAGGAGGAGGTGACCTACAGCCACCCCGACCTGGAGCCGATCCTGCGCCGCACCTACGGCATCCCGATCTTCCAGGAGCAGGCCATGGCGCTGTCCATGGCGCTGGGCGGCTTCAGCGCCGCGGAGGCCGACGAGCTGCGCCGCGCGATGGGCCACCAGAAGAAGCTGCCCAAGCTCACCGCGGCCCTGGAGAAGCTGAAGGGGCGCATGGCCGGACGCGGCATAGACCCCGCCGTGGCCGGCGAGATCGTCGACGACCTCTACTCCTTCGCCAACTACGGCTTCCCCGAGTCGCACGCCTGGAGCTTCGGCCTGATCGCGTACGCCACCGCCTGGCTCAAGGCCAACTACCCGACCGAGTTCCTGCTGGGCCTGCTCAACTCCTGGCCGATGGGGTTCTACCCGCCCGCCACGCTGGTCCACGACGCGCGCCGCCACGGCGCGGTCGTGCTGCCCCCGTGCATGCGGCGCGGCGACTGGGAGTGCACCACCGAGCCCATCGCGCCCGACCACCCCGCCGTGCTGGCCACGCGCGCCGAGCGGGAGGCGTACGAGGCCGGCCTGGCGCGCGAGGCCGGGCTGCTCGACGAGCTGGACTCGCGCGCCCCCGCGCTCGCGGCGAAGCAACCGGCCATCGGCGGCCCGGCGGGATCCAGGATGGACGCCGAACCGGGGCGCGGCCATGGCCGACGGGAACGTGACGGCGCCTCCGGCGAGGCACCCGGCCCGCCCTCCGGTCCCGGAGGCGCCCCACCCGCCGCAGCGCGGTACCGGGCGACCGGCTACGCCGGCTACGACCCCGAGCCCGGGATCGAGGCACCCCCGCTCGCGCTGCGCGTGGGCTGGCGCTACATCCGGGGCCTCGGCGACAGGGCCAGGGACGCGCTGCGCGCGGCTTCCGAGGACGGGCCGTTCACGTCCATCGAGGACGTCATGCGGCGCGCCGGCCTCACGCGCCACGACGGGCTCCACATCGCGCGCTCCGGCGCCTTCGAAGCGTTCCAGACCGGCCGCCGCAGGGCCGCCTGGCAGGCGCTCCGCGTCGCCGGGGACACGCTCCCGCTGGCCCCCGCGCGCAAGGAAGAGCCGCGGCGCGGCCGCGACCGGGCCGGGCCGGGCCGTGTTGGCGGTCGTGCCGGGCCGGGCCGTGTTGGCGGTCGTGCCGGTCTCGCCTCCCGCATCGACGGCCCCCTCCCCTTCGATCCGCAGGAGCTGGAAGGGGACGAGGTGGTGCTGCTCGACTACCTGGCCACGGGCATCTGCACGCACGGCCACCCCATGGCGGCGGTGCGCGATCGCCTGCACGCCGCGGGCGTCATCGACAGCCGCGCCCTGCGAGACCTGCGGGGCGGGGAGTGGATCACCGTGGCGGGACTCGTGGTGATCCGGCAGCGCCCGGCCACCGCGAAGGGCACCGTCTTCCTGCTCATGGAGGACGAGGCCGGGTTCATCAACGTGATCGTGAACAAGCCACTGGTGGAGCGCTACCGCGAGATCGTCTCGCACGCCCCGTTCGTGATCGTGGAGGGACGCTTCGAGCGGCAGGAGCGGGTGATCAACGTGGTCGGCAAGCGGTTCCGCACGTTGGACGCGAAAGGCCTCGCGTTCCGGTCGCGGGATTTCCGCTGACTCCGAGAGCGGACCTGCCGGTGCGCCGCACTTGGCGCCCGTACACTACCGATCCTCCACCCTCCAGACCCTCACGGTCCCGACGTCGTACTCGTCGAGGACCGCGCCGGCCAGAAGGCCGTTTCCGAGCGTGAAAGCGCGCACCCGCGCCGGGATCCGCACCTCGCCGAGATACGCGCGGTCCGGCCCGAACAGGTCGAACACCGTCTGCTCTCCGCGCCCGCGGTCCGTGCGCACCCAGAGCCTGCCCGCCCCGTCGAAGCGCAGGGCATCGATGGAGAAATGCCGCCGCAGCGGATCGACCTCTCGCAGACTGGCGCCCGCCTCGGGCGAGCCGCCGACACGCCCCTGGAAGCGGGCGGCAGCGGCGCGCTCCGACTCGATTTCGGCGGCGGACTTCGGAAGCCGCTCGACGTCGCGCTGGACCGTAGCGGCAGGGGTCCCATCGGCCGTGAAGTACAGCAGCAGGTACCGCTCGACACCGACGCCGATGGCGAACCCTCCCTCCGGGGCGCGGGCCAGCGAAAAGACCATGGGCGCCCCTCCCTGCGACCCGAGCGGCACCGCATCCACGCGCTCCAGGATCGTCGACCACTCGCCGTCGGAGCCGAGCGCAGCGACGCTGGCGGTCATGTCCTGGAAGTTGGCGAGCGCCACGAACGGCCTGCCTCCCCCGGGCCGATAGGCGACCGCAAGGGGGAAGCTCGGAAGCCGCACGGTGCCCGCGTCGGACCCGTCGGGCGCGAGGTGCACGACGCGCGACTGGCGCATGTCCACGGCGTTCATGCCGGTCCGGTCCGACGCCACGCCCATCGGCATGCGCAGCTCGCCGGGCCCGTCGCCGTCCGGGGCCACCACGGTGAGGAGACGACCCTCGAGGTCGAACACGCGTATGTGCGGCTCGTCCCGATCGGCCACCAGCAGGCGGTCGTCTCCGAACGCCAGGGCGGTGATGACGCCGAACTCCTCGGGCCCGCCGCACAGCGCGCAGCCGATGCCGACCGCGGGAACGAGCCGTACGGGCGCCGCCTGCCCGACCGTGGCCCGGGGCGGGGCGAGGGCGAGCAGGGCCGCGGCGAGGATGGGGAGGCGCGCTCGTGGCATTCGTCGACTCCTTCGGGGCGGCGGGCTACGATCCTGCGATGCCGGCTCCGGGGCCGAGGGTTGTCGCGCCGTCCTGGACCGTGGCGCTCGGCGCCGGATAGGTTGCGCCGTCGCCCGGCGCGGGCGGCCTTCGCGTCCCGTGCCGGACCGCGGGCCGGCCGCGGAGTGTATGGCGACCCCGGCGATCGAACCACTCCGACAGCGACGTCGATGGCGAACCCCTATACACACTCCGACGCGTCGCGCGCGCGGACGCGCGCAGCGCCGCTACGCCGCCGGGCGGGAACGCTCGTGGCGTCCGCCGCCACGATCCTGTCGTGGGCGATGTCGTCGCCGGGTGCGGCGGCGGCACAGGACGCGGCCACGCCGCCCTACACGAAGGAACAGGCCGCCGAGGGCGCGGAGATCTACGCCCGGCACTGCGCCTCCTGTCACGGGGCCGAGCTGGACGGCACCCTCGCGCCGCCGCTGCTCGGCGAGGCCTTCCGGATCAACTGGTACGTCGGGGATCGCACGGCCCGGAACCTCCTCGATACGATCGCCGAGAACATGCCGATGACCGCGCCGGGGTCGCTGAGCCCGGAGCAGTACGCGGCGATCACCGCGTTCCTGCTGTCTAAGAACGGCCACGCGCCTACCGGAACGCCGCTCACCGCCGACGCGGACGCGCTGGACGCGATTCTCGTCGCACCCCGGGACGCTCTCCAGGAAAAGGACGACCGATGATCTCGTCGCGCGCCCATAGGCCCTCGCCCGCCGTGCTGCTCACCCTCGCCGGCGTGTTGGCGTCGCCCGCGAACGCCGCCGCGCAGGATCGCGTGGGCGCCGGCGTGGGCGTGGTCGGCGGCGACATCGTCGCGCTCAAGCCCACCCCTACCCGCGGAGCGCCGCACCTCATGGTCTTCCGCCACGACGGGGCCTCGTGGTCGTTGGCGCGGCGCCTCGAGCCCGCCGCCGGTGGCGCGGCCGGCGAGGGCCTCGGCGCGTCGCTCGCGGTGGACGGCGACGCCGTGATCGCGGCCGCCGGTGACGCGGACGGCCGCTGGGCGTTCCACGACTGGAGGCGCCAGCGGGACGGGTCCTGGTCGGCGGCCGGGCGGGTGCTCCTGGATCCGGACGCGCCCGTTCCCGATCCCGCCGCGCCGCTCGAATTGGGCCGCGTGTTCCAGATCCTGCAGCCGCCGCCGCGCACCGTCGCGGCCGGCTACGGGCTCGCCGCCGCGGTGCGCCAGGACGCGCAGCCTCTCGACGTGCGCGTCTACCGGCGCGACGGGCCGGCCCCCGGGGACTGGGCGGCGCTGGGCACCGTGCCGCTGGGAGCCGGGACGCCGGCGCCCGTCGTTCCCGCTCTCGGTCCGGACCTGCTCTTCGTCGGCACGCCGCTCGCCGGCGCGGGCGCCGTGCGGATCTTCAGCAGGTCAGAGACGGATGCGTGGAACGAGATCGCCGCGATCGCCCCGGCGGACCTGCCGGAGGAGGCCCGCTTCGGTGCCGCGCTCGCCCTGTCCGACGGCCGCCTCTACGTCGGCGCTCCCGGCTGGGAGGGCGGCCGCCTACTGGTCTTCGCCCGCGCGGGGGACGCGTGGACGGAGACGCAGCGGCTGGCGCCGGGCCCGGCGGTGGCGAGCGCGGCGTTCGGCGCCGCTCTCGCGGTGGACGGCGACCGGCTGCTCATCGGCGACCCGCTCGCCGACGCTGGGCGCGGGCGCGTGCACGCGTTCGGCCGCGCGGCCGACGGGACCTGGGAGCAGGCGCAGGGCATCCCCGTCCCCACGAGCGCGGAGGGCGACCTGTTCGGCGCCGCCCTGGCCGTCGGCGACGCCCCCGGCGGCGTGATCGGCGCCGCGGGCGCCCCCGGCGTCTGGGGCAACCTCGGCGCCGCGTTCGCGCTCGGCACGGAAGCGCCGGTCGAGCTCGACCACGGACTCTTCCTGACCGCCGTCGACGCGGGAGATGAGGTGCGCTGCGAGGACGGCGTCGCCGCCGGCTTCGACTGCGACGCCGTGGACCTCCAGGCGTTCCTCACGCTCGACGCACTGGGCGCGAGCCCCGGCGAGCGCGTCAGCGACCTGTGGGGCTGGACGGATCCGGAGAGCGGGCGCGAGTACGCGCTCGTCGGGCGCACGGCCGGCGTCGTGATCCTGGACGTGACGTCGCCCACCGCGCCGGTCGCGCTGGGCATCGTGGAGGCGAATCCCAGCGGCGCGCGCGACGTGAAGGTGTACGCCGACCACATGTTCTTCACGGGGGACGGCGCGGGGGCGCACGGCCTGGTGGTGTTCGACCTGACCCGCCTGCGCGGCCTGGACGGGCCCGCGGAGTCGCTCGAGCCGGACGCGGTCTACGACGGCATCGCCAGCGCCCACAACCTGGTCATCGACACGGAGAGCGGGTTCGCGTTCGCCGTCAGCGTGAGCGCCGGCGGCGAGACGTGCGGCGGGGGGTTGCACATGGTGGACATCCGCAAGCCCACCGCGCCGGCCTTCGCGGGCTGCTATACCGACACCCACGGGCTGATCTTCCCCGGACGCACGCACGACGCGCAATGCGTCGTCTACCGCGGCCCCGACGAGGACCACCGGGGCAAGCAGCTGTGCTTCGCGTCGAACGAGACGGCCCTGCGCATCGTGGACGTCACGGACAAAGCTGCCCCCGTGCCGATCGCGGCGGCCGACTATCCCGCGCGCGCCTACATCCACCAGGGGTGGCTGACCGACGACCAGCGGTATTTCTACCTGGACGACGAGATCGACGAGCTGACCGGCAAGGCCGAGCGCACGCGCACGACGATCTGGGACCTGAGCGACCTCGACGACCCGGTGATGGTGGGCGAGCTCCTGGGACCGGACAACGCGACCGACCACAACCTGTACGTGAAGGGCGACCGGATGTACCAGGCCAACTACCAGGCAGGCCTGCGCGTGATCGACATCAGCGACCCGCTCCGTCCGGTCGAGGTGGGCCACTTCGACACCACCCCCTACGCGGGCGAGGGGACGGGCTTCTCCGGCGCGTGGACGGCCTACCCGTTCTTCGACAGCGGCACGGTCGTCGTCACGAGCATGAACGAGGGCGTGTTCATCCTGCGACCGCGCCGCCAGGCCCTGATCCCCTGACCCGCGTACGGCCTCCCGGCGCTCCCGCGGCCGAGCCGGGATGCGGCGCCTTTCGCGCGCCACACGAACGCGACCGGGCATGAACCGGGCGGAGATGCTGGACCGGCTCCGTGAGCGGAGCGCCCCCTGGGACCTGCTCGTCATCGGCGGCGGCGCGACGGGCGTCGGCATCGCCGTGGACGCCGCCTCGCGGGGGTACGAGGTCGCGCTGATCGAAGGATCCGACTTCGGCAAGGGCACATCCAGCCGCAGCACCAAGTTGGTGCACGGAGGCGTGCGCTACCTCCAACAGGGCAACATCCCCCTGGTGATGGAGGCGCTCAAGGAGCGCGGGATCCTGCGCCGCAACGCCCCCCACCTGGTGCGCGACCTGCCGTTCGTCGTCCCCAACTACCAGTGGTGGGAGGCGCCGTTCTACGGGATCGGCATGAAGGTCTACGACGCGCTCGCCGGCCGGTACGGCTTCGGCACGTCGGCCAACCTTTCGGTCGCGGAGACGGTGGCCCGGATCCCCACCATCGAGACGGAGGGTCTGCGGGGCGGCGTGCTGTACCACGACGGCCAGTTCGACGACGCGCGGCTCCTCGTCCACCTGGCCCGCACGGCCGCCGGGCAGGGCGCCGTGATGGTCAACTACGCCCCCGCCACCTCCCTCGTCCGCGACGCGGCCGGCTACCTGCGCGGCGCCATCATGGCCGACCTGGAGGGCGGCGCCGAGCTCGAGGTGCGGGCGCGCGCGGTGGTCAACGCCACGGGCGCCTTCTCGGACGCAGTGCGCCGCATGGACGACCCGGACGCGCCCGCGCTGGTGCGGCCGAGCCAGGGCGTGCACGTGGTCCTTCCCCGCGAGTTCCTGCCCGGGGACGCGGCGATCATGGTGCCGCACACCGACGACGGGCGCGTGCTCTTCGCGATCCCCTGGCACGAGCGTGTGCTCGTGGGCACGACGGACACGCCGGTCGATCGCGTCGAGCTCGAGCCGACGCCCCTCGCCGAAGAAATCGACTTCCTGCTGGAGCACGCGGCCCGCTACCTGACGCGCGACCCGGCCCGCGCTGACGCCCTTTCGGTGTTCGCGGGCATTCGCCCGCTGGTCGCCGCCCAGGACGCCCCGGCGGGCGACACGTCGAAGATCTCGCGCGAGCATCAGATCCAGGTGTCGGGGTCCGGGCTGCTCACCATCGCGGGCGGCAAGTGGACCACGTACCGGAAGATGGCCGAGGACGTGGTAGACTACGCCGCCGTGTTGGCCGGCCTCGAGCCGCGGGAGTGCGTTACGCGGTCGCTGAACATCCACGGCCACCACGCCAACGCCGACCGCTTCGGCGCGCTCGCGCTCTACGGCGCCGACTCGCCGGCCCTCATGGAAGTGATGGACGAGCGGCCCGAATACGGCGAGCTGTTGCACCCCCGCCTGCCCGTGCGTCTCGGCGAGGTCGCGTGGGCCGCGCGTCACGAGATGGCCCGCACGCTCGACGACGTACTGGCCCGGCGCACCCGCGCCCTCGTGCTGGACGCCCGCGCGGCGATGGAGGCGGCGCCGGCGGCGGCTCGCGTGCTCGCCCGCGAGCTCTCGCGGGAGTCCGCCTGGTTCGACGAGCAGGTCGAGGCGTTCCGGACGCTGGCGGGCGCCTACGTGCCGTAGGCCGGCCGGGCAGGGTGTTGCCTACCCCCGTGCCTGATCGCCACGATGTCGGAATCGACCAACCGGAGGTCCAGATGACGCCCAGCGTTCCCCGCGGGCGGGCGACAGGCGGCGCGGCGCGGGTGCCCGCAGCCTCTCACGCCCGCCTCGCTTGCCTGCTGATGGCCGCCCTGCTCGCCGCGTGCGCCGACGCCGGCCCCACCGGCGTGCTCGGGCCCGGCGACGGCCCCCGGGCCGCGCCGGCCTGGAGCGCGGCGCCGGGGGCCGAAGCGTACGACGCGGAGGTCGCGCTCGCCTGGTTCGGGCTGTCGTTCGAGCTGACCCGGGACGAAGGGCTCTTCCCCCCTCCCGCCGCGCGGGCCTACGCCTACGCGGGGGTGACGTTGTGGGAGGCCGTCGCGCCGGGGGTCGATGGGGGCCTCTCCCTGGGCGGCCGCCTGAACGGCCTGGGCGAGCTGCCGGCAGCGCGGGGCGCACTGTACTGGCCGGCCGTGGCCAACGCCGCGCTCGCCACGATCATGCGACGCTTCTACACGAGCCCGGAGAGCCGGCGGGCGATCCGCGAGCTGGAGCACGGGCTCGACGCCCGCTTCCGGGACCTCCTCCCGGCCGGAATCCACGGGGCCTCGGTGGCGCAGGGGCGGCGGGTGGCGATGGCCATCTGGCGCTGGTCCGAGACGGACGGCTACCGCGAGCTGGGCGACTGCGCCTACACGCCTCCGGCCGGCGCGGGATTGTGGAACCCCACGCCGCCCGGCTTCGAGCCGGCGGTCGAGGCCTGTTGGGGGCACCTGCGCACCTTCCTCCCCGGCGACCCGGGCGCTTGCGCCCCGCCGCCGCACCCGGCCTACTCCGAGGACCCGGCGTCGGAGTTCCACCGGGCCGCCAGGGAAGTGTACGAGGCCGTGAACGAGGCGACCGAGGAGCAGCGGACCATCGCACTGTACTGGGCCGATCTCGCCGGGGAGAGCCCGACCCCGGCGGGGCATTCGCTGTCGATCGCGGCCCAGGCCCTGCGGACCGTCGACGGGTCGCTGGATCTCGCCGCGGAGACGTTCGCGCGCGTCGGGATCGGCGAGTCCGACGCGTTCATCGGCTGCTGGGCGACGAAGTACCACTACAACCTGCTGCGGCCGGTCGAGTACATCCGCGCGCTGATCGACCCGGCCTGGGAACCCGTGCTGGAAACGCCCCCGTTCCCGGCCTATACATCGGGGCATTCCAACGACGTGGGCGCCAGCTCGACGATCCTGACCGCGCTGTTCGGCGACGGCTTCGCCATCACCGACCGCACGAACGAGGGCACCGGCTTCGCGCCGCGTTCCTTCGCGTCGTTTCGGGAAGCCGCGGAGGAAGCGGCCATCTCGCGGCTGTACGGCGGCATCCACTACGTCTTCGACATCGAGGGGGGGCTCGTGCAGGGGCGCTGCATCGGACGGGCCGTCGTCGCGCTCGCGTTCCGGAGCGGCGCGCCCGCCGGCCTCCTAGCCGGGCGGGGTGAAGCCGCGACCCTGCGGCGGCCCTCGCGGCGGGACGGCGACCCGCGGGGCTGAGGCGCGGCCACACCCGGGGCGCGCCGGAACGCCCGGATGCACGTCGCCCCGACCGGCGCCAACTGCGCCGGCCGGGGCGTAAACGCGAGAGGGGTTACAGCCGGACCGACCGGTTGTAGCCTTCGCGGACGTAGGGGGACATGGTGTCGAAGTCGCGGTCGTGACTCCAGTTGCCGCGCAGCTCCGGCTCGACATCGGTCCAGCTCTTGGACTTGTAGTCGGGGTTGCGGCCGGCGAGGTGGCCTACCGCGTAGCCGACCCGGGCGTCATCGTAGCTCTTCACACGATTGTCCAGGCCCTTATAGTGGCTCCGGTAGTAGGTCTCGTGTTCGTCCCAGTTCTCCAGCGAGCGACCGACCTTCTCGCCTGCCCACCATCCTCCGACGGCCCCGGCGATGCCGCCGACGATCGTGCCGACGGGTCCCGCCGCGGACCCCAGGGCCCCGCCCAGCAGCGCCCCGCTGACTCCGCCGACGCCCTCGCCCACCTTCTCTTCGGTGCTTTCTCGTTTGTTCTCGACCTTGCTCTCGACGACTCCCATCGTTGCCTCCGAATCTCATGTAAACAAATGGCCACTGCGTGGGAACATGTGTTTGCAAGAGTCGATCCAGACTAGGCGTCCCGGTCCGGGAGC
>Ga0299913_10003266_pt1 | contig 13209 bp, 9 predicted proteins | sample RVTome_9_FD_201360 | JGI IMG/M metagenome (GOLD analysis project Ga0299913, IMG submission 201360) | Soil microbial communities from uranium-contaminated site in the Upper Colorado River Basin, Wyoming, United States - RVT155D38 (version 2) ... | reverse complement strand
TCTCCGTGCTGCGCGTGCGGCGTGACGGCGCGACCGGGGCCTGGGTGCCGGTGCTGAAGGACCGGCTCAACCGCCGCATCAGCGCCTTCACTCCCTGTGGCGTGGACGGTCCGGCGGCGGGTCTGATGGGATCGGACAAGTTGCAAGGGACCTTCGACAACTGCGCGGGCCAGACCACCCCGTGGAACACCGCGCTCACCTGCGAGGAGAACTTCCAGGGCCGCGTGCCGGAGCTGACCGACGCCAAGGGCCGGTTCGTCCGCGGCGGTCCATTCGACCTCCCCGGCGGCCACTACGGCTGGGTGGTCGAGGTCGATCCCTACGACCCGGACTCCCTGCCCGTGAAGCGCACCGCGCTCGGCCGCTTCCGCCACGAGAACGTCGGCCTGCGCGTGCAGCCCGGCCAGCCGGTGGCGGGCTACATGGGCGACGACCGGCTGGGCGGACACGTGTGGAAGTTCGTATCCGACGGGCTCTATCGTCCAGGGGCGGCGGACAACCGCCAGCTGCTCTCGTCGGGCCGGCTCTACGCCGCCCGCTTCCACCCCGACGGCTCCGGCGAGTGGCGGCTGCTCGACCTCTCCTCTCCGCTCGACCCCGTCCCGGGCGACGCCGATCCCAAGCCCTTCATCCCTCCGCACGGCCGGACGCTGGCCGACTGTTACGCCAGCCAGGGCGCGGCGCTCATGGACGCCTACCAGGCCGCCAACGCGCTGGGCGCGTCGCCGTCGGGCCGGCCGGAGGACCTCGAGGTGCACGGCGACGGCAGCGTGGTCATCGCCTTCACGTCGCAGTCGGGACGGCCCGGCCTCTGGGAGAACATCTACGGCGGCGTGTGGCGGATCGTGGAGGACGGAGGGGACGTCCGCTCCACGCGCTTCCGCTGGGAGCGCTTCGCGGTCGGCGGACCCAACCATCCCGCGCAGGGCGGCCGCGTCTTCGCCTCGCCCGACAACATGATCTTCGATGGCCGCGGCGACCTGTGGATGTGCACGGACATGTCGGGCGCCTACCTCAACGACGACGAGCGCTTCCGCGCGTTCAAGAACAACGGGCTGTTCCGGATCTCCATGGCCGGCCCGGACCGCGGCCGCCCGGTGCAGTTCGCCTCGCTGCCCTGCGAAGGTGAGGGCACCGGCCCCGCCTGGGCGCCGCGAGAGCAGGCGCTGTTCCTCTCCGTACAGCACCCGGGCGAGCGGCACGGCACGCGCACGTCACCCGAGCAGGCGCCCAAGGGAAGCAACTGGCCGCACCGCAAGATCGGTGCGCCCCCGCAGCCGAGCGTGGTGGCGATCAGGCGAACGTAGACACCGTCCCCGGGATCTCGGGGAGTCGCTCGCCCCTTACGTCCCCGAGAAGTTCGACGAGCTGTGGGAGACCGCTCGGCACGCCGACGAGGACTATTGAGCTGAAGCGCCGCCGAGGACTTCGACGCGCCGCTCCCGCCCGGAGTGTCTCGGGCGCCCGCTCCTGGTATCAAGACGCAACTGGGGCGCCTGAAGCTGACCGGGCCGGTCGAACGCTACGGACTTCGGCGACATGGAGACGCTCGTACGCGAGGCCAACCTATCGAGTGAACCCATGACAGCCAAATATCGAGGAACGAGGCGATGGTCTTCCAGGCCGCGCCCACGCTTCGCCTCGACCGGTCCAACCCCTGCGTCCAAGGTGGAGGGCGTGGCCTAAGCGGGCGATCCGGAGCTCACGACCAGCGCGCGGCCGAAGGCGCGCTCGAAGCGCGGGGCGATCTTGCGCGGGCGCCAGGCCACGAGCTGGTGCACCACCACCGTCACCTCGCGCGGGCCACGGCGGCACTCCAGCGTCAGGGCCTGGCCGGGCGGGCAGCGCTCCTCGATGTCGTCGGCCACGCGCAACACGACGGCCGCGCGCTCGATGGCCGGGATGTCGTCCGCGCCGACCAGCGGTGAGAGCCGCTTGGCCGGCGTGTCCTCGTCGCCGGCGTGGCGCAACACCGAGGACAGCAGCGCCAGGTCGCGGTGCGAGAAGCCGGCCATGTCCGTGGCCAGCACCATGTCCGCCACGTGCTCGTGCCGGTCGAAGAAGTCCACGCTACGGCCCACGTCGAGCAGGCGCGCGGCGTGCCGCAGCGCTTCCTGGACGTCGCCGGGCGCGCCGGGCTCCAGGCCCTTCTGCAGCGCGGCCGCCAGCGCCGCGCGCCGGTCCGCCGCGCTCTCGTTCCACACCGCGAACCGCGCGGCCAGCGCGCTCACCGAGGCTTCGCGCACGGTCCGCGGCGGCGGCAGCATCCGGTGCGGGCCGCCCAGGACCAGCCCCTCGCGGACGCCCTCGCCCGAGACGAGCACGTCGCGGGCCTCCAGGACATCCATGAGGGCCTGCACGGCCAGCGACCCGCCCACGATGGAGTCGCCGCGGTCGTCGTTGAGCCCAGGGATATCCCGGCGGTGCTTCAGGCGCCGCGCCGCCACCATGGCGGCGATCTCGTGCACGCGGCGACGGCTCAAGAGGTAGCCGTGGAGACGGGTGAGGGGGTAGTCGCGCGACACGCGGTCCACCTTGGCCAGGTTGCGCACGGTGCCGCCGGTGCCGACCAGCGACTCGCCGGGCGCCAGCGGAGCGAGCCGCTCGCGGCCCAGCGCCTCGCGCACGTGCGCCTGCAGCCGCCGGACCTCGCCGGGCCGGGGCGGGTCCGAGGCCAGGAACGCATCGGAGAGGCGCAGGGAGCCCAGGGGCAGGCTGACCGAGCGCAGCAGCGTCCGGTCCTGGAAGTGCGACACCTGCATGCTGCCGCCGCCCAGGTCGAACAGGACGCCGTGCTCCACGGGCAGCCCGTGCACCGCGCCCAGGAAGCCGTACCAGGCCTCCTCCTCGCCGCTGATGATGCGCACCTCGACGCCCAGCTCCTCGCGGGCGCGCGCGAGCAGGGCGGGCGCGTTCTCCGCGTCGCGCAGGGCGGCCGTGGCCACGGCCACGCTGCGCCGGGCGCCCGCGCCCACCGCGATGGCCTTGAAGTCGCGCAGCGCGTCGAGCACGCGCTCGATGGCGGCCGCGCTCAGGCCGTGCGTGCCGTCCACCTCGCGCACCAGGCGCAGGGCCGCGCGGGTGCCGGCCAGGATGCGGAACCGCCCCGCGGGCTCGGGCCGGTACACCACCACGCGGCCGGAGTTCGAGCCGATGTCGATGACCGCGACGGCCTCGTCCGCGGCGGGGAGAACCTCGTCAGGCACGCGCCGCCACCGCCTCCTCCTCGGCCTGCGCCCGCGCCGCCAGCGCGTGGTGCCGGCGCAGGAGCACGGCCAGCAGGGCGACCCAGGCCGCGATCAGCGCCAGGTTCACCACGGCGAAGCTCGAGCCCTGAAGGGTGAGCCAGTGGGTGCCCGCGAACACCAGGCCCGCCGCGAACACGTCGCCCATGCGCACGAAGAAGGTGTCCACGGCCTGCTTGGCCTTGTACTTCTCCTCGCGGCGCGTGGGCAGCCAGAGCATCTGCCGCCCGGTGTTCATCACCGAGTAGTCCGTGGCGTTCTCGGCGGTCTTCGCCCAGCGGATGGCGGTGAGGCCCGCGCCCGCCGCGATCAGCCCGTAGGCGCCGAAGGCCACCGCGGGCAGGAGGAGAAGCACCCCCCGCAGCCCGAAGTACTTGACGATGCGCGAGACCAGGAAGGCCTGGAGGGCCACGGCCAGGATGTTCTGCCACACCGCGAAGCTGCCGTAGAAGCTGCCGATGATCGCCAGCCGGTCGAGCGACGGATCGGCGGCCACCGCGGCGTCGGCGCCACGCTCCACGGCGGAGTCGAGGATGAAGTTCCCGGTGGTGTTGACTACGTTGAGCACGATCATGAGCAACGCCACCAGCCGCAGGTAGGGGTTCGCGAACACCAGCCCGAAGCCCCCGCCCTTGGCCAGCGTGGCCTGCGCCACCGCGGCCTGCGACGGCCGCCGCGCCTCACGCCGGTTCGTCCACAGGTAGAGCACGAGGTGGACGAGGAGCATGGCGATCGAGGCCTCCAGCATGGCCACCGGGCTCACGCCGGCCTCGAAGAGCTTCTGGGCCAGCCAGGCGCCGAGCGGCCCGCCCACCGTCTGCCCGATCATGATCACGGGGAAGAGCCGGTCGCCCTGCTCCTTGCGGTAGATGTCGTTGGCGAAGGACCAGAAGAGCGCGATGGTGGCCATGTTGTAGATGCCGACCCAGATGTAGAACGCCACCGACATGTGGGGCAGCTCGCGCGCGAAGCCCACGGCGAACAGGCCCAGGTTCAGCATGAAGAAGCCGATCACGCCCACGATGAGGCGCACGCGGTCCACGCGCGAGGCGAACCAGCTGTAGGCGGGCACGAAGGCCATCAACACCACCGCCTGGCCCGCCGACGAATATGCCTTCACCTCGGCCCCGCCCGTGGCCACGATCAGGGCGTCGCGCACGGTCTTGATGACGTAGTAGGCCGTGAGCAGGAGCAGCAGGTTCCCGAACATCAGGAGCGCGGTGCCGCCCTCGCCCACGCGCACGTCGCTGAAGACGCGCAGGACGCGGTCGAGCGCGCCCGGGCGCGTCTCGGGGGCCGCCACCGCCGGGCCGGCCATCAGTTCTCCCTCTCGATGCCCACGAGCGTGTCGCCGCGCAGGTAGACGTCCACCGCCTTGGCCCAGTGCGCCTCGGGCGCCCGCGTGCGGATGCGCACCATGCGGTATTCCGCCTCGGCTGCCGGAAGCGGCAGGACGGTAGCCGTCGTCTGCGCTGCGGCCAGCGGACGGAGCGCGTGCGTGGCGTTGTCGAACGCGAACCACTGGTACTCGTAGCCGGTGGCCGTGGCCAGGCCGGCCTCCTCGCCGAGGTTCCGGAACCGCAGCCGCGCGCCATCCTCGACCGCGAACTCCGCCAGCGGGTTCACCTGCCGGAAGTAGTGGGCCACGGTCTTGTCCCGGCGCGCGATCAGCGTGTCCGCGAGCTGGCGCTCCGCCGCCGGGTCGTCGTATTGCCCGGTGTGGACGAGCGCGCGCACCATCTCGTCCGTGAAGCGGGACACGATGCGCGCGGCCCAGAAGGCGTCGTCGGGCAGCATGCGCTCGAACGCCGGGTTGGGGTACTCCGGCTTCCAGGCCTCGGGCCGGAAGTAGTCCGCCTCGATGCGCCCGATCTCGGGATGGACCTGGTACTCGACCTTGCGCCAGGGCCGCTCCCAGAGGCCGAGCGTGACCGCCGTCTTGAGCGCCGGGCCGATCTCGATGACGTATTCGTTGCCGGGCCGCGTGGCCTGGGGCGCGATCTCCCTCCGGGGCGTGGAGCCGCTCCCCAGCGCCGACGAGAAGTCGATCAGGTGGTGCCGCACCCAGCCGCGCCCCTCGGACACGGCCAGGAACGTGTCCAGGGTGTTCACGCTGCGCGAGTCGTCGTGGTTGAGCCAGGCGGCGAAGACCCGGTAGCCGCGCAGGTCGCGGCGGTGCTCGTGGGGGAACACGTCGTTGGCGTCGTCGGGCCGGGTGCCGATGAACTCGTGCGGTCCGATGTCCTCGCCCTCGAGCGCGCGCCCCGCCACCACGCGGATGGCGCCGTCCTTCCGCCGGTACACGCGCGCCAGGATCCGGTCGAGGTCGGCCTCGGTCATGGTGTGGCGGCCGCGCCCGGCCTCCGTGATGCGCGCGTCCGGCGCCACCGTGAGCTGGTCCCGGCGGACGTAGGCCACGTAGTTCTCCGGGACGAAGTAGCCGAACGCGTGGAAGAACCGCGAGCCGACCACGTCCGCGGCCGTGGACAGGTTGGGGAAGCCCTGCGGATCGGGCTTGATGAAGTACACGTCCCCGCGGGCGTCGCGCATGGTGAAGCCGGGCGAGATGCCGCCCGACTTGCCGCGGATGACGGTCCACGGCCGCGTCAGGTCCGGGCCTTCGCCGCGGAGCGCGCCCCGCCGCAGCTCCTCGACCGTCATCACGCGCGCGCCCATGCGGTTGGTGAACCAGCTCGAGTCGGGCACCTCGCCCAGGGTGTTGACGTTGACCGCGCGCGGGATGTTCCCGTCCGGCCGTCCCCTGAACGTCCGCTCCACCACGTCGAACGCCGTGCTGATCTCGACGCGCGCCGGCTTGGGCATGGGCAAGCGGTCGTTGTCCACCGCCACGGGGTCGTCGGGCAGGAACTTCGGCGCCGCGCCGCCCGCGGGCAGCGCGCAGGCCAGCACGAGCAGCGGGGGCAGGAACCTTTCGGCGCGCGCCATCTAGAAGGAGGGGCCCAGGCGGAGGAGCACGCGGGTCTCCTCGTCGCTGTGGCCCAGCTCCAGGCGCGCGAGCACCCGGTCGTGCGTCTTGATGCGGAGCCCGAGGCCGTAGCTCGTGCGCAGGTCGCGCAGGCTCCAGTCCGCGACATGGGAGGCCACGCGGCCGGCGTCCACGAACGCCGCCAGCTCGACGGCGGGCGCCGCCTCCCACCGGTACTCGGCCTGCAGCAGCACCAGCTTCTCGCCCCGGAAACGGAAGCTGCGGAAGCCGCGCAGGGTGCGGCTGCCGCCCAGCGTCTCCTGGAGGAAGAACGGCACCCGGCTGCCCTCGGCCGGGCGGTCGGCCGTGAGCAGCGCGCGCAGCCCGAGCACGCGCTGGGTCGAGCCGAGGGGCACGAAGACGCGCGCGTCCGCCGCGAAGCGGTCGAACCGGTAGGCATCGCCGCCGCGGTCGTCGAAGCGCGCGGCCGACACCGCCAGCATGGCGCCGGAATGGGGGTTGTGGGGCTCGTCGCGTCCGTCGAGCAGGCCGAGCAGGCTCACGTGGGTGAAGTCCGGCTGTCGCGCCAGCCCGGGCACCACCGCCTCCGTGAACCGCTCCTGCGTGGTGGGGAACGCGTCGTCGCGGCCGGGGCCCACAAAGACCTGCATCCGCCCGGCCCGCGCCGTCACCACCGCGCGCGAGCCGTGCTGGTAGCCGGCCACCAGGTCGTACCACGCGTCCTGGAGCAGGAAGGTGGTGCGGTCCTCGGGCCGCGAATCGGTGCCCAGGCCCCAGAAGTCCACTTCCGGGAGGTGGCGGTAGCGCAGCGAGGCGTAGACGTGACCCTGGCGGCCGCCGCGGCGGCGGATCCCGCCCAGCTCGTACACGTCGTCGCCCGTGGTCGAGCGCGCGGGCAAGGCGCGTCCGCGGTGGGGGAGGAGGCCGGCCTGCAGCTCGTAGCTCTCGTAGCGGCGGATGGAATAGAAGGCGGCCGCGTGGACGTCGAGCTTGCTGCCCTTGACGTCCGGTTGCCAGAACCGGGCGCCCGCCGCGGTCTGCGAGCCCCAGCCGATGGCCTGCACGCGCGGGTAGAACCCGCCGACGTTCCAGGCCAGGAGCCCCGGCCGCTCGGCCTTCTCCAGCAGCAGGATGTTGCGTTCGACGAGACCCTGGCGCGGCGGCCGCAGCGCCGCCGCCTTCTCGCGCCGCCGGCGCTCCCAGGCTTCCTGGCGGGTCTCGGCCTCGTCCTCGGCCCACGCGCATCCGCCGAAAGGCGCTACCGGCAGGGCGAGAAAGAGAGCGAGCGCGGGCAGCATGCGCCCGGGTTTCAACCACGGTGCGATCGGCAAGAGTGAAACATCATAACAGAGCGATGCGGGCGCCACCGCGTTATGCTCGGGAGGTGAAGGCCGCATACAAGCTCGTGATCGCGGCGGCCGTGGCCGGCCTTCCCCCCGCGGCGGGCGGCGGCGCGCCACCGCCGTCGCCGGCCGCGGACTACGCGGTGACGGCGCGCCCGGGCGCGCGCGAGCTGAGGGTGGAGGCGACGTTCGCCCGGCCCGGCGCCGTCCTCGCCCTCGAGGAGGGCCTGGGACCGTTCGTAGGCGAAGCCGAGATCGATGCCGGCGGGGGCTTCGCGGTGGCGGCGACCCGGGGCGATGCCATCTTGGCGCCCGGTTGCGAGGCGCGCCCCTGCCGTGTGCGCTACACGGTGCGGCTGGCGGACGCCGCCCTGGCGCTGCGCGACCGCAACCGCGCGCTCTACCACACCGGGGCCCTGCTCGCGCCGCCGTCGGCCTGGCTGGCAAGGCCGCTGCGGCCGCGCGCGGGCGACCGGTTCCGCTTCCGCGTGCGCATGCCGCGCGGGCTGAGCTTCGTCACCGGCGTCGCTCCGGCCCTCTCCGGCGGAGGCTACGAAGGGGCGCTCGACGACCTGCCCCTGGCGCCCTATTCGGCGTTCGGACGCCTGGAGACGGCGAGCCTCCGCGTGGGCGAGGGGTTGGTGGAGATCGCCATCGCTCCCGGCCAGCGCGCGCTCCCGCGCGCGGCTGTCGTGCGCTGGGCGGAGCGCGCCGCGCGCGCGGTGACCGGCGTCTATGGCCGCCTGCCCGTGCCGCGGGTGGCCGTGCTGGTCCTGCCCGGCGGGCGCCGGCCGGTGGGCTTCGGCACCACGCTCGGACACGGCGGGGCCTCGATCATGGTCTGGCTGGGCGCACGGGCCACCGAAGAGGACCTGCTTCGGGACTGGGTCCTCACGCACGAGATGGCGCACCTGGGCCTGCCCAACCTGCCCCGTGCCCAGCGCTGGCTCGAGGAAGGGCTGGCCACGTATCTCGAGCCGGTGGCGCGCGCGCGGGCCGGCCAGATCACGGAGGAGGAGGCCTGGGCCGGTTTCGTGACCGGCCTGCCCAAGGGACTGCCGCGCGGAGGCGACGGCGGGCTCGACGGCACGCGGAGCTGGGGCCGCACCTATTGGGGCGGCGCGCTGTTCTACCTCCTCGCCGACCTCGAGATCCGCGAGCGCACCGCCAACCGCCGCTCGCTCGACGACGCGCTGCGCGGGATCGTGGCCGGCGGCGGCACCATCGCCGTGCGCTGGCCCGCGGTCCGCGCCCTCGAGGCCGGCGACCGCGCCACGGGCGTGGACGTTCTGCGGAGGCTGCACGCGCGGCTGGGCGCCTCCGCGGACAACGTGGACCTCGCGGCGCTGTGGACCCGGCTGGGCGTGCGCGCGCGGTCGGGGTCCGTCACCTTCGACGACCGCGCCCCACTGGCCGCGATCCGGCGCGCGCTGATGGCGGACTCTATTCCTCCGCCAGGAACGGGTAGCGGTAGTCCCGCGGCGGGGCGAAGTTCTCCTTGATGGTGCGGGCGCTGACCCAGCGCACGAGGTTGAGCTTGGAGCCCGCCTTGTCGTTGGTGCCGGACGCGCGCGCGCCGCCGAAGGGCTGCTGTCCCACCACGGCGCCCGTGGGCTTGTCGTTGACGTAGAAGTTGCCCGCGGCGTGGCGCAGGGCCAGCATCGCCTCGCGCACGCCCTGCCGGTCTTGCGAGAAGACGGCGCCGGTGAGCGCGTAGGGCGAGGTCTCGTCCACCACGCGCAGCGTCTCGCTCCAGCGCGCGTCGTCGTAGACGTGGGCCGTCACCACCGGGCCGAAGATCTCCTCGGAGAGGAGCCGGTGGCGCGGGTCCTCCGCCTCCACCAGCGTGGGCGCGATGAAGTACCCCTGCTCGTCGCGGGCCTCGCCGCCCACGACCACGCGCGCGCTCTGCCTGGCCTCGGCCAGGTACTCGCCGATCTTGTCGTAGGCCTTGCGGTCGATCACGGCCCCCATGAAGTTGCGGAAGTCGGCCACGTCCCCCATGCGGAACTCCTTCAGCATGGCCACGGTGCGGTCCCGCACGTCGTTCCAGAGCGAGCGCGGCACGTACACGCGGCTCACGGCCGAGCACTTCTGGCCCTGGTACTCGAACCCGCCGCGGGCGATGGCCACCGCCAGCGCCTGCGTGTCCGCGGACGGGTGGGCCACGATGAAGTCCTTGCCCCCGGTCTCGCCCACGATCCGCGGGTACGACCGGTAGCGGGACATGCTCTGGCCCACCGTCTTCCACATGGAGTTGAAGACGCCGGTGGAGCCCGTGAAGTGGATGCCGGCCAGGTCGCGGTGGTTGAGCGCGACGTCGGAGACGGTGGCCGCGTCTCCGGGCACGAAGTTGATGACACCCGGCGGCAGCCCCGCCGCCTCCAGCAGCCGCATGATGTAGTAGCCGGAGAGCACCGCCGTGGACGCCGGCTTCCAGAGCACGGTGTTGCCCATGAGCGCGGGAGCGGTGGGGAGGTTGCCGCCGATGGAGGTGAAGTTGAACGGGGTGACGGCGTAGACGAACCCCTCCAGCGGCCGGTAGTCGAGCTGGTTCCACATGGTGTGGTCCGACAGCGGCTGCTCGCCGTAGAGCTCCTGGGCGTAGTGGGGATTGAAGCGGTAGAAGTCCACGGTCTCGCACGCGGCGTCGATCTCGGCCTGGAAGACGGTCTTGGACTGGCCGAGCATGGTGGCCGCGTTGAGCGTGGCCCGCCACGTGGTGGCCAGCAGCTCCGCGGCCTTCAGGAAGACGGCCGCCCGGTCCTCCCAGGGCCAGCTCGACCATTCGCGGTGCGCCGCGTGCGCGGCGGAGATGGCGCGCTCGACGTGCTCCCGGGAAGCCCGGTGCCAGTCGGCGAGCACGTGGCGGTGGTCGTGGGGCATCACCGCGGTGGTGGTGTCGCCCGTGCGGACCTCCTCGCCGCCGATGATCAGCGGGATGTCGATCCGTTCGCCGGCCATGGCGGAGAGCCGCGCCTTGAGCTCGGCCTTCTCCGGCGAGCCGGGCGCATAGGACTTGACCGGCTCGTTGACGGGTGGCGGCACCCGCCGGACGCCGGCGAACGCGGACACGGATCGGGGCGCGCCCCCGACCGCGGAAGCGGCGGCGGGGACGGGGCGGGTGATGGTCTCAGCCACGGGAAAACCTCGTTGAAAGGGTTCCCGGAACGATAGCCCGCCCGCGGCACCCGGGCAAACCAACGCCAGGCGTGCGCGACCCGGTGCCGGCTCGAGGGCTGTCCGGCCGCTAGTTGAACGTCACCGTGTGGGCGTGCGACCCGGACGGGCTCGGGGTGGAGGCCTTCTCCACCCGGCGGCCCTCGCCGATCGCGCGCACCTCGGCCGCGGTCAGCTCGACCTGGTGCGGGTGGGACGAGGTGCCCTGGATGTCGAGCACGACGCCGCCGCCGGCCGCGAGCTGCGCGCCCGTGATCACGACCGTGTGGCCGTGATTGCTCGCGACGTTGCCCGGCTGATCCGCGTAGGTCGTCGGTTGCGTGGGGGCGTCCGCGGCGCAGCCGCCGAGCGTGATCGTCGCCCCGCCCAGGATGGCCATCACCGACCGGAGGGTGAACTCGCGACGGTCCAGCTTCTCGCCGTTGGGCACCTGTCTCCTCCTCGCGCGCCCGGGGAGGGACCGGCGCCTCAATGACGCACGATCCTAAGCGAAGCCGGCGGAGTTCGGGCGTCGTGCGGCGCACGGGGTGACCGGCGTCACAATCGGCCGGCGGCGCCTCCCTTCCTCACCCACCGGATGTACGCGACCAGCGCGTCGATCTCGGCCTCGGTGAGGTGCGGCCCGTAGGCCGGCATCTGGACCGCCTGCCGGCGCAGGAAGAAGCGCGCCACCGGGTGCTCGCGCAGGCGCCGGGCGCTGCCCTCGACGATCCACTCGCGGACCTCGGCCTCGCCCGCGGCCACGTCGCTGAAGTCGTCGCCGTCCCAGGAGGGGATGTACCCCTTGAACGAGCGCGGGTTCGGCATGCTGCCGCGTCCCTGCGGGCCGTGACAGCCGAAGCAGGCCAGCCGCACGGCCGTCTGCCGGCCCCGCTCGGCGGCCGGGTCGTCCGGCCTCTCGTAGTCGGAGACCGCCTTGACGTAGGCGACGAGGTCCGCGACCTGCGCGTCGGTGAGGATGCCGCGCCAGGCCGGCATGCGCAGCAAGGCGGGCGCGCCCTCGTCCGCCGCGGCGTCCGCGAGCAGCCGCGCGGGAGCGCCGTCGAGGATCCATTCCCGGATCTCCTGCTCGTTCTTCGCGTACGAGAGCAGCGCCTCGCGCGAGAACGGCGGCACGCTGCCGAGCCGGCCCTCCGGATCGTCGAACCCCGTGAGCCCGCCGACCCCGTGGCATCCGAAGCAGCCGCTGCTGGCCGCCACCACGAAGCCGCGCTGCACCGGCGAGATGCCGCGCGTGCGCCAGGCGCGCCAGGCCACCATCGACCACAGAAAGGCGGCGGCCAGCAACAACAACACGGCCGGCAGGCGCCGCACCCCTGGGCCCCGTCCGTTGCGCCTAGTTGAACGTCACCGTGTGCGTGTGGAAGTCCTCGTCCGACGACGCCTTGCCCACGCGCTGGCCGTTGCGGATGGCCACGACCTCGTCGGCGGTCAAGGGCACCGTATGCGGATGGTCGGCTGTGCCGCGGATCTGCAGGATGAGCGCGCCCCCGGCGGCGAGCTCCGCGGCGGTGATCACGGCGCGGTGCCCGTGGTCGGCCGAGATGTTCCCGATCTTGTCGCCGGTGGCGGGATCGGTCGTGGGCTGGGTCGGGCTGCCGCCGCCGCCCGTGCCGCCGCCGCCGCCGCCGCAGCCGCTGACCGTGATGGTGACGCCCGCGAGCATCGCCATCACGGAGCGCAGCGCGAACTCGCGCCGGTCGACTCCCTCTTCCGGCATGCTCGTTTCCTTCCCCCGCGTGTCCATGATCCGCAACCCTCCGCGCCCGACGTCCCGCGCGCTAATAGAACTTCCGAGAGATGTTGAAGCCGATGTACCAGTCGTCCGGACCCACCCGCCCGCGCGCCACCTGCGCGGGCGTGGTGCCCAGGTCGTTCGACACGTTGATCTGGAACGCGTGCCCGCCCACCCGGCGCTCGAACGCGAACGTGGCGAGCGCCGTGCCGTTGCGGTGGCCCCGGTATCCGGCCAGCCGCGGGTGCACCTCGGCCACCACCGCGTACGCGTCGCCGAGCCGGAGCCGCGTGCCGAGCCCGAGCACGAACGACCCGTCGTTCCCCGGTCCCGGGTCGCTTTCCGGACGGACGTTGCCGATCCAGGCGGGCACCGCATACACGGCCCCGCGGCTGCCCAGCCGCCGGGAGGCCACCACGCCGACCCGCGGCGAGTGCCTCTCCTGGAAGTTGTCCAGACCCTCCACCGACGCCACCAGCGCCAGGCCCACCGGCGCGTCTCCCTGGCGCAACAGCTCCTGCTGGCCGAAGAACGAGATCGTGCGGTCGCTGGTGCGGTAGATGCCGAGCTGGTTGCCGGTGAACGGCGAGAAGCGCAGCTCCAGCCCGATCTGCGCGCCGCCGTCGAAGCCGAAGAAGTCGGCGAGCAGGTCGCCGAAGTCGCCCTCTCCCAGGCCGCGCGCGAAGCGGTGCGTGATGCGGAAGGCCAGCGCGTGGCGCGGGAGCCGCAAGGTCGTGGGCAGGTTGATCACGGTGAAGT
>Ga0299913_10003265_pt1 | contig 13209 bp, 11 predicted proteins | sample RVTome_9_FD_201360 | JGI IMG/M metagenome (GOLD analysis project Ga0299913, IMG submission 201360) | Soil microbial communities from uranium-contaminated site in the Upper Colorado River Basin, Wyoming, United States - RVT155D38 (version 2) ... | reverse complement strand
CGCGGATCGTCGGCGAGACCGGCGGCAAAAACTTCGTCTTCGCCCACCCGTCGGCCGACCCGGCGGCGCTGGTCACTGCGCTGGTGCGCGGCGCCTTCGAGTACCAGGGGCAGAAGTGCTCGGCCGCCTCGCGCGCCTACCTGCCGCGCTCGCTCTGGGACGGCGGGCTGCGCGACGCGCTGGTCGCCGCGGTCGAGAGCCTCCCGATGGGCTCCCCGCTCGACTTCCGCAACTTCCTGTGCGCGGTGATCGACGCCGGCGCCTTCGAGTCGATCACCGGCTACGTCGCCCGGGCGAAGGAGTCGCCCGACGCCGAGGTCCTCGTCGGCGGCGGCTCGGACGACTCCGAGGGGTGGTTCGTCGAGCCGACGGTCGTCGTGGCCTCCGACCCGCGGTACGAGTCGATGCGCGAGGAGATCTTCGGCCCGGTCCTCACCGTGTGGATCTACGAGGACGGCGAGCTCGACCGGGCGGTCGAGCTGTGCGACACGACGAGCCCGTACGCCCTGACCGGGGCCGTCTTCGCCCAGGACCGCGCGGCGATCGAGCGGCTCTCGCACGACCTGCGCCACGCGGCGGGCAACTTCTACGTCAACGACAAGCCGACCGGCGCGGTCGTCGGCCAGCAGCCGTTCGGCGGCGGGCGCGCCTCGGGCACCAACGACAAGGCCGGCTCGCTGGCCAACCTGATGCGCTGGGTCTCGGTGCGGGCGATCAAGGAGACGTTCGTCCCCGACACCGACCACGTCTACCCGCACATGGGGGAGAAGTGACTCGGTGGGATCGTCCTGTTCAGCTGCCTGTCGTCGCTCGCTCTGGTGCCAGGGCGTCCCGGTAGACGGCCCGCCTCACCGGGGGCGAGGCCCAGGCGGCTGGCGAGGTCGTGGAGCCAGGTGCGGAAGCCGCGGTCGAGCTCTTCGGGGGTGCGGCCGAGGCGGTCGGGGAGCGAGGCGGTGCCGTCGGCCGCGTCCTCACGGAGCGGGGGGTCGTCGGCGGCCGCGGCGAGCCAAACCCGGAAGCGCGGGGCATGCTCGCCGCCCTCGCCCTCGAGCAGGTAGCGGACCCAGAGCGCGGTCAGCGCGTACAGCTCGCGGCGGCGCGGTGAGCGGTAGAGGTCGATGCGCTCGAGGGCGAGGAGGTCGTCGAGCCGCTCCAGGCGGCCGCGGTGAGCGTCGGCGAGGAGCCCCGCCAGGGCGGCGAGCGGGCCCTCGAGCCGGCCACGCACTCCGAGGCCGCCCGGCCGGGCGCGCAGCGGGCCGGCGATCAGGCGCCCGCGGCGGTCGATCCGCTCGAGCTCGAGGGCGCCGGCGAGGCCTTCGTCCAGCCACAGCGGGACCGTGTGGCCCAGCGTCCGCCCGACCAGGAGGTGGGTCGCCTCGTGGATCAGGGTATGGGCGACGTCGGTCGGCGGCGACCCCTGGACCGTCAGCGCCGCGATCTCGGGAACGGCTTGACCGGCCAAGCTCGAAGCTCGCGAGCTCGCCGGGAGCGAGGGGATCGCCGCCCTGCTGGGCGCCCCTGTGGCGGGGATCCCGGGCGAGGCCGTCAGCAGAACGGTCAAGAGCGCGGCCGGGGCCGTCGGGCCGAGATGCGGACGAGGCACGACTCCGGACTCTAACGGTCCGGTCCGGCGCCGCTCGGCGCCCGGGGGCCTGTGAGGGGCGCCTGTGAGACGATACGCGGGCACCGCCCGTACGCACCTCCCGATGACCCCCGATCGTCCCCGCCCGAGGACCCACGGCCGGATCGACCCGCGCCTGTGCGGCCTGCCCGCCGAGCTGGCGCCGGGCCGTTGCCGCGTCGAGATGACCGCGCTGCCCGAGATGGCGGCCGACGAGCACGGCCTGGTCCACGGCGGCTTCGTCTTCGGCCTCGCCGACCACGCGGCGATGCTGGCGGTCGACGAGCCGACCGTGGTGCTGTCCGCCGCCGAGGTCCGCTTCACCGCGCCGGTGCGGGTGGGGGAGCGCCTGGCAGCCGCCGCCGAGGTCGCCGAGGCCGACGGGCGGCGGCGGCGGGTCGAGGTGACCGTCCGGCGGGCGCACCCCGACGCCGCCGGCGAGACCGTCCTCACCGGGACCTTCCGCTGCCACGTCCCCGACCGGCACGTCCTCGCGCCCGCGCCACGGCCGGCCGGAGAGCGGACGGGGGAGGGCTCGCGCCCGTGACCGACGGCGGCGAGCTCGTCGCCCGTGCCCTCGAGCGGCACGGGGTCCGGACGCTGTTCACCCTCTGCGGCGGGCACGTGTCGCCGATCCTCGTCGGCGCCAAGGCACGCGGTCTGCGGGTGATCGACGTTCGGGACGAGGCGAGCGCGGTGTTCGCCGCCGACGCGACGGCGCGGCTCACCGGCGGCGTCGGGGTCGCCGTGGTCACCGCCGGCCCCGGGGTGACCAACGCGATCACCGCGGTGAAGAACGCGCAGCTCGCCCAGTCGCCGGTCGTGCTGTTCGGCGGCGCGACGGCCACGGTGCTCAAGGGGCGAGGAGCCCTCCAGGACATCGACCAGCTCTCTCTCCTCGACTCGACGGTCAAGCGCACCCTGGTCGCGAGGCGGGTTCGGGAGCTGCCCGAGCTGGTCGACGAGGCGGTGGCGGCGGCGCTCTCGGGGGTCCCCGGGCCGGTCTTCGTCGAGGTGCCGGTCGACCTCCTCTACCGCGAGGAGCTGGTGCGCGACTGGTACGGCGGCAAGGGGGGCGGCGGGATCGGCGGCTGGCTGGTGTCGCGCTACCTGGGCTGGCACGTCGACCGGCTGTTCCGGGGTGTGGACGACGTTGCCGAGGAGGGGGCCGGGGAGCGGGCCGGGCCGGCGCGGCCCGAGCCGCCCGCCCCCGACGGGCGGGACGTCGCGCGGGCCGCGAAGCGGCTCCGCCGCGCGCGCCGGCCGGTGCTCCTCGTCGGCGCCCAGGCGATGCTCTCCGCCGGCCGGCCGGACGGCCCGGCGCCGGCGGCCCGGCTCGCCGAGGCGGTCGAGGCGCTCGGCGTCCCGACCTACCTCGCGTCGTCGGCCCGCGGCCTGCTCGGCCCCGACGCGCCGCTCCAGGTCCGCCACCACCGCCGCGAGGCGCTACGCGAGGCCGACCTCGTCCTGCTCGCCGGGGTGCCGGCGGACTTCCGGCTCGACTACGGCCGTCAGATCGGCCGCCGGGCCGCGGTCGTCGCGGCGAACCTCTCCGGCGAGGAGATGACGAAAAACCGCCGGGCCGACCTCGCCGTCCACGCCGACCCGGCCCGCTTCCTCGTCGCCCTGGCCGAGGAGGTGGGTGGGCGCGGCGGGCCGCCGGAGCGTTGGGGCCGCTGGCGCGAGACCCTCGCCGAGCGCGACCGCGAACGGGACGAGGAGATCGCGGCGAAGGCCGGTGCGGCGGCCGCTGCATCGAACGGCGCCGGGGTCGACCCGCTGGCCCTCTGCCGGGCGATCGACCGGGCGATGGCCGACGACGCGGTGATCGTCGCCGACGGCGGCGACTTCGTGGCCACCGCCTCGTACGTCGTCCGCCCCCGCGGGCCGCTCGGCTGGCTCGACCCGGGGGTCTTCGGCACCCTCGGGGTCGGCGGCGGGTTCGCCCTGGCGGCCAAGGCGTGCCGGCCGGAGGCCGAGGTATGGCTGCTCTGGGGCGACGGCTCGGCCGGCTTCAGCCTGGCCGAGATCGACACCTGCGCCCGCCACGGCCTGCCGGTGATCGCGGTCGTCGGCAACGACGCCGGCTGGACCCAGATCGCCCGCGAGCAGGTCGAGGTGCTGGGCGACGCGGTCGGCACCGAGCTCGCCCGCACCGACTACCACGCGGTCGCCGAGGGGTACGGCGGGGCGGGGATCCTGGTCGAGCGGGAGGAGGAGGTCGAAGGCGCGCTCGCCCGGGCCAAGCAGCTCGCGGCTGCCGGCCGGCCGGTCGTCGTCAACGTCCACCTCGGGTCGAGCGACTTCCGCAAGGGCTCGATCTCGATGTGACCGGCGCCCGCCGCGGCCCCGCCCTTCGCATGAGCTCCCGCCCCCGCCGCCGACGGCTCGCCGCCGCTCTCGTCCTCCTCGCGGTCACAGTCGTCGCCGTCGAGCTGGCGTCGCTCGCACTCTGGCGGTGGGCGACCGGCGTGTGGTACTCCCCCCGGGCGGCGGCCGCGCGCCGGGTGGCTTCGGGTGCCGGTGTCGAGCCGGAGGAGGAGGGCCCACCGGTGCCGGCTGCCGACCGCTACGCCTTCATGCGCCACGAGGTCGTCCAGCCCTATCTCGGCTACGTGATCAACCCGGAGACCGCCGAGGGCGACCCGGCCTGGCCGCACCTGAAGATCACCCCGCAGGGGTTCTTCGCCGCGCCCGTCGACCTGGCGCCGCCTCCCGCGAACGTCCGCCCGCTGCGGGTGGCGATCTTCGGCGGCTCGGTCGCCTTCGTCTTCTCGTTCGCCGGCCGGGGGCCGATCGTCGAGGCGGTCCGGGCGGCGGGATACGAGCCGGTCTTCGCCAGCCGTGCTCTCGGCGGCTACAAGCAGCCGCAGCAGCTCCTGGCGCTCGCCTACGCGCTGAGTTTGGGCGAGCGCTTCGACGTCGTCGTCAACCTCGACGGCTTCAACGACCTCGTGCTGCCGGTGGCCGACAACGCGCTGCGTCGGGTCTACCCGTTCTACCCGCGGAACTGGCAGCTCCGGATCACCGACCTGCCCGACCCGGCGCTCCGCGAGCTCGTCGGCGAGCGCGCCTTCCACGTCCGCCGCCGGCGCGAGCGGGCCGACCTCTTCTCGCGCCGCCCGCTCGCCTGGTCGCCGACCGCGAGCCTGATCTGGCTGGCCCTCGACCGGTACGAGGCGGGGCGGATCGCCGGCGTCGACGAGGAGGTGGCCGGCAGCGCGACGCGGGGGCACCGCCGGTACGCGACCCACGGGCCGCTTTACCCGTGGCGGCCCAGGCAGCCGGTGCTCCGCGAGGCGGCGCGGGTGTGGGCCCGCTCCTCCCGCGCCATGCACGCGCTCGCCGCCGCGCACGGCGCCCGCTACTACCACTTCCTGCAGCCGAACCAGTACGTCCCGGGCTCGAAGCGGCTGAGCGCCGAGGAGCGGCGGACGGCGTACGTCGAGGACCACCCGTACGGCAACTTCGTCGTCCGCGGCTGGGACCACCTCCGCCGGGAGGGGGAGGAGCTGCGCCGCCAGGGCGTCGCCTTCCACGACCTCACCGACGTCTTCGCGGACGTCGAGGAGACCGTCTACGTCGACGACTGCTGCCACCTCAACGACGAGGGGAACCGCATCGTCGGGCAGGCGGTCGCCGACGTCATCGCCCGCGATCTCGGTACCCCGGCAGGGCAGCGGCCCTAGCCAGCGCTAGACCCCCCTCGGTCGCTAGGCGCCGTCCGGGGCTCGAAGCGCCGGCTGCGCCGCACGTGGGTGCGATGCGCGAGCCAGGAGCCGAAGGTGACCAGCGTCGACACCGCGTAGCGCGTGGCGTGCCGGAAGCCGATCGAGCTCGCCTCCTCGAAGTAGCGCACCGGCATCGGCACGTCGCCGAGCCGGAAGCCGAAGTGGACCGCCTGCACGAGCAGCTCGGAGTCGAAGACGAAGTCGTCGCTGTTGCGCTCGAACGGGCAGGTCGCGAGCACCTCGCGGCGGTAGGCGCGGAAGCCGCTGTGCCACTCGCCGAGGTTCTGGCCCGAGAGCACGTTCTCGATCAGCGTCAGGGCGCGGTTGGCCAGGTACTTGACCCACGGCATGCCGCCGGCGAGCGCCTCGCGGCGGGTGCGGATGCGGTTGCCGAGGACGACGTCGCACACCCCGGCGCGCAGCACCTGGACCGCCACCGGGATCAGCCGCGCGTCGTACTGGCCGTCGGCGTGGAGCATGACGACGAGGTCGGCGCCGCGGGCGAGCGCCTGCCGATAGCAGGTCTTCTGGTTCGCGCCGTAGCCGCGGTTCTCGGGGTGGACGATCAGCGACAGCGGCAGCCGCCCGGCGAGCTCGCGCGCGACCTCGGCGGTGGCGTCGCCGCTCGCGTCGTCGACGACCACGATCTCGTCGCACGAGCCGGCCGGGATCGAGTCGACGAGCTCGGCCAGGGTGCGCTCGGCGTTGAACGCGGGGACGACGACGATCACCCGGCCCGCCTCCCGGTGCCGGGGCGGCGGAACCGGCTCGGCGGCGGGGGAGTCGGCGGGCGTCGGCGGGCCAGGCACCGGCGGATTGTAACGGTCCGCGGCGTGCCGGGCCGCGGGCAGATCCGCCTCTTTTTCCCCCGAGCTGTCTACAGAACGGCTCCGGGCGATACCTAACCAGGTGAAGGTCGTTTTCTCGCCCGGCGACCCCGCCCCGGGGGTGGGCGGCCGGGCTGGCGTCCGGAAGGTCTACTCGGTAGGGGTCTCTACGTGACGCACCACGCCCGTCCGCCGACGTCGACGAGTCTGCGGCTGCGCCCGATGCAGCCGCTGATCGAGCGGGACGGCTCGTGCCCGCTGGTCTACGACCTCGAGCGGGCGCTCCTCGTCGAGGTGCCGGAGGACTTCCGCTGGCACGCCGCGCCGGCGATCGAGAACGGCGACCTCGACGACGGCCTGCTCGGCTGGCTCGCCGGCGAAGACCTGTGGACGTGCGAGGGCCGGCCCGGCCCCGACCGGGGCGCGGCCGCGGTGGCCGTCGCGGCCGGGCGGCGCGTTGCGCGCGGGTGCGAGGAGATCCGCTGCCAGCCCGCCGAGCCCTCGGTCGAGGCGGTCGCCGGCGCCCTCGACGCCCTCGTCCGGCGCACCGAGGCGGGCTCGCGGATCGTGCTCCTCCTCGTCGCCGAGGGCGAGCTCGCCCGCCCGGACGCCGTCCGCCGCGCGGTGGCCACCGCCCGCCAGGCCGCCCGGTCGACCGGCCGTAGCGTCGGCTTCGAGCTGACCACCGACGGGCGCGGGATCGGCGCCCCCTTCGCCCGCTTCCTCGCCGAGCAGGGCGCGGCCGTGCGGCTCACCGCCGACGGGCCGGCCCTCGGCCTCCTCCTCGCCCACCTCCCCGAGCGGCTGACCTTCTGCCCGGTGCTCGACACCGGCGACCGGCTGCTCGACTGCTGGCGGCGGTCTCGGGACCTCGGCCTGCGGCGCCTCGCGCCGGTCAAGCTCACCGACCGGCCGCTCAGCGGCCTGGCCGTCTTCGCCGAGCTCCGGCAGTACCGCCACGACCTGTTCGCCGTCGCCGACGACCTCGCGGACGCGCTCGGCGGAGGCTGGACGCCGCAGCCCCTCCACGAACCGCTCGCCCGGGTGGTGCGTCGCCACGTCGCCGGGCGCCCGCCGCCCCGGCCGCCGCCGGCCGCACCGGAGTGCGGACCGGCCGCCTGGCCGGCCACCGAGCTCGGCAGCGGCGGTGTCGCCGACTGTTCGAGCTGCTGGGCCGCGGACCTGTGCAGCCGCAACCTGCTCGCCCGCCCGCGGCCGGGCTCCGTCCGCCCGCGCGCCGACCGCTGCGAGCTATGGCGGGCCGAGGTCGAGGTCGGCCTGCTGCTCTGCCGCCGCCTCGAAGCGCTCGACCCGACCCTCCCGGCCGCCCTTGCCGACCGCGACGACGAGCCGATCTTCGACGCCTTCACGTCGCCGCTCCCAGCCGACCTGCACACGTGTTGACCGCCTCGCTACGCCCGGTTACCGCCTTTTGAGATAGAGTCGGTCTCATGGCGGCTCACGGCGGGCACGCAGACCTCGGGCGGCGCGCCGTCCGGGGGCGAGGCGCGGTCGCCAACCCGGCGGGGCGCTTCGAGCGGCTTTCGGTGGAGCTCGTCGAGGACGACGAGGCCGGCCCGCCGCCCGACCAGGTCGCCACCGAGGTCCTCCGCGACACCTCCCGCTCGATCATCGCCCGCAACGACAGCCCGGACATCCCGTTCGACGCGTCGTTGAACCCCTACCGGGGATGTGAGCATGGGTGCACTTATTGCTATGCCAGACCGACGCACGAATTCCTGGGCTTCTCGGCGGGCCTCGACTTCGAGAGCCGGATCCTGGTCAAGCAGGACGCGGCGGAGCTGCTCGGGCGGGAGCTGGCGAAGCCGTCGTGGGAGCCGCGGACGCTGGCGCTGTCGGGGGTGACCGATCCGTACCAGCCGATCGAGCGGCGGCTGGGGGTGACCCGCGGGTGCCTCGAGGTGCTCGCCGACCGCCGCCATCCGGTGGCCGTGATCACCAAGAGCGCGCTGGTGTTGCGGGACGCCGACCTGCTGGCCGAGCTGGCGCGCTGGGGCGCGGTGCGGGTGGCGCTCTCGGTGACCACCCTGGACGTCGAGCTGGCGCGGCGGATGGAGCCGCGCGCCGCCGCGCCCCGGGAGCGCCTGCGGGCGATCGCCGAGCTCGCCGCGGCGGGGATCCCGACCAGCGTGATGGTCGCACCGGTCGTGCCCGGGCTGACCGACCACGAGGTCCCGGCGATCCTCGCCGCCGCCGCCGAGGCGGGGGCCGAGTCGGCCGGCTACGTGCCGCTGCGCCTGCCGGGGGCGGTGGCCGGGCTGTTCGAGGCGTGGCTCGAGGAGCGGTTCCCCGACCGCAAGGAGAAGGTGCTCAACCGGGTGCGCTCGCTGCGCGGCGGGCGGCTCAACGACCCGCGGTTCGGCAGCCGGATGCGCGGCGAGGGGATCTTCGCCGAGCAGATCCACACGCTGTTCACGACCGCCCGCCGCCGGGTGGGGCTCGACCGCCGCGGCGCGCCGCTCTCGGCCGCCGCCTTCCGCCGGCCGGGCGAGCAGCTCGGTCTCTTCGCGCCTCCAGCCGAGGGCGGCGGCTGAGCCGGGGACGGGTGCGGTCGGGCTGGCGGGGGGTGCCGCTCGGGGAGGGGGAGCGGCGTGCGCTCGAGGCGTTCTACGGCGCCGACCTCGGCGACGTGCGTCTCCACGCGGGTCTCGTCGCGCGCGGGATCGCCCGCCTCCTCGGCGCCTCGGCGGTGACCCTGGGACGCCGGGTCTTCTTCTCGCCGGCGGGCTGGCGGGCCCGCGAGGCGCGCGGGCGGCGGGGGCTCGAGCTCCTCGCGCACGAGGCGGCCCACGTGCTCCAGTACCGGCGCGAGGGACGGATCCGGATGCTGGTCCGCTACCTGGCGAGCTACGCGCGCCATCGCGCCCGCGGCACCGGTCACGCCGTCGCCTACCGCTGCGTGCCGCACGAGATCGAGGCGTGGGCCGTGAGCGACGGGCTCGCCGAGCTGATCGGGCGGCTCCCCGGGCTCGTCGAGCGGGTGGGGTCGGGTGCCTCGCCGGACGCCGGGGAGCTCCGGGAGCTCGCGGCCTGCGGGCGGCGGGTCAGACCCGCGGCTCGGGAGCGCGGGTGACGACGAGGAGGGCGTGGATCGCGCCGGGCAGCCAGGCGAGCAGGGTGAGCAGGATGTTGAGCAGCAGGGAACCGGAGATCCCGCGCTCGAGCAGCACGGCGATGGGCGGCAGCAGGATCGCGAGGATGATCTTGACGAGCTTCGACATGGGGCCTCCCTCTCTTCAGTGGTCGACGGTGGCGGAACGGCCGCGGACGTCGCGGCGTCGCCCGTCGAACGGGAGCAAAAGGCGAGCCATGGGCGAGACCCGCCCGCCGGAGCGGGCTAGACTGGGCCGATGAAGGTCGCAGCGACCGGCGGCGGACTGACCTCCCGGCAGCGGCGCTGGCTGCGCGGCGAGGCGCACGCGCTGTCGCCGCTGGTCCAGGTGGGCGGCAAGGGGGTGACCGACGCGGTCGCCGCCGAGCTCGACCGCGCCCTCGGCGTCCACGAGCTGGCCAAGGTCCGCCTCGCCGGCGAGCGCGACGAGCGGCGGGCCGCCGCCCAGGAGCTCGCCGCGCTCACCCGCTCGGAGGTCGTCGGCCTCGTCGGGCGGGTCGCCACCTTCTACCGGCAGCACCCCGACCCCGAGGGCCGCCGCTACCGCCTGCCCGGCTGACTCCCGCTGCTAGACTCCGCCGGTGACCATCCGCGAGTTCACGGTCGGGATCGAGGAGGAGTACCAGATCCTCGACCCGCACTCGCGCGAGCTGCGCTCGTACGTGCAGGAGCTGCTCGACCAGGGACGGCTCGTCCTCGCGGACCAGATCAAGCCCGAGTTCCTGCGCTCGCAGATCGAGGTGGGGAGCAAGGTGTGCCACTCGATGGAGGAGGCGCGCGAGGAGCTGGTGCGGCTGCGGCGGACGGTCGCCGACGTCGCCGCCGCCCACGGGCAGGCGATCGCCGCGGCGAGCACCCACCCGTTCTCGAGCTGGCTCAGCCAGGAGGTGACCGACGCCACCCGCTACGCGAAGCACGAGCGGAACATGGCCGAGCTCGCGCGGCGGATGCTGATCTTCGGCATGCACGTCCACGTCGGGATCGAGGACAAGGAGCTGCTGATCGACGTCATGGACCAGGCGCGCTACTTCATCCCGCACCTGCTGGCCCTGTCGACGAGCTCTCCGTTCTGGCACGGGCGGAAGACCGGGCTCAAGTCGTACCGCTCGATCGTCTTCCAGAGCCTGCCGCGGTCGGGGCCGCCGCCCGCCTTCGACTCCTACAGCGAGTACGAACGGTTCGTCGAGACCCTGGTCAAGACGAACTCGATCGAGGAGGCGACCTCGATCTGGTGGGACATCCGGCCGCACCCGAAATTTCCCACCCTCGAGTTCCGGGTGTGCGACATCTGCACGAAGGTCGACGAGGCGCTCTGCCTGGCGGCGCTGATCGTCGCCCTGGTCGCCAGGCTGATCGAGCTCCGACGGCAGAACTGCTCCTGGCGCCGCTACCGGCACGCCCTGGTCGAGGAGAACAAGTGGCGGGCGATCCGCTACGGGATCGACGGCAAGCTGATCGACTTCGGCAAGCAGGAGGAGGTGCCGGTGCGCGACCTCGCCGCCGAGATCCTCGAGCTCGTCGACGGCGTCCTCGACCCGCTCGGCCTGCGTCGCGACGTCGAGTACGTGAACACCATCCTCGAGGGCGGCACCAGCGCCGACCGCCAGCTCGCCGTCTACGAGACGACCGGCGAGCTCGCCGCGGTCGTCGACCACCTGATCGCGGAGACGACCGAGGGGGTGGTCGTGGCCGCCGGGTAACCGCGCCGGTCCCGCAACCGCTCAGCCCACGGGGTCGGTGGCGCCGGCTCCCGCGCCCGGGCCGGGCCCCGCCTCCGGCGTCGCGGGCGCACTCTCGGCCGGCGGCAGCTCGCCCGCGTCCTCCGGCGCCGCGTCGGTGCCGTCGGGCGCGGCGTCGATCACCTCGTCGGGGGCCTGCCGCATGTTCTCGCCCTCCTTGGGGAGGTAGAAGGCGCGCTGCTGGTACCAGGGGAGGTTCTGGATCAGCGCGGTCTCGCTGCCCGCCTGCTGCACCGGCTCGGTGCCCTGGACGAAGGCCTCCTCGACGACCCGGCCGGAGCCCCCGGGCAGCAGACCGGAGCGGTACTCGACCGCCTGGGTCACCACGCCCGCGGGCGGCGCGAACTCCTCGCCCTCGCGCAGCCAGCCGTCGTCGAGACCCGCCTCGACGAGGTCGCGCCAGATCGGCAGCGCCGCCTCGGCGCCGGTCATCCCGCGGCCGAGCGAGCGCTTCACGTCGTAGCCGACCCAGACGAGGATCGTGTGGCGCGGGGTGAAGCCGACGAACCAGGCGTCGGTGAAGTCGTCGGTCGTGCCGGTCTTGCCGGCGATGGCGATCGGCAGGCCACGGATCGAGGCCGCGGTGCCGCGGTCGACCACGCCCTCGAGCATGTGGGCGAGGACGAAGGCGACCCGCGGGTCGGTCGTCGTGCGGGTCACCGGCCGGTGGCGCTCGAGGGGCCGGCCGCCGGCCGTCGCCACCCGCTCGATCAGGTGGGGCTCGACCCAGGTGCCCTGGTTGGCGATCGCCGCGTAGGCCGCGGCGAGCTCGATCGGGCGGATCTCGGCGGCGCCGAGGGCGAGGCTCGGGTAGGGGGGCAGGTTCGCGTCGATTCCGGCGCGGCGCGCGAAGTCGATCACCCGCCGGGTGCCGACCATGTCCTGGAGCTTGACCGCCGGCACGTTGATCGAGTGCTCGAGCGCGTAGCGCAGGGTGATCACCCCGTAGAAGCGGCGGGTGTAGTTGCGCGGGAAGTAGCTGATCCGCCCGTCGGCGCCGACGAAGCCGGTCGGCCCGTCGAAGATCGTGTCGGCCGGCGTGTAGCCCAGCTCGAGCGCGGCGCCGTAGACGAACGGCTTGAAGGCCGAGCCGACCTGACGCTCGGCCTGGGTGATCCGGTTGAACTTGTTGCGCTCGAAGTCCCAGCCGCCGACCATCGCCCGCACCGCGCCGGTCGCCGACTCGAGCACCACCGCCGCCCCCTGGATCTCCGGCTGCTGCTCGAGGGCGACCGTCGTGTCGACCTCGGCGGCCGCCGGGCCGCCGCCCGCTCCCGCGTCGCCGTCCTCGCTGGTTCCGCCGTCCCCGTCGCCCTCCGCCGGCTCGACCCGGAACCAGGCCACGTCGCCCGACGACAGCAGGTCGGACGGGGACCGCCGCCGGGTCCAGCCGATCCCCTCGCGGTCGAGGGTGAAGGTGCGGTCCTGGATGCGCACCGTCGCGGTCTCGGCCCCCGCCTCGACCACCACCCCCTTGTACCAGCGGCCCGGGGCGAGCGGCTCGCCGGTCCAGTCGGCGAGCTGGTGGGTCGCGGGGTTCCCTTCGATCTGGTCCACCGCGCCGCGCCAGCCGCGCCGGTGGTCGAGCCGCCGCACCCCGGCGCGGAGCGCGTCCTCGGCCGCCTTCTGGATCTCCCGGTCGAGCGCCGTCCACACCTGGAGACCGCCCTCGTGGACCTCGTCGGTGCCGTACGTCGACTCCAGGTACTTGCGGACGTCCTCGGCGTAGTAGGGCGCGAGCGGCGTCTCGTCCGGGTGCGAGACCACCCGCAGCGGCTCGGCGACCGCCGCCTCGTAGCGCCGCCGGTCGATGATCCCCTCGTCGAGCATCCGGCGGAGCACCTTGTCGCGCCGCTCCTTGACCAGGTCGGGCCTCCGGTAGGGTGACAGCCGGCTCGGCGCCCAGAGGATGCCGGCGAGCATCGCCGCCTCGTGGAGGTCGAGCGCGGCGACGTCCTTGTCGAAGTAGTAGCGCGCCGCCGACGCCATCCCGTAGTTGCCGTGGCCCATGTTGACCAGGTTCATGTACATCGTGAGGATCTGGTCCTTCGAGTACCGCTTCTCGAGCTCGACGGCGAGCAGCGCCTCCTCGATCTTCCGCCGCCAGGTCTGCTCGCGGGTGAGGAAGAGCGAGCGGGCGAGCTGCATGGTCAGCGTG
>Ga0299913_10003264_pt1 | contig 13211 bp, 13 predicted proteins | sample RVTome_9_FD_201360 | JGI IMG/M metagenome (GOLD analysis project Ga0299913, IMG submission 201360) | Soil microbial communities from uranium-contaminated site in the Upper Colorado River Basin, Wyoming, United States - RVT155D38 (version 2) ... | reverse complement strand
TGGGAGGCTGGCAACTATCTCGCGATCTCGAACACGCCGCGTGCGGTGGACGACCACTCCAGACGGCATGGGCAGAGATCCGAATCGAACTGTGACTTCGAGCGGGGCGGCCGAGATTCCGTCCAACTTCCAGAAAAGGAGCGCGGTGCGATGCGATACCAGCGCGCCCTCACCGCCGGCAAGCACAGCGGACCAAAGTGTCTCCTCCCACGACTGCGGCCGTCGGTCGATCTGATATACGCCAGCGTGCCGGGCTTGCCACCGCCCATCCTTGACGCGTCGGTGAATCAGCGATGCCGATCCACCGAGCTTGAGGACATCAGATCTCGTGATCTGGAATCCCTGGACCCCTCCAAGACTGAATTCATCTAACTTCCCCATGCTCCGAGCATGCCAAGACACCGCATGCCGGGCAATACCCTCGTTTCTGTGTCTGGGAGAGTGCCGTAACCGAACCGAAACCGACACAGAACGGTTCGGGGCCAGCGGTCACCTCGTTCTGTGTCTGAGAAAGTGCCGTATCCGAACCGAAATCGACACAGAAGGGTTTGGGGTTAGCGGGTGACCGTGAACCGGATGTCTCCGTAGGGCTCGGAGACCGGGTGGAAGACGGTGTGTTTGTCTTCGAGTCCGAACCTGGAGAGATCGAAGGGGAGATGGTGCTGATTTGGCAACTCGAAGCTTATCTCGCTGATCTCAGGTACCTCATCGAGAACAGCCCGTGCCATCAGCCAACCCTGGTGCTGGACCGAAGCTGACCAATCGTCGAAGAATCTCTGCAGCATGATCTCGCGGACAGACTCCCAGGTGGCGGAGGTGTCGGAGGGCAGCTCCGCATAGACCCACCGGGCGGTGATCGACGTGGACAACAACCGATCCTCCGCCTCGGGTAGCACGGTGAACTCATCCCTGGGAAACCCGACAAATGCCGAACCTCCCGTCTTGAGCACGACAAGACCCTCAATCCCCGCACCAATCGTCTCCATTCCCGCATCGTCTCGCCGCACCCATGCCAGGCGCCGTTCCGACCCGCCGCCGGTAAATCCGGTTGCGCTTTCTCTCAACCAGCGACGCTGCCTGATCGTCACTTCCGCCGAGGTGATTCCCTCCTTGGCCAACATGTGATCACACAGAACCGATCCAAATCCCTCGAGGTCCTCGGTCAGCTGATCCTGGGCAAGCGCGTAAACGGTGTTCTTGGTGGTATCTGTGGGCAAGACTCGTGAGTTATCGCCTTCGAGATAGGCGGCGTTGACATCGCCCGAGAGCAGCACCTGGAACTCGAGGTCGAGGAATCTGTCCGCGCCGTCACCGCGGATGACCTTGGAAAGACGCACAGCAGACTTTCCCCAGCGGTTCGCCCCCAGTTTCGCCATCAGCTGCCCCTGTATGTCGAATAGCCGTAGGGGCTGAGGAGCAACGGAATGTGATAGTGGCGTTCCTCATCGAGCTCCACAGCGATGACGACCTCAGGAAAGAACCTGTTGCCATACCCTCCGGTGTCGAAGCGGAGACGGTAGGAGCCGGGGTCGAGATTGGATCCGAGGTCTCCAATCCGCCCAGTGTCGTCCGTGACTTCTGACGAGAGATCTGACCAAGCCGAGTCGGTGCGGTGCTCCAGGCTCACTTTCACCGCAGCCGCAGGCTCGCCAGTTGCGGTGTCAAGAACGTGGGTCGAGATCGAGATCATCATCCCTCCGGGATGCACAGCATTCGTCGCAGCCTGGTCCCGGTAATCCTCTGTTGCTCCCGACCAGCGATCTTGATCTCGGTGTCACGAGTGTTTTCGATGCGCTCCTCGACGATACCGAGCATTTCGCGGGCATCCTTCCCGGTTGCATAGACGATGTAGGTGAAACCGAACTTCTCCTCATACCTGCGATTGAAATCGCCCAATGCGGCGAGCTCCGGCGATTCGGCGCCGGCCGACCCCGCCTGTTCCCGGTTGGCCATTGCATCGCCCATCTCGCCGATCCGCGGGTGTCCCGCAAATGCCTCGAGCCAATCGTCGACCTCCAGTTCGAGGAAGGCGACCTCGGACGCCTCCAACACCTGTTCCACCGTGTCGAACGGTCGGGAGGCAAGCATCGAAGAGACCCAGCGCGTCGACTGGCACGCGGTGTGAAAGAAACCGGTGGCCGATTGACCGAGGAGCGAGTTGAGGTAATGGAGTCGCTTCACGCTGGCCGATTCTCGGTCAGGCATCCCCATGAGCCTGAACCTGGCAACGCCTCCGTCCGGGTGGATGTCCAGCTTGACCCAACGGGCATGCGCTTCGTCGGAGAGCGGCAAGTGGTTGATCGTGTCCGGCTCAACCGGGACCCGCGACAACACCTCGCTCCATACGGCGCCGTCACCGGAGACACTCACCGTCACCCATCCAGGAGCGTTGCCTTTGAAATACCGGGTGTCGACAACGGTCTCGCGGACCAGGCCAGCCATCCCCAGTTTGATTACGACCCAATCGTTGCCCGGACCTCTGCGCCGCTTGGTCTCCCAGCCGTCCCACATTCCTCTCGGTTCGGTGGGCTGCAGCATGTTCGACGCCGGCGAGTAATGCGCATCGGATGTCTCTGTCGGTTCGCTTCCGCTGACAAGGGACGCCAGATCCACCAAGCCGAATTCAGGACAAACTCCGTCGATCCCGGGGATAGGGCGACCCTCCACGCGCAACCTGGCAACCCCACCGTCTGGGAAAATGTTCAGCCTCACATAAGAGATCCGGCCGCTCGTCTTGAGATCAAACCTTGCCACCGTGTCGCCCTGGAGCCGCGTCCTCGGCAACAGTTCGACCCAGAAAGCCTCGTCGAGCCGATCGTCACTGCCTATTCCACATCCCTCGAGGGAGAATTCCTCGGGGAAGTTGCCGGTGAAATGCGACGTGTCGACGGTGACGCTGGTGACCTGACCGGGAATTCCGAGCGCAATCACACACCAATCGTTACCCGCCTCTCGTCTCCGGCGGGTTTCCCAGCCGTCCATCCATTTGCCCCGTTCGGTGTATTCGTCGGGCTTCCCCACGGGTTCAGTGTTCTTGATCAGGTTGGCCGCCTCGGCAAAGAACTCGTCGTTGAACGACACGACCCTTCCGCCAACTCCTTCAGAGATCAGATCAACCATGACGCTCCAATATCAATCCAGTTCCACCGGTCACGACACCCCGGTCATAGACAGTTTGTCCCCTGAGGACCGTCTGCACAACCGTCCCTCGCAATGACATCCCCTCGTACGGGGTGATCGGATGCCTGTGGAGAAGGCTGGCGCCTCGAATCGTCTCTTCCCCGTCCGGGTCGAAAATCACGAAGTCTGCGTCCTTTCCCTCCCCAATCGCCCCCTTCCGCCCGGCGAGACCGGCAAGTGCCGCAGGGTTGTATGCAAGCCAGTCGGCGAGCTGCTCGAAACCTAGTCCCCGCGCCGAGCCTGCAGTCCAGGTCGCCTGCAATCTGAGCTGGAGAGATCCGATGCCACCCCACGCCCGGGCGAGATCGCCGGATTCGATCTCTTTGATCCCCGCCGGTGCCGGCGAATGATCGGAGACGACCATCGACAACGATCCGGCTCCAAGAGCGTCCCAAAGTGCCTCGCGGTTGGCCGCCTCCCGGATGGGAGGAGCGCATTTGAAGGGGGTGGCGCCATCTTCGATTTCCTCGGCGCAGAATACGAGGTAGTGGGGACAGGTCTCGCCTGTCAGCTGAGGTTCACTGGCAATCTTCGCGGCTCCCTCCCCACTGGATACATGGAGTATGTGGACCATGGCCCCCGTCTCGGAAGCGAGTACGCCAGCATGCTCTATCGCCACTGACTCACTGTTCGTGGGCCGGGTTGCGAGATAGCTGTCGTACAGCCGGGGATCATGATCGAACTGGAGAATGAGGGCCGGATCCTCGGCATGCAGAAGCAAAGGAACGCCCGCCCCAGAGAGAACACGCATGGCACCGAGCAGTTGGTCTGCGTCGAGAGACGGGAACTCGTCGACGCCGGATGCGACCATGAAAGCCTTGAATCCGGGAACGCCCGCAGCGACCATCCCGTCGATCTCGCCAAATGAGCCCGGAATCAAACCGCCCCAGAAGGCAGTGTCCACCGTGAGTTTGCCGGCCGCCGCCGAACGCTTCACGCCTAGAGCTTCCAGGCTGACTGTGGGCGGGATCGAATTGAGCGGCATGTCGACGATGGTTGTCGTCCCACCAGCAGCCGCCGCCTTCGTTGCAGTCTCGAAACCCTCCCACTCCGTCCTTCCCGGCTCATTTACATGCACATGGGTATCGACGAGCCCGGGCATCACCACCAGATCGCCGTAATCGGCGTCGGCGGTCCCCGATCCAATATCTACAACAACTCCGGCTTCATACCGGACCGTGGCCGGGCGCACCTCACCCGACACCACCACGCGGCTGCTCCGCAAAGTCGGCATCAGTCGTCCGATATCCAGTCCTCGAGGGGGATGCCAAGCCCGTCTGCCACCCGATTGGCGTACGCGAAGTAGCCGACCACCTCGGCGATGTGAAGTATGTCGATATCGCTGAATCCGACGGCTCGGAGTCGCGACACGTCGGATTCTGTGACAGTCCCAGGCTCGCGGGTCAGCTTCTCGGCATAACGCAGCATCGCCAGCCTCTTCTCCGAAAGCCCTGCGGTCGCGTAGTCAGAACAAATCTTCCCGGCCAGCTCATCATCACGAAGCAGTCGGCGCAGACCGCGCCGATGATGGGCAATTCAGTAATGGCACTCATTGATCCCGGAGACGACCACCGCGATCATCTCCCGCTCCACCTTGCGCAGTGTTCTTGTGCTCTTCATCGCCTGGCGATAGAGGATGTCGTGCGCCTCGAGGCTGCCCACATCCAGACCATGGATCCTCATGATCCAATCGACCCGATTCCACTTCGGGTCGATCACACGTTCCTTGAGCCGAGCCAGCTCGTCTTCCCACTCATCTTCGTGAGGGGCTTCTATCCATGGCACAAGGCGAAATCTAGTGACGCGCCCGTGTCGAAAGACTCACTGGTGGTCTGTCGTTGAAATAGGGCGAGTGTGTCTCCGAGTCATCGGCGCCATCTGGCAAGGAGAAAAGCGCAGTCGCAGTCGGGGCCTGCATCGAGCATTTTCGACGCAGCCAGGGGTGTCGAGGGCCGGAGAGACACCGCCGTTATTTCTGCGACGGGCCACTAGGTACTCGAAAGGCCCGAATGGTGGGTTCGGGCCTTTCGAAGAAATGCGATGTGGAGCGGTTGAGGAGGAGAAGAAAACCGCTCGGGCGGAGCGGAGTCCGCTCCACATCGCAAAGCCGGAAACCTGATTTTTGAGACCCTTTGTGATCTCCTTCACAAGGATAAAACGTGTCGGCCGCTAACTAAAATTCCCGATTTCTTTCCAAAACCAATCGCACCCAATATCGAAGAAACACGTGGTCAGGACACCGTGGCACGATGAGAGCTGATGACAGAGCCCGAACTATACCGGACCTGTGCTAGCGCTGGCTAGCGGGTCAGCTGCTGAAGGTAACGGCGTAGGCGTGTGACCAGCGAGTGACCACAGTCCCGTAAAGCTCACCGGCACGCATCATGTCGCCAGAGGCGAGGGCATCCACAGACTCCTGGACCAGCGACACCGAATCGTCGAGGACCAGCGCTTCCGGAGCGAACAGATCTGACACTTCGGCAAAGTCGAGTTCAACCATCGACTCGTCTGGGAAAGGCGCCAGCCAGGAGACGAGCTGTTCCATCTCGACCGTCGGACCCTGGATCATCCCGACCTTCCTGAGCACGTCCATAGCCCGAACAAGTGAATCGCGGACCCCTTGGATGCCCGAGCGATAGCGGACCCGTGGTGAGCCGGCATCACCGTAGACCTCGCGCTGTTCCGGCGAGAACCCGACAAACCAGCGGACGGGCACGTGCCATGCAGAGGTCAGCACGTGAGAGCGATGATCGGGATGCTCGACGCGATAACTGCGAAGCTCCCTGTCGGCAGCTTCCGCCGCCTCCTCGGGGATGAGGGTCGATCCCATACCCTGGAACGAGTTGGCGAATGCGACCGTGGATTCCAGAACCCGCAGGCGGAGATAGCGGGGACAGACCATCTTCTTCCCTTCCCATTCCACGACATGAGACGGATCGTGCTCAGATTCGGACAAAAGCCCATAGGAGCGCACGAAGGCAGGCACTGGCTCTTCGTCATAGGGCCCGATCGGTGAGTAAACCCTCATGAAAGCGGTCTTGGTCATCCCTTATATGGTGACAGAGACCGGCTTCTAGTTGCCAGTGGTCTGTCACCAGGAGCGCAGGCCCGGGGGTTTGGGTATGATCAACTCCGTGTGATGCTCAGCCTTTGACACGAAAGGAACGGCTAGTTGACCGTATTCGATGCGGTGGCCCTCGAGGGGCACGAACAGGTCCTCTACGGCTATGACAAGGTATCCGGCCTCAAAGCCATTATCGCAATTCACTCCACTGCCCTCGGTCCCGCTTTAGGCGGGACTCGCTTTTTTCCGTACGAATCGGAGAGAGATGCGCTCGTCGATGTGCTCCGTTTGTCCGAAGGGATGAGCTACAAGGCGGCCGCCGCCGGTCTCGACCTTGGTGGGGGCAAGGCGGTAATCATCGGCGATCCCCGCACTGACAAGTCCGAGCGGTTGTTTCGCGCATTCGGCCGCATCGTCGACTCGCTCCAGGGCCGATACATCACAGCGGAAGATGTAGGAACATCGACAAAGGACCTGGACATCGTTCGCAGAGAAACCCGCTGGGCGTTGGGCAACTCGGTAGCCGAAGGAGGGGCAGGCGACCCTTCACCGGTCACTGCCCGAGGTCTCTACGCAGCGGCACGGGGTGTTGCCCGTTTCATCTGGGGAGACCCCGACCTGGCCGGCAAACGCTTCGTGGTGCAGGGCGTTGGGAAAGTCGGATCGGCATTCGTTCAATTGCTCGTGGAGGCGAGAGCCGAAGTGATGATCGCTGACTCTTATCAGCCCACGCTGGATGCGGCGGTCCAGAAGTTCGGCCTCAAGACAGTCGATATTGACACCGTCCATACAGTCGAATGCGACTTCTTCTCACCGTGCGCTCTCGGTGCCGGCCTCAACGAGGAGACCATCCCCGATCTCAACTGCAAGGCAATCGTCGGCAGCGCCAACAATCAGCTCGCCACTGCGAAGGATGCCGAGCTCATCGCCGAGCGTGGCATCGTCTACGGACCCGACTTCGTCGTGAACGCTGGCGGGCTGATCAACGTTTATGATGAACTCCACGGATATTCGAAGCTGCGTGCCCTTCACCGGGTCGATGCGATCTACGAAGCAACCCTGCGGATTCTCGAGACCTCAAGAGACCAGGACATCAATCCTCATGCTGCTGCAATTCACGTCGCCAAGGAGCGGATGCGTGACATCGGAGACCTGAGAAGGTTCCGTCGCAGCGGAGATGACAGGAACTAGGCGATAGTGAGCGAACGCACCCACCACGCTCTCGGCCTCAGCGACGCTCAGGCAATCGACATGTACCGGTTGATGCTGATGGCCAGGCGCGTGGACGATCGCATGTGGGCGCTGCAGCGACAGGGGCGCGCCGATTTCGTTCTGGGCGCGTCGGGTCACGAAGCGGTTCAGGTGGGATCGGTGTTTGCCCTGGACCGCGAGCGTGATTGGATTCTCCCCTATTACCGCGACATGGGCGTCGCCCTCGCATGGGGCTTCACTCCCGAAGACGTGTTCTTGGGTGTGTTCGCCAAGAAAGCAGACCCGATGTCCGGAGGACGCCAGCTTCCGAGCCACTGGTCCGACCCTGACAAACGTGTGTTCACCCAGTCTTCGGTGATCGGGCCACAGTTCCCCCATGCGGCTGGAATCGCCCACGCCGCAAAACTTCGGGGCAAGGGCGCCGTGTGCGTCGTGTACGGCGGAGAAGGTGCCACTTCGGAGGGCGATTGGCACGAGGCAATGAACTGGGCGGGGATACACAGTCTGCCTCTCATTTTCGTCATCGAGAACAACCAGTACGCCATTTCGGTGCCCACCGAAGAAGAGGTCGCAGGCAAGATTTCCGATCGCGCCCATGGTTACGGATTCCCTGGCTATGCCATCAATGGCAACGATCCGTTCGAGGTGGTCGCAACGATGCAGACTGCTGTCGCCAGGGCGCGAGCGGGTGAGGGCCCGACGTTGATCGAGGCGGAGACCTACCGGTACTACGCCCATACCTCCGATGACAACGACACGCTGTACCGGACCAGGGAGGAAGTGGAGACTTGGCGGAAGAAAGACCCGCTTGGAGCCTTCAAACTTTATCTGATCGAGAACCGGCTGCTCACTGAGGAAACGGAGGCACGGCTCGACGAAGAGGTGACAGCCGAACTTGCTGATGCGGTGAAGAAGACCGAGGCATCGCCTGACCCCGACGAGCCGACAACGAGGGTGTACGCCAAGCCGATCCTCCCTGACACGGCGACGACAGAACCTGACGCGCCAATTGAGGGCGAAACGGTCAACCTGATCACTGCGATCAACAAGACACTTCACGAGATTTTCGAGACCTATGACGATGCGATCCTGTTCGGCGAAGATGTGGCGAGACGCAAAGGCGGAGTCTTCAAGGCGACCGAATCACTGACCGAGACCTTTGGCCCAGAGCGTTGCTTCAACTCTCCAATCGCTGAGTCGTCGATCGTCGGAGTTGCGATCGGCATGGCGGCTGCCGGCTTCAAGGCCATCCCCGAGATCCAGTTCGCCGATTACATCCACCCGGCGTTCAATCAAATCGTCTCCGAAGCGGCGCGCATCTCGTTCCGGTCCGACGGCCGCTGGAACTGCCAGATTGTCATCCGGACCCCCTACGGCGCCGGCATCCACGGAGCGCTCTATCACTCCCAGTCGATCGAGTCCTTCTACAGCCACATCCCGGGACTCAAGGTCGTCGTGCCCTCGACACCCGCCGATGTGAAGGGGCTGCTCTTCACAGCCGTGGAAGATCCCGATCCAGTCATGTTTCTCGAGCCGAAGAAGCTGTACAGGCTCGCCCGGGGACCCTATCCCCCAGGTGACTACCGGGTTCCATTGGGCAAAGCTGCCATCCGCCATCCCGGCACCGACCTCACCATCATCGCCTACGGAGCGATGGCTCATTTCGCAGTTGAGGCGGCAGCCATCCTCGAAGACCTGGGGATCTCTCCCGAAGTCATCGACCTGCGCAGCCTCAAGCCTCTCGACTGGCCCACAATCGAGGAGTCGGTCAAGAAGACATCGCGGGCCCTCATCGTCCACGAAGACAACGAATTCGTCGGGTACGGAGCCGAGATCGCCGCCCAGATCGCCGACAAGACTTTCGAATGGCTGGATGCACCGGTCCGGCGCTTCGCCCTCCCCGACGTGCCAATCATGCCCTACGCCGGCTCTCTGGAAGGCGCCCTCTACCCAACCCCCCAAGACATAGTCGAAAAAGCCCAGGAACTCGCCAAGTACTGATTTGTCAGTACTTGCTGTCCTCCCGCTTGCGGGAGGAAGGTCCCTGCGCCCGACGAAGGAGGGAGAGGTCCCCGCGAGCTGTGAGAGAGGCCGCGTCAGCGGACGCGGTTCAGGCAGGGGCGGCTTGGCCATTACTCTCGGCGGGAATGTCTTTGCAGAAGCACCTTTCGGAAGTGGTCGGGGCTGCATTCGCCGCGATCGGGTTGCCGTCGGAACTCGGCGAGGTGGTGCCGTCGCAACGTCCCGAGCTTGCCCAGTTTCAGTGCAATGGGGCGATGGCTGCGGCCAAGTCTGCAGGCAAGCCACCCCGGGAGATCGCCGAGAGTGTCGTGGCCCACCTCAGCAAGCAGGAGGAGATCAAGTCCTGCAATGTGGCCGGCCCCGGATTCGTCAACATCACACTCACCGACCAGACGCTGGCGGAGTGGGCCAGGCAGATGAGCCACCATTCCCATCTCGGCTTCGAGCACACGTCACACCCTCGTACTGTGATCGTCGACTATGCCGGGCCCAACGTCGCCAAAGCGATGCATGTCGGGCATATCCGGGCGACCATCATCGGAGATTCGATCGCCCGACTCTTCCAATTCGCCGGAGACAAAGTGATCCGTGACCCTCATTTCGGAGACTGGGGATTTCAAATGGGCCTGGTCATCGCTGCAATCGAGGAGGAGTACCCGGACCTTCCGTACTTCGATGAGGACGCCGTGGAATTCCCTGCCACCCCGCCCGTAACACTCGAAGATCTCCAGCGGATCTACCCCGAGGCCGCCGCCAGGGCCGGAGCAGACAAGGACTTCCAGGCACTTGCCCGCGAGCGGACGGTCAGCCTTCAGCAGGGCCATCCGGGCTACGTCGCCCTCTGGCAGCAGATGAAAGCAGTCAGCGAGCAATCGCAGCGGGCAGACTTTGCAGCGCTTGGTATCAACTTCGACCTCTGGTACGGCGAGTCGGATGTCAGGGACCGACTCGGCCCTCTGGTCGAGCGCCTCCGTCCCACCGAGTTCGCCGAAGAGTCGGAGGGAGCACTGATCGTCCGCGTCGAGGAGGATGATGACAACAGGGAGTACCCGCCCCTCATCCTCGAATCGTCGGCAGGCGGTTTCCTCTATTCGACCATCGACCTGGCGACGGTGGAGATGCGCGTCGAGGAGCTCGGGGCCGACCTGATTATCTATGTCGTCGACCGGCGACAGTCCGACCACTTCACCCAGGTCTTCAGGGTTGCCAAGAAGACCGGGATCGCCCCTGCGTCCGTCACTCTCGAGCACATAGGTTTCGGGACCATGAATGGGCCGGATGGAAAGCCGTTCAGGACGCGGGAAGGGGGCGTGGTTCAACTGGGGGATCTGATATCGATGATCATCACCGCGGCGCGGTCCCGCCTCGACGAAGCCCACCTGGCTGAGGAATACCCCGAGGAGGAACGAGGGACCATTGCAGCGCAAGTGGGCATGGCCGCGCTCAAATATGGCGACCTGGTCAACAACAGGTCTTCGGACTACGTGTTCGACCTCGACCGTTTCAGTTCATTTGAGGGGAAGACAGGCCCGTACCTCCAGTACGCGTCGGTTCGGATCAAATCGATTCTGCGACGTGCCTCGGAAACAGGGCTCCAAGGGGGTGCAATTCAGCCTCCCCAGGTCGACGCAGAGCGAGATCTCCTTCTCGAGCTGACGCAGTTTCCGGAGGTGGTGACGAGAAGCATCGAACTGCGCGCCCCGAATCACATCGCCGAGTACGCCCACACCGTTGCGGTCCGCTTCAACCGGTTCTACGACGCGTGCCACATTTTGTCCGAGCCTGATCCGGACCGACAGGCGTCATTGCTCTCGCTGGCATCGTGGGCTCTCGCCACGCTGGAGAGACTTCTCGACCTGCTGGGCATAGACGTTCCGGATCGGATGTGAACGAATGGAATTCGTCGTCAGAGATGCGCGCGTCGACGACGCTCCAGGCATAGCGGTCTGGACCCAGGACACCTTCGAGTGGGGAGACTACGTTGCGGGATCTCTAGCGGAATGGATAGAGGACCCAAACCTTCGGGTCCTGGTTGCCGTTGACCCGGACGACATGCCGAAGGCGATGTCAGTGGTCAGAATGCTCAGTCCCACCGAGGGATGGCTATCGGCCGCCCGAGTCCACCCATCCGTGAAGCGACGCGGGCTTGGATCCATGCTCAATGAGACATCGGTGGCCTGGGTGCGCGAGCAGGGCGGCCGCGTGGTCAGGCTCGCCACCGAGGACGACAACACCGCCGCCCAACTTCAGGTGGAGAAGCTCGGTTACCGAAGAACCTCGGCATGGGCCATCGGGAAGATCGAGGGGCGTGCAGCCAACCAGCCGATGCGAGTGGAGAGGTTGAGCCTTGCCGGTCGTTCCGATGTCGACCCGGCCTGGATGTATTGGTCGACGGGTGAGTTGTGCGAAGCCGGGCGCGGCCTCAAGGCGACATCGTGGACATGGAAGAAAGCCACGGTCGACGACCTCGATCGGTGTGCTCGCGAGCAACGACTCTTCAGTAGCCCGGTCGGATGGGCCGTCGTGGAGTATCCGGTCAATGGTGAGGTCGATGTGGTGTGGGTTGCCTCCTCGCCCAATGACTTTCCCCGCCTGGTTGCAGGCTTGGACTACCTGGCCGCGGAGAGGAACGCCGAGCGCGTTTACTACCGCATCCCCCAGACGGGATGGTCGGGAGAGGCCTTGCTCCGCGCTGGCGCAAACATCACCGAGACGTACATCTACACGAAAGCTGTCTGAGCCCAGCTGGTCATCTCAGCCCGAAGGAAGTACTGGTTACAGGATGACCAGCGTCGCGACGAGCCAGACCAGGAACACCGACTGGACCTCATATTGCTTCAACCAGTCGTAGCTGCTGTCTAGATTGCGGATCAGCAGCGACAACGGCACTCCAACCAGAGGGACGGCGACCATCCCGGCCACAGATACTGCGTTCAGGCCCTCCGCGGCGCGCAGGAACACGGGCGGCAACTCGGTGACGAAACCGGACACAAGTCGGTAGACCACAAGCATCCCGAACCCGACCAATGAGGCCGCTAGCGCCCTGCCGATGCCAACTTCCCAGATGTTGAACCCGACGAGCCTGCGACCCCGACCCAGCGGACCTTCCGAAGCAATTCCGAGGGCGAACATGCCAATCACGACGAGGATCAAAGATGATCCGAGCAACGCAGGCGTGGACATGTCGGCAATCGAACCGACTACATCGAATCCGGCCAGCAAAACGGTCACCCCCAGACCCACAAAGAGGGTGCCGAGAACTACGAGACCGACGTCAAACATGTTTCCCAGGGCGCCATAGGCCAGGGTCCCGTAACGCTTGAGACGCTCGGTGGGAGATTCGCCTCCCAAAATCTCATTCAACGTTGCATCTCCACCGGTGCGACGTTAGCGGTGGAACTGCTGCGTTTGATGGCTTCCAGGTACAACTCGATGGGATGTTTTATCTGGTAGTCCTTCCCGAGAAAGGCCCGCAGTTGCATCTCACAGCCAGGGTTGGCGGAGGCGACCACCATGCTGCCCAACCCTCTAATCCTGGACGCCTTCTGCTCACCCAACTCGGCCGATGCCTCAGGCTGAAGGACCGTGTACAGTCCGGCGGCGCCGCAGCACATACCGGCATCGTCTATCTCCAGTACTTGGTACCCGGCCGCCTCGACGATGCGACGCGGCGGCGCAATCACCCGCTGGGCGTGGCGCAGATGGCATGGATCCTGCACCACCACGTCCTCAC
>Ga0299913_10003263_pt1 | contig 13212 bp, 10 predicted proteins | sample RVTome_9_FD_201360 | JGI IMG/M metagenome (GOLD analysis project Ga0299913, IMG submission 201360) | Soil microbial communities from uranium-contaminated site in the Upper Colorado River Basin, Wyoming, United States - RVT155D38 (version 2) ... | reverse complement strand
CGCGCATTCAGGTGGAGCACACCGTCACCGAGATGGTCACCGGCGTGGACCTCGTGCGGTGCCAGATCCTTCTGGCGCAGGGCCTCGGCCTCCACGATCCCGAGGTCGGTCTGCCGCCCCAGCAGGAGGTGCCGCTGCACGGCTACGCCCTCCAGTGCCGCGTGACCACCGAGGATCCGCAGAACAACTTCGTCCCCGACTACGGCAAGATACACACGTACCGGTCGCCGGCTGGTTTCGGCGTGCGGCTGGACGGCGGGTCCGCGTATGGCGGCGCAGTGATCACGCCCTTCTACGACTCGCTCCTCGTGAAGCTGACCGTCTGGGGGCAGGAGTTCTCGCACGCGTGCCGCCGGATGGATCGTGCGCTGCGCGAGTTCCGCATCCGCGGGGTCAAGACCAACATCCCCTTCCTCGAGAACGTCGTCAACAATCCCGTGTTCCAGTCGGGCCGCGTGACGACATCGTTCCTGGACGATACACCGGCCCTGTTCCGGTTCGCCCCGCGACAGGACCGGGCGACGCGGCTCCTCACCTACCTGGCCGACGTGACGGTCAACGGGAATCCGGAGGTCAAGGGCAAGAGGGTGCCGTCGCGCCTGAAAGTACCGCCGATCCCATCTACGGTCCACGCCGCGGCGCCGCCAGGAACGCGGCAGCTGCTGGACGATCTCGGCGCCGATGGATTCGCTGCGTGGACCTCGCGCGAACGTCGGCTGCTCCTGACGGACACGACGTTCCGCGACGCGCACCAGTCTCTGCTCGCAACCCGCGTCCGGACCTATGACATGGCCGCCATCGCAGGCTTCATCGCCGAGCGGGTGCCAGGGCTCTACAGCCTGGAGATGTGGGGGGGGGCGACGTTCGATGTCGCCATGCGCTTCCTGCTGGAGGATCCGTGGCGCAGGCTCGCGAGGCTCCGGGAGCTGATCCCGAACATCTGCTTCCAGATGCTGCTGCGGGCCTCGAACGCGGTCGGGTACACCGCGTACCCGGACAATGCCGTGCGCGCGTTCGTGGCGGAAGCCGCAGCGCAGGGCATGGATATCTTCCGCACCTTCGATTCGCTCAACTGGCTGCCGAACATGAAGGTCGCCATGGAGGCGGTGCGCAGGACGGGCAAGGTCTGCGAGGCGGCCGTCTGCTATACGGGGGACATCCTGGATCCGGCGCGCGACAAGTACCCTCTCGAATACTACGTGCGCATGGCGAAGGAGCTCGAGCGCATGGGGGCGCACATCCTCGCGATCAAAGACATGGCGGGTGTGTGCCGTCCGTACGCGGCCGAGAAGCTCGTGCGCGCGCTCAAGCAGGAGGTCGGGATCCCGATTCACTTCCACACGCACGATACGAGCGGGCTGAACGCCGCGTCGATCCTCAAGGCAGCGGAAGCGGGCGTCGACGTCGCCGATGCGGCCGTCGCGGCGATGAGCGGCACGACGAGCCAGCCGAACCTGAACTCGATTGTCGCCGCGCTCGACCACACGCGCCGGGCGACAGGGCTGGACCTCGACGCGCTGAACCAGTACTCCGACTACTGGGAGGCGGTGCGGACGATGTATGCGCCGTTCGACAGCGCGCCGCCGTCGGGCACCGCCGAGGTGTACCTGCACGAGATGCCCGGCGGCCAGTACACGAACCTGCGGGAGCAGGCGGACGCGATGGGGCTCGGGGATCGCTGGTCCGAGATCGCGCATACCTACGCCGACGTGAACCGCGCGTTCGGCGACATCGTGAAGGTGACCCCCTCGAGCAAGGTCGTCGGCGACATGGCGATCTTCCTCGTGACGCACGGCATGACCATGCGCGAGTTCGAGGCGCTCGGACCGAATCACGGCTTGTCGCTGCCGAACTCCGTCATCGAGATGTTCGCGGGTTCACTCGGCCGGCCGGCTGGCGGCTGGCCCAGACGCCTCCAGGCGATCATCCTCGGAGAGCGGACGCCCATACGCGGCCGGCCCGGTGCGAGCCTGCCGCCCGTGGACTTCGACGCACTGGCCGCGCAGCTGGACAAGAAGATCGGCCGCGGCCCGTCGCACGCCGACGTCCTCAGCTACGTCATGTACCCGGACGTCTTCCTCAAGTTCGCGCGCGCCCAGCAGGCCTACGCCGACCTGGGCGTGCTGCCGACGGCGCCGTTCTTCTACGGCATGCGGACAGGGGAGGAGATCGCGGTCGATCTCGAGCCTGGCAAGACACTGGTCGTGAAGTTCCTCACCGTCGGCGATCTGCACCCGGACGGGCGCCGCACCGTCTTCTTCGAGCTCAATGGCCAGCCGCGGGAAGTCACCGTGCCGGATCGATCGCAGAAGGTCGAGGGGCCGCCGAAGGAGCTGGCCGATCCGAACCACTCCGGACACATCGGCGCGCCCACACCGGGGATTGTCACGGCCGTCGCGGTCGAGGCGGGTCAGAAGGTGGAACGCGGGCAGAAACTCCTCGTGCTCGAAGCCATGAAGATGCAGAGCACGGTCTACGCGCCGGTCGCCGGGACCGTCGCGCGTCGGCTGGTGCAGCCGGGGCAGACGGTCGAGACGAAGGAGCTCCTGCTGGTGATCGAGTAGCTCTCAGCTCCCAGGTGTCGGAGCGTGTGAAGCGCGAGCTCTTCGCGCGTACCCCTCACAGGTTCAGCGCTGCCATGATCTCGCGTGCCGGCGTGCGATCGCCCGTGCAGCTGATGCGGCGAGGCGCATCGAGAAAGCGGATGCTGTAGCCAAGCTGCGTATAGAGCCTCGTGATGCGTTCGGTGGCCTGATTCACCAGCACGACAGGCCCGCGATGGCGCGTCAGCCAGACGGCCGTGCGCTCCTGATCCGCCCAGGAGAACCCGCCTTTCGAGTAGTGCGTGAACGGAACGTCGTAGGGCGGGTCGGCGTAGACGAAATCGCCGGAGTCGACCGGGATGGCCTCCACGTCGCCACAGGTGAACGTCCAGCCGGTGAATGCATGGCGGTAGACCGAGAAGTCGTGCACGTACCGTATGCGTGTGTAGCGACCGAACGGCACGTTGAACTCGCCAGCCCGATTGAACCGGCACAGCCCGTTGAAGCCCGTTCGATTCAGGTAGTAGAACAGCGCGGCGGCCTCGTCGGTTTCCTCGGCTCCGTTGCTCAGCAGCTCGTTGAAGCGCGCACGATGGCGGTAGAACAGCGCCTCGTCGTTCTCCATGAGCAGATCGCTGACGAGCCCGCGCTGAAGCCACCGGTAGAAGCCGATCAGATGCGGATTGGCGTCGTTCAGCAAGGCTGCCGTCGGCGCGAGACCCAGCGCAACGGCCAGCCCACCGCAGAACGGTTCCACGAATCGTCTCGCGGCGTGCGCGCGCCAGAGGGGCAGCAGATGCGGAAGCTGCCAGCGCTTTCCCCCGGCCCATTTCAGCGGCGGGCGGAGCAGGGCAGCCAGGGGCTGAACGGCCGGAGGCATCGTGTGATTGCAGTGTACTCCGGCGGGCCTTCGAGGCGCGCCGTTCACCGGCGCGGAAAGCCCGGGCTCCGCTTGATCTCGCGGATCTGGAGTATGTGCCGCTGCTCGTGCGTCGAGATGAGCAGCGCCCATTGGTATGCGTCGCAGCCCTGCCGATCCACGACCCGCCTCCGCAGGTCGTCACTGGTGGTCTTCGCGTACTGCAGCAGCCGCGCATGCGCGCCGCCGTAGGCATCGAGGGCGGCCTTCAACTCGCGATACTGCCCTTTCGGGTTCTCCGTCAGGATCGCCGCCTCACGATTCGCCCTGTCGATGCCGTACCACAGAATGTCCTCGTCTCTGCTCGTCAGCGGCCGCTCGAGTGCCCGCGACCTCACAGCGCGCTGGAGATCCTCCCAGTACAGCTCCCCGACGACGACCAGGTGATCGACCACCTCCATGATGCTCCAGGACCCTGGCGTGGGACGATACGCGAGCTGCTGTGGCGAGAGCGTCGAGACCTCGTCGAGGAACCAGGCGGCGGTCATCTCCAGGTGGGCGACGAGCCGCTGGCGTTCGAGCGGAGTGATCTCTGCTGCGCAGGGTGCTGCCCCGGCGCCGATCATGCCGCATACCAGGAGCGCCGCCGGGAGCCTCGTCTTCGACATCGCGCCGTCACCCGCCTCGAACATTTCGGCAGCCGTTTCACAGCCTGGAGCACATCCTGCCCGACGCCGGGGCCGCCTCGCAGCCGCACGCCCGGATGCTTTCTCCTGATACGATCACGCCATCGCGCAGCAGATGTCAAAAATCGGCAGCATTCCGCTTCCAGCTCCCGCTCCACCGTCCAGGTGTCCGCCCGATCGGCCGACTTCAACACGGAATTCGCGGCCGCGGTTGCCTGACATCACGCCAGCGCCGAAAGGCATTACTGTACCCGTCGTCTGCGGCGGCGCAGAATTCGCCTCGTGTCCCGGTCACGGCAGGATGACGCGATGAACAGAGTTCTCGGTGTGATGAGCGCAGGCGCGCTGGTGCTCACCGGGTATGCGCTCATCGGAGCGGCTCAGGGCCGGCCGGCTCTGAAGGACGTCTTCAGGGACGCCTTCGTCATGGGCACCGCCGTCAATCACGCGATCGTCTCCGGCAAGGACGCCGCCTCGCGTGACCTCGTGGTGCGGCATTTCGGCAGCATCACCGCCGAGAACGTGATGAAGGCCGGGCCGCTCAATCCGAAGCCCGGCATCTGGAACTTCGGCCCGGCCGACGCGTTCGTGGAGTGGGGCGCGGCGCACGGGATGTTCATCGTCGGGCACACCCTCGTCTGGCACAACCAGACGCCTGCCTGGTTCTTCGAGGACGAGTCGGGCCGGCCGAACTCGCCGGCGGCGCAAATCGAGCGGATGCGGCAGCACATCGAAGCCGTGGCGGGACGCTACAAGGGCCGCGTCCACGCCTGGGATGTCGTCAACGAGGTCATCGACAACGACGGCGCCTACAGACCCACGACGTGGGTGAAGGCGGTCGGCAGCGGTGACGAGCTCGTGAAGGGGGCGTTCCGCTTCGCCAGCCAGTACGCGCCGGATACCGAGCTGTACTACAACGACTTCAACGCCTGGCGTCCGGCGAAGCGGGACGGCATCGTGCGGATGGTGAAGATGCTGCAGGCGGCAGGCATCCGCATCGACGGCGTCGGGATGCAGGGGCACTGGGGGCTGAACTATCCGACAGCCGAGTACGTCGAAGCCGCCATCGATGCCTACGCCGCGCTCGGTGTCAAAGTCATGATTACCGAGCTGGACGTCGATGTCCTGCCGCTGACGCGCGAGGGGCAGATCGTCGGGACGGTGATGAGCGATCCGCAGTTTCAGCTGGAGGAGTTCAAGGCGTACCTGGATCCGTACCGCGATGGGCTTCCCCCCGAGATCGAGCAGCAGGTTGCCGCGCGGTGGGCCGAACTGTTCCGAATCTTCCACGGCAGGCGCGACACGATCGATCGGGTGACGCTGTGGGGCGTGCACGATGGACTGTCCTGGAAAAACGACTACCCGGTGCCCGGCCGAACGAACTACCCGCTGCTGTTCGACAGGAAACGGCTGCCGAAGCCGGCGTTCGATGCGGTCGTGGCCGTGCCTCCGGGCGCGTAGATGGGGGCGTGAGGCGCGCACTGAGCGGCTGGGAGATCGCGGCGTTGCGCGGCATGCGGTCGCTGCTCGGGAGGGTGCCCCTCGTCATCGAGCTGCACCCGGGTGCATGGCCGTGGTCGGGTCACGCGCGGGCCGACCTGCAGGCGCTCGTCGACGAGCACGACGTGGGTATCGTGCCGGTCAGCGGGCAGTCGGATCCCCTCGCCGAGCACGGGCAGGTCGTTTTCGCTCCGCCGGAGAGGACGCGGGACCCAGGTGCAACCCCTCTTGCAGGTCCGTTCAAGGGCTCGAAGATCGTCATTCGCCCCGAGCAGGAGCAGGTCATCCTGAAGGACAGCGTGCACATCATGACGGGACGTACGAGCTCTCGGGCGCGGCGAGCCCGCCTGCGGGCCTCCCGCTGAAGGGCCGTTTCGTCAACACGGCCGTCAAGCAGGGCGGCCGCTGCTGCTGGAAGCAGCTCGGCGATCGGCATGGCCGCCCGGTGAGGAGGGCGGCCGGTCCTGCGGGTCAGTGAGGCGCTGCCCGCAGGGCCCGCGCCTGCCGGGCCGCCCTCCAGCGTGGATGCTCCTCGAGCAGCCGCGCAGGCCATGTGCCGTAGTACGCGTACCCGATCCGCCGCTCGTGCTCCACCTCGTGGAGTGCGTGCCGGATCACCCTGTCGCGGCCGGTGAAGACCGGACGATTGGTGCGCAGATCGTAGAATCGCGCCCAGAGTGGCGGCGCGGCGGGATCGGGTACCACCCGGCGATCCCGCGCGCCCGCCGTGTTGGTGAACTCCTCCAGCCGCAGCCCGGCGATCGCCACGCGACCGAGCCATCCGACGGCTCCTTCGATCGAGGCGACCACGTCCGGCGATGGCCTCTCGATGCTCATGAGATATCGGACGATGCCGACTGTCTCGCTGCCGGAGAGCGTCGGCGGCTCGTAGTTGCGGGCCCATGCCGGCTCGAGCGTCTTCTCGTCGTGCTGCGCACACCAGGCGGTGAGCCTGCCGTCCTGCCTCACCTGCGTGCGGAGAACGATTCCCACGCCGCGCTCGACCGCGGCGGCAGCCCGGGCGCGTCTGCCCTCGTCCACGAACGCAAACGGCGCCACGCGGTCCCGCACGTCGCGCAGCACCTCCATCACGTTGATCATCGCGTTGTCGTTGAACGTGATGTGTGAGTAATAGCCCTCGCGAAGCGGGTAGTACTGCGGCCAGCCGCCGTTTGCGTACTGCGCGGCCAGCAGGTAATCCAGCCCGCGTTCCGCCGCCGCACGATACCGGGCATCGCCGGTCGCCTCCGTCATCCGTGCGAGGAACCGGATCGGCATCGTCGTCGCGTCATTGTCGATGGTATTAGCCTCTGGCCCGCCGTGCGCAGCCGCGAGCGCGTCCTCCGAGGCAGGCGGGCTGGCGAGATCGGTGTTCTTGGGCCAGGCACCATGCGGCGACTGGTAGCGCAGTACGTTGTCAGCGATGCTGCGCGCGTCCGGCGACGCATACCAGTCCGGCGGGTGCCGGAGGATAGCCGCGTTCCATCCCACCTGGACGCGCTCGTCACCTGCGGCAGCGAGCCGCGGCTCCAGCGGATCCCCAAGACCAACAACCGCCAGCCCGCCAACGATCGTGAGGAAGACGGTTCGCATGTTCGCCTCGCGTATAGCCTTCCAACCTTCTACCTTTTGCCTTCTGCCTTGGCCCTTGGCCCTTCGCCCTTGGCCCTTCGCCCTTGGCCCTTCGCCCTTTCGCCTTCCATACCGTCCTTTCCCTTCCACCGGCCGCGGCGGAACAGCTCGATCATGACGAGCGCCAGCAGTGTCTCCGACAGCACCACCGCCCAGAAGACGCCGTCCGGACCAAACGCCGCCACGCGGGCGAGGAACCAGGGGAGCGGGATCTGACAGCCCCAGAAGCAGACCAGGTTCGCCCACGTGGCGTCATCGTATCTCCCGCGCCGTTGAACGCCTGCATCATGACCATGCCCCGGGCGTAGAAGATATAGCCATAGCTGATGACGCGCAGCGCCTGCGTCCCGACAGCGAGCACCGCCGGGTCGTCGTTGAAGATCGCCACCAGCGGCTCGGCCGCCGCGACGAAGACAATGGCGACGGCCGCGAGGAACGCCATGGTGTACGTTCCGGTCAGCCACACGGAGCGGGCGGCGCGATCCGGCTGCTGCGCGCCGAGGTTCTGCCCGACCAGCATCGCCGCCGCGTTGAACAGGCCCCACGCGGGCAGGATCGCGAACACGCTAGTTCGCGGCGCGCAGCGATTCGATGTAGGCGTCCAGTGCTTCGTAACGCGGGCGGAGCGCATCCGGCTCGGCGCGGATCGTCTCGTCGAGATGCAGCACGCGCCGATCCAGTCCATACGGCGGCCAGGCGGTCAATCCGGGTCCGTTCGGATCGCCCCGGCGCGCGAAGTTCGCCCAGTACGCCGTCATCGCGTCCGAGATCTGCCGATCGATTGCCTCCCAGGGAACCTTTGGCAGGGAGAGCTCCAGCGCGCCGAAGACGTATTCGATCTCGCCGGCATGCCGCGCGCCAACGTCGCGCGATGTCGCGGGTACGCCGTTCACCGTGTGGCCGTCTGGGACCGGGATCTTGCGATCGAACGAGTAGCGATAGACCGGCGCGCCGCCGGTCTGCGCGTGCATCTCGACCCACTTCCACGTGTTGTGGCCGATGAACTGGTCGCTCGCAAGCGCGGCCGCCGATTCGAGCGCCTCGGCATCCGCCGTGGCGGGGTAGACCTTCAGGATGGCGTCCGCATGGGTGCCGAAGCGCTTTCGCACGTCGTCCGTGAAGCTCTTCGCCGTGGGCTTCTGCTTGCCGAGCACGATACCCGCCCGGATCTCGTCCGCGTTCCAGCCGGCGAGGAGCGGCACGCGCGCCTGCCTGCCCGCGGCAAACGTGGTCGCGACGTCCTCCGTCAGGAAGTACCCGTCCACGTTCGGCGCGAACCAGGGCTGCATCTTCAGGGCGGCCTTCAGCACGTCGTCCGCGGACCTGGCGCGCAACGCCGCCAGCGTCTCGACGCCGAGCGCCGCCGCGAACTTCACACCCTGCTGTTCGGAGTCGACCAGCGGCCTGAGCGGGATCGCTCCGCCCCCCCCGGTGAAATACGCGCCGCTCTGTCCAATGGCCTTCTGGAACAGCCCCTGCGCAAGCGGCGACGCCATCAGCGCGCTGACGGCGAAGGAGCCAGCCGACTCGCCGAAGATCGTGACGTTCGCCGGGTCGCCGCCGAAGGCGCTGATGTTCTCCTTCACCCATTGCAGGCCGGCGACCTGATCGAGCATGCCGTAGTTGCCTGATGCGTTCCGGCCCGACTCGCGCGTGAGATCGGGATGCGACAGGAAACCGAAGACGCCGAGGCGATAGTTGATGCTGACGAGCACCACGCCCGTGCGCGCGAACGCCTCGCCGTCGTGCCTGGGTTCCGCCCCGGCACCCGCCTGGAAGCCGCCGCCGTGAATCCAGACCATGACCGGCAGCCGGTCCGTCGCTGCCGCGGCGGGCGTCCAGATGTTCAGCGTCAGGCAATCCTCGCTGAGCTCCTTGAAGACGATGTCGGCGAAGATCTGCCCCTGCACACAGCGGGGGCCGAAGGCGGTCGCGTCGCGGGCGCCGGTCCAGGGCGCCACCGGACGCGGCGCCTGCCAGCGCAGGTCGCCGACGGGGGGCGCCGCGAACGGAATGCTCTTGAAGATGCGGATCCGTCCGTCTGGGCTCGTCGTGCCCTGTACGAGGCCGCCAGTGGTCTTCACCTGTGCCTCCGCACTCCCGTGACATATTGCCGTCATCGCGAGCGCCACCACGCCGAGCCGAAGGAACTGCTGTCGCACCACGCCTCCCTGTGTCGCACCGCTCGTGGGGGTGCGCCCGCCCAGTGTACCTGCACCATCGCGTATACTCTCCACCAATCCCGAATGCCTCCCAGCAGCCCGGAGATCGAGCAGCTGCGCACCGAGATCGCCGCGTTGACAGACCGGGTGCAGCGGCTCGAAGCGGCGGCTCGCGGAGGCCCGGCTCCTGAATCGACGCCCGTACGTGCGCCTGCGGCTGCGCCCGTCGCGGCAACCGGCGCCACGTCGGATGCGTCCCTGCGCCCGCATCGTAGGACTCGTCCGCGCCTGAAGCCGGCTGTCGACGGCATGAGCCTCGAATCGCGGATCGGCTCCCAGTGGCTGAACCGCATCGGCATCGTGGCCGTCCTGATCGGGGTCTCGTACTTTCTCCGCTACGCCTTTGAGAACGACTGGATCGGACCTGCCGGTCGCGTGGCCGTCGGCCTGCTGGCGGGCGTCGCGGTCGTGCTCTGGAGCGAGCGGTTCCGCACGAGCGGGTACGTGGCGTTCTCCTGGTCGCTCAAGGCGGTGGGCATCGGCACGCTGTACCTCTCGCTGTGGGCCGCTTTCCAGCTGTACGAGCTCGTCCCGGTGCAGGTGGCGTTCGGCGCGATGGCCGCCGTGACCGCAGCGACCGCGGTGCTGGCGCTGCAGCAGAACGCCGCGGTGCTGGCGGCATTCGCGCTGCTCGGCGGTTTCGCCACGCCGGTGCTCCTCTCCACGGACGTGAACCGGCCCGTCGAGCTCTTTCTGTACGTGGCGCTCCTGAATACCGGCACGCTGGCGATGGTGCGCGCCCGCCCATGGACGCCACTGCTCGGCGGCGCGTTCTTCGCGACGACGGCGCTGTACGTCGGCTGGCATGCGCGCTTCTACACGGCGGCCGACCGGCCGGTCGCGCTGGCGTTCACGACGCTGTTCTTCGCCATGTTCGCCGCGGTGCCGTTGGTCGCGCGCTCCGCACGCGCAGACGGGGACGAGCAGCCCCTTCAGACGGGTGCCGCCTGGAAGCTGCTGGCGGTGCCCGTCCTGCTGCTGCTGCCGCTGGCGAACGGCGGTGTCTACTTCCTGCAGCTCCTCGCGCTGCTCGAGCGGTCGAGCCGGGATGTGCCGCCTGCCGTATCGCTCGCCCTTGCGGGCGTGTACCTGGCGCTGGCTGCGCTGGTGCGGCAGCACCGCGCGGGTGTTGCGCTGACCTCCACGCTTGCGCTGCTGCACGCCGGTGTGGCCATCGCGTTTGTCACCGTCGCGATTCCGCTGCGACTCGATGCTCACTGGATGACCATCGGCTGGCTGGCCGAGTCGGCGGCGCTCCTCTGGATCGGCGAGCGCAGCGAATCCCGGCTCGTGCGGCGCTTCGGCGTCGTGGCGCTCGCGCTGGCGATCGTGCGCCTGCTCGCGATTGACGACTTCCGGACCGAGCTGGTGCTGCTCAACATGCGCGCCGCGACGTTCGGCGTCGCGATCGCGCTGCTGGCGATCGTCGCAGCGGCTGGACGACGCAGCGGCCGGATGGCGGAGGGGACGTTGACCGTCACGACCATCGCGCTGAACGGGCTGGCGCTGGTGGCACTGTCGCGCGAAGTGGAGGCCTACTTTCGTCCCGGCGCAGAGGACTTCGGTACAGCGGCCCGTACGATCGCCGCGCGGGACTTCACGTACTCGGCCATCTGGATGGCCTATGGCGCCCTCGTGATGATCGCGGGCTTCGTCCTCCGATGGACGGTGCTGCGGTGGCAGGCGCTCCTCATCATCGGCCTCACCGTCGTCAAGGTGTTCGTGTACGACCTGTCGAATCTGGATCAGCCGTTCAGGATCCTGAGCTTCATCGCGCTCGGACTGGTGTTGATGGGCATCTCATTCGCCTATCAGCGCGACTGGCTGAAGCTCCGGGAGGGAACGGGCCCGCCGGGTCGTTCCGAGACCGTATGACACGGGCACCCCAGGTCATCGGCATCCTCGCGCTCGCTGCGGCGACGGCTGCGGCACAGGAATCCGGCGGAGACGTCGCGTACATGCGGTACGTCCGGCCGGTGTTCATCGAGGCGCCGGGCCGCCAGGCGTACGGGGTCGTGGACGAAACCACCTGGAACCACGCCCGAGGGGATCTCGGCGATGTGCGGCTGCGCGCCGGGGACGACCAACCCGTTCCGTTTGCGCTTCGAACACGCGGCGCGACAGACGGTGTGCAGGAGCTCCGGGCTCGGATACTCCAGTCCGGACGCCTGCGTGAGCAGACGCGCTTCTGGATCGAGATTCCAGACGCGGTTCGCGAGTACGACCGCGTGCGGCTCGAGTTGCGCACACGCAATTTCGTGGCGGCCGCTCGGGTCGAAGGCGCCGACGACGAGTCGTCCCGCGACTGGATACGGCTCGGAGAGCACTCGCTCTTCGATTTTTCCGGGGAACGTCTCGGATCCAACACCGTGCTGCAGCTGCCGCCCACCCGGTTCCGGTACCTGCGCGTGACGCTGCCCGGCGAGGTGCGGCCGGACGACATCGTGGCTGCGCATGTGCCCGTCAGCCGGCGGCAGGACGCACACTGGCTGGATCTGGCCGTCGTACCGGCGCCTCGCGAGGAGGGAACGCGCACGGTGTTCGCCTGGCGTGCAGCCGAGCATGTGCCGCTCGATGGCGTGCACATCGAGGTGGCCGCGGACCAGCGGAACTTCATCCGGCGCGTCGAGATCATGACCGGCGGACGGGTGGTCGCCACCGGCACCATTCGCCGGGTGCACAGGGTTCACGCGGGCCGGCCGGTGGACGTCGAGGAGCTCGACCTTCCGGTGCCGGCCGCGCGCGGCGACAGCTTCGAAGCGGTCATCCACAATGCCGACGACCCGCCGCTCCGTATCGCACGCGTCACGCCGCGCGTGCTCGAGCGCCGCCTGTACTTCGATGCCGGCGACAGGTCGGAGCTGGAGCTGTACTTCGGAGACGACGACGCGCGCGCGCCGGAGTACGAGTACGCCAGGCTGTTCATCGAGGCGAACGACGCACGCCCGGCGCGCCTCGGGCCGGTCGCCGAGAACCACCGGTTCACACCGCGACCCGATCTGCGCCCGTGGAGCGAGCGTCACCCGGCCGTGGTGTGGACGGCGCTCGCGCTCGCAGTGCTGGTGATGGGCGTACTGGCGGTGCGCGCCTTGCGACAGGCGTAGCGCAGGCCCTCACGCGCCCCGGCCTGACCGGCCGCGGTGGTGTCTGACGCGGCGGCGTACACCAATCCAGTATGCGATGTAGTACCCGAGGACCACGGCCCCTGCCGCCATCGACCCGGCGATTCCCGACGCGGCGGCCCAGGACTCGTACTCGAGGCCCGCCTGCCACGCCCGCCACGTGCGCGCGAGGCCGTAGAGCACGCGTGCGGTCACCACGATCGTGATCCCGAGCACCAGCCACCGGTTCGGCGTGTAATAGAGCGCATCCCGTCCTGCTTCCCATCGGCTGAGCACAAGCCCCAGGATGCCAAGCACACACCCGCTCGCAAGACCAGCGGCCGTGTAGAGGAAGGCATGCGGCACCCAGGTGTTCGTGACGGCGGCCGCGACCAGGAACAGCATCGCCGAGAGCAGCAGACCGACCAGATTGATCGTGGCCAGCCACCCGCGCGCCTGCCGCCGCATCGTCCCCATCCGGTACCGCTGTACGAGCGCCAGCGGCAGGGCCGCAATGAAGACGAGGACGAGCAGGGGCAGCGCCAGGATCAGGAACAGGAGCGGCACCTGACAAGCCTACACGTCAGCCATCGACCATGCCTGGAGCCTTCATGTCAACAACGCGCTCCGGCGCGCATGGTACGCTCGTTCACCAGATGATCGCGCTCT
>Ga0299913_10003262_pt1 | contig 13215 bp, 10 predicted proteins | sample RVTome_9_FD_201360 | JGI IMG/M metagenome (GOLD analysis project Ga0299913, IMG submission 201360) | Soil microbial communities from uranium-contaminated site in the Upper Colorado River Basin, Wyoming, United States - RVT155D38 (version 2) ... | reverse complement strand
GCCTTCGACGTTCGGGCAGGTTCACGCTGCGATCACAGGCCGCAGCGGCCAGGCGGGATCGACCGCCCCGAGTCCCGTGCACGGGGCGAACCACGCTGCGGTGCCGCGCGCTTCGGCCGCGTACCAGATGGCCTGGAGGGTGTGCAGCGCAGGAGGCGTGAGTCCCGCCAGTCGCGGCGCGAAACGCCGCCCGAGCGCCCGTACGAGCGCCAACGCTGCGACTGCTGCGTCTTCAGGGGCGGACAGGACCTCCGCGTCAGGCTGTCCGGCGGTGTCGGGCAGTACGGAGACGCCGTAGTGGTCGCAGAGCTGGGGGAGACCGCGGCGGGAGGCGGGGGCCGCTGTCCGGCTCAGGCGCCGGTCGAGGAGCACCGGATCCAGGACGTGCAGGCTGCGGGGGCCGAGGTATCCGGTCAGGGGCGTGTGCCGGTGCCGTCTCAACTCCCGGTCGAGAAGCGTCAGATCGTACGGCGCGTGCGCGACGGCGAGCGGCCTGCCCGCTGTGGCGCCCGTGAGGGCGCGGGCCAGCGCTTCCACCGTGGGCCCGGGCGGAGCGCCCGGAAGCACCAGCCAGTTGTGCACTTCGAGGGGTGAGTGCGGTGTCTGCTGAGTGACGAGTGCGGCGGCGGTGAGGATGTCCCGTTCCGGGTCGGGGCCGCTTTCCGCGCCGGAAGGCGATGCCGGCTGCCGGGCGCGTACGGTCAGCGAGGCGAGCGGACCCTCGTACCACGGTGTCATGGCACCACTCCTGTCAGTCAGGGTGCCCTCGCAGCTGATACCGCACTGTATGACCGGCCAATCGCGCTTGACCGCACCAGAATCAGGGAGGCGGGGGGCCGGGTGTGGAAGCCGGTAACCGTTTCGCGGAGTGGGGTGCGGGCTCGGTACGATTCGAGCGTGCGCGGCGCTCGTCGGCGCACCCCAGTTGAGAGTCAGGAGAGACCGGTGGCGGACGTCCGTGTGATCATCCAACGCGATTCCGAGCGGGAAGAGCGCGTGGTGGCAACGGGCACGACAGCCGGCGCTCTCTTCGAGGGTGAACGCTCCGTCGTCGCCGCACGCGTCGCAGGTCAGCTGAAGGACCTGGCCTACGAGCCGGCCGACGGCGACGAGGTGGAGCCGGTGGAGATCAGCAGCGCGGACGGCCTCGACATCCTGCGCCACTCCACCGCGCACGTCATGGCCCAGGCCGTGCAGGAGCTGTTCCCCGACGCCAAGCTCGGCATCGGTCCGCCCATCCGCGACGGCTTCTACTACGACTTCGACGTGGCCGAGCCCTTCACCCCCGACGATCTGAAGCTCGTCGAGAAGAAGATGCAGCAGATCCAGAAGCAGGGGCAGCGCTTCTCCCGCCGTGTCACCACGGACGGCGACGCCCGCGAGGAGCTGGCGGACGAGCCGTACAAGTTGGAGCTGATCGGCCTGAAGGGGTCGGCGGCCGAGGCGGCGGAGGGTGCCTCCGCGGAGGTCGGCGCGGGTGAACTGACCATCTACGACAACCTGGACGCCAAGTCGGGCGAGCTGTGCTGGAAGGACCTGTGCCGGGGCCCGCACCTGCCGACGACCCGGGCGATCCCCGCGTTCAAGCTGATGCGCAGCGCCGCCGCGTACTGGCGGGGCAGTGAGAAGAACAAGCAGCTGCAGCGCATTTACGGCACCGCGTGGCCGACCAAGGACGAGCTGAAGGCGCATCTGGAGTTTCTCGCCGAGGCCGAGAAGCGTGATCACCGCAAGCTCGGTTCGGAGCTGGATCTCTTCTCCATTCCGGAGGAGCTGGGCTCGGGGCTGGCGGTCTTCCACCCCAAGGGCGGCGTCGTACGCAAGGTCATGGAGGACTACGCACGTCGGCGGCACGAAGAGGCGGGGTACGAGTTCGTCAATACCCCGCACATCGCGAAGGAGGGGCTGTTCGAGACCTCCGGGCACCTTCCGAACTACGCGGAGTCGATGTTCCCGCCCCTGGAGTTCGACGGGCAGGACTACCGCCTCAAGGCCATGAACTGCCCTATGCACAACCTGATCTTCAAGGCGCGCGGCCGGTCCTACCGTGAACTGCCGCTGCGGCTCTTCGAGTTCGGGACGGTCTACCGCTACGAGAAGTCCGGCGTCGTGCACGGCCTGACACGCGCACGCGGCTTCACCCAGGACGACTCGCACATCTACTGCACCAAGGAGCAGATGGCCGATGAGCTGGACAGCCTGCTCACCTTCGTGCTGAACCTGCTGCGGGACTACGGCCTGAGCGACTTCTACCTGGAGCTGTCCACCCGCGAGGAGGGCAACCCCAAGTTCATCGGTGAGCCCGCGGAGTGGGAGGAAGCCACCGAGACGCTGCGGGAGGCGGCCGGCAAACAGGGCCTTGAACTGGTGATGGACCCGGGCGGTGCCGCCTACTACGGGCCGAAGATCTCCGTACAGGCGAAGGACGCCATCGGACGGACCTGGCAGATGTCCACGCTCCAGGTGGACTTCCAGCAGCCCAAGCGGTTCGGTCTGGAGTACACCGCGGCCGACGGCTCGCGGCAGCAGCCCGTGATGCTGCACCGCGCCCTGTTCGGGTCGATCGAGCGCTTCTTCGCGGTGCTGCTGGAGCACTACGCGGGTGCGTTCCCGGCGTGGCTGGCGCCTGTACAGGCCGTGGGCATCCCGATCGGTGACACGCATGTGCCGTATCTGGAGGAGTTCGCCGCGGAGGCGAAGAAGAAGGGGCTGCGGATCGAGGTCGACTCCTCGTCCGACCGGATGCAGAAGAAGATCCGCAACGCACAGAAGGCCAAGGTCCCCTTCATGATCATCGCGGGGGACGAGGACGTGTCGGCGGGCGCGGTCTCCTTCCGCTACCGCGACGGTTCGCAGAAGAACGGCGTACCGCAGAACGAGGCGGTCGCGGAGCTGCTGGAGGCCGTGGAGCGCCGCGTGTAGCAGCCCTGCGCAGCCGGTCGCGTACGGCCGTCGCAGACGCTCGGGGGCCGGGCTCTGGGGATCACCCTGGGGCCCGGCCACGTATATGGGAAGTCTTATGCTGGCCCGCATGACGAGTGAGCCGGAACAGCAGATCGGGGTCGGGACGCCGGATGCGTTCCAGCGCCTGTGGACACCGCACCGCATGGCCTACATCCAGGGTGAGAACAAGCCCAGCGGCCCCGAAGCCGGCGACGGGTGTCCTTTCTGCACCATTCCGTCCAAGAGCGATGAGGACGGTCTCGTACTTGCTCGAGGCGAGCACGTATACGCGGTGCTCAACCTCTATCCGTACAACGGCGGGCACCTCATGGTCGTCCCCTTCCGGCACGTCGCCGACTATCCGGGTCTGACCGGCGAGGAGACCGGCGAACTCGCCCGGTTCACCAAGCACGCGATGAACACGCTGCGGGCCGCGTCAGGGGCGCAGGGCTTCAACATCGGCATGAACCAGGGCTCGGTCGCGGGCGCCGGGATCGCCGCACATCTGCACCAGCACGTGGTGCCGCGGTGGGGCGGCGACACCAACTTCATGCCGGTCGTCGGCCACACACGGGTGCTTCCGCAACTACTCGGCGAGACACGCACGATGCTCGCCGACGCATGGCAGGAAGTGGCCTAGCCACTCGATGTGCCGGGCTTGAGCGTGCCCCGCGCGACGGGGCACGCCCTGGCGCACGTCACGCGTCGTAGGCGTCGGCCTTCCTCGGCTCGGCGCCCTGTACAAGGCCACTGAGAATGAGGGAACGGGCCCCGAACTGCTCGGTGTTGCAGCCGTTCTCCTCCAGTACGCGCAGCGCCGCCGCATGCACCACACGCAGCACCGGGGTCGCCGCCCGCAGCGCGTCGTCCGCCATGAAGCGGTGCCGCCACGGCTTGTCCGCCCAGGCGTGCCGCAGCCCGAACGGCTCCGGCAGAGTCAGCTTGCCGCCCAGGAAGTCCAGCATCGGCGGGAACCAGGTGAATGGCGCGCGGGCCGCGAGCCGGACCACCTCCGGGGCTTCCACCAGCGGCTGCGTAATCTCCTTGGTCTCCCAGAACTTCACGTTCTTGGAGATCTCCTTCGTCTTCGCCTTGGGCTTCGTCGTGAACAGCGGATGTACGGGACCGAGCGCGTGCCCGGTGACCTCGATGCGCAGCGTGTGATGCAGCACCGTCACCGAGATCAGCAGCGTGATCACCAACTGCCCGTCCCAGAGCACGAACTGCACGCCCAGGTAGTGCCGGTTGCCGCTGCCGAACTGCTGCTCGTTGCAGATGCGCTGTATCTCGAAGTCCTTGATGCGGTAGCCCTCGACCTCCTGGCCCTCGGGACGCGTGACCTCCTTCGCGCCTTCGCCGATGGGGGAGACGATCCAGTGCCGTATGGAGGGCTTGGGGAAGCCGCCGGTGTGCAGAGGGCCGCGCTCCAGCATGCGCAGTTGGTCGTGGATCGAGCGGACCACGTCCCAGCTGCGGAAGGGGTTGATGTCGGTGTCGGGGTCGACCGGCACCAGTTCCTCCGCGAGCTGCCAGCTGCCCCACCGCGTTCCCATACCGAGTATGCCCTTGGGGCCCGCGTAGTAGACGAGGTTGCTGGCCTGCTCGGCGCTGAGTTTGGCCAGGCCCAGACGGATGCGTTCGGCACCCGCGTCCCCGGGGTCCTGCGGCACCGCCTCGGGGATCTTCGCGCCGACGCCGCTGCCTCCCAGGAGCAGCTCCCACTGCCCCCGCAGAAGCTTGGCCGAGCGTTCACAGACCTGCTTCGCCCACAGCCAGCCGACGACCGGGGCGATGAGCATCCCGCGCAGATAGATCGCGAGCAGCCCGGTGAAGGGCAGTTTGAGTACGAAGAGCACCGCCAGCCCGCCCAGTGCGACCATCGCGGCCATGCCGAGGGCACCCATCCGCTTGTTCTGCGAGCCGGCCATGGCGCGGCGCAGCTGGAAGGCCACCAGCCACAGCAGAGTGCCGGGCAGGAACAGCAGCCCGAAGATCCCCATGATCACGGTCAGCCGGGTGTCCCGGTCCTTGCGGATGCGGGTCGCCGCCAGGCAGTGCTCGACCACGGTCTGCGGCTCGGTGCCGAAGGACTGGATGAGTGCCTTGCGCGCGCCCCCGAGCAACCGCACCTGTACGGCACGGGAGAACGCCTCACCCAGATTCGGTTCGAAGAGTGAGAGCCGCGGCTTCTTCACCGTCGCGCCGTCGTTGGCCTCGATGAGGGTCGTGAGAGGGGTGTCGCGGTAGGCAGCGGAAGCGAGGGCCTGGGTGGCCGCGGTCTGGCCTCCCGCGCCCGAGAGCGGGACCTGAGCTCCCGGACTGAAGTCCGATGCGGCCTCGATCCCTTCGAAGTCGTCGAATCCGGCCACTGAGCCCCCACTTCGCTATGCCTCGCCCTGCGCGTGCCCCCACGGCTGCACGTCCGCGCTGCTGCCGGGCTCGCGTTGTGTGCCGACCACGGCACTTTCCCAACTGTCGTGGCCGGCACACCTCTTCACGCGTCTTCGTCCAGCGTAGCCCTGATCAGCCGCCGTTCTGGGCCGCTTCCAGGATCTTGCCGGACAACTGCTGAGGCATCGGTTCGTGGCAGGCGTACGCGCGGGCGAACCGGCCCGTACCGTGCGAGAGAGAGCGCAGCTCCACTGCGTAGCGGCTGATCTCGATCTCCGGGATCTGCGCCCGTACGAGCGTCTGCCCGTCGGACGCCTGCTCGGTGCCGGAGACCCTGCCGCGCCGTCCGGACAGGTCACTCATGACCGATCCGACGTACTCGTCCGAGACCGTCACCTGCAACTCCGCGACAGGCTCCAGCAGATGGATGCGCGCCTTGGCCGCACACTCGCGCAGCGCGAGCGCTCCGGCCGTCTGGAACGCGGCGTCGGAGGAGTCCACCGAGTGCGCCTTGCCGTCGTGGAGCGTCACCCGGAAGTCCACCAGCGGGTATCCGGCGGCCACACCCTTGGCGGCCTGGGACCGTACGCCCTTCTCCACGGACGGGATGAACTGCCGCGGCACGGCGCCGCCCACCACCTTGTCGACGAACTCGATGCCCGAACCGCCGGGCAGGGGCTCCACGGTGATCTCGCAGATCGCGAACTGCCCGTGCCCGCCCGACTGTTTGACGTGCCGTCCCCGCCCGGTCGCCTCCTCGGCGAAGGTCTCCCGCAGAGAGACCCTGTGCTCCACGGAGTCGACGTTCACGCCGTATCGGCTGCGCAGCCGCTCGAGGGCGACGCCCATGTGCGCCTCGCCCAGGCACCACAGGACGAGCTGGTGGGTGTCGGGGTTCTGCTCCAGGCGCATCGTGGGGTCCTCTGCGACCAGCCTGGAAAGGCCGTGCGAGAGCTTGTCCTCGTCCGCCTTGCTGTGCGCCTTTATCGCGACGGGCAGCAGCGGGTCCGGCATGAGCCACGGCTCCATGAGAAGCGGATCGTCCTTGCTGGACAGGGTGTCGCCTGTCTCCGCCCGAGTCAGCTTCGCGACGCACGCGAGGTCACCCGCGACGGCTTTGGACAGTGGACGCTGCTGCTTGCCGAAGGGTGCGGAGACCGCTCCGATCCGCTCGTCCACATCGTGGTCCTCGTGCCCGCGGTCCTCGAGGCCGTGGCCTGAGACGTGCACCGTCTCGTCGGGACGAAGGGTGCCGGAGAAGACCCGTACGAGCGAAATACGGCCCACGTACGGGTCCGAGGACGTCTTGACCACCTCGGCGGCCAGTGGGCCCTCCGCGTCGCAGGTCAGCACCGGTTGCGGTTTGCCCTGCGGAGTGGTGACGGCGGGAATCCCGCGCTCCAGCGGTGTCGGGAAGCCGCCTGTGATCAGTTCCAGCAGTTCGACGGTGCCGAGGCCCTGCCGGCTGCCTTCGGGGGCGGGGGCCGCTGCCAGGACCGGGTGGAACACGCCGCGGGCGACGGCCTTCTCCAGGTCCGCGATGAGGGTCTTGATGTCGCAGTCGCCGCCGCCCAGATAGCGGTCCATGAGGGTCTCGTCCTCGCTCTCGGCGATGATCCCCTCGATGAGCCGGTTCCTGGACTCCTCGATCAGCGGCTGATGTGCGGGGCCGGGGTCGCGTTCTGTGCGCGTGCCGGAGGAGTAGTCGAAGACCCGCTGCGAGAGCAGTCCGATGAGTCCCTCGACGGGTGTGTGTCCGTCGGAGCTCTGTTCGCCGCGCAGCGGGAGGTACAGCGGGAGCACCGCGTCCGGGTCGTCACCGCCGAAGATCCGCTGGCACACCGACACCATTTCCTCGAAGTCGGCGCGTGCGGAGTCGAGATGGGTGACCACGATGGCCCGCGGCATTCCCACGGCCGCGCACTCGTCCCAGAGCAGGCGGGTCGCGCCGTCCACGCCGTCGGCTGCAGAGACAACGAAAAGGGCCGCGTCCGCTGCTCGCAGACCGGCCCTCAACTCCCCGACGAAATCGGCGTATCCGGGGGTGTCCAGTATGTTGATCCGGATGCCGCCCCACTCCACCGGGACCAGGGAGAGCTGCACCGAACGCTGTTGCCGGTGCTCGATCTCGTCGTAGTCGGAGAGGGAGCCGCCGTCCTCCACCCTGCCCGCCCGGGTCACCGCCCCGGAGGCCAGTGCCAGTGCTTCGACGAGGGTGGTCTTTCCCGAACCGCTGTGGCCGACCAACACCACGTTGCGCAGTTTGGAGGGATGGTCGGCCGCCGCTGCCCTGCCGGCGGCTCCGGGGTGTGTGCTCGCCTTGTCGCCCATGTGTCCCGCCTTCCGGTCGACACCTTCTGGGTTCTTCGCGAAAACCGCGGTTCTTCGAGCTTTCCACCGCTGTCTGCAGGCGTCCATACGTAGCGCAGGCCGGCGCACGGTCCGTGCGCGGCGGCCCCCGCGTGCCTGGCTACGATGGGCCAGCCGGGGGCCGTACCTGCCGCCGGATTCGCCATCGATCTTCCGGGACGACCATGCTGAACAAGTACGCGCGTGCATTCTTCACGCGTGTCCTCACCCCCTTCGCCGCGCTGCTGCTGCGCCTGGGAGTGAGTCCCGATACGGTCACCCTGATCGGCACCGGCGGGGTGGTGGCGGGCGCACTGGTCTTCTACCCGCTGGGCGAGTTCTTCTGGGGCACCGTCGTCATCACGCTGTTCGTCTTCTCCGACCTCGTCGACGGCAACATGGCGCGGCAGTTGGGGCGTTCCAGCCGTTGGGGCGCCTTCCTCGACTCCACTCTCGACCGCGTCGCGGACGCGGCGGTCTTCGGTGGCATCGCGCTGTGGTACGCGGGCGGCGGTGACAGCGTGCTGATGTGTGCCGTGAGCATCTTCTGTCTGGCCAGCGGGCAGGTTGTCTCCTACACCAAGGCACGCGGCGAGAGCATCGGGCTGCCGGTCGACGTCAACGGCCTGGTGGAGCGGGCGGAGCGGCTCGTCATCACCCTGGTGCTGGCCGGTCTTTCGGGCTTCACCACGTTCGGCGTCCCGCACATCGGCGTTCTGCTCCCCATCGCGCTGTGGGTGGTCGCGCTGGGCAGTATCGTCACGCTCGGCCAGCGCGTGGTGACCATCCGGCGCGAGGCCGCCGAAGCCGCCGAGGCGGAAGGGACGGGGACCGCGTGAGCACCGCCCGCGACCAGTTGACGGATTCGCTGTACGGGCTGGGCTGGGCGGGAGTGCGCAGGCTGCCCGAGCCGGCCGCCGCGGCGCTGGGGCGGCGCATCGCCGACGCCGCCTGGAAGCGGCGCGGCAGGGGCGTGCGGCAGCTGGAGGCGAACCTCGCGCGGGTAGTGCCGGAAGCCTCCTCCGAGCGTCTCTCAGAGCTCTCACGGGCCGGTCTGCGCTCGTACCTGCGGTACTGGATGGAGTCCTTCCGGCTGCCCGCCTGGAGTGAGCAGCACATGAGCGAGAACGTGCAGATCACCGACATCCACCGCTTGACCGACGGCATCGAATCCGACCGCGGCGTCATCCTCGCGCTGCCCCACCTGGCCAACTGGGACCTGGCCGGTGCTTATGTCACCACCGGGCTGAAGACGCCCTTCAGCACGGTCGTCGAACGCCTCAAGCCCGAGTCGCTCTTCGACCGCTTCGTCGCCTACCGCGAGAGCCTGGGCATGGAGGTGCTTCCGCACTCCGGGGGCGCCGCCTTCGGCACTCTCGCACGGCGGCTGCGCGCGGGCGGGCTCGTGTGCCTGGTGGCCGACCGCGACCTGTCGGCCTCCGGTATCGAGGTGGCCTTCTTCGGGGAACGTACGCGGATGCCCGCCGGACCGGCCATGCTGGCCCAGCAGACCGGAGCGCTGCTGCTGCCCGTGACGCTCTGGTACGACGATCCGCCCATGCTGAGGGGCCGGGTGTACCCGCCGGTCGAGACGCCCGCGGAGGGCACACGCGAGGAGAAGGCGGCGGTCATGACCCAGTCCCTGGCGGACTGCTTCGCCGTCGGCATCGCCGAGCATCCCGAGGACTGGCACATGCTTCAGCGGCTGTGGCTCTCCGACTTTCCGTCCCGGAACGCGGACGGCGACGACGGCGACGACCGCGACGGTGCAGGCAACGGCGGAGCCGACGGGGCAGGCAAGGCCGGTGGCGCCCATGGGGCAGAGCCGGCGAAGGGGGAACGGGACGCATGAGGATCGGGATCGTCTGCCCGTACTCCTGGGACGTGCCCGGAGGCGTCCAGTTCCACATCCGGGACCTGGCGGAGCATCTGACCCGTCTGGGACACGATGTCTCCGTGCTCGCGCCGTCCGACGACGAGACTCCGCTGCCGCCCTACGTCGTCTCCGCGGGCCGCGCCGTCCCGGTGCCCTACAACGGTTCGGTCGCCAGGCTCAACTTCGGATTCCTCTCCGCAGCCCGGGTCCGGCGCTGGGTGCACGAGGGCCGTTTCGACGTACTGCACATCCATGAGCCCGCCACGCCCTCCCTCGCCCTGCTCACCTGCTGGGCAGCCCAGGGGCCGATCGTGGCCACGTTCCACACCTCCAACCCGCGCTCGCGGGCGATGATCGCGGCGTACCCGATCCTGCAGCCGGCGCTGGAGAAGATCAGCGCGCGGGTCGCCGTGAGCGAGTACGCGCGGCGCACCCTGGTCGAACACCTCGGCGGTGACGCCGTCGTCATTCCCAACGGCGTCGACGTCGGCTTCTTCGCCCGTGCCGAGCCCAAGGCCGAGTGGCAGGGCGGCACGATCGGCTTCATCGGCCGGATCGACGAGCCCCGCAAGGGACTTCCCGTCCTGATGAAGGCCTTCCCGCGCATCCTGGAGTCACTGCCGGGCACGCGGTTGCTGGTCGCGGGGCGGGGCGATGAAAAGGAGGCAGTGGAGTCGCTGCCCGCAGGTATGCGCGAGCGGGTGGAGTTCCTCGGCATGGTCAGCGACGAGGACAAGGCGCGGCTGCTGCGCAGCGTCGACCTCTACGTCGCGCCCAACACCGGCGGTGAATCGTTCGGCATCATCCTCGTCGAGGCGATGTCCGCGGGCGCGCCCGTGCTCGCCAGCGATCTGGACGCGTTCGCTCAGGTGCTGGACGGAGGAGGGGCGGGTGAACTCTTCTCCAACGAGAACGCCGAGGCCCTCGCGGATGCCGCCGTACGGCTCCTGGGCGACCCGGAACGGCTGGCTCAGCTGCGTGCGTCCGGCAGCCGCCACGTACGCCGCTTCGACTGGTCCACTGTCGGCGCCGACATCCTCGCCGTCTACGAGACCGTCACCGACGGCGCCACCTCCGTCGCCCCGGACGAGCGCATCGGACTGCGTGCCCGCCTCGGTCTGGTCCGGGACTGAGCACGCCTGAGGCAGAAGGACGAACGGGGCGAGCCGGTGGACGCCGGGAAGAGCCGGGGAAGAGCCGGAAGATCCGGGGACAGCCACCGAGGCATGCCGAGGACAGCTGAGGACCGAGGAGAGCGCCGTAGCGATGCCCACCATGACCACTCTGATCCTGCTCGTCGTCGCAGTGCTGCTGATCGGCGTCTATCTCAGCTGGACCGCCGGACGGCTCGACCGGCTGCACGCCCGTATCGACGCGGCCAGGGCCGCCCTCGACGCACAGCTGCTGCGCCGCGCCTCCATCGCACAGGAGCTCGCCACCGCGGGCGTGCTGGACCCGGCGGCCTCGATCGTCCTCTACCAGGCCGCGCACGACGCCCGTCAGGCCCAGGAGGATCAACGGGAGGTCGCCGAGAGCGAACTGAGCCAGGCGCTGCGCGCCGTCTTCGAGGAGAGCACCGAGGTCGAGGCCGTACGGGCGGCGCCCGGCGGTGAGGACGCGGCTGTCGAACTCGCGGCTGCCGTGCGGCGGGTGCCGATGGCGCGGCGCTTCCACAACGACTCCGTACGGGCTGCGCGCGCCCTGCGACGTCACCGCACGGTCCGCTGGCTGCGGCTGGCAGGTTACGCACCTTTTCCGTTGGCCTTCGAGATGGACGACGAGCCGCCGCCCGCGCTGGCGGACCGTGGCAACGGCGCACCACAGTGAGCTGGACCGGCCTGAGGAGCGGGGGAGCCGCGGAGCAGGGAGCCGAGGAGTGGGGAAGCCCCGGAACAGGGCCCGGAGCGGCCGACGGGCAGGCCACCGCACCGGAATTGGACCTTTTCCAAGGCCACCCCTGTCGGTGACGGTGTACGCAGCGGACTTACCATGGTCCTGTCGTACTTTTCCCGTCGAGTGAGGTCATAGCGTGTCCACCCCGTCTTCCGAGTCCTCTGCCACGTCCGCCCAGGGTCCCGAGACCGGCACCGCGCGCGTCAAGCGCGGGATGGCCGAGCAGCTCAAGGGTGGCGTGATCATGGATGTCGTGACGCCCGAGCAGGCGAAGGTCGCCGAGGACGCCGGTGCCGTCGCGGTCATGGCTCTCGAGCGCGTCCCCGCCGACATCCGCAAGGACGGCGGTGTCGCGCGGATGTCCGACCCGGACATGATCGAGGGGATCATCGAGGCCGTCTCCATCCCGGTGATGGCCAAGTCCCGCATCGGTCACTTCGTCGAGGCGCAGCTCCTGCAGGCGCTCGGCGTCGACTACATCGACGAGTCCGAGGTCCTCACCCCGGCCGACGAGGTCAACCACAGCGACAAGTTCGCCTTCACCACCCCCTTCGTGTGCGGTGCCACCAACCTCGGTGAGGCCCTGCGGCGCATCTCCGAGGGTGCGGCCATGATCCGCTCCAAGGGCGAGGCGGGCACCGGCAACATCGTCGAGGCCGTGCGCCACATGCGGCAGATCAAGGGCGAGATCGGCAAGCTCAAGGCGCTGGACAACCACGAGCTGTACGCCGCGGCCAAGGAGCTGCGCGCACCTTACGAGCTGGTGAAGGAGGTCGCCGAGCTGGGCAAGCTGCCCGTCGTGCTCTTCTCCGCCGGTGGTGTCGCCACTCCGGCCGACGCTGCGCTGATGCGTCAACTGGGCGCGGAGGGCGTCTTCGTGGGCTCCGGGATCTTCAAGTCCGGTGATCCGGCCAAGCGTGCCGCGTCCATCGTGAAGGCCACCACCTTCTACGACGACCCGAAGATCGTCGCCGATGCCTCGCGCGGTCTCGGAGAGGCCATGGTCGGCATCAACTGCGACACTCTGCCCGAGGGCGAGCGCTACGCGTCCCGCGGCTGGTAGCAGCAGCGGCCTGCGGATGCGGCCCCGCCGGTGACCGCGTCATCGCGGGTCCGTTGACCGCGGGACCGCGGGACCGCACGACCGCATGAAAAGCAACACGCCTTACCCGCATGAGAGGCACCAGCCCGTGAGCACTCCCACCGTCGGCGTTCTCGCCCTCCAGGGCGATGTACGCGAGCACTTCGCCGCACTCGCCGCGGCCGGCGCCGAGGTGTGCGCCGTGCGGCGCCCGGGGGAACTCGCCGAGGTCGACGGCCTGGTCATCCCGGGCGGCGAGTCGACCACGATCTCCAAACTGGCCATCGCCTTCGGCCTGATGGGGCCGCTGCGCGAGCGCGTACGCGCGGGCATGCCCGCCTACGGCTCGTGCGCGGGCATGATCATGCTGGCCGACAAGATCCTCGATCCGCGCTCGGATCAGGAGACTGTCGGCGGCATCGACATGATCGTGCGGCGCAACGCCTTCGGACGGCAGAACGAGTCCTTCGAGGCGCCGCTCGACGTGAGCGGTGTCGACGGCGGCCCGGTCGAGGGTGTCTTCATCAGGGCACCATGGGTGGAGTCGACCGGGGCACGGGCGGAGACGCTGGCGGCCTACGACGGGCACCCGGTCGCGGTGCGTCAGGACACACTGCTGGCGACCTCCTTCCACCCCGAACTCACGGGCGATCACAGGGTGCACGCACTGTTCGTGAGAATG
>Ga0299913_10003261_pt1 | contig 13216 bp, 14 predicted proteins | sample RVTome_9_FD_201360 | JGI IMG/M metagenome (GOLD analysis project Ga0299913, IMG submission 201360) | Soil microbial communities from uranium-contaminated site in the Upper Colorado River Basin, Wyoming, United States - RVT155D38 (version 2) ... | reverse complement strand
ACTTCCTGATCCCCTTGATGATCGGCGCCCGCGACGTCGCGTTCCCGCGCCTCAACGCGTTCAGCTACTGGGTCTTCCTGCTCGGCGGATTGTTCCTGTACTCGAGCTTCTTCCTGGGCGGAGCCCCCGACGGCGGCTGGTTCGGGTATGCGCCCTTATCCACCACTCTGGAGACCCAGGGGATGACGTTCTACTCGCTGGGCCTGCAGATCCTGGGTATCGCGTCGCTCGCCGGTGCGGTGAACTTCATCGTGACCATCATCAACATGCGCGCGCCGGGCATGACGATGATGCGGCTGCCGGTCTTCATCTGGATGTCGCTGGTCACGTCGTTCCTGTTGCTATTCGCGATGCCGGTCATCGCCGTTGCTCTCTTCCAGCTGATGTTCGACCGGGTGTTCGACGCAACCTTCTTCCAGGTCTCGGCCGGTGGCGATCCGATCCTGTGGCAGCACCTGTTCTGGCTGTTCGGCCACCCGGAGGTCTACATCATGATCCTCCCCGCCATGGGCATCGTGTCCGACATCCTGCCGACATTCGCGCGCAAGCCATTGTTCGGTTACGCGGCCCTGGTGTTCGCGGGGATCGCGATCGGCGTCATGGGTTGGGGAGTATGGGCGCACCACATGTTCGCCGTAGGTCTCGGCCCCGTAGCGAACGCCGCGTTCGCGTTATCTACGATGTTCATCGCCGTTCCTACCGGCGTGAAGATCTTCAACTGGCTCGGCACCCTGTGGGGTGGCGATATCCGATTCAAGACTCCGCTGCTCTTCGCGCTCGGGTTCGTCGCGATGTTCATCATCGGAGGACTTTCCGGCGTGACTCACGCGATCGTTCCCAGCGACGCGCAGCAGACCGACACGTACTACATCGTGGCCCACTTCCACTACGTGCTCTTCGGCGGGGCGATCTTCGGGCTCTTCGGCGGTCTCTATTACTGGTGGCCGAAATTCTTCGGGAGGATGCTCGGCGAGGGCCTCGGCAAGCTCCACTTCTGGCTGATGTTCATCGGGTTCAACCTCGCGTTCGGTCCCATGCACATCCTCGGGTTGCAGGGCCAGCCGCGCCGGACGTACACCTATCCCGAGGGCATGGGATGGGACTTCTGGAACTTCATCGAGACGATCGGGGCATTCGTGATCGGTCTCTCGGCCCTTGTTTTTCTCGTCAACGTGATCGCGAGCAACCGGCGCGGGCGAGAAGCCGGAGACGATCCGTGGGACGGGCGGACGCTGGAATGGTCGATCTCGTCACCGCCGCCCGAGCACAACTTCGACGAGATACCCACGGTGCGTGACCGCGACGACTTCTGGCACCGCAAGTATCGGGAGAACGTGCCCTCCGGAGACCCCGCGCCGGCGATCGCCGGTGGAGCCGACGATCACAGTCATATCCATCTGCCGTCTCCGTCGTATTTCCCGCTGCTCGCCGCGCTCGGCATCCCGATCGCGGCTTACGGCGTCGTGCTGATCGGGCGCGAGGTCGCGGGCGCGCCGATCGTGATTGCCGCCGGGCTGCTGCTCAGCCTGCTGAGTATCTTCGGCTGGGCGATCGAGCCCGGAACCGAGGAGTGAACACTCCTGTTGATGGAATGAGAGGAGTCGAATGAGATCAAGAGGAGTGTTCATTAGCTGATGGCCACGCACGAAGCGGTCGCCGAGCACCACACCAGTACCGGGCTGGACAACACGAAGCTCGCGATGTGGGCCTTCCTCGGGTCCGAGTGTCTGTTCTTCGGGTCGCTGATCTCTACCTACTTGCTCTATCGGAACCGCGTGCTGTCGGGCCCCACGCCGCACGAGATCTACGACATCCCTTACACATCGGTGTCGTCGTTCGTGCTCTTGATGTCGTCGCTGACGATGGTGCTCGCCCTGGCCGCTATCCAGCGCGGCGACCACCGGGGTTTGCGCGTGTGGCTGCTGGCGACGGCGTTCTTGGGCATGACGTTCATCGGTGGCCAGATCTACGAGTTCACCGTGTTCGTCGAGGAAGGTCTGAAGCTGCAGACCTCGACGTTCGGCTCCAGCTTCTTCGTGCTGACGGGCTTCCACGGCGCGCACGTGACCGTCGGCATACTCATGCTTCTGATGCTGGTCGGGATGTCGTTGGCGGGCCGGCTCGATCCTGCCGCCGAAGGTGCACGCAAGGTCGAGCTGATAGGTCTTTACTGGCACTTCGTCGACATCGTCTGGATCGTCATCTTCATGATCGTCTATCTCGTACCAACGAACGCATGAGCGACACACAGACAAGCATGGAGCACGTCACCGATCCGCACATGGCGGACCATCCCAGTCCGCGCAAGTACGTCAACATCGCGGTCATCCTGTCGATCGTCACCGCGGCCGAGGTTGCTGTTTATTACATCTCGAGCCTCAGCCGCACCGTGCTCGTCGTGCTCCTTGCCATCATGGCCTTCGTCAAGTTCGCCCTGGTGGTCGCGTACTTCATGCATCTGCGCTTCGATTCGCGCATCTTCCGACGCTTCTTCGTAACGGGAGTCCTGCTGGCGTTCGGCATCTTCGGGATCGTGATGTGGATCTTCTTCGTGGTCGGCAGCGGCCCGTCCCCTGCTGTCGGAAGCTGACAACGGGGCAACGGTGCTGATCGCCGACGCCACGCAACTCGGTTCCGTGTGGCGGTTCCACCCGCATCCCGACGTGTGGCTGCTCCTCGGCGGCGTGACGCTGCTGTACTTCGTCGGCCTCCGCCGCTACGGGACCGATCCCGCCACCGGGATGCGGCGTCCCGTGAGCTCGCTCCAGAAACTCTCCTTCGTGATGGGGATGGCGGTGCTGTGGGTCGGAGCGGACTGGCCGATCCACGATGTTTCCGAAGACCACCTGTTCTTCGTGCACATGATCCAGCACACGATGTTCTCCCTCGTGGCGCCGCCTCTCTTGCTGCTCGGGCTTCCGGCGTGGCTGCTGCGCTCCGTGCTCGCCCCGGTCTTTCCAGCCCTGAGGTTCTTGACCCGCCCGCTGATCGCATTCGTGATCTTCAACGGCGTGGTCGCCGGGACGCACTGGCCGACGCTCGTGAACGCATCGGTGACATCCGAGCCGGTGCATCTGGGTCTGCACCTCTTGCTCGTGGGCTCCGCGCTGCTGATGTGGTGGCCGGTCCTCGATCCGCTTCCGGAGCTGCGACGGTTGAGCCCGCCCGCGAAGATGGTCTATCTGTTCCTTCAATCTATCCTGCCCACGGTCCCGGCATCGTTCCTGACGTTCGCCGACACGGCGATCTATTCCGCGTACGTGGAGGCACCGCGACTGTGGGGGATCTCCGCGGTGACGGATCAGATGGTCGCCGGTCTGATCATGAAGATCGTGGGCGGTTTGCTACTGTGGCTCGCCATCGCGATCGTGTTCTTCAAGTGGTACGCGGCCGAACAGAACCCGGCCGCCGACCCTATGGCGTGGGACGATTTCGAGCGTGAGCTGGAGGTATGGGATCTCAGGAGATGAGCAGGCAACCGATGTCTAGTCGCCCCGATCTCATGGCCGGTGTACGAGTGCGCGTTCCGCTCGTCTTCGTCATCCCCATCGCATCGCTGTTGCTGATCGGTGCCGTCGCGATCCTGTTCTCGCGCGTGCTTCTGGCACTGCCCAAGGAAGGCGCCACCACGGTGGCGCTCGCGTTCGCGGCCAACATCCTCATCGCATGCTCGGTCCTCGCTCTACGCAAGCGGACCGACCCGGTCACGCTCGCCGAGCTGTTCGTCGTCGTGACCTACCCGGTGGTGATCGGCGTGGTTCTCGCGGTCGTCGGCTTCGGCACCGGGGAAGGTGCGGCGTCGCACGGCGAGGCGGCCGCGGCCGGAGGCGTCACCGGCACGATCACGGCCGCGAACGTTGCGTTCGACACGGACGGGCTAACACTGCCCGCGGACGAAGAGACCACGCTGACCCTCGTCAACGACGACTCCGTGGCGCACAACCTGTCGATCTACATGAACGAGAACGCCGAAGAGAGCTTGTTCCAGGGTCAGAACGTGAACGGGGGGGCGCAGACCGACTACGAGATCCCTGCTCTCGAAGCCGGTGAGTACTTCTTCCGCTGCGACCTCCACCCGACCGCGATGGTCGGCACCGCGACGGTCGAGTAGCGAAGACGCCCTCTAGGCGAGGAGGACGTCGAGCGCGATCGCGCCGAACAGGATCGTCAGATAGTAGATCGAGTAGCGGAACAGACCCCACGCGCGCGTGGGCGACGGTGACCGGTACAGCTTGATCGCCCAGTAGATGAACAGGCCGTTGAGGACGAACGTCGCGGCGAGATAGAGCGGCCCCATCTGGGCGACCGAGAAGAAGACGAGACACATCGCGAACATCAGCCACGAATAGAGAAGGATGTGCTTGGTCGTCTCTTCTTTGCCGTAGACGACCGGCATCATCGGGACACCCGCTTCCGCGTAGTCCTTCTCGTAGCGCATCGCAAGGGCCCAGAAATGAGGCGGGGTCCAGTAGAAGACGATGCCGAAGAGCGCGAGCGCGGGAAGGTCGAGCGTCCCGGTCACCGCTGCCCAACCCACGAGAACCGGCATCGCTCCGGCGGCTCCTCCGATCACGATGTTCTGCGGAGTCGACCGCTTCATCCCTATCGTGTAGACGAACACGTAGAACATCAGTGCGGCCGTCGCGAGTGCAGCCGCGAGCAGATTGACCGCGGCGAACAGGAACAAGAACGCGAGCAGACCCAGTGTGACTCCGAATACGAGCGCGTTGCGCGGGGCTACCTTGTGCATCGGCAGCGGCCGGCGGCGGGTTCGGGGCATCACTTCGTCGATGTCGCGATCGACATAGCAGTTGATCGCGTTAGCGCCGCCGGCCGAGAGTGTCCCGCCTATGAGGGTTGCAAGGACGAGCAACGTGGAAGGCCATCCCCCCGCCGCGACGATCATCGCGGGGACGGTCGTCACCAGCAGCAGCTCGATGATCCGGGGTTTCGTCAGAGCGACATAGGCCGCCATGCGCTCACGTAGCGATGTCGGCACGACCACTTCGCCGGTACCGACATGGGTTTCCTCGATCTGGATGGATCCCGTGGAGTCGCTGACCAGCCGCCTCATCAGCTCGCCTCGTAGACGGCCCGGGCCGCGATCGCCTTGTCGGCCCGTTCCGCGCGTAAGGCCGGGGTCGTGACTGAGTAGAGGGCCACGAGGCTCGCCCAGATCAGGGCCGCGATCAACAGATGTAGCGAGACGAAGACCTCGTTGATCCGGCTCGGGGGAGGGGTCCACACGTTGGCGGCCCCCAGCATGACCTGGACGACGAACAATCCGAGCGCGCCGGCAGCGAAGCGCGCCGCTACGGGTCCCTCCCTCTTGCGCCGGATAACGGGCAGGGTGACCGCCGCAACCACTATCCCCACGATCGCGGCAAGTGCCCGGTGCAGGAAGTGGATCGCGGCAGGCTCGTAGGACAGGTCGGGGATCAGGCGTCCGTTCATCAGCGGCCAGTCGGTGAACACATAGCCGGCGTCGCGTCCGCTGACGTAGGACCCGACCAGCAGGAGTGCCAGCACCCCCGCGGCGGCGACGGCCGAGCGCCGCGCGACGGCTCCGTCCGGGTGGTCTACCCGATCGGCCTCGGAGGTCCACGCCGCGGCGGTCAGGTAGACGAGGACCGCGAGTAGGGCCATCGCAGTTGCGAGATGCAGCACCACCGAGGATGCAGCGAGCTCGAGCCACACCACGATCGCCCCCAATACGGCCTGGAACAGCACGAGCGCGAACGCGGCGATCGAGGCACGAAGGATGCGGGCGTCGTCGCGATGCAGGCGCCACGCAGCAACGACGAGGACGGCGAGGAGGACCACGACGACCGACGCCATGAGGCGATGTGAGAACTCGATGAGCACCGCGCGGTTCTCTAGAGCAGGCAAGAGCCGCCCCGAGCAGTGCGGCCAGTCCGTCCCACAGCCGAGGCCCGACTTGGTGGCGCGCACCAGCCCCCCTATGGCGACCAATAGGACGGTGGCCAGCGTGGATGCGACCGCGAGACGACGGAAAGAAGTCATCGGAGCGGCGATGTTATCTAACGTGGCGGGACCGCTAGGCTCCCGCGCGTGACGAAACGCGTGATCGTGAGCCTGCTTGCGCTCGGTCTCCTCGCCGCGGCGTGTGCCCAGGAACCCTCCCGTACGGATGGGGATGCGACCGAGGCGGGCTCGTTCGAGGGGCCCGTGCCCACCGACGCCGAGGCTTACCCGATCGTGGTCTCCTCCGAGATCGTCGTGGGGTCCAACCGGTTCCTCGTGGGTCTGCTCGACCATCAGGACGCGCCGATCGGCTCACCCGAGATCTCCGTCGGGGCGCGCTTCTTCGATCTCGAACGGTCCGAGGAAGAGCCGGTGAGCGAGACCGAGCTGTCCTACCTAGAGATGATCCCGGGAGAGCGCGGGCTCTACGTTGCAACCGTCGAGTTCGATGCTGCCGGCAAGTGGGGAGCCGAGATGGACATCACCGGCGACGGCATCGACGAGACCATCCGCACCAGCTTCGACGTGACGGAGGAGTCCTCGACCCCGGAGATCGGGAGCCCCGCCCCCAAGTCCAAGACCCCGACCGTTCGCGACGCGAAGTTGCCGACGATCACGACCGACCCGAAGCCGGATCGGGACTTCTATCAACTATCGATCCGCCAAGCGATCCAACAAGAGCGTCCGTTCGTAGTTGTGTTCGCGACGCCGAAGTTCTGCAGCTCGGCGGTGTGCGGGCCGACCCTCGACATCGTGAAGCGCGTATCGAAGGACTTCCCGCGCCTCAACTACGTCCACGTCGAGGTGTACACGAACCTCGACGATCCCGGGAACCTCAAGCTGGTCGACGCGGTCAACGAGTGGGGGCTACCGACCGAGCCGTGGGTTTTCGTCGTCGACCGGGACGGCAACGTCGCCGCGAAGTTCGAAGGGACCGTCGGCACCAGTGAGCTGGCGGGAGTGCTGGAAGAGTTCTAGGCGTCCTCGATCGACAGCGCGACCAGCTCGCCGTCGCGTCGTGTCGTTTCGACGATCACGGGTTCCCCGCTGGTGCGGTGCGCATTGAGATGTCCCACCGGGAAGCCGTAATCGCGCTCCTCGTCGATCTGGATCGTGTAGGTCTCGCCTTCACTGCGCAGCTCGAAGCTGCTGACCTCGTCCAAACCTGTGGAGGTGACGTCGGTGACGACGCCGGTGAGGGTCGGAGACCCCTCCGATCGTGCCGTTCCTCCATTGCAGGCACCGAGCACGATCGCGGCGACGAGCAGTGCGTATCTCACGAGCCCTAGGGTAACGAGGTGGGCTCCTACGATCCGTCACCCGAACGTCTGCGTGGCGACATCGACCGCGCGCTCCGGGCTTACCTGGCGGCGCGTCGGGTCGAGACCCCAGAGATCTCCGAGCTCCTCGAGGAGCTCGAGCGCGTCGTGGCTGCTGGTGGGAAGCGGTTGCGGCCGATGTTCTGCTACTGGGGGTATCGCGCGGCGACTGGAGAAGACGGGGACGCGATCGTGAGGGCCGCGATCAGCTTCGAGCTCCTCCATACGTTCGCGTTGATCCACGACGACATCATGGATTCCAGCACCGAACGACGCGGGCACCCGACCTCCTTCGCGCTCCTGGGGCTGGAGCAGGCCTTGCTCGCCGGCGACCTCGCGCTGGTGCTCGCCGATGCCGCGTTGTGGGAAGCGGGCTTCCAACCGGGAATCGTCGGGCGCGCCTACGAGTCCTATTCAGTGATGCAACAGCAGGTGATCGCAGGGCAGTACCTCGATGTCGCGGCGACCGACGCGATGGACGTTCCCGCGGCACGCCGGGTAGCGAGGCTCAAATCCGGTTCGTATTCTGTGGAAGGACCGCTCGTGGTCGGTGCTGCCCTCGCCGCCGCACCGGAAGCCACGACCGCGGCGCTGCGGCGGTTCGGGTCTGCGGCGGGCGAGGCCTTCCAGCTACGCGACGACCTGTTGGGTCTGTTCGGAGATCCGAGCGTCACCGGGAAATCCGCCGATGCCGACGTGATCGACGGGAAGAGGAACTTCCTATACGCCGCGACCGCCGAACGAGCCGGGGCGGACGACCGTGCCCGGTTCGTCGCGCGGTGGGGGGCACCCGGCATCGATCCCGACGAGATCGCGTGGTTGCGGAACCTCGTCGAGTCGTCGGGAGCGCGCGCCGAGGCGGAGCGACTGGTGCATGAGCTCCACGACGCCGCGCTGACGGCTCTCGGGGCAGCTTCTCTCCCCCAGGACGCGCGCGCGGCCCTCGCCGATCTACTGGCCGCGGCTATCGACAGGGTCGCGTGACGTCGATGGCCGGAACCCACTCGCCCGCGCGGTTAGATTTGCGGCGCTTGGATCCCCGATCACACAGGAGCTGAGGTGGCCGACGCCGAGCAGATCTACCAGGAGGTCCTCTCCGAGGAGCAGGGCAAGGGCGTGAGCCCCGCGGTCGCGGAGGGCCGCGCGAAGGCGGCGCGCTCCCGGGCCGAGGCCGGTTCCCCGCATCCCAAGGAAGCGAAGTGGTGGCCGGGAGCACAACCCCATCTGGAGGGCAACGGTGCGGCTCCCGAGGCCGCGGACGAGGAAGCACCGGCGGCAGAGGAAGCTGCCCCGGAGGAAGCCCCGGCGGAAGAACCCGCCGCCACCGAAGCCGAGCCCGCCCCGGAAACCCCAACCCAAGAAGTGGCGGTCGAGGCCGCCCCGGAAACCCCAACCCAAGAAGTGGCGGTCGAGGCCGCGGAGCAAACACCGGTCACGCCTGCGGCTCCGGCCCAACCGGCGGAACAGCCCGCCGCGGCGGCCGCCGCCGCAGTCCCCGAAGCGCGACCGTCGGGCGTCACTCACGGCTCGAGTACCGGCACCCGCGTGCGTCCCGAGGACGCGGTCACGACCGAGGCGCAGTTCCAGGGGCAGGCCGCGATGTACGAACGGCGCAAGTTGATCGACGAGCTGATCGCGACCGGCGTCCCCGCGGCCGCGGCCGCCGAGACCGGCGAGCGTCGCTCACCCCTCCTCGCGCTCTTCTATCTGCTGATCCCGCTGCTCGCGATCGGGATCGTGCTGGCCCAGAACGGGGGTGGCGCAGCAGAAGGCGAAGGCAACGGCGGAGGTGCACCAAGACCGGATTCGGGGATAACTATCAGCGCGGCGAATGTCGCCTTCGACACCGACGAGCTGACGCTTCCCGCGGGCGAGGAGGCAACCGTCACTCTCGTCAACGACGACTCGGTCGCGCACAACTTCTCGATCTACACGAACGAGAACGCCGAGGAGAGCTTGTTCCAGGGTCAGAACGTCAACGGGGGGGCCCAGATCGACTACGAGATCCCCTCGCAGGAAGCGGGCGAGTACTTCTTCCGCTGCGACCTCCATCCGACCGCGATGGTCGGCACGGCGATCGTCGAGTAGCTCCGGCTCCCCGGAAGGGGGCGGAGGGGTAGACTGGCGGCTCCGCTCGTGAAAATTTTCACAAGCTCCCCGTAGGGGTCGTCGGGCCCCTCGGAGAGAGGGAGGTTGGGCCGGCGTGACGACGTTCGACGTTGCGATCGTCGGCGGCGGGCCCTCCGGGGCCGCAGCCGCCCACTACCTCGCCGGCCGCGGTCATTCCGTGCTCGTCTGCGAGAAGAAGAGCTTCCCTCGGGAGAAGACCTGCGGCGACGGCCTCACGCCGCGTGCAGTCAAGGAGCTGGCCGAGATGGGTCTCGGCGACGAGCTCACGCGCTGGGAAACCGTCAAGGGACTGCGCATCCACGCCGCCGGCCGTGTCCTCGAGCTCGAGTGGCCCAAGCTTGACGAGTGGGCGAACTATGGGCTGGTCAAACCCCGCAAGGATCTGGATTCCCTGGTGCTCGCCAACGCGGAGGCTGCCGGCGCGAAGGTGCTGCAGAACACCCATGTCACCGCTCCGATCTTCGACGGTGACACGGTCGTAGGTGTCGTCGCGAAGCGCGACGGCGAAGACGAACGCATCAACGCTCGGTTCGTGATCTGCGCCGAGGGGGCCGCGACGAAGTTCGCGCGTTCCCTGGGACGCGTCCGGAACACCGATTACCCGATGGGGTGGGCGATCCGGCAGTACTTCCGCTCGCCGATGCAGAGCTGCGGTTGGTTCGAGGCATTCCTCGAGGTGAAGCTCGGACCCGATGCCCTTCCCGGTTACGGGTGGGTGTTCCCGGTGGGCGACGGCACCGTCAACGCGGGCGTGGGTTTGCTGTCGACCTACGGGGGATGGAAGGACGTGAACCTCAACGAGTTGCAGCGCAACTTCATCGCGCACCTCCCCCCGGAATGGGAGATCAACTCCGACACAGTCGTATCCAAGCCGCGTGGTGGCCGGCTGTTCATGGGCCAGAGCGTGTGGCCCCCGCACGGTCCCGGCTTCGTGCTCGTGGGTGATGCCGCCGGCATGATCAATCCGTGTAACGGAGAAGGCATCGCGTACGGGTACGAGACCGGCCGGATCGCCGGGCGTCACATCGACGAGGCACTCCGCAACGGCTCCAACGTCACGCTCGACTCCTACACGGCCGAGCTCGAAGAGACCTATGGGCCCTACTACCGTTTGGGGCGTCGGTTCGTGCGTCTCATCGGTCACCCGGAGCTGATGGAGCGGCTCGTCTCGATGGGCATGCGCTCGAAACGACTGATGAGCTTCGCGCTGACGTTCATGGCCAATCTCGAAGACCCGAAACGGTCCGGGGTCCAACAGATCGGGCTGCGCGCCCTCAAGAAGATCGCCGAGCTGAAGCCCGAGTCGGGGGTGAAGGGCCCGTGACCCTTTCCGCCTACCTCCCGATCCTGTTCCTCTTGATCGTCTCCACGTTGTTCGCGGTCGGGTCGGTCGTCGTCGCGTCGCGGCTGTCACCCCGCAAGTGGACCGCGGCCAAGCTGGATCCGTACGAGTGCGGGATCGTCCCCGAAGAAGGCGTTTCGGACCGCGAGCGGTTCCCGGTGAAGTTCTATCTCGTGGCGATGCTCTTCATCATCTTCGACATCGAGACGGTCTTCCTCTATCCCTGGGCTGTGGCTTTCAACGAGCTGCAATTGTTCGGGCTGATCGAGATGGGTGTCTTCGTTGCGATGCTCGTGACCGCCTACGTCTACGTGTGGAAGCGCGGGGGGCTCGAATGGGAGGAGTAAGCGACGTCGTCGGCGCGAACTTCATGACCGCTCAGCTCGACAAGCTGGTCAACTGGGCGCGCCGCTCGTCCTTATGGCCGGCAACCTTCGGACTTGCGTGCTGCGCGATCGAGATGATGGCTACGACGATGCCGCGTCACGACCTCGCGCGCTTCGGGATGGAGGCATTCCGGGCCTCGCCGCGCCAGGCTGACCTGATGATCGTCGCCGGTCGCGTCTCGCAGAAGATGGCGCCGGTACTGCGCCAGATCTACGACCAGATGACCGAGCCGAAGTGGGTCATCTCGATGGGGGTATGCGCGACCAGCGGTGGTGTGTTCAACAACTATGCGCTGGTTCAGGGTGTCGACCAGATCGTTCCCGTGGACATCTACGTGCCGGGTTGCCCGCCGCGCCCCGAGATGCTGATCGACGGGATCATGTTGCTGCACGAGAAGATCCGGCGCGGCGAGTACACGGCCGGCCGGGTCGCTATCTGATGGTCGATCGCATACCTGTTAACGAGTGGCTCGAGCGCGCGCGCGAGTTGAAGGCCGACGGCTGGTGGCTGGCGGACCTCTGTGGCGTCGATCGCCTACGCATCGGTCCGCAAGAGGAGCGTTTCGGGATCGTCGCTCAGCTGCTGAACCACAAGGGCAAGCAGCGCCGGATGGTCCACGTGACGGCCGAAGGTGACCCTCCGACGATCGCTTCGGTGACCGAGGTGTGGCCGACCGCAGACTTCATGGAGCGCGAAGCCTTCGACATGTTCGGGATCCGTTTCGAGGGTCACCCCAACCTGGCGCGCATCCTCATGCCCGACGAGTGGGAAGGCCACCCGCTCCGCAAGGACTACGGGGTCGGGAAAGTGGCGGTCGAGTTCATCGAGCAGCCGATCCTGCAGGTCGCGACCCCGGGCCAAAGCCCCGAGCCACCGGAGGGCGGTCGCCGGGTGGACCGGCTCGGACAGGTCGTCGAAGAAGGTGACGCGCCGTGAGCACAACGGAGCGGTTGATCGAGGACGTCGAAGCTCGAGGCTTGGGGGCGTTCGTCGAGGCCTACGACCCTCGTGACGAGCGGATGGTCATCAACATGGGTCCGGTTCATCCCTCGACCCACGGCGTGCTCCGGTTGTTGCTGGAGCTCGACGGCGAGAGGGTCACCAAGTGCCTGCCGATCATCGGCTACCTCCACACCGGGATGGAGAAGGAGTGCGAGGACCAGAACTGGCGCGGCGCGGTGACGATCGTCACGCGCATGGATTACCTCGCGCCGCTCTTCAACGAGCAGGCGTATGCGTTGGCGGTCGAGTCGCTGCTTGGGATCGAAGTCCCGCCGCGCGGCAAGTACATACGCACGATGCTCGCCGAGCTGAACCGTCTGTCGTCACATCTCGTCTGGTTCGGGACACAAGGCCTCGACATGGGGGCCATGTCGGCGATGTTCTACGGCTTCCGCGAGCGAGAGGTGATCCTCGACTTCTACGAGATGGTCACCGGCCTGCGGATGAACCACGGCTACATCATCCCCGGCGGGGTGTGGGAGGACCTTCCTTTCGGCTGGGAGCGCCCGGTCCGCACGATCGTCGAGATGTTGCCCAAACGGATCGACGAGTACGAGCAACTGCTGTCCGCCAACCCGATCTTCCTAGAGCGCACGCGCAACGTCGGCGTCATTTCTGCCAAGCAAGCCCATGGGCTCGGGGCGTCGGGTCCGATCGCGCGGGCGTGCGGTGTCGATTGGGACCTGAGGCGCGACATGCCCTACGACGCCTACGAGGACGTCACCTTCGAGGTTCCCCTCGACAAGAAGGGGGACGTCTATGCGCGTTATCGCGTGCGGATGGCCGAGATGCGCGAGTCCGTGAAGCTCGTCGAGCAACTCATGGACAAGATGCCCGGCGGGGACTTCAAGAACATGGATCCCAAGCTGACGCCACCGCCGCGCGACGAGATGAACCGCTCGATGGAAGCGGTGATCCATCACTTCAAGCTGGTCACGCAGGGCTACACCGTGCCCGCGGGCGAGACCTACGCGGCGGTCGAATCCCCGCGCGGCGAGCTCGGCGTGTATCTGATCAGCGACGGTGGGACCTCGCCGTATCGCTGTCACGT
>Ga0299913_10003260_pt1 | contig 13216 bp, 19 predicted proteins | sample RVTome_9_FD_201360 | JGI IMG/M metagenome (GOLD analysis project Ga0299913, IMG submission 201360) | Soil microbial communities from uranium-contaminated site in the Upper Colorado River Basin, Wyoming, United States - RVT155D38 (version 2) ... | reverse complement strand
AGAATGGCGGAATGGCCGACCCAAGACCCCGGTACAATTCCGCTCCCGCAAGGGGCTGTAGCTCAGCCTGGCAGAGCACCTCGTTCGCAACGAGGGGGTCACGGGTTCAAATCCCGTCAGCTCCACCCTTCAACTACCTGGTTATACTGTCAGAAAGTGGCTATGACCAGGCAAAACGCTCCCACCCTCGCTTCTCACTCGTACTCACGTCGACTCACGCTATTTTGCCACTTCTCACTTCTCTCGCCCCACACACGCCCCACAAAACGGGTCACAAGATGGGTCACATAGAACGAATGGACCGGCCGAAGCCGTGGCGGGCCCGCTATCGCGCGCCTGATGGCCGAAAGATGTCGAAGAGCTTTCGTCGCAAGGCCGACGCCGAGAAGTGGCTCGTGTTGGAAGAGGGCGACCTACTGGCAGGGCGGTGGCACGATCCAGAGTCCGGAGCTGAACTCTTCTCCCGCTACTGCGAGAAATGGATGGAACAGAGGAGTCCAACGGTGGCGCGGAAGACCGACTACAACACCGAGGCGGCGCTACGGGGTCGAATCTTGCCAGTGTTTGGCAACAGGAGGCTGAATCAAATCACGACGAAGGAGATACGGGAGTGGTTGTCCTCGCTCCTTGCCGAGGGGCTGTCTCCGGCGACGGTGAGGTCGTACCGACAGATCTTCGGGCAGGTGCTGAACCAGGCGGTGGCCGACGGCCTGCTCCAGTCCAACCCGGTCGAAGGAGTCAAGGCACCGACCGTGCGTCCACGTCGTCAGATGTTCTTAAGCGCCGGTGAGCTTGAGATGCTCGCGAAGGCATCTGGAGACTACGAACCGTTGATCCGGTTCCTCGGCTGGTCGGGGTTGCGTTTTGGCGAGGCAGCGGCGTTGAGGGCCGGGAGAGTCGATTCCCGTCGTCGGCGTGTCCGCGTAGAAGAGTCGGTCACTGAGGTAGGTGGTCGTCTGGTGTTCGGTCCGCCAAAGACCCACGAGTCGCGGACAGTCATCATTCCCCGGTTCGTGATGACCCCCATAGCTGCCATGCTCGAGGGCAAGGAGCCCGAGGATCTCGTATTCACGGCTCTACAGGGTGGACCCCTTCGGCTGAATGCATTCCGGAAGCGGATCTTTGCACCCGCATCGACTGCAATTGGAAAGCCGGATCTCGTGCCCCACGACCTTCGCGATACGGCGGCGAGTCTTGCAATTAGCAGCGGAGCATCGATCAAGGCCGTCCAGCGAATGCTCGGACACGCGTCGGCGGCTATGACGCTCGACACCTACGGATCGCTGTTCGAGGAGGACCTGGAAGCCCTGGCGGACCGGCTTGAGGAACGCTATGGCTAGGTCGCGATCGCTACCTAATGCGTAGGGCTAGCAAAGTCATTTGTTGATCGTGAAGGCGAGGCGTGTCCCTTCAGATGCTCGGCTTCAGTACAAATCGCAAGCTTGTTTGGAGGATCTAGCGGTTCTTAACCGCCGCCGCATTCAGCTTCTCGTCGAGGAAACGGTCAATGTCCGAAGGTCGATAGAGGATTCGTCGCCCGATACGGACCCCAAGCGCGCCTGGCTTCTCGCGGCGATATCGCTGGCTGTACAGAGCGCCTGGTGTGAGCCGTAGATACTCGGCAGTCTCCTCGATGGTCAGTAGCCGTTCCATCAAATGAGACCTCGGCCTGAGTGGATGGCTGTGCTGCTGGTATTAGCTGTGCCTGGGCTGACATCGGTTCGTGGACTCGCCGGCCCGAAGTTCAGCCCAACGGCGGCCGACAGGTCGACAAACTCAGAATGGTCTTCGATCGCGAGATGGCGGTTGTCGTCCATGTCGCGACTATCGAACGCAACCCTGTCGCGCGAGTGTCAAGGGCGCTTTCGGTCGATCGCTGGGCAGCTCGGGCCCGTCGTTTTGTCTTCAACTGCGGAAATGCGCTGTTGACAGGCCACTTGGAGGGTTTCTGACAGGGCTAATGACACTCTGATGACAGGGTTGGGCGCGACCGTGGGGCATGGTGGTGGCGTCGAGGTCGATGACTCGTCTCGAGTTCGAGGTCTTGCCCCGTGACTCTCGCAGTTCGTAGGCGACGGCGACCAGTCCACGGTTGACCGAGACACGTGACGTCTTGAAGTCGACATCGTCCCACCGGAGTCCGAGCAGCTCGCTTCGACGCATCCCGGTGGAGGCGAGCATCCAGAAGGCCGGGAAGAGCCGATGACCTGCCGCAGCCTGCAGAAACGCCTGCAACTGTTGGGCAGTCCAGGCCTGCGGCTCCACCTTGGGGATCGACCTCAGCTTGGGAGCGTGAGCTACCAGAGCCACGTTCCGGTTGACCAGGCCGCGCTTGACGGCATCCTGCAACGCACCGCGGACGATGAGATGCACCTCCAACACTGTCTTGGGTGCCAGCGGTCGCCGGCCGTCGGCGGGATGCAGCATCCGGTCATAGAGCGCCTCGAGATGATGGGCACGGAGCCGACGGATCCGGAGATGCCCGATCGCAGGGAGGATGTGCCGTTCGATCTTCCGGCGGTATCCATCCCACGTCGATTGGGCCAGGTTGATTCTCTTCCCAGGCAGCCACGTGTTGGTCAGGTAGGCGCCGACCGTGAGCGACCGCACCTCGTCGTTACGGCCGTTCAATTCGGCTGCCAGCCGTGCAGCCAGCTTCTCCGCTTCCTCCCGAGTGGTGCCAGCGGGATGCCAGCTTCGCTTCTCTCGACCTGTCACCGGGTCGAGGCCTTCGTACACGACCGCATACCAGCGGTCACCCTTGCGGACTGCATAACCTCGCATGAGGTTCTCCTTTCCGAGTCCCCGACCTTCGGAAACCCGGTAGAAGGATCGGTAGAAGACCAGTCACATGCGGCCCCGAGCGTCGAACCACCGAGGCCCCTTCTTGCGAATACCCTGCTCAGACTGCGCTTTCCAGCTACTCTCAAAGTCAAGGAGTCCGGTAGAACGCGCTACACCGGCCCCTCAGGTGAGACTTGTGATGAGGGTCACGGTGGCCGTTACCGGGCGCTCATCGGCCTCGAACGCCCACGACGCCACCTGCCCTTGCCCTCCAACGCACCGGAAAGAATGGCCCGACCGCGGCCGCGTCCTGTGGTATCAGATGCCGGTGGTGGGATCGACCGACGCTCTGCCGGGGGTGCCAGCATGGAGGCAATTGTGAAGGCGATGGTGTTCGAGCGATACGGGCCCCCGAGCAGCCGCGCCTCTGCGTGCCCATGACCACTGAGCGAGGTGTATCGACAGATCGGCCGCGGTTGACCCGGCCACCGTTGGGCTCTCTGTCGAGTCAACATGGCACCTCAACTGGGTGGAGCGTCCTCAGATGCCTCGACCGTCAGCGCATCCATGTAGCGGCGCTCGGCCTCGAACAGCGGCTCGAACCATGCCAGTAGATCCTCGACGGTGGCGAGATCAGGCGGCAGGGGGGGGGGGGTGTTCTCGATGAACTTCGCCTCCAAATACTGGTTGGCGTACGCCTCAAGCGTGCGACGCGGGTGGTTAGCGATCCACGAATCGTGGAAAGACTCGTGGATCTCATAGTGGTGCGTGTGGATGAAAGGCGTCCACAACTCGCGTAGCTCATCGTGGTTGGCGCCCGGCCGGCTGATGATCTCGGTCTGCTCCATCCGTCGGTCCTCGATGTCGCCCCAGGCATCCGTTAGAAGTTGCTTGAAGAGGTCGTCCAACTCGAGCCGGCTACAACGATTTCAAGAACTCGACCAGATCATTGATCTGGTTCCGGTCCAATCCAAGTCCGAAATGCTGGTCGTAGTGCTCAACGACGTCAGCAAGAGTGGCGAATCGCCCATCGTGATAGAAGCCACCCTTTGTATGCGACCACAACCCCGCCAAGGGGGTAGTCCGATAACCCTCGGTGGGGGACCGGTTGGCCTGGAAGTCGTCGATGCCTATCTCCTCGGCAGTGTGGATTGCGTAACCCGGTTCCGTGTATAAGGGCGGTACATGGCACTCTGCGCAGCCGCCTGCCCCGGAGAACAACGCCGCCCCGCGCTTTGCAGCCGCTCTGTCGAAGCTTCCCGGGGGCGGTTCGGGGGCGGGAATGGAAAGTTGGTAGAACTGCAGCGCCGCCAGTTTGGGTGTAACGAGGTCGGGATCGCTGCGGATGTTCCAACGGCCGGTGGCGGCGTCGATCGGGTACTTCTCGGGGTCGTTGAGCCGAGGATCGAAGAAGACCCCTTGGCCCTGCATATCGGTGACCGCTACGAACGCGTTCCAATAGGGGACAGACCCGAATCCGGTGAAGGTGTGGAGATTCACCCCGGCCAGACCGAAGGCCGGAGGGAGGAGGGTCGCGCCCGATTGTCCGGTCTCGGGGTTGATCGCCTTGCCGTCGTGAAGGACCTCGGCGTCGAACTTTCCGGGTCCCCACGTCCGTAAAAGTTCTCGGAGCTGTTCTTCGGTGAGGGCTGTCAACGATGGAGCGTTCCGAAGCAGGTCTACCATTGGCTGAAGGTTGGGAGCGGCGGCGATGATCGCACCTATGTCGAGGTCCCTGTTGGCCCAACCGTCGAGTCGTTGCCCGATGCCGTCGGCGAACGAATCGTTGACGGTCGAATGGCACAAGGCACAGGTGATTCCGACCGAGACAAACTCCCCCTCCGCGTCGAATACGCCATCCAAACCGACGACGGCGTCGTGGCGGAGGAGCTTGACCGTATTGGCCGGATCGTTCAAGTCCAAGCGGCCGGATCGGAGGGCTGCCCTTATCCGTCCGGGGAGCGCTTCCTCGTCCACCTTGAGCCCGAGCTGGAGTGCCACGGCAGGAGAAACCGATGTCTGAATCGCCTCGTGGAGGCGGAGGGTGTCACCCCAGAACACTTCGCTCCCGAAGGTGTCGAACCGAAAGATTTCGCGACCTTGCGACTTCAGGTCTTCGGCATGGACGTCAACCGTTCGATCCCAGTCGAAAGGTCCGACACCACTTGTACCAGCCCACGCGACGGCACCCGCTGCTACGAGAAGCACCACCGCGACCGGAAGTGAGATCCGGATCGTCCGTCTCATAGGTCCATCCAGTGGCCGTCAAGCCACCCGCGATGGACTTTATGGTGGTAGACGGAGGCCGTCAAGAGAACCGCTCGGAATCGGAAGGTTGGCCGATGCACTCGAGCCGTGACGGGCGATGGTCGGGCGATCACCTCGGCGAGTCGTTCATCGCTGGTGTCGTCCGTCACACCGGTCCGGCGACCTACGTCCCGGACGACGGTCTCGTAGATGATCGGACCGTCGGAGGCGGGCCGTCCGAGAGCGGATGTCACCCTCGGCATCGCGTCGGCCAGATTGCTGGCACCGATGTCTGACCGCTTTGGCAGATCGTCCTCGATTCTCAGGACCGCGAGGAAGCGTGCGACTTCCTCGATCGTCGGAGGAGCCGTCACGGCAGCTGCCAACAGTGGGGTCAGGGTCTCCGCCCAGCGTGCGAGGCACAGCTCGTCCCCCGACGCACAGCAGTCACGGAGTTCGGCCGGCTCCCCGTTGCCCGTCCTCATCTGAGTGTTCGTCTGCAGCAGGCAGGTAGCCCGTTCCTCGGCGGCACGCCAACGGTCGAACAGGTGGGCGATGCCGCCATCTATGCACACGCCCCTGATTGTCCACCGTGGCTGCGACTCTTCGAGATGCTTCACGCTGACGAGGACTGTCACCCCGCTGCCGTAACAGACCACATAGTCCTCGTGCCACTCGCAGATGATCCGCCTCGATGTCGTCATGAACAAGGAGACTGAGACACGGCTGCACGGCAAGCTCAGCTTGGTACCGGTACCGGGCTTGAGTCTCGGACCCAGTGTCATCCGGCGGAGCAACCTGCTCCAGCCCGTCGCCCTCCGTGTCAACCTTCGGTGAGGCAGATCGAGTAGTCGATTCGTTGAGCTGAGAGGGCGGGGAGGAGATCCCCGAGCATGACAACCGTTGAGCATTCTGTGGACGCGCGCGCCCAGGCTGGTGGCGTGGACGAGAGCACTGACCCGGATCCCGAGGTGCCGGAACGGGCGCGTGGCCCGCGCCGGTATTCGGTGAAGTACAAGGCGCGGATCCTTGAGGAGTACGAGGCGCTGAACAAGGCCGACAAGGGCGCGCTGTTGCGCCGGGAGGACTTGTACAGCTCGTTGATCTCGGAGTGGCGCAAGCAGCGCGATCGTGGTGCGCTCGAGGCGCTGGCCAAGCCTGCGGGCCGTCCTCAGGCCGATCCGCGGGACCGGGAGGTCGCCCGGCTCCGCAAGCAGAACGAGCGGCTGGAGGTCGAGCGCGCCCGGGCCCGCAAGGTGATCGAGGTGCAGGGGAAACTCTCGGCGCTGTTGGACGATCTCGCCACCGACAGCGCCCCGACGACCGACTGGGGCGAGACGAGATGATCGACGCCGCCATCGACGAGCTGACACCGGTGGTCGGCGTGCGCCGGGCGTGCACGGCGGTCGATGAGGCCCAGGCCCGCTGGTACCGCCGCCACCGCCAGAGCCCGCCGCCACCCCGCCCCGAACCTGCACCCAGGCCGCAGCCTCGGGCGCTGTCGGAGGTGGAGCGCAAGGAGATCCGCCGGGTGCTCAACAGCGAGGAGCACGTGGACGAGGCGCCGGCGACGGTCTACGCCAAGCTGCTGGATGAGGGCATGTACCTGGGGTCGGTGTCCACCATGTACCGGGTGCTGCGCGACCACGACGAGGTCCGCGAGCGGCGCCGGCAGGCGACTCATCCAGTCGCGAAGAAGCCCGAGCTGCTGGCCGAGGGGCCGAACCAGTGCTGGAGCTGGGACATCACCAAGCTCCTCGGCCCTGCCAAGTGGACCTACTACTACCTGTACGTGATCATCGACATCTACAGCCGCTACGTGCCAGGCTGGATGCTGGCCCATGCCGAGAACGCGAAGCTCGCCGAGGCCCTGCTCGCCGACACCATCACCAAGCAGAACATCGGCCGGGGGCAGCTCACCATCCACGCCGACCGGGGCTCGCCGATGGTCGCCAAGCCCTTCGCGTTCCTGCTCGCGGACCTCGGGGTCACCAAGAGCCACAGCCGGCCGCATACGAGCAACGACAACCCCTACAGCGAGAGCCAGTTCCGCACCCTCAAGTACCGGCCCGACTTCCCCGACCGGTTCGGCTGCTTCGAAGACGCCCAGGCCCACTGCCGCCGGTTCTTCGGCTGGTACAACGACGAGCACCGCCACTCCGGCATCGGGTTCCACACCCCCGCCGACCTTCACTACGGGCGAGCCGAGGCTGTCCGCCAACAGCGCGCCATCGTCCTCGACGCCGCCCACGCCGCCCACCCCGAACGCTTCGTGAACAAGCCGCCACGCGGCCCCGGGGCTTGGTCGAGCACGCCGTGGCGGCGCGTGTCAACCTTTTTGAGGCAGGTTCCTGCGGGAATCACTGTGTCGTAGGGGTGTCCTCCTCTGGCTTGTTGATCCAGACGGCTGCCGGCAGCTTCGGTGGCATGATCTCGCTGTGCTCAACCCAGCGAGAGTGATCCGTTAGTGCGCCCGGGGCTCGTAGATACGTACGATGACCACCTGGAGGTGAGCACGGTGCCGCAGTTCGTCGTTTCGTGGGACGGCTCAATGTTCTTCGATGAACACGAGTGCGCCGATGACGTGCTCGACCGGGTGATGGAGCAGCTGCTCGAAACCGACCTGATCGACCCCACGATCGAGTACGACGCCTCCACGGGCCGGGTCGTGTTCGAGACGATCGTTGACGACCGCGACCCGCTCGAGGCCGTCGAGCAGGCAGCGAACGGCTACCGGGCATCCCTCCACGGAGCGGGTGTCGACACGCGCCAGTGGGTCGACCCCGGAGAGGCGCTGCGGGGCATCTGGGAAGCGGCCCTCAAGCTGCACGGCGACCCGTCGGTCAGGCCGCTAGTCGACGCCTGAGTCGACCGCTGTCATCGCCTCGTGCGCTGACGCGAACTCACCGACCGACACCCCCTCGGGCGTCCCGTCGTTGAGCCAGGCCATCCAGTAGTGGCGTTCCTCGCCGGCCGTGACGACCTCCGCGACGAATCCGACCTGGCGCATGTCATTGTCGTAGCCGATCCACCTGCTGCCACGTCGAGGCGCCCACCGGAGCATGGGTGGGAACGTACGTTCGTGAGGTGGCGAACGCAACCGCACGATGGCCCCCTGAACCTGCGGAGCGTGTCAGTCTTTCTTTCAGTCATACCCCTGTGATCCTGTGGATCATTGGACGGGAATCGGGCGAGAAAGCGCAGGTCAGAGGCCATGACCACTACCAACCCGCTACCGATGTGACACCGGCGCACCCCGTCTGACTTGCGAAACCGGTTCTTGACTGTCAGTCATTTGTCGGTCATACTGAGGGGTGCGTGGGCACCTACCAGCAGAGGTCTCCCACCGCTGCCGGCGTGCCTGCAAGGACGGCGCCCCTTGGCATCCCGATCACCTCGTCAAAGTGGCGGGTATTACCGCTCGTTCGCGTGAACCGCCATCGAGCGTGCCTCCTATACGTCGGTGACCGCCCGGGGGACTCGACAGAAGGGATCTGCATATGCGACACCGAGGACTGCTGCTAATGCTCGGCGCCTCTCTCTTCGCTGTGGTGGTGGGCGGCATTTCGGCAGCGAGTGCAACGCCTCCTGTAGGCGATTTCGCAGCCACCCTAGATGGCCTTAACACGGACGCCTCCGGAACGGTGGCGTTGACCCAGCGCGGCACGCACCTCACGGTTCACCTCCAGGCCAGCGGTCTCGACGACGGGGCCCATGTCGCGCATATCCACGGGGTGCGCAAGGGCTCGAACGCATGCCCAACGGCTGACCTCGACACCGACGGCAACGGCTTGGTCGACTTCCCCGAGGGCATGCCTGCGTACGGGCCGGTTCAGATCACATTGAGCGATGGCCTCAATGACCAGGGAACCACACTCGATTACACCAGGGACCGCGACCGGACCGACGCTGGCGACGCGACCGCTTCCCTTGGTTCGATGGACAGCTACGTCGCCGTCGTGCACGGCGTGGATCTGAACGGCGACGGTGTCGCCAACAACCCGGATGTTGAGGGTGACGGGCCAGACGACCATGACGATAACGAGATCACCATGCCCGCGCTGTGCGGGCCGATCGGCTAGCCCAAGCGAGACCTGCAATGGCTAGAGCGGGATGTTCCCGTGCTTCTTCGGCGGGAGAGTCTCTCGTTTGGCTTCGACGTCGGTCACCGGGGCGCTATAGCCGAAGACCGTGAACATGAAGGCGTGACGCAGATATTCCTGCGCCGCCGCCCACTCCCGCTCGATCATTGACCCGTCTTGGTAGTCCTTGTGCTCCACGGGACAACAAGCGGCTCGACATGAGAGTGTTGCCGCATGTCGAGAACCAGTTGGCCGCCCTTCAGCGCATCCTCGCCAGCCACCGCGCTGCTTGATCCTTCAGCTCGCGAGTTGATCCTTCAGCTCGCGAGTGAGGGCGCCGTGCGTGGCGAGGAAGCCGCTGAGCGGGTGAAGGAGATCCTCTTCGAGCAGATTCTGTCATGACCGCGTACACGGATCAGGGTGACCCGGAGCTTTCGTTCGACGAACTGACCCGACAGCCTCTCGGTCTGGTGCGTTGCCTCAAGTGTGGAGTAGAGGCGTGGTTCGAGGCTCCGGCTGATGCTCATGAGGCGAGCTGGGGCGTCGCGCCCGACTTCACATTCCAATCTAGGTGCCCAAACCGTCGGTTGGGTCTCTTCGCCGGCACTGGAGCGGAGAGTATCCCGCTGTTGCCTTCAGCGAGTGACCACCACCTCTTACCATCGCGGGAAGCGATGACCTCAGTGACAATGACTAGCACCCCGCTATCAGGAAAGGCACCAACAGAGACGGTGTTCACAGCGGGCTATGGCGGAGACACGATCGATGGGCTCCTTGCGCGGCTCAAGATCGCTGGCGTGACACATGTCGCAGATGTCAGATCCAATCCGTTCTCAGGTCGACGGCCAGAGTTCAACGGACCGGAGCTCCAAGCTCGCTACCACCCGGGCCGCACGCTCCTCGACATCCCAGCCGCGGATCCCGCTGATGAGGCTCTTCAACCCGGGGAGCACGACCTGGAGTGCCACCCGCTGGGCCAGAGCTTCCTCGGGAACCCGCTCAAGCAAGGCTGCGAGGACCTGATCACGCTCAGCCCAGCTGGCCACATCGCGCCGCTGAGCCGCCTCGACCAGCCGTTCTCCGTCCTCGAAATCGAGCCGCCGGTCGCTCGACGCCCATGTGCGCAGCCGCTCCTGCAGCCACCGCGACTGAGCCAACATTCGCCACTCCGCATTGAGCCGAGAGATCAGGTCACTGTCAGCCACTCGCGCAGCCGAGCCGCTACCCACGGGTCGCTCCAGACGCTCGAGTCATCCGCCGAGCGTCCGCGGGAACCCTGTCAGCTGAGTGTCACCAACCCTGTCACCCGCCTGTCAGGGGCGGATGTAGCCGGTCAATGCTTTTGCGAGAAGAGGAGGCCCAGGTGCGTTTTCTCCGGAGTCGGGGGCGATCTGTCCCGGTCGTGTCAGCCGCATCTGGCATCATGCGAGCCGTCATGCCGAGCGACAACGATGTGCACCCGACCATTGAACCGGTGTTGGCCAAGCCGGGGGAGGAGACATTCGTTGAGCGCGGGTTGCCGATCCGCCAACTCTCGATGGTCATCGAAGCTGACCGAAGGGCGACTGATCCGATCTACAGCAGCCACCGCCCTTCTTACCGGTTGCCGACAACCATAACCTCGGGTGAGCCGGGCTCACTCCCCGACAGGGTCGGACGAGTCGATTTCCATGGCTGCAACCCGGTTGTCGAGGGCGTCGAGTCGAGCGAGGAGTCGGTGCAGGTCGGCCTCGGTATTTGCGGACACCACGTATGTCTCCACATCGCGTGCCCGGTCGCGCTGGAGGGCGCGCCTCTGTGAGAGCAGGATCAGAGGACCGTAGAACGCCGATAGGACTCCCACGATGACGGTCGCGCCCGACAGCATCACCATCGGATACGGATCGAACCTTCCGACCAGATTGACGACAAACCAGGCTACGACGACCGCCGCCAGACCGGCGGCGAACCTCCACGACGCCACCGAGTCCGCCACTCTTATGGCCAGCTGCTCGGCGCGATCGGGTTCCGGTTCGTTGAACATGCTCAGTTCGTGGCCGCAGTTGGGGCATCGGAGCTGCTCACTCATGCCGATGGAGCCTCCCGTCCCCCGGGCCTGAGCAGATGCTGTGCAAACCACTTGACCAGGCAGACCCGCGTCCAGCCGATACGGCCATTTCGGTCGACTCGAACCCCGCCCCGCTGCGTCACGGTGGCCTCGTGCCTGCCTATGACCCGCACTCGAGCCTTGTGGTCTAAATAGTAGGCGCAGTTGTTGATCTGAGACACCCGCAAGCGCAGGAGTTGGGCAAGCTGGCGGTCGATGCGCAAGTGGGCCTTGTAGCCGAAGGTGTCGGCGCCGTGGCGGGCGAGCTTGGCTAGGTCCTCGTTGGCCGAGCTGTCGGCCCGGCGGATGGTGAAGGTCACATCGGTCATCTGGTTGCTCCTGTCGGGATCGGCGATCTCCCAGCGAAAGTACACGGCCCGGGGAGTGGACTCTGTAGTCCCGATCAACGTTCGGTGCGGACTGAGGTCAACCGGGGGCGTTCCGGTGCCGTCGGCGGCTCCACTCGGATCGGTTCGGCCGGGAGGTCGGGGGTCCCGCCGAGCAGCCGCACCACTCCCCGGGGAACCGGGTTCTGCCAACCCAAGTCGCGATTCGGTGAGGAAGGAACAACTGTCATGAGTGGGAGCTTCGAAGGCCGTAAGGTCGTGGTCCTCGGCGGCAGCAGCGGCATCGGCCTCAAGACCGCGGAGGACGTGATCGCGGGGGACGGCAGCGCAGTGATCGTCGGCCGCCCGGGTCGGAAACTCGACGACGCTGTGGCAAGCCTGTCGCGCTCCGGCACCGCGTGGTCGGTCGCGGCCGACCTGTCGGACTGGGATCAAGTCGTCGAGGCGCAGAGGCAACTGGCGGAGAACCACGCGGACGCCACCCTCCTCGTCAACTCGGCGGGCCTCGTCCGGATCAAGACCTTCCTCGAGCACGAGGTCGCGGACTACGACTCCTACCACGACCTCAACAGGGCGACGTTCTTTCCTGACTCAGACCGTCGTCCGGGGTATGGTCGCCGGCGGTCAGGGCGGCGCGATCGTGAACGTTGGCGCCATGTGGGCGCACCAGGCCCTCGCCGCGACACCGAATTCCGCCTTCTCGATGGCCAAGGCGGGCCTGCACGCACTCACGCACAACCTGGCCATCGAACTCGCCGGCGAGGGCATCCGTGTGAACGCCGTGGCTCCCGCCGTCACCAATACGCCCCATTTCGACTGGCTTCCCGCCGACCAGCGGGAAGCCACACTGCAGCAGATGGCCGGCCTGCACCCGCTCGGCCGAGTCGGCACCCCGCAGGACCTGGCCGCCGCGATCACCTTCCTCCTCTCGCCGGCCTCGAGCTGGACCACGGGCGCCATCCTCAACGTCGACGGCGGCGTCATGGCCGGGCGCAACTGACCCTCGAAACGTAACGCCGGGATCGCGCCGGCGGGGCTGCGGACGTCCCCGCGTCCGCAGCCCCTCACCGCGGGGAAACCAATGCTGGTGAACCGAGAATGCCGTGTAGGCGAGGACTGGATACAAGGAGGCGCCGTACGAAGGCGATTGTGGTGACGGACGAGGCCGCGGGAACGGCCGGATGACGCTGGTGGAGCGGCCGGAGCCGGACGCGGCGGGGAACGATGTCGTCGTTGAGGTTCATGCGTCGGGATTCACCCCCGGCGAGCTGACGTGGCCAGGGACCTGGACCGATCGCCTTGGCCGTGACCGGACGCCGTCGATCCCCGGGCCGAGGTTGCCGGGGTGGTCAGCGCGCTCGGCTACGGCACTAGGGGGCTGTCGGTGGGACAGCGGGTGTTCGGGCTCGCGGACTGGACTCGCGACGGCACCCTGGCGGAGTCCGTGGCCGCCGAGGCGCGTAACCTTGCGCCGCTGCCGGGCGATGTCGACTTCACAGTGGGCGCGAGCCTGCCGATCTCAGGCCTGACCGCGTGGCAGGGCCTGTTCGTGCACGGCCGCTTCCAGGTGGGGCAGAGCGTCCTCGTGCACGGCGCGGCCGGTGGAGTCGGCTCGATGGTGACGCAGCTCGCACGAGAGGCCGGCGCCTACGTCATCGGCACCGGACGTG
>Ga0299913_10003259_pt1 | contig 13218 bp, 10 predicted proteins | sample RVTome_9_FD_201360 | JGI IMG/M metagenome (GOLD analysis project Ga0299913, IMG submission 201360) | Soil microbial communities from uranium-contaminated site in the Upper Colorado River Basin, Wyoming, United States - RVT155D38 (version 2) ... | reverse complement strand
CTTGAATCAACGAAATGAGGGAGAAACGAATGAGGAGGATGCTCCTTGTGGTGGCGGTGATGGGCTTGCTCGTTGCCGCCTGTGGAGGTGGTTCGGGTGGCGGCACGGAGGAGATCAACTTGATCGTCAATCCGTGGACCGCTTCCCGTCTCAATGCCGAGGTTGCTGCGAACATCATCGAGGCGGAGTTGGGCAACCCGGTGGAGATCACCGAGGTGAACGAGAACGATGCCATGTTCACCGGCATGGCCGATGGCACGCTCGATGCCGTCCTCGAGATCTGGCCGTCCGGCGTCACCGACGCCGAGACCGCCTACTTCGACGATGGAACGGTGGTGGACATCGGTGAGCTGGGCGCGGTGGGAAAGATCGGGTGGTTCGTCCCCCAATATGTGATCGACGAGCACCCCGAGCTGGCGACGTGGGAAGGCTTCCAGGATCCGGCCCTCGCCGCTCTGTTCGCCACTCCGGAAACGGGCGACAACGGGCGCTTCCTGGGCACCGACCCGTCGTACTCGCAGTACGACGAGCAGATCATCGCCAACCTGGGGCTTCCGTTGCAGGTCGTGTTCTCGGGCTCGGAGCCGGCTACGGTGGCAGAGGTCGACGCCAGGGTGGCGGCTCAGGAGCCGATCGTCCTCTATTGGTGGACCCCGACGGCGGCTGTCGCTGCCTACGACCTGGTCAACGTGACCCTGCCCGAATACACAGAGGAGTGTGGCACCAGCGCCGCTGCCGGTGATGGAGGCGTCGACTGCGACTACCCGGAGGACGTTCTCTTCAAGGCGGCCTCGGGGATGCTCGAGGAGAAGGACGCCGCGGTGTTCGAGTTCCTGCAGAACTTCACGATCACGACCGACGACCAACTCGAGATGCTGCCGGCCGTCGAGATCGACGGCGAGGACCCCGCAGATGTCGCGGCCGAATGGGTGAGCACCCACGAAGACACTTGGAGCGCCTGGCTGCCATAGAGCGGAATTGTTCGAGTCAACGATTGGTCAGCCCCGGGGGTACCCGGGGCTGACTGCTCTGATGCGGGTTTAGGGTGCGGAGATGGCCGATCTGCGCTTTGGCTCGTTTCTCGCTCCCAACATGACTGTGGTCTATCAGGCGATCGCCGACGCGGTCGGGGACCGCCTCGGAATGTCCACAGAGTTGGTCATCGAGGAGGACTACGAGAGCTGTCGCAACGACGTCAACGACATCTGCTTCGTGTGCAGCCTTCCCTACGTGACGTTCGAGCGTGAGGGCATCGCACCGGCCGAGCCTGTGGCGGCGCCTGTGCTCAAAGGCGAGAGATACGCCGGCCGCCCCATCTACTTCTCGGACGTCATCGTCCACAAAGACAGCGATGCTCGGTCGTTTCTCGATCTACGGGGCCGAAGCTGGTGCTACAACGAGCCTCTGTCACAGTCGGGCTATGGGGTCACCCGCCACCATCTCGTGTCTTTGGGAGAGACGGACGGGTTTTTCGGCGAGGTCGTCCAGTCGGGTTTCCACGAGGACTCGATTCGCTGGGTCGCGGAGGGTCGGATCGATGCTTCGGCGATCGACTCCCAGGTGCTTGCCGTCGAGATGAGAGACCGGCCCGAAGTCGAGGACCAGATCAGGGTGATCGACGCGATCGGGCCATCCACCATCCAGCCCCTGGCGGTCTCCAAGCGCTTCGATGCCGACTTTCGAGAGAGAGTTCGAAGTGTCCTCGTCGACTTTCACGAGACCGGGCAGGGAAGAGACATCCTCGATCACGGCCTCATCGAGAGATGGGTGCCCGTCGACGGGTCGAGTTACGACGACATCAGGGCGATGCTCGAGGCATGTGAGGCCGCCGGGTTCATGGAGATCAGGTGATTTTGGGGACGCCGAGCCGGCTGCGCATCGCGCTCCGGTAGTGCACGTCGTCGGCCAGAGCCCGACCCGAGGTCGCGAACAGCGAATCGATGCAGACATCGCCGTCACATTGGAGACGCACGGTCGCCTGGACGGGCGCACGCCGGCTGGCCCTCACCAGATGGACCTCCTCGATCGGCTCGTCGAGACGAGCGAGGACAATGGTCTTGGACAGGCCCTTCGCCGACCCGAACCGCGCTTCGATTCGAGATCCGTCCTCGCCGGTCGTCCACGAGATCAGGTCGTGGCTGCCGTTTCCGTCGAAGTCGAAGAAACGGAAGCCGTTCGACTCTGCCGCCGCGACCCTCCCGGCCCTCACCGGCTCGCGGAACGACGTGCCGTCGGACAGTTGGGCGAACCAGCACATGTCGCCGTCGCATCCGGCCTGGTAGACGAGATCGTCTCGACCATCCCCATCCAAGTCCACGGGTAATGCCTCGACCGCCTGGGCCGGGGTTGCACCCCAGTCGTCGGCGCCGCCGAACGAGTCGCCGGTGGAAGGTTGAACTCTCCAGCATTGGTGGGCGTTGCCACTGCCACCGCAGACGCCCTGATAGGCCAGATCGTCGAGCCCGTCTCCATCCCAGTCGCCGATGGTCGGGGCCTGAGTGTTTGCCGAGAACCGGCCCCCATCACCCCAGTTCTCAGCCGGATTGGCGTCGCCGGGTTTGCGATGAACACGCCAGCATCTGGTCGAGTCGTCGCAGCGTCCTCGATACACCAGCTCGTCTTCCCCGTCGCCGTCGACATCACCGGCGGCCGCGCCCCATCTATGGGTCTCCAGACTGAACCACGCGGTGTCACGCAGCTCTCTCGTTCGCGACGAGCCGTTGGCCGCGCGTGTCTCCAACACGAGGCAGCTCCCCTCGGGACACGTCTTCCAGGCCATGGCGTCCGGGTAGGTGTCGCCGTTGAAGTCGCCTTCAGCAGTTGACGTTGCGCCCCGCCCCGCCCCGCACCCAACTCTGTGGGTGTCGACTACCACCTCGTCGATCGTGAGACCCAGACTGCGATCGGGAACCGGCTTGCCGCCGTAGTAGACGTTGAACCAGAACGACTCGATCGTTATCGACGGTTCGTCGGGCCGCCGGAACTCGAGACCGCTGAAGTCGAGAGCGGGCGTGCCGTCCACCCAGGCTTGCAGAGACCCGTCCGCCAGACCTGGCGTGTTCATGCTCACCTGGCCCTCGAGGCAGTACCACTCGCCCGGTTGGAGACGTCCGGCCTCGTTCCATCCGACGTTGTCCCCGTACCGCGTCTCCTGACCTAGGTGATAGACGTAGTAGCCGATGCGCACCCGTGGGTCGTCGCCATGGTTGGGGGAGAACATGAGTCTCGCCGACCACCCCGGATTCGTCGGGCTCGACTGGTAGCCACCCTTCCCGCTGCTCCCGTACACACCCGAGAAGCCGGGCAGTTTGCCGCTAGATCGAGAAACCCAGTCGGCGTCGAATTTCAGGTAGTAGCGGAAGTAGAGGCGGTCAGGGGCTTCGACGGCAGTGTCTTCGAGGTGGAGATGGAAGTCGGCGCCGTAGTGGGACCCTCGGGGGACCGACACCCGCAGCCCTGTCTTGTTGTAGCCGGCCGTGGTGAGGGCGACTCGATTGCGGTAGCTGGGTGCTCGGCCGTCCCACAGCGACAGCGCATTGAAACTGTCGCCGAACCCGATCGGCGGAGGCTCTGGCTCGGCCCGTTCGATCGCCGCCGGATCGAGCCCGAGGACGTTGATCAGAGCGAAGATCGCCTCGTCTCTCCTGACACCGGCACCCGGGCACAGCCGACGGTCGACAGGTGAGTCACACGGGAGAAGCCCGCCGCGGTCGGCGAGATTGACCATGGCATCGCCAAAGGGTGACGACGCCACGTCGACGAATCGCTCGGGTTGATCGGCGGCGCCCCACCGAAACGCCCTGGAGAAGAGCGCCGCCATCTCACCCCTGGACATGGCGCGGTCGGGACACGAGGCGCCGGTCTCACAGCCAGTTGAGATGCCGGCCGCGTCGAGGGCACTGATTGCAGCGCCTCCCAAACGCCCGTTAGGCCTGACGAAAGGGTCGGGAGATGGCGGCTCGAGACCGACGCCCCTCGCCAGGAGGAGGACCATCTGTCCTCGCGTCATCGGGTCGTTCGGGCAGATCCTGTTGCTGGTCGACTGGCACCCTGCAACCAGACCCTTCTGTTTGGCGGTCTCGATATAGGCCTCGAATCGGCTGCCGTTGTCGTCGACGAAGGAGTCGACGGCCGCCTGGGACGGAAGCGCAGGCGCCAGAGTGACGAGTGTCAGCGCTGCAACGAAACTCCTAGACCATGACCGCATCTCAATCAGAACGTCGACACACCTGGGTGGGTTCCTGAGCAGATCTACATCTGTTGTGCAGATTTGTGCGCTGACGGTTGTTGAGCGTCCAACAGATTCATTTTCAGGTCTCCGGTGCCCAACCACCGTTTCGGACGTATGACCTGATCAGCCTCTGTGGGTAGGCCTCGGTGATTCGCTTCGCCTCGAGATCGGCCTCGGTCTGAAGATCGGGTCCGCACTCCCTCGTCTCCTCACGCCACTCCGCCACGTATTCGTCGACCTTCTTCTTGTCGGCGATGATCGCCGCCCTGTCGACGGCGATCATGAACCGGTCGGGTAGGGGTGCCGCTGCCCGCTCCCGCCCGGCGTTGGCTCGTACCTGCGCGGGTATGTCCCGCCAGTAGATCACGGTCAGGCGGGGACTCTCACGCCCACCACGTCGTGCCATCACGCGACCGTGCCGCGGGGCGGAAGCTGCCGCCCGATCGGCGACTGTTTCCTCGACAACTGGACCTGTTGACGCGGCGGTATCCGCTGCCCGACCGGCGACCCATACACGCCACGTTTCAGAAGGGCCGAAGATGTCGACCGACCGGCGTCTGATTGCCCGGAAATCTCTGAGGGGCCCATGTGACTGAGGGTGGATCCCCCAAGACAAGCGCCCCGATGTGGCCAGGAGACATCGGGCAAAGTCGGTCGACCATTGAGGTTGTCGGCCATCAGAACAGCCCCACCACATTCCCGTCGTCGTCCACGTCGACCTTCATGTAGGCAGGGTTGGCACCCAGGCCGGGCATGGTCCGCATCTCCCCCAGCAGCGGGTAGATGAACCCGGCACCCACGGAGGCCCGAACCTCTCGGACCGGAACCGTGAAACCCTTCGGGGCTCCCTTGAGCGACGGGTCGTGGCTGATCGAGAGATGGGTCTTCGCCATGCATATCGGCAGGTAGCCGAAACCGGCCTGTTCGAAAGCTGCGATCTGGCTCTCGGCCGTCGCCGAGTACTCCACGCCATCCGCTCCGTACACTTTGGTCGCGATGGTCTCGATCTTCTCCTTGATCGATCGCTCCAGGGGATACAGGTATTGGAAGTCTGAGGGCTCCTCACAGGCCCTGGTCACCGCCTCGGCCAGTGCCTTCGCCCCTTCGCCGCCGTGGGCATGGTGGTCGGTGCTGACGGCGTCGAGGGCCCCGGCGGCGAGCGCCATCTCCTTGATGAGGTCATGTTCGCGCTGGGTGTCGGTGGGGAACTTGTTGATGGCGACGACAACGGGGACACCGAACGACTTGGCCGTTGCGACGTGGGCTTCGAGGTTGGCCATGCCGGCCCGGAGGAGCGGGAGATTCTCTTCGGTATAGGCCGAGTCGAGCGGCCGTCCGGCCACGACCTTGGGTCCGCCACCGTGGGTCTTGAGCGCTCGAACCGTCGCCACCATCACCGCGCAATCGGGTTTGAGGCCAGAGACCCGACACTTGATGTCGAAGAACTTCTCCATACCCATGTCGGCCCCGAACCCGGATTCGGTGACGACGTAGTCACCGAGATGTAGTGCGACTCGGTCGGCCAGGATCGACGAGTTGCCGTGGGCGATGTTGGCGAAGGGCCCGGCGTGGACGAACGCCGCCTGGCCCTCGAGGGTCTGCATGATGGTCGGGTGCAGGGTGTCCTTCATGAGGACGGCGACGGCCCCGGCCACACCGAGGTCCTCGAGCGTGATCGGGTCACCACCCTTGGTCGTCCCCACGACGACCCGCCCGCAACGGTCACGTAGGTTGCGGAGTGCGGACGCGTAGTTGTCCCCGTCGGCCAAGGCGAGAATCGCCATCAGCTCGCTGGCCACCGTGATGTCGTAACCGGACTCTCTCGGTCTGCCATCGGCGGCGCCGCCCAGGCCCAGCACCACATTGCGTAGAGCCCGATCGTTGACGTCGACCACCCGGCGCCAGCTGATCTTGTCGGGGTCGATGTTGAGCCGCCTCAGCCCGAGCTCCTCGAGACGACTCGTGGTCAGACGGCCCTCGTGGTACCAGCGGGCGTCGATCGCCGCCGCCACCAGGTTGTGCGCCACGGTGATGGCGTGAATGTCACCGGTGAGATGGAGGTTGAACTCGTCCATCGGCACTACCTGGCTGTAACCGCCACCGGCGGCTCCCCCCTTGATCCCGAAGGTCGGGCCCATGCTCGGCTGGCGGATGCAGGCAACCGATTTGTGGCCCAGGGCTCCCAGACCCTGGACGAGGCCGACGGTGGTCGTCGTCTTTCCCTCACCCAGTGGTGTGGGCGTTATCGCGGTGACGTCGATGTACTTGCCCGTGGGGTTGCCACCTATGCGCTTCAAGACGTCGAGGTGGACCTTCGCCTTGGTAGTCCCGTATGGGATGACCTCGGCCTCCTCGAGGCCGAGTCCGGTCGCCACCTCCATGATCGGCTTCAGCTTTGCCGCATAGGCGATCTCCAGATCGCTCGGGAATGGTTGGACGGGGCTCAAAGGGTCTCCTGTTCGACGCGGGCCCGAGCTGTGCTGCGTGATGGTACTTGTGCCATTGGACGGCACAAGCGAAGGCGACACGAGATCGGTTAAGTTCGGGCCTCCGACCGTGTTAGGAGTAGGTGGTGAAGTCGCAGTACCGGGTCGCAATCATCGGTGGAGGTGTCGTCGGCGTCAGTGTCGCCTACCACTTGGCCAAACACGGTTGGACCGACGTGGCGATCATCGAACGGTCTGTCCTCACGGCCGGCTCCAGCTGGCATGCCGCCGGAGGGATCCATGCCCTCAACGCCGACCCGAACATGTCGGCGCTGCAGACCTACACCATCGACCTCCTCTCCGAGGTGTCGGCGGAGTCGGGTCACGACATCAGTCTTCACATGACCGGTGGCATCTCGGTCGCGTCGGCACCGGAGCGCTGGGAATGGCTCCAGGCCACCTACCGCATCTATCAGACGATGGGTATCGACGACTGCTGGCTGATGACTCCCGACGAGATCGCCGAGCGGTGCCCGATCATCAGCACAGAGGGGGTCCTCGGGGGTCTGTGGGCTGACCGGGAGGGCTATATCGACCCCTCCGCAGTCGTGCACTCCTATGCGAAGGCCGCCCGTCAGCGGGGGGCGGACGTCATCGAGCACAACCGTGTGATCGAGCTCAACTCGAGGCCCGACGGCACCTGGGACGTCGTCACCGAGCAGGGGACGATCCGTGCCGAGCATGTGGTGAACGCCGCCGGTCTCTGGGCCAAGAAGGTGGCTCGCATGGTGGGCTGGGAGGCTCCGGTCTCACCGCTGGCACACCACTATCTCATCACCGAGGAGATCGCTGAGATCGAGGCTCTCGGCTTCGAGATCCCGATGATGATCGACCTCGAGGGCTTCACCTACATGAGACAGGAGCGCAAGGGCCTCCTCGTCGGGATCTACGAGGTAGACCACAAGCACTGGAACATGGACGGCGCCCCTTGGGACTACGGCATCGAGTTGCTGACTCCGGATCCGGATCGAATCGAGAACGAGATCTCCATGGCGATGACCCGCTATCCGGTGCTGGAGCGGACCGGGATCGAGAGATGGGTCAACGGCGCCTTCACCTTCTCTCCCGATGGAAACCCTTTGGTTGGGCCGGTCCCCGGGCTTCGGAACTACTGGTCTGCCTGTGCGGTGATGGCCGGCTTCCTCCAGGGCGGTGGCGTCGGCAAGTCGCTGGCCGAGTGGATGATCGATGGGGAGCCCGAGGAGGATCCCTTCGCCATGGACGTGGCCCGGTTTGGCGAGTACGCCTCGAGTCGGGAGTACATCAGGGAGAAGACCGGCCAGTTCTACTCCCGCCGTTTCGTGATGACCTACCCCAACGAGCAGCTGTGGGAGGCACGCCCCTACCGGACACCGCCCGCCTACGACGCCATGACTGGCGATGGCGCCTTTTGGGGTGAGATGTACGGCCTCGAGGTGCCCATCTACTTCGCCCCACAGGGCTTCGAGGAGACCCCGACTCTCAAGCGGTCCAACGCGTTCGATATCGTTGGCGAGGAGTGCCGTCAGGTGCGTTCCGGAGTCGGCATCATCGACATCACCGGGTTCTCCAGATTCGAGGTGACCGGCCCGAACGCCGAGAAGTGGCTGGACCGGATGATGTCGGTGAGGTTGCCGGCGGAGGGTCGCATGAAGCTGTCCCCGATGCTCGGCCACGAGGGTCGTCTCAAAGGTGATCTCACCTTGTTGAACTGGGGGGACGGCACGTGGTGGATAATGGGCTCCTACTACCTCCGCGCCTGGCACATGCGCTGGTTCCGGAGTCATCTCGAAGACGGCGTATATGTGCGAGACGTGTCCGACGCCGTGGTCGGCTTCGGTCTGAGTGGGCCCAGGTCCCGCGATCTCATGGGGCTGGTGACCACCGAAGACGTCTCCAACGATGCGATGCGGTTCATGTCATGTCGGGAGATGGATGTGGGTCTGATCAGGGCCAAGGTGGGGCGCATCTCGGTGACCGGTGAGCTCGGCTACGAGATCCACTGTGCCGCAACCGAGCACAACCTGCTGCGGAGGACTCTCCTCGAGGCGGGCAAAGAGGTTGGGGCTGTCGAGTACGGGTTCAACGCCATGGGCTCGTTGCGCATGGAGAAGAGCTTCGGCATCTGGTCCAAGGAGTTCCGTCAGGACTACACGCCTGCGATGACCGGCATGGACCGCTGGATCGACTGGTCGAAGGACTTCATAGGCGCCGAAGCCGCTCGCAAGGAGCACGATGAAGACAGTGCAGAGCTCAAGCTGGTGACGTTGGCGATCGAAGCCGCCGACGCCGATGGGTCCGAGTACGAGCCGGTCTGGTCCAACGGGTCACGGGTTGGCTATATCACTTCGGGGGAGTACGGACATGTCGTAGGCAAGAGCCTGGCGATGGCTCTCATCGACCGGGAGCACTGCGAAGTGGGCACCGAGCTCACGGCCCACGTCGTCGGTGTCGAGCGTCCCGTGACGGTGATCGAGCCTTCACCATACGATCCGACCGGCTCGGCCATGCGGGCGTAGTCGCCAGCTCACGGTCAAGATTCTTCGACGAGCTGCCGAAATCTCCCACCGTGGCAAACGAAGCGCGCAAGAAGGACGATCAGATCGACCTGTCCGACCTGTCCCGGTTCTCGGGTTCGACACCGGACACACAGGACGAGGGGGTCGTGGCCCCGAGCCGTCCGAGCGGGGTCGGATCGTTCTTCACTTCAATAGGCCTTCGGGTCGTGCTCGGGCTCATCGTCGCCGGGGGATGGTGGCTCTTCACCAGCTTCGACGACGCCAGCCGAGACGGGGGTGGTGAGATCGTCGGCAGTGGTGATTTGGGTGTCCTGACCATGCAGCTCGGTGACTGCTTCAACGACCCCGACGAGCTGGAGGACGTCGTCTATGACGTAGCCGCAGTGCCGTGCTCAGAGCCCCATGACAACGAGGTGTTCGCGGTCAACTCGGTTGGCAGCGTATTTGGCGATGCTTTCCCGGGTCGCGAAGCGCTCGAACGATATTCGTACGACAGCTGCGTGGACACGTTCTCGACCTACGTAGGGGTCGACTATGCAGTCTCCAGTCTCGGGGTGTTCACCTTCACACCGTCCGAGGAGTCGTGGGGAGACGGCGACAGGGGGTTCGTCTGTGCAGTGTATTCGCTCGACCTCACCAAACTGAACGGGTCGGCCCAGAACAGCGACCTCTGAGGCTCAGAGATCGATCACCATTCGGCGCTGGTTGACCACCTCGCCGAGGTGGGCCAGATCGACCATGCGCCTCTTCGCCGGGGCGATCACCCGCTCGGCCCCGCAAGCCCCGGACGATGACCCCAGGTGTGGCCAGGCCATATACGTCGAAGATCTGCCCATCAAGCCGATTCGTGCAGCTTGGGTCGGGCGATGAAGAAGTAGAGCAGCGGCCCGAGGAGAGGCAGTATCAACACGATCACCGTCCACAGTGCCTGGTTCTGCTGGGAGGTGGCCCACACGTCGGTTGGGATCCGCAGGATGTCCGACAGCGCCCAGATCGTGGGCGCCGCATACAGAGCGATCAGCAGTATCTCGGAAAGCCGGAGCACGTACCGGACGGTAACGGCCATCGATGGTCTACGTTCCGTGTGGAGAAGCTCAGGAGGTCGAGATGAAGGTGCGCGACAAGATCCTCTTGGTGACAGGAGGCGGCAACGGGATGGGAAAGGAGGTCGTCCTCGAGGCATTGCGGCGCGGAGCGCGGGTCGCGGCCGTCGACATCCGTCAGGACAGTCTCGACGCTATCGCCGTGCTTGCCGACGCAGGCGATCGTCTCTCGACCCACGTCGCGGACGTCACCGATCGTGGCGCGACCGAGGCTCTGCCTGGGGCCGTGATCGGAGCGCACGGTGCCCTCGACGGCATGGTCCACTGCGCCGGGATCATCCAGCCTTTCGTCCGGCTGAACGAGCTCGAGTACGACGACATCGAGCGAGTCGTGAATGTGAACCTGTACGGGACCATTCACATGGTGAAAGCGGTGTTGCCGGAGCTGCTGAAGCGACCAGTCGCCCACCTCGCCAACGTGTCGAGCATGGGCGGCTACCTGCCGGTGCCCGGTCAGACGATCTACGGAGCGACCAAGGCCGGAGTGAAGCTGATGACCGAAGGCCTGTACGCGGAGTTGTTGGACACCAGGGTGGGTGTGTCGGTTGTCTTCCCCGGAGCTGTCGCCACCGATATCGCATCCAACTCGGGTGTCGGTGCCCCGGGGGGCATCGAATCGGCCGAGGAGAGTGACTATCCGACGACGTCGCCTGAGGATGCGGCCCGCATCATTCTCGATGGCATCGAAGACGATCAGTTCCACATCTATGTCGGGCGTGATGCGCGGACGATGAATCTGCTCAACCGGGTGGCGCCGAAACGATCGACTCATGTCATCTACAGGCAGATGAGAGATTTGCTCGAATCCTGAACGAAAACGGCGACCAACCACATCTACACGTTGTCCCGGAAGGCAACCAAAAAAATCCGCAAACACAAGGCAGCACTACAACCCACCTGCAGCTTCCCCGCGTGTGTCGCCCCTGCCGAAACCTGTGACTACGACCACCACACCCCCTGGTCACACGGTGGAGAAACCTCCACCACCAACGGCGGACCCAAATGCGACCACGACCACACCCTCAAAGACCACGGCTGGACCCGCCAACGAGCCAACAACCAAGACCACTGGACCAGCCCCCTCGGACACACCTACACCACAGAGCGCGGACCGCCCGTTTGATTCGTCATTGTTGGTGACGCACGTCCCCGAGCAGCAACGGTCCCATGACCAACGCCGGCGCAGCTGGGGCCCCGGCTTATCCGACACTGAAACGAACAGAATCGAGAAGAGCAGGGCCAGGACCATGCCAACCCAGATGAGGGTGAGGTCCGACTTGATGCGCCCCAGAGCGCAACCAGACATGCACCAGTTGGGAGCACACCAGCTGCATTGATGTCACCTGATTGGAATTGCCCCCCGTCCAACGCTTTTCACGGGAACTGCATCAGACTCCCGGCGGTGGCAACCAAGGCAGGGGCGGAGAACGTCACGCAACCTGTCTCGTCCGTGAACCTGCCCAGACGTCGTCTTGCTTCCGCGAGTAAGGCCGCGTACTGCTCGTCGTCGATCATCTCCGAGAGCGTCCAGCCGCGAATGTCGGTGTGAACCCATGCGTCGATCGAATCGAACCGGGCAATACCCTCGTGCCGGGTCACCGTCACATCGGGAAACACATGGGCGACCAGAGCCTCAAGCGCCTCGGGGTTGCCCATCACATAGGGTGCCGACAGGGCGTCGGCCGCCTCCCTTCCCACGATGTCATCGAGCAATTGGACCATGGCCGCATATCCGGGCGTATCTTCCAGCGACGACCAAACGGCAAGAGCCATGGTTCCACCAGGCGTCATGACCCGTGCCATCTCTTCGATCGCTCCCTTTGGGTTCGTGAAGAACATCATGCCGAACTGGCTGACGACACGATCGAACACGTCGGTCTCGAAGGGAATTGCCTCGGCTACGCCCTTTCGCCAGTCGATAGCCGGTTCCTTTTCTCTGGCGACGCCCAGCATTCCCTCGTTTGGGTCGAGTCCAACGACTCTGCCGATCGTGCCGACACGCGCCAGCGCTTCGCGAGCCAGGACGCCCGTGCCACACGCAACATCCAACACGTGGTGACCGGGGCCGACCTCGGCCGCGTCGAGGATGGTCTCGGGCCAGGCTCCGAACAGAGCGGGAACGAAGAACTCCTCGTAAATCTGGGCGGCTGCGGTCGCCACCTGTCCGCGATCGTTGTCGGTCATCCTCAAAGGATCCCCGCTTTCACAGCCGCCGACTAGCGCGAAATGAGAACTGGCTAGCCTCGGGTCGTACCCGCGAAGGTGCGCTTATGGGCAAATATCGCCAATACTGTCCCATTTCTCGGGCATCAGAGATTCTCGCCGAGCGTTGGAACCCGCTCATCGTGCGGAATCTCATGTTCGGCGCTGAGACCTTCTCAGACCTGTCGAGGGGGGTTCCGGCGATGTCGCGGTCGATGCTGATCAAGCGTCTCCAGGAGTTGGAGCGAGATGGGATCATCGACAAGAGCCCGAAGCCCGAAGGACACGGGCATCTCTATCGACTCACTGAGGCCGGATCCGATCTCGCCGACGTGATCGACAGTCTCGGGACTTGGGGAGAGCGATGGGTCGAGGTGACCACCGAGCACGCCGATCCGGGTTTTGCGCTGTGGGCGTGGTGCCAGGTGCAGGTCGACCGTTCGAAACTGCCGGAGGCGCGAACTGTCGTCGCTTTCGAGTTTCCCGACCAACCACCCCGAAATCGGAATTACTGGTTGCTGGTCGAGAAGGGCGATGCCGAGCTCTGTTACTCGGACCCGGGATGGGACCCGGACTTGTACGTCACTGCCGAGTCGCTGGCGTTCGTCGAGTGGCATCGTGGCCGGCTCGACTGGTTGGAGGCTTTGAGGACGGACCGGATCGAAGTGATCGGCAGGACGGAAATTGCCCGGGCTCTG